>JACCDQ010926124.1_pt1 | contig 44376 bp, 68 predicted proteins | sample 7446031 | NCBI WGS metagenome assembly JACCDQ01 (sample SAMN15323442, study PRJNA562643) | freshwater metagenome | isolation source: river surface water | place: USA:Blue River Watershed | collected 2017-08-17 | reverse complement strand
GCTGCAAACGATGCGACGGCTGCAATGATCGCAATCGTTACTGGATCGACACCCTCCGGCCTGCGCGTCACCACCACTGAATCAAACAACCTCGGCGGCGCATCCATGCGCGCGTCAGTAAGCGGGTCAACCTCGATGCCGTTGATTGTCAACGTGCAGCTATGCCCACTGGCCAGATGCTGCTCGATATTGGCCTGCAGCGAAATGGAGCAATCCAGCGGGTGACGGCTTCGGCCTGTAACGCCTGCGGGGTCGTTTTGGATGATCAGCATGGAATGTATTGGTGATAGGTGATAGCGCCGTACATGCGCTCGACAGCCGCCAGGCGCGACACTTTGACGCTGCCGCCACGCTCCTCGCAGCCCTCGGCGTGTAGCACGGTCAGCGGGTCTAGCACGATCCCGCAATGGGTAGGCGCATTGTTGCGCCAAGCCATCCATGCGGTCGCACCTGCCTGCGGGGTTGCGACTTGAATCCAGTTGCCTTGCTCCATCGCATGCGCGAAGCCATCAGCAATGGGTTCTTGCGGCACGTCGCCGAGATCCACGCCCAGCACCTCACGATGCCACAGCGCCACAAGCCCGAAGCAGTCCATTGCCTGCCAGTCGCTGCGCCACTTGATCCACGGCAGGCCAACAGCGCGATTCACGAACTCGGTAGGTGTCATCATGTTTGTTAAATCCGAGGCCATTTTTTTCCAGTTGCCACTTCGTTGAGAAACATGACAACGTCTCCTAGAGCGCGTAGCAAAGGAGATGCAGCAGGAGACAACAAAAACAGCGTGACAACAAAAATATAAAGCGCAGCGCATCCCAAAAACACGGATGCCATATTTATTATTCTTTTCTTCATATGATCTCCAGTCCTGTAAACGTGGCCGGGTCATAGATCGGCGCAACCGCCCGTCGCATTGGGTTGTCAATCGTCGCCGTCACCTGCACCGACTCGGCGGAAAACTGAATCCCGCCATCCTCGGCAGCGTACAGATTCCATGTGATTTCAGGCGTCGCCGTGTCGCCCAGGTACACGGCATAGTTGACGGCGATAGGCTCGCGCGATCCGGTGGCAGCGATCAGCCGCAACTGCCGCTTGAACTCGCGCCCTACGACAGCGCGCGGAAAGGCAAGCGTCAGCTTGGGCTGCACGTCGCCGCGCTGGTCTGGCGCCTTGATCGTCATCGGGGCTGGCGTATGCACGAAGCCGCCCAGCGTCACTTCGGCGAACTGGTTCGCCACCAGTCGGAACGGCGCGCTGAACGCCGGGTGCGTGAACGTGATCGCGTGGTACTCGGCCAGCGGTGATTTCGTGGTCCAGAATGTGCGCTTGTCCATGTTAGGCACCAGGCATCTCTTGCGTGACCGCCTGATCCAGCAGCCCAGCCCAGGACTGCCAATCCGGCAGCGCGATGATCAAATCAGCCGCATCATCGTACCCGGCGGGCCGAAGCAGCTTGCGCGCCATGATCTGCGCCGTGTAAGTCCACGTCTGCCCGTCCTGGCTGGCAGGCAGCAGCGAATCAGGCAAGAACCGGCACGTATGCGTCACGTCGCCAAACTCGGTGCGTAGCGGCAGGTCAAATTCAAGCAAGCCGCGCTGCAGTTTGAGGTCAAACCATAGCTGAAACGCGACCGCCTGCGCACTGGTCAGCACCCACGACACATCCCAGAACACCGGCATATCGGTGCCGACAGCCTGCGCATAGCCATACCCGCGCCGGGGCTCAGTCAGTCTAAAACTGGCCGGTTGCGTGCGGGATTTGGTGGCCTTCAGCGGGCGCGGGACGGTTGACGGGTAGGCTACGGGCATGGGGTGATGATAGGGAGGGTGGGGGGTTGGGCGTGAAAAAGCCCGCGCTGGGCGGGCTTGTGGATGGTGGATCTGATGCTACGCCTTGGACGCCTTGAAAATGGCGGCGTTGGCCTTGTGAACGCACGGCATGATTGCATCACGGTATTCCTGTTCCGTGGTGCATCTCATGATCAGGGTGGCCATAGCACTGGGTGCCTGTGCCGCCTCCCTGACCCAGAGACGGAAACACTCGGCGTCACAATGCGTAGTGCTTCGTTTTCTACGTGTAGGCGGCGCAGTTCTTTTGCTGCTGCTATCGGTAGTCCGCCTCCATCCTCTGCATCCATCAGGGCGTCGGCTAGGCGCAAAGCCTTGGGTTGTTTTTTTGTGCTCATGCTGCACCCCCATCCACCCTCCTGCCAATCTCAGCAGCAGCTCGCACGATGGCGCGGCGGGTGGCTGCAAATGGGTCATCACCCAACGGCTGCATAAAATCTTCACACGCCAACTCGGCGGACCCCACCGCTGCACAACCGTTGTAGTAGGGGTCTATCAGCAATTTCAAGATCACCCCCAACCGCAGCGCATCGCCGTCGTCTGTGAGCGGGTTCCACTCACCACCTCCAGGGTGTTGCCAAAACCCCCAGCCCTCATACTCGTTTTGAATCCATGCCCCGGGCTGCGATGCAGCCTTAGCCGCCAGCTCCAGCAACTCACGGTCGCCGCTCATGTATTGCGTCATATCTCATCCTCGTTCAAAGGTCAGTTCGTGAAGGGTTCCGGGCAAGCGGTGAACTAGTCCGCCGTTCGGGAGCAAGCCTAGCCCGGAACCATCATCCTACCACACTACATCCTGGCTTGCACGTTCGTAGCCCCCCGCATAGCCGACCACACCGGGCCAGTATTGGTCCTGATCTGGTTCGCCACCTCTGTGACGGCAATCGACACAGTGCGCGACTGGTCGTCGTAGCTGGCGCTGGCCACGGTGCCGGGCGCGGTGTTGTTGACCACGACATTGACCACTGGCGCACCGCCGCCCACCTTGTCAGCAGCCGTCACCTTGCCGTTTGTTGTGGGCATCATGTACTGCGACCCGTTCGCAGCCGTGAACATTTCTGGCGCGCCCTTTTCGTTCACACGGTAGAGGCTGTCTGCCGATACGGGGCCGCCGTAGGCCCGTCCGCCCACGGCATCAGCCACAGCCATGCCGGCCACCATTCCGGCGCTGGCGTAGCCTTGGGCGCGCACAAGCGTGGCCATGGGGATACCGAACAGGCCGGTTTGCTGCATCACCTTGGATGCTGCAATCTCGGTGTTCATGATGATCTCAGCGACCGCCAGCGCCTTGCTGGCCAGGAAAAATGCCTTGCCCAGCGCGGTGCGCTCCTTGCCAGCCTTCGTCAGGATCTCAAGCGCCATGTCGGCGCCGCTTTGCATGAGCTGCGCAGATTGGATGTTGATCCGCATCTGCAGCTCCCATGCGTCCATGTCCGCCTTCTTCTTGATGGCGTTCTTGGCATCTTGGTAAAGCTGTTCACTGGCCAGGTCTCGCTGGCGGTAGTCCTCAAGCAGCTTGAGCTTGGCTTCTTCTTCCAGCCTAATCTGCTCTAACGGGTCGTCGCCAGCAATGGCGGCCTTCGCAGCCTTGATGCCCTCCTCCTTGGCTTGTGCGATTCGCTGCTCTTCGGTATACCGGCGCGTCATCTCGCCCAGGTATGTATCGGTGTCCTTGGCCATCAGCTTTTGGCGGGCAATATCAGCGCCTTGGACGATTAGCGTCTTGGAATCCTCGTACTGCTTTTGGCTTAGCTTCTTCTTCGATAGCCACTCGTCGTTCTGCCGAAGCGCCTCTTCCTCCAAGATGGTGATGCGTTGCCATTCATCTTCGGCAGCCTTAGCCGAAAGGCCGGCCATGTACTGCCCCACGGAAAGCTCTCTCCCCTTAGGTGGCTTCGGCTGCTTCTTTGCAAAATCCTCCCTGATCGCCTTCTCTCGCGCCTTCAGCTCAGAATCAGATGCCCCAGCCTCGCGCAGAGTGCCAAGCTCCTTGGCGATCTGCAGGCGCAGCTTTTCCTGATCTGTCAGGTACTTTGCAGCGTCGGCGTCGGCTTTGTCGCGTGCGCGCTTTTGGTCTGCAACTTTTGCTTGCTGGGCCGCAAGATCAGCTCCGGCCGCAATCTCTGCCTTTAGCTCATCAACCCGCGCCTGCTTCTTTCTTCCCATCGCGTTATTGATGCCGATGGGAGCCGCAGCCATGTCTGCAAGCTCTTTTTCAAGCCTCAGAAGCTCCTGCGCCTTATTGTTGTTGCGACCGATACTCAGCAGGGCGTCTCCGGCCTCTTTTGCTTTTTCAATTATTCCATTCCATGCGCGCTCAATGTAACCGAGGTTTTCTACTATTTTCGGAACGCGCCCCATAATGGCGTCGTAATAAGCGTTTTGCGCCACGCGCGCCGCATCGGTCATGCGGCCCTGCTCTTCCAAGCTCTTGATATGCGCCTTGGTGGATGCATCAAGGAAGTTTATGGCCTCATCCAGCTTGATAGCTGCTTTGTACGGTTCCCTCTCAAGCTCCTTGAACTTGGCTGCAGTCTCGGTTACAGATGCGCCGCCGACTTTTTCAAGCTGGATCGCTGCCTCGGTGAATTTCTGCAGCGACTCGCCGCCACGCACGCCAGCTTCGACAAAAGCGATTAGCGCCTCGGTCGCTTTCGCTTGTGTCACGCCAGCCATGCCGTCCATGCTTGACGCCATAGCCGATAGCTGATCGGCGGTGACGCCTGATTGCTGGCCGGTCAGAATGAGCGACTTGCTCAGGTTTTCGCTTTCCTTGCGCCCCATGACGAACCCGGCCGCCATGGTTGCGATGGCTGCAACTACAGCGGTCACAGGGTTGAGAAGCCCCATGATGTATCCACCCATGGCGCGCGCTGCTGCACCGACTCCGCCGAACTGATCCTTGAGCTGTCCGCCCTGCTGTATCAGCACTGTCAGTGGGTCTTGACCGGCCTGGATACTGGTCACAATGTCCGTGAACTGAGACGGTAGCTGGCGTGTTGCCTGCTTGAGTTGACCAGCTGACATTGCAGCGCCATCGGTTGCCTTGGCGTTATCATGCGCAGCCTTGGTTGCCCGCTGTGTGGCTTGCGCGGTGGCATCCGTCGCCTTTGCCGCGCTCTTAGTGGTCGTTTCTGCAGCCTGGGTCGCCGCCGCCTGCTGCTGCGTAGCGGCTGCAGCCTCCTTGGCTGCCTTTGCTGCCACCTCAGTCGCGGCGGCATAGGTCTGTGCGGCCTTGGCCGCCTCCGTCATGCTGCTTGGTATGGCGCCAAGCTGCTTTTCGAGGTCTGCCTGTTGCTTGAGTGCCTGCCCAATCTCTAGCGTGACCTCATAATAGATTTCTCCGACCTTATCAGCCACGCTTCTTCCCTTCAATCTTCGCCATCATCTCGCGGTATTCCTCGCGCGACGGCATCTCCTTGGCCTTGGCCTCGGGAAACTTCATTTCAAACGCCGTCTGGAACTCAGTCATCGACAGCGCCTCAGCGTCCGCGCTGCTCAGGCCCAGGTGCACGCGCGCCGCTGCAATGTACTCGGCAGCGTGGAACTCCTGCGCGTACTGCCCACCGCCCTTGCTGGGCTTGGCCTTGCCGATAATGCCGTGTTGCATCAGATGCCGCGCGAGAATTACTTGCTCAGCCGCAGGCATAGCGCCGGGGTGCCAGCCGTGCGCGTCATACCACCCGATCAGTGGCGTGGGGTCATCCTGATCGCAAAGCACGGCCAGCACATAGCCGGCCGTGCGCGATGCTTGCGGGCCGTGTAGGTCGGCATAGACCCGCACGATGCCAGATGGAGACCCGAGTGCGGCAATGCGCGCAAACGAGGGCCGGAACGTGAACTCAGTCCCGTCCGGCATCTGAGCCCGCGTAAAGCCGCACTCGATCAGCATCAGATGTCGAAGATCTGAATTTTCGCTCCAGTGCCGCCAGTGATGGTGACGACGCCCTGCAGGAACATGCTGATCGTTGAGAGAATCACCGCCTTCTGCTCTCCGGCTGCCAGCGAGATCGAGTAACCCGATGCGACAGACACGGTACCGTATCCAGGGATGGAGACAGTCGTTCCGTCTGCGCCGTCAATAACAACAGTCAGCGCACCAGCGGTGGCGTTGCGCAGCGATAGAAGCTGCAGCTTGGCCGGGGCGACGGTGATGGTGTCGGACGAAGTGAGCGTTGATTCGGTAGACGAAAATGCACCGATCACGCCGGATGCGACGATTGAAGAAATGGCTGCCATGATGTGTGATCCTTAGGTAGGGCTGTAGACGGTGTTGCCGTTGCTGACTGCCTCAAGGCTCCATGTGCCAACATCGGCTTCTGGAGCGTCGTCTGTCCAGCTGGTGATCATGAATGGGCCTGTGAATTTTTCACCGCTCGGGTATGTCAGTTGGAACCACGCCTTCGGTTGGTTCTGTGTTGCAACGCCAGGGTTATAGAACTGGGATTTCAGGGCCTTCTGGTTGTGAACGGCGTCATCGTAGCTCACGCCATCGCCGGAAAACGAGGAGCTGCGGCGGGTGGCGATAACAGTCTTTGCGCTATCAGGAGTGCTGTCAGCTGTCGAGTCTGCCGTATCCCACGTGCCGGCCATGGACTTGGTGCGCATCATACCCAGCGTCGTCCAAGTTGTTGGCACCGCTGCAGTCTCAGGTGCAATCGCGAATTTCACAATACAATTTTTGCCGTCATATGCACTCATGGTAGAGGCTCCTTCAGTTGGTAATGGTGGAAACGGCTATCTCAAACACAGGACGGCCGTCATCGGTTGAAAAGAAAACAGGCTCTGCCGCAGTCATCACGACAATTGATCCATTGCTGGCTCGCATGGCTTCGACAATCTCGCCGGCCTTGCCGTCAGCAGTGGTTGCCGGGTCGTTGACTGCGCCGATCAGCATCAGGGAAAACTGCGGACGCCTGACAAGCGTGGAAGGCACACCGCCAACAGGGCGAATCACTGCGAACCTGTCAGTCGGCAGGCCATCTACCCAGCGCCCGAACTGGATGCGCCACCCGGGCAGGAGTGGCGTGATCAGGTTGCGAATGGCGTCGGCTGCTTGGCTCATACGGGCAATGATAGGGAGACTGCTTAGGTCTTGATTGCGCCAGTGATGACAGCTCGAATATTCGGCTCGGCTTCCTCAAAGCCTTTCTTGAGGAACTCTTTTTCTGCTGTCGATCTCCGGAATCGTTGCTTGACGTTCGGGTCATGAACGTAGGCGGCATACTCAGCCGTGTAGCCCACGGTGCCGACCAGCTTAGTGCCTTGCTTGTCAATGGGCTTTCTGTATTGCCCGTTCAGCAGCGTCGAGGTATCAATCGGCGTCATCACACTGGCCTCGCTTGCCCCCAGTATCAGCGCCTGGGTCATAGCGCGCGCGGCCTTTTGCTCCACCGCCGTGATGAACTGTGGCAGGCGGTTTGTCAGGCGCTTGGATGTTGCCACGTTACGCGGCAACCTCTACCGGCATCAGCCCCAGGCTTTCCAGTGCCGCCTGAGCATCGCCAAAGCGCACCACGCGCGGCCAGGTCACATCGTTGACGATCTGATCCAGTTCGGTGTCGTAGAAAGCGCCAGAGCTCACGTAGTGTGTGGCGATCTCGGGCGCCTCCGGGTTGTCGGTGTAGCCTGACGTGAACATGCCGGGAAGGTCGGCTTGTGCTGCAGCTTGGTCTGCGGCTGCCACGACTACGGTGGCGAAGGTGGAGGAGGTCATAACGTAATCTTTCCAATGGTGGCGCAGTATTGCTGTGACGATAAAATTTGAGCCGCTGTCAACACGTCATTTTTGACGTAGATGGACTCGTAAACGCTGCCCGTGAAGAAACTGCTTGCAGCGTTGTTGTCAGCACCAATGGTTGTTTGCGCCGTTCCTGCGGATGCGGTAGCAAAAGCTGCTTGAGCTACTGTGCCGTTGTTGATCTGTGCGTTCAAATTGACGCCATCGTGCCAACATGTGACGACAGCCCGCTGTCCAATTGCAAGCGTAGCGGTTGTGACAACGGTTGTGTAGGAGCTGCCATTGCCAGCGCTGAATTCAAGCTGGTTGCTAGCATTGATGCGGATGCGGTAGCCGGTGTTTGTCCCTGTGTCGCTGAACAGCGTTTGGGTCGCACCAACTTTTCCAGCACGGATCGCGGCGCAGAAAAAGAACGCCGAAGATCCTCCGCCACCCGAACTGGTGATTTGAAAATCGTCGATGCCATCGAACTTGTCACCTTTCGGAAACCCTACGGTATCGTAGTCCGTAGCCGTGTTGATGCGCTGGTACGCCGGGAGGTTTACGCCGTCGTTGGCTACGCGGAGGTCTGCGCCCCAGATGTAGATTCCTTTTGTAATATCCCCAGTATGGGACGGAAGACCTTCAGAGACATCAGGCGTTGCAGAATTTGCTATACAAACCAACAAAATTGTACTGGTCCCAGCGTCGGCGCGCATACTTACTGTTACTTTGCACCAGCCATTTCCTGCATTGACAATGGTATATACTGGACTAACAGGTGTTCCACTGGTATATGTCGCTCGATATTCGCATAATTGCAAATCTACGAGTATGGTATACCTTATAGAGGTTGCACCAGACTGAATTGTTACCGTTGCGTATCTTCTATCGTCAACCGACCTTTGTTTTAGGTAAATAGACGCCGTATGTAATTCAGTAGCTGAAGATGTGATTGTTTGAATAACACGGTGGCTTCCTAATGTTGCAGATTCAGATATACTGTCTGCAGTATTTCCACCAAGTGGGCTGGTTGTAGCATCAGAAACAGACCCACTTCCAAAAGCAAGAACACCTTGCTTCACCCAAGCTGCATCACTAAAATCCTCAGTCTTCGTCAGCAAGTTCACCCGCGCACTCAGCACAGGTCTTTTCGTAGATGTAGCCTGGAAGGCGTGGTTTCCACCAACAGATACACTCGCGACACTTGTAGTAATTCCGCCGATGGCAGTAATAGAAAATGCATTTGTTGAATTATCAACAAAGGTAGCCGACTGACATGTTAGCAAGGACGTGCCAGCAATAGCCGACAGTGGCGGTTTTGGAGTCGTAAAATTGCCAGAATACAAGGCAACATTATTCAGTATGCGTATATTCGAGGCGTAGTACGGCTGACCTCCATAGCTCGCTGAGTTCTTCAGCAACTGTATGTCGCTGTAAGATGTTAACGAAACCGTACTTCTTGAACCAGCGGCAACACCATTCACGTAAAACGTTAGCGTATTTGCTGCTACATTGTTGACAACCGCAAGGTGAACCCAGTCACCTAAACGACATGGCATACTGGTTCCTGTGAATACTACCGCATTACCTTCAGTAACCAACCTGAGGCTAATTGTGGAGCTTGTTGCGTTTATGTCAATGACCCACCTATTTGGAGCTACATTTAAGCCTGTTGCAACAAAATTAGCGGAATCTGTAGTAACAGGAGCTACAAATCTAAACCACCCCTCCACAGTATACGATACATTTGAACCAAACAGTGATGACGTATTACTGATGTTCAAGTAGCTAGATAAAGCACCCGGTACATACGCAGCGTATGTTTGATATACGGCTTGCCGCTTATCCAGCATCAACCCAATGTACTGCTCAACAGCAGTAACCGGAGTAGTCCCTGCTGAGTCTTGGTACAACGTAGTCAGGTCGCTCGGGTCGTACCAGGCGCCTTGCTCGCCTGCGGCAAATAGATCGAGCGGCGACCAGGCCGACCCCGTTGGCCAAGCCTGGATAATGCCGAGGTATATCTTGCTGACGGCGTTTCCGCCCAAATATGCCGCCGTGATGGCGCTTGATCCGAGACTGATTGACATGGGTCAGCTCGCAATGATGTAGAGGGTGGAGGCGCTTTTCGTGCCGATTGCGTCGTATTCGGCTTGTGTCATAGATATGAGATTGGTCACGGCGTCAGCCCCAGTAATTCCGGCATTGTCGCTGGCGACCAATGGGAGGTTGCCGGACGCAAGAATGCTGCTACCGTTGATCGTCTTGATATTGGTCCCGCTCACAAGTGTGGGCTGAACTGCGACGTCACCAGGCCCAAGCAGCGAGGCGCTGTTGACGGTCTTGATATTGGTGCCGCTTACCAGCGCATCCTGTTTGGCGCTTGGTGCAATTCCGGACCAGCTTGTCAGGTCAGCATCATAGGCTTGCACCGTCACGCCGATGGCGGCGGGTTGCAGTGCCGCGTCAGCCTTGATGCCTTGCGCCGCCGTTGCGAAGTCAGCACTATTCGCCGATGAGGCTGTCCCGAGCGTCGGTTTATTGAGAATCTGCGCATCGCCAGCGACAGCGTTCCAGTCGGCGTTTACGTTGACTTCGGCTCCATCGGAAATTCCAGACAGTTTGCTTTTCTCGACTGTCGTGTAGTTGTTGTCCGTGTGAACGTAATTCGCATCAATGACTGTATCGGCATTGTATCCCTGCACAGTCGCACCGATGGCGCTGGTCTTGAGCAGCGTAGGATCTGAAAGCACACTGGCTTTCACTACTGCTACTGTTGCTTTTTTATTGACGCCACCCTGGACAATTGGTATCAGCTCAGTTCCATCAACTGAGCTTGCCGAAGTGAGTGCTGAAATCTTTGTGTCTGCCATGTCAGGCCTCAATAAGTATTGCGTCGCCCGATTCAAGCAGCAGCAAGAACCCGGACTCAAGAATGAGTTTGTCGCCAGTTGACGGTGGTGCGGCGCCAGGGATCGTCACGCCAGATGTCATTAGCTTGTAGTCATCAGCCACAAGATCAAACGTGTCAGCGTAGCGCGTGACGGACTTGATTTCGAGTGCGCCATAATCCACTGGATCAGAGACACTTGTATGTTCACCGATCAGCAGCCTGTCTCCGTATTTTGCACCGGAGAACTCTGTGTACAGGATCTGGCTGGTGATGAATTCAACGCCACGCTGGTCGGTTGCGCGCACCGATTCGGATTTGTAGTCGCAGGATATGGTGATTGGCGCGCCGTAGATTGCTACACCCGTCCAATCGTCCATTCCTAGGTATGGCCACCATGTGGCTATGCTGGTGTAGCTCCAGGCTGCCGATGCGCTCATCAGTTGCCCGCCTTGACATGGGCAATCGCGGTTCCGACTGTCACATAGCTGTAAAGCGCCGAGGTCTGGGCCACACGGGGTTCAAACGTCTGCCCCGCCGCAATGGCCTCGCCATAGGCCAGCATCATCGTTGCGGCGTCGAGCTTTTCCTGGGCTGTCCACTGCGTTGGGTCAATCGGCAAGAATGCGCCTTGCCCTGTCACGCCGGATGGCATGCGGCCGTGCCAGAAGTAGATGATCTTGTTGTCGCGGTTCTGGATCGAGACCGACTTGAGCGAAGGTCGGCCAGGCGTCACCAGTGACACGCCTTCTGGGTATGTGCGCGCGAAGCTCTGGACTTGTGCGCGCAGTGCGGAATCTGGGTACATCAAGACCTCCAGAAGATGGCGCGGGCGTAAGGTGCGCCCGTGATGCCGGAAAACTCCAGCTTGCCTTTGATGACGCACCCGTCAAAGAACGGCGGCTCATACATGGGCTCGGTACCTGCGTTGGCGGCTTGGATGCTGTTGACGTTGCCCGCCTTCATGTAGACCGTGCCCAGCGGGGTGCCGTAGGCGTAAACCTCGCCTCCGGTAGGGGTGACTGGCGTGGTGCCGGCCGCGTCGCTGTAGAACTCTATGTAGACCTGGCCGTGCGGCCAGTCCGCACTCATGTCTGCGGTGAAGTACGGCCCGCCATTGGTCGGCAACACTTCGGACTCGCCAGTCGTCATGAACTTGTGCAGCATAGCCATTAACACACCACCATCAAGAAGCCGCTGTTTGTGGGGTCTGGTCCGACAAGATCGGCCACGACGCCCGACGTGTCAAGAGCGGCCAGTGAGCGGCGTAGCTTCGACAAATCATCAGCGGTATAGCGGAAGCTGCGCGACGCGCCAGACGACGCGCCTTGCGACCCGATGCGCCTGGGGTCTCCAGCAGCCACCAGCAGCGCGACCGTGATGCATTCGATCCGCACGATGGTCGAGGCCGTGTAGCCTGCGGCCTGCAATGCGGTCTCGTAGGCTGCTACGTCGGCCACTGCGGAATCCACCAGGAAGCTGGGCGCGCCTACGCCCAGCATCTGGTCTAGGTACTGGGTCGCCTGGGTGCTGGTGATCATTGTGCGTCCTTGCGCGGTCGTCCGCGCCGGGGTTTGTCGGCCTCTTGCTGCTCGGCTGGCTGTTCTGCTGCCGGCTGCGCAATCGTGACAACAGCGCCTTCTGGCGCTGCGGTGCATTTGCCAAGCGCCCATGATGGGACGCTCTGCAGGTCGATCACGTCGCCGACCACAGCGCCTTGCGGCCACGGGGCCTTGAGGTGCGTGATGGTCAGCAGCATGATCAGGAGGCGGTCAGGTGCGCGATCTGCGAGCGGCCGTCGTAGTCGCTGCGGAACTGCGGGGCGGCCATCGCCAGGACGCCAAAGACATAATCGTCCTCGGGGTTGCTGCGAGCCTTCGGGCGGGTCACCAGCGGCATGGCTTGCAGGATCGAACCCCACTCACCAGTGGCCAGGCCTGCAATGCCCAGCATTTCGTTGGCGGGCACCTTGGCGGCAGGCACGATCTCGGCGATCTGGCCGATTTCTTGCAGGCGCTGCAGAATGGTTTTCGGGTAACCGGCGGTGAACTCGTTGATCGACGCGTACACGTAGTCGCTGTAGTTCAGGAACACCGTCACGCGGCCGAAGGCGTTGTCACCGATCAGGGCGTTGATCAGCTTTTCCATCGCTGCCAGCCACTGCGCGCCGGTCGATGACTTCAGGGTCAGGCCGTGCGTGTCGGTCGAGCGCTGCGGGAAGGTGCGCAGGCCGTAGATCGTGCTGCCACCGACCACGACGGACGGCAGGCCGTTCAGCGCCACATCTTCCAGCTTCTCGGCGACCTTGCGCTGGTGATTGGCGATGGTGTCAACGTCCAGGCCACCGCCCGACTTACGGATGGTCTCCATCTGACGCCAGCCCATGCGGGCGTAGGAGTCGAACACCGGGACCGGGGTGCCGACGTACTTGACGTTCGCCTGGTCGGCCAGGCCTTCGCTGCGGCCGTCCATCGACACATGGACTTCGCCCGAATCGCTGATCTGCGGGTAGAAGTTGACGATATCACCCACGCCGACCGGGGTCTGGTTCGATGCAGCCAGGCGGTTGAACACGGCCAGCACGTCGCGCTGGATCATGGCGCCACGGGCGTCCACTCGGCGCCAGGCGTCCAGCGGAATCGGCGAAGCGTTGCCGATCAGGCTGTTCTGCGCCGCAACGGCGGTCATGGTCTGGTTGAAGGCTTCGCGGGCCGAGTTGACGGCCAGCTCTTGCTCTGCGGTAAATTTCAGCATGTCGTGGGCTCCTTATGCCTTGACGTAGAAGTTGGCGATCTCGACATCGATCAGGTCGCCGGCAGACTTGGCTCCAGCAGTGCGCGAGAAGCCGATAACGAGGTTCGTGGAAGCGGCGGCAGTGACGCGGCCGCCCGTGGTGATGGTCAGTTCCTGGCCGTAGGTGTAGGTCGCGGCAGCGGCAGCGACCTGGAAGATGTAGCCGGGTTCGATGGCGTAGGCGCCAGCGGTGTCGCCGCTGGCGTAGGCGGTCAGCAGTGGATCGGTGGCGGTCAGCTCGCCCGTGCTGTACCAGTCACGGTTCGCCAGGATGCGCAGCAGGCCAGCCGGGGCGGTCGCCTGGGTCAGGGTCGATGCGCCCTCGGTGACGAAGGTGCCGGGCAGGTAGGCGCCAGCGACGGTCTTGCTCGAAACGGTCTTTTCGGCCGAGCCACGGAAAATGCGGTTTGCCATTTGTTAGGCCTCCAGATGCGAGTTGAGGGAGTAGCCAGCGAACTCGCTGGATTTTTGTTGGCTGTTACCAGCCAGCACCGGGGCAGCGCCGGCGGTCGAAGCCTTGATGGCCTTCAGGCGATCCAGGCCTAGGGCTTTCAGGTCGTCAGCGGTCAACACCGAGTTGACAGCCAGCGATGCGGCAAGCGCGTCCAGCTCGGCGGTCTTGGCGGCATTGGCGGCGGCTTCGATTTCGGCCAGCTTGGCGTTAGCCGAATTGACAGCCTCTTGCAGCGGTTTGGCTTGCAGCGAGTTGTAGGCGGCAAGCAACTGGCTGTCATCCAGTCCTGCCGAGCTGATGCCGGCTGCATTGAGCGCGGCGAGGATGGCGGTTTTCATCGGATCGGTTTCCTTTTCGATGGGTTCATATTTCACCTGTCGCACTACTTCGACCGGCTCACCCACAAATGATAGGGAGGAGTCAGAAGCTACGTTGTAGTCCTGTCGCCAGAGTCGATTCTCTTTGTCCGACCAAATGAAGTTCTTGGAATAGACCTCACGAATCCACGATTCGGCGGGCAGCAGCGATCGCAGGCCGGAATAGATCTGGTCGAATGACAGGTCAGCATTGCCGATCAGCTTTTTGATCCAACCGATTAGGCCTCGGGTGCGCTTGTCTTCGGGCTCGGCGTTGACGATGACGGATTCGACCTCTTGCTCGCCGTCAGCGTTGACGAACATGCCGACGCCTTCCTCGGGTGTCGCCGCGCCGCGTTCGTTCAGCAGGATAGCCAAGTGGTCATATTGAATGTTCGTGACGATGGAGCTGTAACGCTTGCCGCGCGACTCGCCATTGGCCGTGATGGGTTGCATCATGAGGCCAGTGCTGACGTGGATCGGGTCGCTGTTGGCGCCCGCAATGGCAGCGTCCAAACGCTCGACCAGGCGTGCGCCGTCAGGGTGCGCCTTGGCCTGGGCTTCGTTGACCACCACGTCGACCATCGTCCGTCCGCCCTCGTGGCGAGCGTTGCGGACATAGCTGCCGATCCAGGCCGACGCCAGGGCTTCGCCGTTCAGCGCGCTGATGAACTTGCCATCGCTGGATTTCGGGTGCCCTGCGGGTGCGGGTTTGCCTTCCAGGCTTGCCACGCCTGTGGCGAGTTGGTCAGCAGGGTAGAGTCGGCCATTCATCACGATATCATCCAGCGCTCCGACGACATCTTTGATTGTGTAGGTGTTGCCGGTTTTCGACACGTTCGCGGCGTTCACGGCACTTAGGATATGGACGCGGTGTTTCATGCTCGCAATGATAGGGAGCATTAAAAAAGCCGGCGCTGGGCCGGCTTGTGTGGGTGGGCGGTGGCTACTTTATCCCGTGGGCGCGCTCGATGGCGCGGGCAAACGGTAACGCCTGCAAATAATCACCCCAGCAAACCTCTGGCTGGTTCGCTATTTCTGTTATCCGCTCATCCGTCAGCGGCTGCTGCGCTGGTACAAAGCCCCACAGGGTCGCCAGGCGCTTCTGTTCCGACCTGCAGTTGAGGTTCAGGCCAGTGGCTGGTGCCTCGGGTGCTGCGGCGAGCAGGTCTCTGTAGGCTTCCTGCCATGACCCATCGCGTGCCCAGCGGGCACACCTGAACCACGCTGACAACATATCGTCAGTCGGCTCCATCGGCACCCACTTCCAGCCTGGTGAGATGGCGGGCTGCTGCGTTAGCTGCGGGTGGGTGCTACGCGGCTTTCCACAGTGCGGGCACTTGGCAATCCACTGTTCAATACCCATGCACAGTGCGTCGCAGTCATGTTTCCACGCCACCGACTCGGCCCGCAGCGCGTTGGCGGCGTCAATCTGTTCTTGCGTCAATGGTTGCAACTCGGTCCGTGCTGGCTGAGGACCGTCGTAGAGGTGCTTCCCGACCATATCGACCCAGGGCCTGTGCCAGTTCAGCATAGGGCCGTATTCATCAACTCCTGTCACGGTGGCTACGCGGACCGGCTCGGCCTGCTGCTCGGCCTCAAGGGCTTGGCGCAGGGCAAAACAAGCTTCGCCGGCCTCTGCGAAATCCCATGATGCTTGTCCAACATCATCGTCCGTCCCGAGGCTTACCAGTGTCGCCAACACCTGCTGCGCAACTTCTTTCGGCAGTACTACCATGTGCTTTCTCCAAGTTCTTCGATCAGCTCCTGACACGTCGGCTTGCTCGGCTTGATGCCGAGACGGGCCAACAGGGCGGCGTAGTCTTTGTCGGTGGTGGTCATTTTGCTGACTCGGCTTTGGTGATGGCGGCTTTGGCATCATCAACGCGATGCTGGATTATTTCTGCGCGACCATTCCACCACGGATCACGCTCGGAAGCCTCTCGCATTTCTTTTTGAATCACCATTACGTCGAGCATTAATTCGCTCAACGCATCCACCAGATCACTGTTGACTTCATCCAGGCGGCGCAGTTCGGCGGCTGCGTCGGCGCAATCGTCAGGACTGGCAAAGCAATAGTCAATTTCGCTCAGGCTGTCTGCCAGGCGTTGCTCCTCAGTCTGTTTCTCGCTCATTTTTGATGCTCCAAAAGAAAACCGCCACAATCCCACAGGTGCAAGCTGTGTTCATGCGGCGGTAGGCCTTACGGGCTTTGGTGTATAGCATCTTGCACATGCAACACCGAAACCCGCATGCGAATCATACCACGCTCACGCCGGATTGTCAGCGTCCCATTTCAGCTTTTCGCCCTGCATCTTGGCGCGCAGCTTGGGCGTGAGGATGGGTTTTCCATTAGCGTCTAGCAGGGCCTCCGTGGTCGAGCAGTGACAGTTGTAGGTGTTTCCGCGCTGTCCGTAGAACGCCTTCACCTCGGCTGCCGTGTAGATCCGCCCATGACGTGAAGCGTGCCACGGCCTCGTAGTCGGCAGCAGCGCCGAAGTCCAAAGCAACCCGATCTTGATACCAAAGTCCTGTTGCGCCTGCTCAGATTCGGCCCAGCGGGCCTGCCGCAGGGTATCGGTCGTGTCAGTCTGCGCGAATTGTTTGGCCTTGCTCAGACTCACGCCCAGCCTCTCCTTGATGGTCTCAGCGACAGCGCGCGGGTTACGTCCGTCGACCACGGCCTGTCCAATGATCTGCGCCAGCTCTGACTTCTGCTGTGCGGCAAGGCCGGTCCAGTGCTCGTAGCTCTTGATCTGCGCCATGGCGAGCCGCTGCACGTATGGCTCGCTGTAGATCACCATCTCGATGGACCGCGCGGCGGCGTAGGCCGGCGACAGGTTGCCCAGGTTGGCGACCGTCTGCGCAGTCCCTAGCTGTTGCGTTTCTGCAACATACTGCGACCACCAAAACAGGTTAGCGGGGTCGCGTCCGTCTGCTATCCACCGCTCGACAGCTGCCTGCAGCTCGGTCGATAGCCTAGCCATCTGCTCGGCGGTTAGGCCATAGCGCACTAGCTCGGCCTCGCCTGCGTTGATGGCGTAGACCGGGATCGCGTCGAAGATGGCGAGCACATCGGCTTGCAGGCCAGCCCAGCGCCGGGTGATCTCGCGCACGGCACGGCGCAGGATGGGTATGGTGCCGGTGCGGTCGGCTGGGGTGCCGGGGATTATGGGGTTCATTGGATGGGAGCGACGCCCTCAGTCGGCATATCCACCCCCTGCAGCGGCTCAAACCCCACCACCCGCCGCAGCTCGTCGGCGTCAAACAGTCCCTGAATGCCAGCGGTGAAAGCCTCGCGCATGGCGGTCGTGTAGTCCTTCAGGCGCTTGACCTTTTCATCTTCGCTCGGTGCTGCGACGTCTGGCCATTCGACCTCGAAATCACCCGCATCAATGATGCCTGCGGCCTGCATGCGCTTGACAAACTGTTCAAGCATGGGCGTCAGCTCGTTAGCCTGGCGAGACTTCGCCCGAGCGGCATAGTCCGCCTTGTCCTCGTCCGAAGCAAGTCGCCCGGTCTGCTGGCCAAACAGAATGCTGAACGGCAGTCGCACAGAAGCCGCAAAGAGATTCGCCGCTACCATGAACGCCGGCTCCGGATCGTGCGTCGTGGTCTGTAGCGTCGAAGCCGTGCCACCTTGCATCACGATGCTGGCATCCTGATTGCGGTTGAGCGAGCGGGCCTGTTCTTCGTGAGCCTTGCGGACGCTCGTGGTCTCGCCATTTTGCCCGATGGCTTGGACTGCTGTGTCTTTGTCGTATTGGAAGACTAGGGTGCGGGCCGAGTTCTTCAGGAACGATTCACCACTGCCGCCGCTGATCTTCTCCAGGTCGATCATGGAATTGAAGCCCGCCCGCAACAGCGGCACGCCGTCGAACATGTCGCCCACACTGCCCTCGGCCAGAATCTGCACCCGACTGGGGTGAACGTCCGCCCACTCAATCGGCTGGCCCTGGTTGTCTCCAGTCTGCACGCGCCGCGACTGGTACTGGTACATGAGCGGCTGCCCGTAGCTCTCGCTTGTGGTGTCGCTGTCCCACATCGTCACGCGCAACTGATCCTCGTAGATGGGCACCAGGTCCACCAAGCGCGCGGCACGGTCCAGAGGCTCGCGTAGGGCCTTACCATCGGCCACACGGTAGATCAGTGCGGCATAGCGCCCGATCATGTTGCGTCGGTCGAGGTCGCGCAGCTTGGCCCATGCGCTCACGCTGCGCAGCACGGCGGCGGTGCGCTGCTCCCATGGCGTTTCCTGGTCGCTGGCCGGCGACTTGATGCGCGGAAGCTCCTGCCAGCACTTGTCGAGCAGGCGATGGACTGCGCCATGCGCTGCGCCGCCGCGCTCGTAGGCAGACAACAAGTGCTTGAACGTGATGTCGGTGGGGTATCCGTACTGACTCCACGCTGCCGGGCGCTTGGCATCGATAGCCCCGAGCGACTGCGCCAGCTCGTAGCGGGCAAGCTGAATATCGTATGAGTTGGCGACGATTGTGGTCATGGGGTCTATGGTAGGGAGTCGCAAAAAAGCCCGGGCGGGCCGGGCTTGTGTTGGGTGATGGCGGCCGGGTATCCCCAACCCTACTGCGGCACTGATACAGCAGCTTTACCATCGCGGCTGCAGGCTGGCGATCCATCCAAGCCAGCGGACCGGCCATCGTGGCTCTTGTAACCAATCCGCATGCGTGATGGTCCTCGTCTTTCCAAGGTGTCAGCTACCTAGACCTGAAAAACCCGGTGCGCCTGGGCCGTGTGAGGGGATTGTAGCGCATGGGTGGGTTATGTGAAGATGCCAACCGACGGCTTGAGCAACCCATTGAAGGCCCGGCTTGCGGCGTCAACTTGGTCGTCGTAGCTGCCATTCGGGAACATGCGCATTTCCTCGATCAGCGCCTGATTCCATTCACCCCTCAGTATCACCACGTTGCCGGCATTGATCTGGCTGGCAAGCGGTGTCGCCCGCGTCACCTTGTCGCCAGTCTCAGGCGAGAAATGCACCGAATGGCCGGCCAGCAGCTTTGCAAAGGCCAGCACCTGCCCCTTGCCGGCCTGGCCTGGGTCTTGTGGGATGGACTGCTTGAGCGTCGCGCCGTCCCTGGTGGCGGTCGCCTTAATCAGCGCGTCACGCTCGTGGCTCTCCAGTCGGTCTCGCACCATGTCGGCAATGACGTAGCGGCCATCTGGAAGCCGCCCTACCTTGCCGCCCGCCGTGTAGTCTCCGCCCTTGGTTGATGCCAAGTCCCAACCCCGGCACCACTCGATTGAGCCAGTCGGCAGCGCGTCGATCACCTGCATCATGTCGGGCTTGATCAGGCCGCCTGCCAGCGGTGCGGGTCGCTGCATGTACTGACCCGAGAAACGGTAGGCGTCTGCCGTCTCCATGCGGCGCAGATCCTCAAGCGGGAACTGCGTCGGCCAAAAGGACTCGCCATCGTCGCCAATGGCCGGAATGTTGAGATGCTCCCACTGCTCTCCGTTGCCTCCTCCCAGCAGCCACCCCGACAGGTCGCGCTCGTGCAGGCGCTGCATGATCAGGATGATCGGGGTGTCCGGGCTGTTCTTTCGGCTCTCCATCGTCGTGCTGAACCAGTCGAGCACGTTCTGCCGCATGGTGTCACTGCTGGCCTCGCCCGCCTTGTGCGGGTCATCAATAATGATTGCACCACCGAAGCTGGCGCGCATTTTCCCCGCGCCATAGCCAGTGATTGTGCCATCCGCTCCGGTCGCGTAAACGATGCCGCCTTGCTCGGTGCGGAACTCGTCCTTGGCATTGGAGTCGTGGCGAAGCTGAGGTGCACCGAAGATCGCGGCGTAGGCCTCGTGCTGCATTAGCGCGCGGGCATTCCAAGTGTTGTTTGTTGCCAGGCGCTTGGAATAGCTGGCGTGGATGAACTCTGAGTCAGGCCAGTTACCCATGCACCACGCGATGAAATTGATCACGGCCAACTCGGTTTTCCCGGCGCGCGGCGGAATGTTGATGATCAGTCGCTTGGTCTTGCCGATCACCACGCGCTCCAGCGCCGTGCAAATTGCGGATTGGTGCCAATTCGCCCGCATGGGTAATCCCTTGCGGGCCAGAAACATGGCCTGCGAAAACGTCAGCAGGTCATCACGGCATAACCTGCGGTATCTGTCAAGCTCAATTTGAGCGTGAGTCGTCATTGGCTGGCGGCCTTGTGCTTCCTTAGCAGGCTAGCCAGCACATCGGCTCCGGCGTCTGCCGCGCTCTGACTGCTCGGTCCAGTATCATCCAAGCCGTAGGCTGCGCGCTCCGCTTTATGCCTCAGTGCCACCACCTCAATGGCAATCTTTGCCCGCTTGCCTGCCTCAAGATCTGCGGCCATTTCCTCGGCGGTATGCAGTCGGCGGTGTTGGGCCAAGTCTGCCTTGTGGCGGTCGATCACATCGGCCCGAAGGTCTACCGCTGCATCGCGCGCATCAATAGTTTCCTCGGTAACTTCGACCGTAACCTTGGCGGTAACTTCTCTCGCGTCTGAGCGAGCATGAGCCAGCTTGGCGAGCGTTGCCAAGTCGTTGACCCGCTCCCATTTTTCGACGCCCGCCCGTTTGCTGACCGCCACCCGGCTAACACCAAGCTCGGCAGCGATGACGCCGAATGTCAGCGTCGGATCTGATTCCCACTTGACGCGGGCAGATTTCCACTGGTCCGCCGTAAGCCTAGCCATTCTTAACCCCTGTCAACTTGCGCTGCTTCTCCCCAACAGTCACCATATGCTTGGCGGGCCTAGGCACCACCTGCCGCGCCCGTCGCTGGAACTCCCGCTCCTGCCATTCCTCGGTATCACTCTCTTGGATCACGGTGCGCACCCTGCGACCGCCAGGCAGCTCGACCACCCGGCTATGCGGCCTCTTGGCCTCGCTGGACAGCTTGACGCGCTTGATGCTCATAGCAGCAAGGTCAAACACTGACGAAGGCCCCGGCTTGGCAAGCGCAGGCGGCGCGACAGACTCGACCACCACCAGCCGATCATCGTCATCGGTAGACCGCCTGACGGCCCGCAGGCCGTGCTGGGGTAGGTCGAGGCAGAGCTGGTGCATTCCATCACGCTTGGGCCGCTTTGCGGGATTCAAGCTCAATCAGCAAATCCACCTCGTGCTTGATCTTCTCCAAGTCGGCAAAGCCGTCCTTGTCGCGCCAGCGGGTGATGCGCTTGACGATGCAGCCTTCCAAGAAGCCCAGGCCATTGGCATGGATGTACTCGACCGGCTGTATGGCTCGGGTCTTGTAGTGGGTGCCTGAAATTTGTGTGTCAAGGGCGGAAATTGATGGCGCAACCTGAGGCCGAACACGACTTGTATCCAAAATCATACCGTCTTACCTCCAGCCGCCTTAACCGCCGCCTTGACCTCATCGACCCTGGCCAGGTCGCACTCGACCAGGAACATGGCCGTCGTCTGGCGCTTACGCCAGCGCTTGAAATGCGCCTCTACCGAGGTTTCTGTCCCGTTGGGCTGGCCACCAAAGACAACGCCTCCCGAGAGGTTGATGACGGCATCGTCAGGGATGTCAACGACGCCAAGCGTCCACTCATCGCCGTTGACAATGAGCGTCTCGTCCTCATACCACGAGTCATCAGGCCAGGCTGTCGGGTCGTTGTAGAAGCGCTTGTACTCGGCGCCAGTGGTCTTGATCATGATGCCTCCCGTGCGCGCGGCATGGCGTCGGCTTGAGCGTAGGCCCACTGGGATACCGCATCCATGTTTGTGGAGTCATCGACAAGTTTTGAGGCCTCGGCCACAGTGCCGTCGTTGTACATGCCTTGCATCACCTTGGCTGCAAAATTGTCTCGCAGCGACTTGCTGATCATCTCGTCCAGCCAGTCGGTTCCGCTGTCGGGTACGCGCAGCTTGATGGCGGCGTACTGGCGCAGGGTCATGCCGTAATAGGCCTCGGGTGCCGTTGTTGGTCCTTGGCAGGTAAACGGAAACGCCGGCTCACTATTGTCAATCTTGCTCATGTCTTGATCCTTTGTGCTGTTGATCCAGTGCGTTAGGGATACCAGGCAGCGGGGCACTACTCCCGTTTTCGAGGGCGACTCTAGCCTGGTGGGGTCATTTTATCACCATGCGGCGCAGGCAGGCCGCGCCCGGTGAAAAATTAACGATTACACACCAAAATGATAATCTGTGCAGTCGTTAATTTCAAAAAGTCTTTGTGAATCAAGCGCTTAGCAAGCATTGCCAAGCATTGCACCATTACACAGGGGGTGTCATACATATTCAGACAGGTTGAGATTTTCAAAGACAGCTCAAAACCCTGTGTAATCGTTGCAATGCTTGGAAAATCAGGCCCGGAGAGGGGTGGAGGTAGTAGTAATACTACTAATAAATACTTATATATCAACAACTTACGTTGTATCTCTCGTGGTTACATTTTGTTACAAACAGCCCCAAGCATTACACAAAACCATGCGCAATGCTTGCGCAGTCGTGCAATGCTTGGCTCGTCCGCGCGCAAAAAAACCGCCCGAAGGCGGTTTTGCTTGGCATGGTGGCAAGCTATGCCAGCTTCAGGAACTCAGCATTGGTCTTGCCAGACTTGCGCTGCTCGACCACGACCCGGCCAGCCATTACAAGCTGGTCTATGAGGTCTTGGCAACCTTCAGAGGTTGTCCGAAGCGCCCGGTTGACCTTGAACCGCGCCAGCCACTCGGTCTCAGACAGCATGGCCAGTACCCGCTGGGTGTCCTTGCCCGTGTCCGCGTCATCGTTGGCGCGCGCATAGCGGATCTTCAGCGCCGTATCGTCAGCGGCCAGCGCGAACCCGTACAGCACATGCTCGGCGGTCCGGTGGCCCCCGTCCGCCATTGCAAGGATCAAGCTGATCTTGCTGCACATCTCCCATGACCGGCGCGTGATGGCCTCCATGCCAGTGTGGTTGCGGTGCAGCTCGCCCAACTTCCAGAAATGCTCATACGCGGCTTCCAGCAACTCCGAAGCGTCCGCCGCCGTGGTGACATCAACGAAGTCGCCGCAACGCTCTACGCGCCCGCCAGGCGGCTCGCTGTGGCCACCGTAATGCAGGGACTGCAGGCGCATGACGATGGAGTCGTCCAGCTCGGCCTTGTTGAACCCTTCTTTCTTGCGTGGGTTGGTGTTGTCCTCTCGCAACACCAGGGCGCGCGCCACGAAGCCGTTCTTCACGTTGTCCGGCGTTATCGTGGCGTCGAACGTGTCGGGCGTCGTGGTGCCCATGAGGCTGAGGAATGGTTCTAGGATGCCTTGGTCGGCGTCTTGGATGGACTTCAGCGTTCGCTCTATCTCGGCTTCGATCTCGGCTGCTTTGCCGTCTCCTGAGTCCAGGCGCTTGTAGAGCTTGGCGACCTCATCCTTGAGCTTCGTCTTGATTTCCTCTTTCAAGTCGCCGGTGATGGTCAGGATGCCGGTCGATTTGGAATAGATCTCCATCAGCGCACCAATGACGCCCGTCAAGTAAATGGCACCGCCTGACCTGCTGGCCTGCGCGATCTTTTGCAGCATGATGCCGATTTCGTCGATCAGGTAGTACGCGGCCTGGTGGCGCAAAAGGTTGCGGTAGATTTCCTGCTCCGACTTGATTTTGCCGTGCATGGCCTGCGAGACCTTGACCCGGCTAAACAGCTTGGTGACGGCTTGGAATACACTTTCTTTGCCGGTTCCGGACCCTGCCACGCTGAAGATCATGAGGTTCAAGCCCATGCCGTCCCTGGCGTCCCGGTGCCGCATCCCTCCCAAGCACGACAACACATAGAGCGCAGCTCCTGCGGAAATGGTCGGCTTGGGATAGAGGCACTGGCCCTCGATCCAGCGGTACAGCCTGCCGGCAAAGCCCGGCAAGTTCCAGGGCTTGATCCCGCGCGCGCGTTCCAAGATGCTGGCAGTTTTTACTGGCTCGTCGTCGGCAGCGAAGCATGGATCAGGCTCAAATGTCACCGACTCAATGTACCCGTGCGATTTGGCCAAGTGATGCAGTGTGCCGGCTGTCACTTTTTTTCCGGCGAACTTTCCGAAGCTGTGCCATCTGAAATCCACGTCAGATGCGTCATATTTTGACGAAATTGACGCCCACTTGTGCCACATGGAGAGCCCAATGTCGCCTCCAGATGTTGCATCATGTATCGCCATTCCGACTTGCAGATACTCCTCGTAATGCGCGTCAGAATTTGGAATGGCGGCAACCATTTTTTGCACATCACCCAATGGAATCTCCCTTGAGACCCCGTTCACGACCATATGGAAACTGTCGCGGGCTTTAATTTTTTGCAGCAGCAACCCTGGCGCTTCTGCCGTGTCTGCCGGGTCGCCGCGCAACAGCTCGTAGTCCCGCCCGCTGGCGTGCGGCGAGCCGTAGCCGACCACGAAGCCAGAGGTTTTGAAGTCGAGACCTGGGTACTCCTGCAAGTTCTGCCGGTAGCTTGCGCCATCCTGCGGCAGCCTGAAATAGTAGTGCGCCGACTGCCCGCCCGATCCTGTGCGCACCACGAATCGGGACGATGCGCGCACCGCCACGCCCAGCGCGCGCTCCAGCCGCTCAATGGACTCATGCCCGCCGTTGCGCTCATCCACATCAACGACCAGCCAGCCCGTCACCAGCACGCCGACAGCAGGCCATAGCTGGCCCATCATCCGCATGGCTTCCAGCTGCTCGGCGTCCCAAGCTGGGGTATGCTGCCAAGCGCTGGCTACAGGGTGTTTGCCTACGGCCTTGCACTCGACATGACCGCACCCGCACCCGAGCGCGTGCCCTGGAAGCTCCAAGATGCGATGCAGCGGCATGACGCGAAACCCCGCCGCCATGTACCGCGCGTAGGGTAGGGCGGCTTCTTGCTCGGGGGTTAGCGTCTCGTCCTCAAAATCGTCGTCATTGCTCCACATGCAATGCTCCTTCGCTATCATGGCCATCCTGCGCCCGGTTGTCGTCAACCGGCAAGCGCCCGCCCGACTTGACGTGGATCTCGTACTGCTTGGAGATAGGCGGGTACTCGCCCCAGGTGTAAATGTTCTGCGGCCAGATTCGTAGGGTGTGCGCTAGTCGCGCGACACCTCCGAAGTGGTTGATGGCTTGCTTGGTCTTCATGCTTGCGGCTCCTGGTGTTGGTTGCCCGCATTGTAACAAGAAAAAAATGACAGGTTTTTGTTGTACTGGCGGTTTTTCTTGCTATAGTGGAGGCACCGCAGCACGAAGCGCGGCAACACAGCAGGAGTAAAAAATGAGCTTCCTAGCCAAAGCAAAAAAGCCAGGCGCAAACCCAGCGCCACCCATGATCACAGTCGTATCCAGTCCAGGCGCTGGCAAGACCAGCTTTGCTGGCATGTTCCCGCAGTCACTGTTTATCCAGGCCGAGAGCGCCGGCACGGTCTTTGAGACCTGGGCCGATGATGTACAGCCCACCATGCTGCCCGAGATTCCGAAGTCCAGTAAGGATGACGCCGGCAACCTGCGCGCCAGCCCTTACAGTACGCTGATGGAGCAACTGCGCGAGATAGCAACCGCTGAACACGAGTTCAAGACGCTGGTGATTGACACTGTGACGGCCCTGTCCCGTAAGCTGGAGCACGAGATCGCCCTGGCCGACAACGTGGCCACCGTGGCAGATGCAGCTGGCGGCTTCCACAAGGGCTACGCCCAGCTCGCATCGTGGCATTCCGAGATCATCTACGCCTGCGAGATGATCCGAAAGCGCCGCCAGATGGCAATCGTGTTCCTGGCCCATGCCGGCATCGTCAAGATCAAGAACCGGCCCGACGAGGGCAGCGAGTACACGGTCTACGGCATTGACATGCACCGTGACAGCGCCAGCGCCTATATCAGCAACTCGGACGCCGTGGTCTACATCCGCAAGGAAGAGTTCATCCAAGGCGCTGAGAGCAACCGCAAGGGTCAAACCACGAAGTTCGGACGCGCCATGCAAACTGGCGACAGAATCCTAATCACCAGCGGAGACGGCATGGTCGGCTATGTTGCGGCCAAGTCCCGCTACCCGATGCCGGTCGAGCTGCCACTGCCGCAAGGCGAGAACCCGCTGCTGCAATACATCCCGTTTTTCAACCAAGCCGCAAAATAAGGAGCGCGCACCATGTCATTTTTCGTTCAATCCAACGGCCAGGCCGTCAAATCAACTGGAGACTTCGAGAATGGCGGCAACATGGCCCCAATCCCGGAAGGAACCCAGGTCTTGGCCGTCATTGATGAGGCCAAGTGGGACACCTACCAGAACGAGTCTTACATCTCGCTGCGCTGGTCTGTTGCCAAGCCGCAGGAACACGCCGGCCGCAAAATCTTTCAGAAGGTCAAGGTCATGGACGCCGACCCGGCCAAGCGTGACAAGGCCCTGCTGATGCTCGCGGCCATCGACACCAACGCCGGAGGCAAGCTGCAAGCCGCTGGCGTGCAACCCGACACCCAGGCGCTTGCCTCTGCGCTCATGAACCGCCCGATGGTATTGAGGCTGAGCGTTTGGGAGTCGGATGACAAGTCGAAGTCTGGCAACTGGGTCAGCAAGGTTGCTCCGCGTCCGCAAGCTGGTCAGGCCGCGCAAGCTGCGCCGGCTCCTGCGCCGAAGCCGCAGCCGAAGCCGGCTGCATACGACGCAGATGACCTGGACTCAATCCCGTTCTGATATGACACCCAGACAATATTTATCGCTTGCCTGCATCATGGGAGCAACCCTTATTGCAGCAATGGGTAATGACGGCTGGGGATGGTTGATTTTTGCAGCCATCGTGCTCTCTTAATACGTGGCAGCCTAGGCTGCCATTTTTCAGAATAAAAACATGTTCGACCAACTCCAACGCACAGCCGACTGGCACGAAGCCCGCAAAGGCCGCATCACCGGCTCCCAAGCCGGCGCATTGCTTGGCCTGTCCCCGTACCAAACGCAAGCCCAAGCCATCCGCGCATGGGTCCGCCATGCCAATGGCGCTGAGTCCGAGATTCTCGACAACCCCGCCTTTGCCCACGGTCGCCGACACGAGCGAGCCGCCCAGCTGGCCATGATGCGCCATGCCGGGATCACGATCAAAGATTGCGGATTCCTTCCCTACGAGGACTGGCTTGGTGCGAGCCCGGACGGCCTGACTGATGATGGCGGGGTGGCTGAGACCAAGTGCCCGTACTCGTGGCGCGCTTTGGTCGCACCCGAGCCAAAGCCGCTGATCGAGCTGCCGCACTACTACGCCCAGGTTCAGCTCGAAATCCTGTGCGCTGGAGCAACCCACGCCCACCTCACCCAGTACCGCCCGCCCATCGGCGACCCGCTGCAGCACGACTACGAGCCGGAATTCCTGCACTACGAGCGCGTAGAGCTTGACCACGAATGGCGCGCACACTACCTGCCAGAGCTGCGCTGCATCTGGGAGATGCTGCAAGCCGAGCTTGACAACCCGGCGCACTTGGAGCCGCTGCGCGTACATCTTGACACGCCTGAAGCATTGCGCCTGGCCGACTACATCGCCGAGCTTGACGCATCAATCGAGCAGGCGACAGCCGCCCGCGCTGCTGCGCTGGAAGAGCTGGTCAGGCTGGCCGATGGCAAGAACGCCGAGGTCGCGGGGCGCAAGCTGACACTGGTGCAGCGTGCCGGGTCGATCAGCTATGCCAAGGCGATCAAGGCGCTGGCGCCCGAGGCGGATCTTGAGAAGTGGCGCGGGAAGGCGTCCGAGTACTGGCAGATCAAATAAACAATCAGCAACAGCAAGGAACACAATGATTAAGCACTTCACCCGCAACACCGCCGGGCGCGACCTGGTTGTCGGCGACATCCACGGCCATTTCACCAAGCTGCAGCGCGCACTCGACGCCGTGGGCTTCGATCCGGCTGCCGGCGACCGCCTTTTCTCGGTCGGCGATCTGGTCGATCGCGGCCCCGAGTCGGCCAGCGTGCTGGACTGGCTCGACCGTCCTTGGTTTCATCCCGTCATCGGAAACCACGAGGACATGGCGATCCGCTGGGGGCGGCCCGACTGCCGGATGGATCGTGAGCTGTATGCCCGCAATGGCGGCGCTTGGAACATCGCCAACACCCGGGCCGAGCGCCTAGCCATCTCCGACGCCATGAGCGCGTTGCCGCTGGCCATCGAGGTCGAAACCGCCTACGGCTTGGTCGGCATCATCCATGCCGAGCCGACCGACGACTGGGACGAGCTGCGCGCCATCCTGCAGGACCAGGCCATCCCGCGCTCGAGACTGAAGCAGCTGCGGGAGTGTCTGCTGTGGAACCGCTCCCGTGTCGAGGAAGGCTATCAGTCGATCATCAAAGGCCTGAGCGCCGCCGTGGTCGGGCACACGCCTATCAAGCGGCCGAGCTGGCTGGGCAGCGTGCTCTACATCGACACGGGCGCATGGGCGAGCGATGAGAAGGGCTTTGCGCTGATCGACCTGGCCACGCTTGCGCCGGTTGCGCCACGCCTGGTTACGGAGTGACGCCATGCGATTCCAGCCACGCGACTACCAACAGCAAGCCCACGACGCAGTAGTCCAATGGTGGAAAACCACTACCACGCCCTGTGTCGTAGAAGCAGCCACTGGTGCAGGCAAGAGCGTCATCATCGCCATGCTGGCCGAGACGCTGCACGGCCTGTCAGGCAAAAAGGTTCTGTGCCTTGCGCCATCGGGAGAGCTTGTCCAACAAAACAGCGAGAAGTTCAAGCCCTGCGGCGTCCCGTACTCCATCTACAGCGCCAGCATAAGCAAGAGCCTACGCGGGCACGTCATCTTTGCCACCGAGGGCACATTCAAGACCCAGGCCAAGCGCCTAGGCGGAGAGTTTGCAGGCGTCATTGTTGACGAGTGCCACCGGATCACACCGACTGTACAGCGCATCATTTCCGATATGCGCGAAGGCAATCCGAACCTGCGCGTATGCGGCTTGTCCGCCACCCCGTATCGGCTCGGGTCCGGGTTTGTGTTCGCGCAAGACATGCACGGCAGGACCATGCCGCCGAACGTTGCGCGCGATCCCTACTTCGCCCGCCTGGTGTACTACATCGGGGCGCCAGAGCTGATCGGTCGCGGCTACCTCACTCCGCCAATCGTCGGCGCAATCCACGCCGAGAGCTACGACACCAGCGGGCTGCAAACCACGTCTGCAGGCACTTACTCCACTGCCACAGTTGAGCGAGCATTTGAGGGATGGGGCCGCAAGACCTCCGCCATCGTGGACGATGTGCTGCGGCAATCAACAGGCCGGCAAGGCATCATGTGGTTTGCCGCCACGGTCAAGCACGCCCAGGAAATCATGGCCAGCCTGGACCCCGCAAACGCCCGCATGATCGGCGGCGACATCAACACCAAGAAAGCTGACCGCGCCAGACTTGTCGCAGATTTTAAGGCCCAGCGTTACCGCCACCTTGTCAGTGTCGGCACCATGACCACCGGCGTCGATTTCACGCACGTATCATGCATTGCCATCCTGCGCGCCACTGAATCCGTCTCGCTGCTGCAACAGATTATTGGCCGGGGCTTGCGCCTGCACGACGGCAAGGAAAACTGCCTTGTGCTCGACTACGGCGGCAACGTAGATAAGCACTGCCCAGACGGCGACCTGTTCCGCCCCGAGATCAAAGCTCAATACCAATCAGCCACCAAAGGCACCATCGAAGCCGAGTGCGAACAATGCGGCTTCGTCAACACCTTCACCCCTCGCCCCAATGACGGCGACTGGCCAATTGACCAGTACGGCTATTTCACCGACCTAGACGGCGAGCGCATCAAAAACGAGAATGGACAGCCAATCCCCGCCCACTTCGGCAGGCGCTGCTGTGGCGTCACCATCGGCCGCCACGAGGCGACCCGCTGCGGATACTTCTGGTCCTGCAAGATTTGCCCCGAGTGCGAAGCGGACAATGACATAGCGGCCCGGTATTGCTCAAGCTGCCGGGGGGAGTTGATAGACCCCAACGAAAAACTGGTCGCTGACTTCAAAGCCCTGAAGCGCAGCCCCAGCGAGCGCCAGACCGACGAAGTGCTGCAGCTTGACTGCCTACCCACGGTCAGCAGCAAGGGTGAACGTATGATGCGGGTAGAAGTCATCACGGACGCGCGCAAGTTCGCGGTGTTCTACATGCCGGAAAGCAAGTCAAACTTCGTCCGCTTGCAGTGGGAAAACTTCTCAGCAGCCACCGACAACGGCCAGCGCGCACCGCGTACCGTCACATACAAAAAAGAGGATTCGGGGTTTTACCGCATCCTGGCCATCGACCAACCGACCGACAAGGAGCTGCTGGATGCCGCCCTTGCGGCCAACAAAGCGAAGGAAACCGCATGAAATTCCCGCCATGGCTGCCTTGCTTCGGGGATCAATCCTACCGTGGCGACTGCCCCACCGAGTCCGCCGAGCAGATGACCTTCATCAACCGCCTACGCCGCGAATACCCAGACACACTGGGCCTGATTGTGGTGCACGTCAAGAACGAGGGCAAGCGCTACGGCTGGCAGGTCGCGCGCGACAAAGCCATGGGTATGACAACCGGCGCCTGCGACATCATCATCCCAGGGGCTCCTACGCTGCTCCTGGAGCTCAAGCGCAGAGATCATACGCGGTCGAGATTCCAACCTGGCCAGCTTGACTACATGCAAGCCGCCCAGGCAGCTGGCGCCATCGTTTGTGTCGCCCTTGGAGCTGATGCAGCTATGCAAGCGGTCAAGGCCTGGTTCTAGCCCACCAAGTACGGCGGCGTTGCTCAACGTCGCCGGCTGCCGGCCTATGTTTCACGCACTCCCGCGCATAGGTCAGCGAGCAAAAGCGCCAGCGCTCACGACTGGCGCCGCACAGCACAAACCCCTCTTTGCTCATCGCGCGGTTGCTCTGCAGGTCGGCATGTACGCATGAGATGCACTGTGTAGTCATCGTCCGATTCTAGCCCCGCAGGCGTAAAAAAAGCCCGGCACTCACGCGAGTGGCCGGGCTAAGTTCCAACAGCAGGAGAAGGAAACAACACAGTATGGCGATCATACAACAAAACCCGCCGAGGCGGGTTTTTTCATGCGTGCGTCAGATCACTTGCGCTTTGCCCGCTCCATCTGCAAATACCGCAGCCTTACCCCTTGCGCCTCCTCCATCTGCTGCGCGCTACTGGCATTCAGCACCTCCTCGTAAATTTCGAGGCTTGCCCGCAGCGGATCAATGGCCGGGCCATCCAATCCCCACTTGCCACCCTTGGCGTGGCGCTCACGCGCCCGCAGCAGGCCTTGCGCCGCAGCGTTGAGCGTCAGCAGCAAGTGGTTTGCCGCATCAATGCCTCCGGTCGCCTTGTTTTGCATGCCGGCGTCGCACACGCGGATCTGCGAGATTCCGACGACGTGGCACAGGTAGTCATGCGTCTCTTCGTCTCCAGCCGGCACCAGGCCGCGCTCCAGCATGTCAAGATGCGAATGCGCCTTGAGTATGATTCGCCGCACCTCATGCGGCTTTGCCTCGCCCATGGGCTGGCGCGACGTGATGACCGACACGGGCGAGCGCAGGCGACGCTGTGCGCCGAGCTGCATCAGGCCGCGCCGCAGCATGAACGGCTGGAATTTTTGCTTGATGTGTGCGAGGCTGGGGAGTTGTTGGCTGCGGCAGATTTGACGGATGGTGGTGGCTTTCATTCGATCACCTCTGGCGAAATGAAGTCAACCTCCATCATCTCCATACTCATCGCCCACATATGTCGGTACACCGGCTGCCGGCGCAACCACTCGAAAAACTTGTCTTGCGCCTGCACCGGGTTTTCGGCGCGCACAATCACTTCGGCGTTGCTCATGATGTTTCGTGGGCTACTCCATTGGACTCGGTATGTTTTCATTTTGCTGGCCTTTCTGCTGACAGCCCGCATAGCTCGAACAGGTCGGCGGCTGCGATCTGGGTATTGTACCGTCCGCGCACCTTGTGCAAGTTGTTGATGGCCACCTCAAGCTTTGTGCTCCATTGATGCCTCGCCCTGGCCAGCTTGACAGCCTTGCTTAACTCATCATTGAGCCTGCGCAGCTCTGCCGCGCACTCAGCTATCAACTCAGGATCGGCCCCGTTCTCGGGTACGGCGTCCAGCTCAAGTGCCAGGTCTAGCGTGTTTTTTTTCATGCTTCTTTCTCCTTGTTGATGGTCTTCGGCTTCCAGTCTAGCGGGGACTTAGGAACCTTGCGCTTGCCGTAGGTGCGCACCAGGCCAACGGCGACGCGCTCAGGCAAGCCGCGAGCGTACCAGTGCGTGATGGCTGCCGGTGTGACGCCAAGAGCTGCAGCAAGCTTGGCCTTGCCTCCCTCGATGGCAACGGCGTGGTCAAGTATGGGCGCGGGGTTTTGTGCTGTTTTCATGCTGCACATTGTACAGCACGCGCTAAACAACCGCTAAACAATAATTTTCCAAAAAGTCTACACAGGCGCAGTTTCTTGTGCATAATGTAGTCACCGCAACACAGCGGCACACAGGAGAAACAACATGAAAACTTTCAACTTCAGCGCCAACGGCATCGACTTCGGCAACTACAGCGGTGCGACCAAATCCGCCGCACAAGAGGCTTTTGCACAAGATGCCAGCTATGCAAGCTGGGCCGCAATGGTCGAACAAGCCGAAGAGTTCGGCGGCAACACAGTCGAAGTGCGCGAGATTTCTGCCGCCCGAGTCCCCGTCCCAACACACTAAGGAGAAACGACATGAACGCAAGCATCAGCAGCATCAACGGCGCAATGGCTTACCAGCTTGGCGACCGCCGGGTACTGGTCAAACGGACGCCGGCAGACCAAGGTGCATTCCTGATGCACACATACCAGGTTAAGCGTAACGGCGTCTGGTGTAACACGACATACCAGCGCGGAGTGCAGCCGCTGATCGAAAATGTCAAGTCCGCGATCGCAGCCTGAGTCCCCATCGTCCTGCCCGGTGGCAGGCCAATGCGGATTCCCGCAGATAACAGGAGAAAAAAACATGTACCACCAGCTACTCAAAATCGGCGAAGACGGCATTGCCGCTCACATCGAGTACGAGATCAAAGATGAGGACTGCCCAATGATCACTAAGATCACCGCATTCAACCCGAATGATTCAGACATCTGCCATGTCATCCCAGTCGGCGCCCTCGACCTGCGCCAGGTCGAAGACATGGCCGAGAAGCTCTGGCAAGGCCATGCCGCAGTCGTGCAAGCATTGATCGACGACGCCCGCATTGACGCCTACGAAGATCGTCAGCGCGACCTGGAAATCTGACAACCAACCAACGGCACAAGGAAACTATCATGCAAGTTCAATTCACGGCACCCTCATATCTGTCGAAGTACCACGACATCACGCAAATCGCAAACGGCGAAGTCATACCGCAGATCGTCAAAGCCAACGAGGGATGCTATTACGAGCAGCAAGGCTACTCACAGATCGGCACCGCCACCGTCACCATCGAGCTGCACACCGAAGACCAGATCCAAGCCGCCAAGCTGGCCGCCCTGCAGGCGCAACTGCAGACCGTGCGCGCCGAGAACCAGCAGCGAGAAAACGCCATCCTGGATCAGATCAGCAAGCTGCAGGCCATCGACTACACTGGTGACGCAGAATGAACCGCCTGATGAACATCACGCTGGCCCTGGCCATCGGCTGCGCACTCGCAGCAGCCGGTGCGCTGCTTGATGGCCCGAGCGAGCAAGAGACCGCGCAAGCGCAAGCCGATGATCTGGCAGCCGCCGAACTGGCCAGCCAGCGCTTCGAGCGAGACCTGCGCGAATGCAAGCGCCGCATGGGTCCGGCTGCTGACCTGATCCAGATCAGCGACACCGATCACTACGTCTGCCGCGACATGCCGATTGAGCCGACGCCGGCCAAGATCCTGCACGGCTACGCGCTGATGGGGAGTGTGAAATGACATGCCAACACGCAGCCAACGGCTGCAACTACCCGGAAGGCGAGTGCTTTGGAGTGTGCATGAACCGCGTTCAGACTCAGCGCCTGACCATCGTCTACGAGGTTCACAGCATCGGCCACCGCGAGGCGCTGCTGCACTCGACTAGCAGCTTGATTGCATCATCCGATGGTGACGCGATACAACAGCGTGACAAGCTGGCGGCCTCGCTGCGCAAAGCAGTCGAGCGCCAGGGCTTTACCAACGATGAGCTGATCGAGGCCCGCGCCATTATCCAAAAAGCCACAGGATCTCAATCATGACCGGCTGCCGCAACAACACCACCAACGGCTGCGCAAAATGCCCCGCGCGCCAACCCTGCGAGCTGCCATTTGAGGAAGCCGAGTCACACCATGATGACCAGCACGGCGCATGGTACGCGGACTTGGCGGCATTGATCGCCATCACCCTGGTGATGGGCTCCGCAATCCTGGCCGCACTCTATATGACCGGGCTCATTCAATGAAAAAGCTGTCGCCATTCGCCATTGCTGCTCGGCGGTCATACGCCAGCAGCAAGAACGGCACAAAGACAGCAGAACGCATGACGTTTTCGCAGTCCACGGCGCTCAAGCCGTTCACCCTGGCCGAGCGCACCGGCCAGCCGCTGAAATCATCGGAGTGGAGATCATGAGCTGCAATCACGACTGCAACCAGGGCAGGCGCTGCCAATGCCGGCGAGAACCGAGACTGATTGAGGCCGTCGCGGCGCTTGTTGCTGTGGTCGCACTCGTCTCCGGCATTGCGGCATTTTTCAACTGACACAATCACAATCAAATGAAATTCCACCTCACAAACGACCCCATCGTCGGCAAGTCTCCGACCGAGCCCAGCAAATACCAGTCCATCTTCGATAGCTTGAGCCCCGCCAAGCCATGCGTGGTGTTCGATGACCCCAAGGACGCCGCGAACTTCAAGCAGCGCCTGGAGGTATGGATCGAGCGCCACTGCAAGGGCGCGAAAGCCCGCAGCACGATCAAATACCCAGCTGACGGCAAGCCGCGTGTTTGGATTGTGTATCCGCAGACCGCGCAACCCGTCAAGACCGCCATCCGTGGCCCGTTTCCGAAAGCCTGATCATGATCGACATCCCAGTCAACAAAAAGAAGCTGAACAGCAACAGGTCGCGCATCATCGCCGTCATCAAAAACGAGCCCGGCATCCTGACGCGCAACATCATGGCGCGCTTGCCTGATCTGACGAAGCCCGAGGTTGAAAATGCGCTGAACGCCCTGCGCCAAAGGCGCGATCTGGTTTGCCAGCGGGAGCCTGGGTTGCCAGGTCACTGGTACATCCTGAATGATCCGTACAGCAAAACCAAGGAAACGTTCACCCCACCGCCGAAAAAGCAGATCAACAGCAAAGGCGACAACATCGCACCTGGCACCCTGATAAACAAAATGGCCGGCACTTACACCCCGTCGCGCGCATCCCCTATGCGCCCGGGCGCTGACGATCACCTGCAACACCCGAGCCGCCGCAATGACGTGCGGATCGAACACCGCGCGCCGTTCGGCATGCAATCCACGCCGCGTCATGTTGGCAGTCGTGTGGCGGATGATCTCAACTACATTTTGAAGCAGGCAGCGCAATGAAAGTCGAACTCAAACACATCACCCCAGACGCCGAGGCGCACATCGGGGAAGCTGCGGCCGAGTGCTACGACAGCAACACTGGTCGCGAGGCCTGCCTGCGCCGCGCAGAACACTGCATGAGCGTGCAGCACCTGGCCACACTTCGTTTTGCGATGGCCGATTTCAGGATCACCGGCATCAGCCGGGTCGCCAGCCACCAGATTGTGCGCGTGGCTCATGCTGGAATTCTTCAGAGGTCTCAACGCTACGTCAAAGAGACGGCCGTCGAGTACATCGACCCGCCAGCGCTGGCCGAGTTGCCGGCACATCTTCGCCACGCATGGGAGAAAAACAACTCCGAGGCTGAGGCGATCTACCTGGCGGCGATTGAGGCCGGCATGAAGAAGGAAGACGCCCGCTACAAGCTGCCACAGGCCTGCACCACGTCGCTGCGCATCTGCGGCAACTTCCAGATGTGGCATGATCTCTTGGGCAACCGACGGGCGAAAAAGGCGCAGTGGGAGGTGCGCGACGTCGCGGATGAGATTTACCGCCAGCTCAACCAGCACGCACCGCGCGTTTTCCCGATGGATGCATCATGACACGCGACGACATCATCCGCATGGCGCGGGAGGCTGGGTTTATGCGGTCACAACTGACTGTTTACAACCGCGAACGGATCGAACGCTTCCACGCCCTGGCGGTGGCAGCTGAGCGTGACAGCATTGAGGCTGCGGGCCGGTCGCTGTACGAGGTCACGGGCGACATCTCAGACATCAACACGCTGCTGATTCAGCGCAATGCCATCCGCGCAAGGAGCAACACATGACAGCGCGCCGCTCCTCATTGCCTGGACTGGTCGCCTTTGCTGCGGGCCTTGTCGCCGGCAACCCGGCCCTGGCCGCCGCATGGCCCAGCACTAGCCTACCGCGCAGCTACCCTCGACCCACAGCGACCTTTGCCGACGAGGAGCGCCTGCGCGCAGCCGCGGCCAAGCGCGCCCGTCGCGCCGCTCGGCGCCTAGGGGGCAAACCATGATGTTCTACGGCTACTTCTGGACCGACTGCGTCTACGAATCCGGCCTGATGCTGCAGTCCCTGCACCGGTCGAAGATGGGCGCGCTGCGCGCCATGATCGAGCACCAGGCCGAGCGCTGGGATGCGTGCCGCTCTGGCGCCGATTCTGGTTTGCACCTCGACGGCCTGAACACGTTCGCTGCTCGCGACTACCGACAGGGGCGCGAGCTTGAGGCCTTCGCCGTCCGTCCTGTGAGGCTGCTGCCATGACCGCGCGCTACCTACTGTGCCCCGGCATGGTCCGGTCGCGCACTGATCGCGACCAGCACCACGTCGGCGCCCGCGAGCTGGCGATGCTGTACCGCGTGCGAATGGTTGACTGCCTGGTCATGCCGCCGCAGACGCCGGCAAACCACCGGCAGCGCATGGGACTGTTTGACCGCGTCCTGGACGGCGAGCTGATCGCCCTGCACCCCCGATCGTCCGGCGAATACCCCCTCCTTGGGGGCAGCACATGACCGCAGCCGACCAGCCCGTGACCCTGGACCAGCTGGCGCGGCTGTACGCAGCGGCGAACCAGTCGAACAGCGACCTGGCAGCAGCGCACCGGATCAAACCGCGCGACCCCGACGCAATCGAGCGCCTGCGCCAGCGATCCAAGGCACTGAACAGCTCCTACGACGCGGCCCGCCGCCAGTACAAGCGCCAGCAGAAGGCTGCGCACCGCGCCCAGTGGCGCACCACCATGATCCGGTTCTATCTCGACCACCAGGAGGCGTCACATGCCAGTAGCTGATCACCCGGTTCACCCGCACGGCGTGCGCGACTCCGAGCACCGCTATTCGTGCCACAATCGACCTCCGCACCGAGAAACCTACACGAACGGGCTTGTGACCTGGCCCAACGTATTCACCCGCGACTGCCGCTACGACCGCGCGCTTGACGACAGCGCCTGCGCAGGTTGCATTCACGCAAAGAGCCAGTCATGACAGCAGCCGCGCAGCCCATCACCATTGAACAGCTCGCGCGGCTGTACCAAGCGCGCAACGCCGCCAACAAAGCCATGGGGCAGGCGTTGCGCACTCGTAGCCATCTCGCCATCACGGCAGCCAAGGCTGAGGCAGGACGCTTAAACCGCGCGTATGACGCAGCCAAGGCCGCTTACAAGCGCCAGCAAAAAGCAGCCAGGGGAGCCAATGAAGAAGCCGACCGCAAGGAAGCAGCCGCAGAAACCGCCGAGCCCAACCAGAACGCTGCTTGACATCAATCCGGGTCAGACAATCCGATGCATGTACTGCGACGCAATCAAGCCGCAGGCAGGCTCAAGCGGCTTTCACGCGCACCGTGTATGCCGTGAGTGCGTAACAAAACTACAGACAACAGCAAAGGACAAGACATGAAAACGACAGACAAAGAATACGCCGAGCTACTGGCTCGGCTGGGTATCAAACCGAAGGTGCCGACGTGCCAGGTGTTGATTGACGACCTGGGAGAAGCGACATGGTGACACTGCGACAAGCTGCGCAGCAGGCGCTGGAGGCTCTTGAACATGCAGCGCAGGACGTGGCTGACTTCCAACGGCTAAACACTGATCAGGTCGATGAAGCCATAAAAGACCTACGCCAAGCCCTCGAGGTCGAGCAGCAGCTCGACAAGCCGATGGCCGAAATCTGGTGGGATGACTCGAAGGACATCGACTGGCAGTTGAAGATGCTGGTCGAGCCGGCAGTCGCTCGAAGCGTTCGCATTCCGCTCTATGCGGGTGACTACGAGGCAATGCCGGTCATGTATGTCGATCAGGACGGGTCTTTCACCGTCAAAGCGCCAAATGAGGAACTCAAATGAACGCCATTACCTTGTCGCATGAAGCAATGAAGCAGGCGCTGGAAGCGCTGTACGACGGCGTATCGGACAACAAAGATTGGATGGAGAAGCGCAAACGTGCCATCACTGCCCTGCGCCAAGCCCTTGAGGCCGATGCCAAGCCGTGTTCCTGCTGCGGCGATGGCAACACCTTTCTATCCGTGACCCGGATCTGCGACACCTGCGGCAGCGAGTACGCCGGCCAGGCCGAGTTTGATCTGGCCAAGCGGCTGCAGGCCGATCAGCAGGCCGAGCCGGTGGCGTGGATCAACTGGTGCGCAGCTACCGGACAGCGCAGCCTTGGATGGCAGTGCGAAAGCGAGCTAGCCTCTGAGCCACTCTACCACGCACCTCAACCAGCGCAGCAACCGCTAACGGATGAGCAGATCCGAGACTTGGCCTACGAGGAAGACAAGCGATACGGCAGCATATTTGATTTTGCCCGCGCCATCGAGCGCGCCCACGGCATCAAATAACCCCAAGCCCGCCCCCAGCGGGCTTTTTACCGCGCCACGCCCCGCGTCTTCTCAAACGTCCTCAATCCACCCAGCCCCAGAAGCCCAAGCATCAGCTCCCACAGATTGTCATCAATCCCCGGCAGCTCAGGCAGCGGGTGCCCTGTCACAATCCCCACCCAGGCCACCAGCGGCCTGGCGATGTACTGCATCCCCAGCGCCGCGCCACAGACCCAGCCGATGGCCGGACGCCAGCCGCTCGTAAAGGCCGATGGGCTCGCAGCCTCCGCCCGATTGGCGTCCAACTGCCCCTGCACGATGGTCAGCGCAGCCGCCATCTGTGCGCGCTCTTGCTCGCTCTTGTCGGGCCACAGCCGCCCAATGACGGTCGATGCCAAATCCGCGACCGCGCTGATTCCTGTTGCGTCCATTTCAGATCTCCAAGGCTATGCCAATGCGCCCATCGCCGCTACGTACAGTGCCAGCCGGTCTGCTTGTCCGTTGAGACCGCCGTTGATCTTGCGCGTGATGCGATCGAAGTCCCCTGCATCGGCCAACTTCGACAGACCGCGGCTGTGCCAGTACCACGCCGCCGACAGCGCAGCCCATTCTGGCAGCTCAAGCGCCTCGGGCTGGCGCTCAAAATCCGGGCACTTGGCATTCACCAGCCGTATCGCTGCTGTCACGTAGCGATAGTTGAAGCGCCCAGTAACCTGGATCAGCCCGCGTCCCATAAAACGCTTTCCGTCGCCTGGTTGGCTGTTGCCCAGGTCGGCCCGGCCCTCGTAGCGCGCCTGCGCCGGCGTCGGTCCCCAAATCTCGCGCACGTAGCGCAGGCGCCCGGACTCATGGCTGACCTGCGCGAGGAAGGCCGCAAGGCGCTTCTGGCTGTCGATGTCGTACATGGCGCAGGCACGCACGATATGCGGTAGCCAGCGCGCGGCACGTTCGGCGGCGCAGCCCGTGGCGGCTTGCAGCTGCTGGGCAGTCAGTTGCCCGCTCATACCCACCACCGCCACCAGTAGAACATCATGCACCAGGCGATCGGATTCATAGATTCAGCCCTCGGCTCTTCAAATAGTCAATCAAGACGTACCCAGCGCCAGCGATGGCAGACCAGATTAGGCTGCCAAGGCTTTTCTCGATGATGGCGCGCCGCAGCTCAATGCTTTGCGCCTCACGCTGAATCGCCATCTTGACCCATCGTCGCTCTTCCTCGGTTAGGCGCGACTCGTCATCTGGGCGCAAGTGACAAGCTATTTCTGCAGCAAGGGCTGCTCGGTCTTCTGGGGTCATGCTATCACTTATAGATTTAGATGGACGCGCAATGCATCATCCTGGCGCGTCCTACTGCATCAGCCGATAGCGCGCCATCGGCGAGCTGCGCCGTGCTGATTGATCCATCTTTGTGCAATTTTTTTGGTACTTTCGTCAATGACATTCATCGGCCCAGCCTTTCTATTTGATTATTATGTGAATACATACAGCCACAGCAGACCAGAATGTAATCAACGCGATTGCTATCCTGCTGATTGCAATTCTTATTAACATTTCAATAATTCAAATAGTTATGTAATCTGACCTGATGACAAAAACGTTTAACACAGCGTTTGTAAGCGTTATTTGGCTAGATCCCCGGTTATACAGTTCAACCGAAAAATTATTGTCGGAGGTGCCTTGTGTAACATAAGGAATAATGTCGTAATAATTCCCGCCACACAGAGTTGCGTAAACGTGGGAGGCACCATCTGCCGAATTAAATATACCAAAACTGTACTGGTTTGTTACTGCTTCATACCGACCTCCAGCTGCGATTGTCGTACTGATGCCAGTCTTTCGATATGAAAGAGAACTTTTGACTATAGCCGGTTGCTCGCCTCCAAGCGTCGTAGATCCAACTTGAATAGACCTGACATTTTTTGCGACATTTTTACTGCCAATAGCAAAATACGTGCTAAAGATTTCAACGTTCGCTCCTGAGTCCTTAACATCGTTTTGCAGATCGCAGTTTTCAATAATCAGTCGGCAGTTTCCAGACATGCCAGAAATCAGGTCCGTAGAAGTTGTTGCACCTACCCCGTGCAATTTCGCCTTGTTGGCATTGTTTGTAAAGTCAAGTCCTCCAGTGCCATTAAACAATCCACTGTCAATAGACAGCGTGCAGTCACTGAGCTGCATGGCAGGAACGCCAGGAGCAGCTTCAAAGTATGCTCCGCAAAGGCTGATTTGCAGGTTCTCAAAGCGGCTTTGCTTAGTTCCGCCAACAGTCCCGTTGGACTCAATAATGACGTTTTCCCAAGTCCAATCTTTGCCGCCTTTAGGTGTATAGGCGTCGACCCCGTACACATCATTGTTGCGAATATACAGGTCTTTCCATGTGATAGTGGTGAAATAACCGTTATCACCGCCATTCACAGCAAGGTCGTATACGGGCCGTGCTGTGACGCCTTTTACGTTTCCCTCAACAACAAACGATTCAAAGTAGCAGTTGAAAATGTTATGCATGCGCATACCTGTTTCAAACCTGCGAACTGTTACGCGGCGATAATTCCCAAACGCTCTAAAATAATAGTTTCTACCAAAATCAATGCCTATTCCGGTTTTATCCTGACCATCCAGGTGGAAGCCTTCAATTGCTCTCGGTGCAATGATAAACGGAACATCCGCGCCAAGTGAGCCAACACAGACAATAGTTGTTCCTTCAGACGCGGTTGGCGCGTTGTAAGATGCACCAGGGCCATCACCTATCCATTTTTGAGATTCAGCGTCTCCAACAAGTTGTCCAGTTATTTTGTATTTTCCAGCCGGCCAATTGATTACTGTCGCACCCGACGCGATAGCTGCTTGTAATGGAGCGGTTAAGTCAAGAGCAAGAGTCCCATTCCTTACGTCAGAAATTTCGGCAGTCGTCATAAAGTCAAACACGCTAACGCTTTCGCGCAGCTTGCTCTGCGCCGTGGTCGCAACTGCACCGGTCCCTGTCGGCATGTAGCCCACCTTCGCAGCGCCGCCACTAGCAGCCAGATCGACAGCAGTCACGCCCTGAATCAGCCGCAGCTTGGCAGAGTCTGCCGCCCATGTTGTAGTCGTGAACGGCAGCGCCGACACCTTCGGCGCGTACACCTCGCCGCCGTACTCGACGGTCTGCGTCGATAGCGTCAGCGAAATTCCAGACGCATAGGCCACAGGCGGCAGGTAACCCAAATCACCCAGTACGGCATCAGCAGACGCCTCAATGCCGGCCAGGGTGCGGCGATTTACGCCTTTGCGGTCGGTGTAGTATTGCCCCGTGCCGCTGACAACCTCGTCCAGCTTCTCGGCATTGAACAGCAAGTCATTTACATCATCGCTTGGAACGGCGTTATTGGTCGGTGTCGTCATGCGTTAGTCTGCCTCGTAGATGCGGGAATCGTATTGAGCCAATGATAGGGAGTACGTCCCATCGCCTGCCGGTCGAATCTCGGCGACCGTGTAAAGCCCTGCCGCCTCCATCTCGGCCTGGGTCAAGCCGACCGAGAAAGCGTATCGGCTCCCAAGCTGGCGCGTGACGCCGTCAGCCAGGAACAGGCCGGCGGGCACACTGGCAAGCTGCGCAGCACCGCTTGCAGCCGGATAGCACACCACTGGGGCGCCAAGCAATGCGCCATCGGTTCCGGTGAACAGGATGCGGCCAGACGTTGCGCCATTCCACTGCAACGGCTCACTGGTCGTGATCAGGTCGCCAACAATCGACAACACCTCCCCAGCCTGCAATCCGTCATCGCCCAAGAAATCATTCGGATCAACCCACCGCACCAGCGCACCGATGCCAAGCGATCCAGCGTCTGATAGCGCCGTGTCCTGCACACTGACGCGACGATAGATCAATTTTCGCGCCTCAAGCTGTGCGCGGTTTTCGGCCTGCGCCGTGGTCGCGCAGCCGGTCAGCTTGATTTTCAGCGGGTTCGCAACAGCGCCGGCCACCGGCGCCCCCGTGCTGATATTCAGCCTGATATACGCCTTCTTTGCTTGCGTCGCCTCGTCCACATACTCGACCTCCACCCCGTCATAGCTAGCCGGCAGATGCGCCGAGTAGGCAATGGCAGAGTCACCGCCAGCGGCTAGGTTGCGGTAGTCGAGCTGCATTTCTGGATAGTCGCGCGCCTGGTCCCGCGTCACAGTCCAGCGCGTCCCGTCGCGCCATAGCTGGCAGCGGGCCACGTTTGCGACAGCCTGCAGCCGCTCGCCCAGGCTCATGTCGGCGTCGTCCAGCGAGCCGTCAAAGCGTAGCAATGGCGAGTCATCTCCGAACTCGGCATTGATCGCGGCCAGCATATCGGTGTCAAGCTCGGCAACGTCGCCTCCAGACACCTTCCAAATGTGCGACATGATGCGCCCGAAGTTGCGCGAGACTCCGGTAGCAGTCGATCCTGTCAATGTGCTGACATGGCGTTGCCAAATCAAATTGAACTTTCTGTCACTGAACCCCGTGGCTTCCTCGGTCGCCTTCGTCGTCACGCGAATGACAGTCACGCCAGGCAGCGTCTTGGTGGTGTAGTACCGCATCGCGTAGACTTCTTCGAGCTTCGCCACGTCCGCCGACCCATCGCCGTTCACAGCGTTGGTCCGCTCGAACTGGATGCGGTAGCGGCCATTCCCTGCGCTTGGCGTGACGTTCTTGGTGTAATACCGCTGGTCGTAGGTGTCCGCCGTGTAAACGTCTGCCTGGGTCTGTCGGGTACCGGAAATCTCGACGCCGCCGCTATCCACCTGCCACCACGTTGCCAGGATGTTGACCGTGCCCTTCAAGCCCCGCAGAAACACCGTATTCCAGCGGAGGCGGTCGCAGTCAATCGGCAGTGTGAAAGGGCCAATGGTTGTTGTCACGCTGCCGTTCGGCGTGATGATGAAAGTGGTGGCTCCGCCTTCGGTGGCCGCCCATGCGGTACTGGAGAACACAAAGACTGCATCAGCCCCAACGATGGACCACGACAGCACGGTACACGTCTCGCTGAATGTTCCAGCGCCGCCCGCGCGCTCAAAGCTCACTGCAGCCGTACCGGATGGCGACAGTGATTTCAGCTGGTCCAGATCCGCCCCATCCGGCACGGTTGCCGTGAACTGCGTGGCTGATGCGGTTGCCGAGTATGACCCCGACTTGGTCAGTTGAGCAAACGGCGCAAACGGTGTCAACTCCTGCCCGTTTACCTCGTCACTGGAGAATGTCTCAAAAACCCCGCTGATCGTGGTGTTGCGCAGCTCTTGAAACCCCGTGCCAACAGCACTCGGCTCAAAAACCTCATAGCTCGCCCCCTCAATGTCAGTGATCGGCGTATCAGCGTATTTCACGTCGCTGATGGTCCCAATTCCTCGCGAGACGCAAAGCCACTCGGTCACGTACTTGATGTAATCGATGTACTCGACAGTGGAAGGTTGGATCAGGTCTGGCCATACCCGACGACGGCCATACACATCAGGGATGCCCTGGTAGGCACGCGCGACGTTGGTCTGTTGCGTCAGCTTGTTGTTGGGGCTATCTTTGGCTGTCGCTGTCGATCCGAAGTCAG
>JACCDQ011671683.1_pt1 | contig 44411 bp, 44 predicted proteins | sample 7446031 | NCBI WGS metagenome assembly JACCDQ01 (sample SAMN15323442, study PRJNA562643) | freshwater metagenome | isolation source: river surface water | place: USA:Blue River Watershed | collected 2017-08-17 | reverse complement strand
CACCGAAGGCGATAAAACAGCCTACGTGCTTCCTTATCATGGTCTTAGAATTACTGTTTCGATCGATTTTGCTCATCCAGTAATTGGACCAGAGAAAATTGATCTTGAAATCAATGAACAGACTTTCATTCGTGAAATTGCGAATGCTAGAACTTTCGGTTTCATGAAGGACGTCGAGGCCTTGAAGGCGGCTGGGCTTGGTAAGGGTGGAAGTCTAGAAAATTGCATCGTGCTTGATGACGCAAAAGTCATTAATCCCGAGGGGTTACGCTACAAAGATGAATTTGTACGTCATAAGGCTTTAGATGCTCTGGGCGATCTTGTAACTTTAGAAATGCCTCTGATGGGACACATGGTTTTACATAAAGCCGGTCACGACATCATGAATAAGCTTATTAAAAAAATCGTCGCAAGCCCCGGATCTTACCGTTTCGTTGAAATGGGAGCCGACATCTCTTCTGAGGCTAAAAAATTCGCGAATTGGACCCTGTCATAAGCAGCCTGTAAAATAGGCATTGCTTCAGAATAAAATTTGGACTTTCAAAACCTGAGCTGGTAGTTTTTCACCTTGCTTAATTATATTAAAATTCAAAGGAGAATTTTATGATTATTGGAGTTCCTAAGGAAATCAAAATCAGTGAAAACCGTGTTGGTTTAACTGAAGCTGGTGCTCGCCAATTTGTTAAAGAAGGTCACACTGTGATCGTAGAAAAAGATGCGGGTGTTGGTAGCGGTATTTCAAATCAAGAGTACGAAAAAGCCGGTGCAAAAATCATCGACACTAAAAAAGAAGTTTACGCTAAAGCTGACATGATCATGAAAGTGAAAGAACCACTTCCAGATGAATATGAGTTAATGCGCGAAAACCAAATCATCTACACATACCTTCACCTAGCAGCAGAACCAAAGTTGACTAAAGTTCTTTGCGAGAAAAAAGTTAAAGCGATTGCTTACGAAACAATTCAATTGGATAACGGTTCATTGCCACTTTTGACTCCTATGTCTGAAGTTGCGGGTCGTATGGCGACTCAAGTCGGTGCTTTCTACCTTCAAAAAAATCATGGCGGTAAAGGCATTCTAATGGGTGGTGTAACTGGAGTTATGCCAGGTAAAGTGACGATCATCGGTGGTGGTGTTGTAGGAACAAACGCTGCTAAAATGGCAGTTGGTCTTGGCGCTCAAGTGACTATCTTAGATGTCAGCACTTCACGTTTAGAATACTTAGACGATATTTTCCAAGGTCGTTGCCAAACTTTATTCTCGAACGCACAAAACATTGAAAACTCTGTACGTGAATCTGACTTAGTCGTTGGTGGCGTATTGTTAGCAGGTCAAAAAGCTCCAACTTTAGTTTCTAAAGAGTTGATCAGCCAAATGACGAAAGGTTCTGTTGTTGTTGACGTTGCGGTTGACCAAGGTGGTTGTATTGAAACTTGTAGACCTACTTCTCACACAACTCCAACATACGAAGTTGATGGTGTCATCCATTACTGCGTACCGAACATGCCAGGCGTTGTACCTAGAACTTCAACTTACGCATTAACAAACGTAACTTTGAAATACGGTTCAATGATCGCTGCAATGGGTGTTGAAGATGCGATCGCGAAAAACAAAGCCTTGATGAAAGGTCTAAATGTTTACGGCGGATACGTTTGTTACGAGCCCGTAGCAAAAGATTTAGGAATGGAATACCGTCCTTACAAAATCTAAAAGGTGCCAGGCCCTGTTTGGTCTAGCAATGAGTCATTTTTAAAATCGAAAGCCCTCGAAGAAATTCGGGGGCTTTTTTTTTGTGAGCCCTTTGAGACAAAGAACAAAGCATCTTGTTTCTAGTATATGACTTGTTGTCTATTTTCGTAGAATGCTCTGCGGTCGCGTTTTTGCTTAGTAAGAAACTGGATTGCAAATGACAACAGAAACTTCGGTTGGTCCGTCGACAATTTTGGGTTCAGTTTCTGAGCCGATATTTCGAATAGTTTTTTTCTTTTTCGCAACATAATACTGAAGAATGTGTTTGCGATCCAATGTCAGCAATACCGTGTAATCAAACTTAATTTTTTCGTCAGCGCTTACATAGGTCATTTTAACTAATTGTGTCGCCCCATCATTATCTAAGCTAATATTTTGAACTGAAGAAATGTTTATGTACTCTTCAAGTGGAATAGAAAACTCAACCTGGCCGTCTTGGTTGATCTCTTTGCACAACATTTTTGTTCTGACGATAGCGTCTTTTACGTCTTCTCTGCAGTTTCCAAAATCATCACCGGTCAGTTGGGTGGGTTCTGCGAGTGAAGTTAATGAAAGTAAAAAGATTGATATTGAAAGTTTGAATGAATTTTTCATAGAAAAGTCTCTCCTTTTGAGCTTGAAGCAGATCTTGAAGCTGATATAGCAAAGGGTCCTTAAGAGCTCAAATGAGAATTGATTTAAGTTGTTATTAAAAAATTAATTATGAACAAGTTTCAGTTTTTTAAAAAAGATTGATACAAAAGCACTTTTCTTAGCTTTTTAAATTGAACCAATCAAAATTTAAAATCGCGAGTTCTTCATCAGGGGAATCTTTTAATTTTTTACCGACTTCTTCTAAAAATTGCGACAGCTGTGAGCTAACCCATTCAAAATCTTTTTTTGAAAGTGAAATGACTCCTGAGTAGTGAACTTGATCTGCGCCAGATTCGCGAATTTGATCAATGGCTTTCAGGCGAAAGTTTGTATGGTGTTGGCTTAATGCCGGAGAATGTTTTTCTAAATGCACCATCGGATTTTTGACGATGAATTGTGGTGATGAACCTTTTTTGTTTTCAACTTCAATAATTTGAGCTTGAAGTAAGAACTGAAGAATGAAGTTGATTCGGCTGCGATGAAGTCCCAGTAAAGACTCAAGTGTTTCGGCGGTTCGATTGCTGGGATTTAATAAAGCCATATGGACGGCTGCGTAGTCCCAGTGGCTGTAATATTGATTTTGGATCTCAGGGGCCAGTCCTTGCTCGATTTGAATTCTTTTTTGTAGAACATTATGTTCAGATTTTTTTTGCGTCAGCTGCTTTTGAAAAAAATCTGAAGAGCTTTTTGTAGAGGATCTTTGCTTAAGAACCAGAAGCATAAAGTATTCAGCGTCGTCGTTGGTTAGGCCAAGCCATCTTGAGCAGGCTTCGGCCTGTTCAATACTGAGGTGATAGTTGCCGGAAAGAACATGGGTAATAAAGGGAGTCTGGCATCCGATGGCCTCTGCCAGTTTAATTCTTTGCCCTCGCCCATGATTTGGAGTCTGTTCAATCCAGTGCAGAATAAATTTTTTGTAGTCATAAAATTCGTATATTGAAATATATGCCATTTGGACTCCAATATTTAGTATTACTTAATATATACAGTTAGTTTTTTATAAATTGCAATAGCGCTTTGATTAATAAATGGTAGTTTTGTTGAAGAGGGGGCCGGATGAATTTTTCTAAGGCATTTATACTGATATCGGCAATGTTAGTTTGGTCGGCTGCTAATATAGCGAAAGCTGGTGGTGTAAGCGGTGGTGGCGGTTTTGTCATTGACCCTTTAACTCCCGAGCGTCCTCAGGATGTTGAACTTACAAAGCGGATCATTGAAAGATCGACACATGATTTAGAAGACTTCGTTTTGTGGAAGAAAAATAAATGGAAACGTGAAGGCGTTCCAACAGAGATGAAATCCATCTATAGCAAGCTATTTGAAAACTCAAAACGCAATCTTCTTCATGCGGCAGATCATATTGATATTCATATTGAAGAGTCAGGGCCATGTCTGACCTTTGAAGGTACTCCAGTCGATGGCAGCATTAATTCAAAGCCTGGTACCGTATGTGTAAGCGCAAAATCGTTTTCGGAAAAAGTGAGTTACGAAGATACTTCGCGGCAGGCGATTGCACTAAGTCTACACGAGCTTTCTGAAGTGGTCGGCCTAAGCGAGCCAGAAGCAGTTCAATTGCAAATAGAAGTCTTAAAAGACTTGCAGTAAAAGCTTTTAAAATTATTTTTAAAATTGGGGAGTTTATGAAAGGATTCGGACTCTTAGTGGTATTGTGCGCCTTGAGTTTGACAGGTTGCCAAATTCGAAATTCGTCAGATGGGCTCGAGCTAGAATTGAAAGCTCCTCTTGCAAGTCCTCAAAAGAACGGATTTGATTTTTCTAAAGGAAAATTCAGTTTTGCGGATCTAAAGAATTCAAGTCTACAAAGCTGCACAAAATGTCATTCTAAAAGCCAAGAGCCCTACATGAATACTTTGCAAGATTGGCGCGACAATCAAGTCAGCGTGCTGGATGAAATCGAAATGAAATCGATGCCACCCGAAGATGAGGGATTTACATCATTAAATTCTTGCGAGATTGCTCTAGTTAAACGATGGTACGAGTTGGGAGCTCCAGAAAATAGTGATGAGCCTTTCGATTCTGTAGAAGAGTGTAAAAATATGAAGTCAAAACAATAAACCCATAGAAGGAGAGTTAATATGAAGTTTAAAATACAAATGATGGTTCTTTTATTAAGTGCAACAGCCTTTGCTCAGCTACAGCCGGCAAGTTTGAAATCGGCAATGAAGGATATGTCGACGACATTAAAAACGATTACTTCACAAGCCGCAGATGCGACCAAAAATCAAAGCTCTGCGGTTTTGGCGGGAAAGTTTGTTCAGGCGGCCGAGGCCTCTAAAGCTTTTTTTCCAAGTTCGGCCAATGATCCGACTTCAAAAACAAAATACACTGAGATGATGGATTTAGTAATCGCTCGCGGCAATGAACTGCAGATGGCGTTTCAAAGCAACGACAACACAAAAGCAACGGCTTTACTGAACCAACTTGTTCAAGATAAAAAAGACGGACACAGCCAGTTTAGACAGTAGTCCTATGTTATTTTTCAGTTTCGTTGGTGACCTATCTGATAAATAAGGGGTTACCAGCGAAACTAAAGTCTCATCATCCATCCGAGACGAAACGTCTGAGATGAGATATCTCCGATATTGAGTTGAGTAGTGCCTGCGGTGGCAGTTTGTGAATAAGTTAATAGATTTATAAAATCAAAAATAAGCAAAGAAGAATCTGTCATTTGGTATTTAGACACTAAATTTATAGCGGTTCCAGAAGAAGAATCATAATTTAAATTCGATGTAACCTGATTTCCCGTGAAGCCCGTTATTTGATATCCATCAGTTAGTAAAAGTCCGAAACCGGCTCCTAAAGTGTATTTTTCAGATATTTGTTTTAAAGCTCCGATTGTGATTTCAGTACTTTGGTGTTCTGCGTTTTCCGTTAATTTTTGTGAATCGTTTGGGTCTTCAGTTTTTTTTAAATCAATAAAATTTCGAGTCAGTCCCAATGTTATTTCAACAGTTTCAACTTCTTTATATATTGCTGCAGAAATGTTGTACTGGTTGCCGCCAGTGCCTGCGTTTCCATCTGAATTTTGAGTTGCGTAAGTCGCGGTCTGAATTTTTGGCGAATAACCTCCGACAATATGAACTCTTACTTTAGATGACTGGTTTTCATAAACTCGGAACGTCGTTTTTATTTCGGGCTCTTGAACGCCCGAGCTTTTAGAGGACTCTGTTGTTCCGTTATTGATAGATCCAGGTCCAAATGTATTTTCTTGTTTTTCTTTGATTGAGTATTTTCCCTGAAGATCTAATGTGATTGAATCCGCTAAGCCATAGGCTAGTCGATATGAAAAATCTGTTGTTTCTGACTTTGCATCTAAGACAGTTCCTGCTGGACCTATTAGGGAAGTGTTCGAATTTCCAATCGAAAAACGCCCTAATAATATAAAATTTCCTGAATCTGGTAAAAAGCTTTCTTTGGCGATTTCTGGAAAATCTGAAACAATTTTTTTAGCTGCGAAAGTCGTCGATGAGAAAGCCAGTAATAAAAAAACCGAAATACTTTGATTTACGTTCATCTTGGGTGCCCTATCATTTTATATGATTAAGTATTGATATGGATACGCTCTCAGGCAATCAATTTTTGTATTTGTAATTAAAATTTGGAAAATCTTTCTATTTTTAAATGTGACTTGATGCTGGATGAATTGGGGGCTGGTCGTCCCACGCCTGGATGTTTTATAAATAACTGTCTCATCGTGAGACGGCTATTTATTCTTTAGTTTTCTTAGTCGTAATCTTCGAAGTGATTTTACTTTTCAAATTGTCTGGATTGTATTCGATTTTTTCTGAAATTCTGAAAAGAAAGTTGTCGATGAGTTCGTCATTTAAAAATGATACGAAGAACTTTTTTACTTATTCTCATTTTTAGCCTTCATTATGAAACAATTAAAGTGGTATCGAAAAAAGTCCGAAACAAAATCACGAAGAAAATTGATGGCTTATAAAATTTCGAAAACAAGTTCGACGATTTGAATTTGACATTCTGTGGAATTTTATAGGCCTGTTGATAGACTAATCGTATGTCTGACCTAAGTTAGACAACTGTGTTCATTCTGAGGGGGAATCGTGAATCGAACAAAGAAAGTTTTTCAAGACATCTATAGTAGCAGACGAAAAATATTCGTAGTTCTGGCGATCATGATGATCATTCCTATTTTCCAAAACTGTGCGGGCGGGTTCAGTTCAAGTAGTGAGGCTGCGGGAGCTGGTGCAGTAGGAAGCGGTACCGTCGGCGGAACAGGTGGCGGAACAGGCACTGGAACTGGTGGTGGTACAGGCACGGGTGGTGGTACCGGAACCGGTGGTAATACTGGTCCGACTTTAGATGAAATTCAAAAAGCATGTAAAGCTTTGATCACAACTCCTTCTTTGGGAGCCCCATCGATGGGATCAATTGCTGTTAAGTCTGGATTGGGCTCGGTTGAAACTGGAGACCAAGCCACAACGACGCAGATTTCAATCGCATCGAACCGTGGTATTACAGATACAGCAGCTTTTGATGCTGGAAACTGTAATGCGCAATTTTCTCTTCAATTGGATTGTGCTGTTGTTGAAAATGATGGAGCCCGTCCGATTAGTATTTCAAATGCAATTAGCAACGTGGGTGTAAATCTCACTGGAACAAGTACTCAAGCTGCTTTGGCTCGTGGTTCTTTTATGAATAATAACTGCAGTGCGGGTTTTGCTGTTGGCTCGGGAACAGTGAATTTTTCAATTCGGCCAAATACAAATACTCAAAGATGTACTCAAGGTACATTTACAATCCGTCTGACTGTTCGTAATGCAATCACCGGGCAAGGAGCTGGATTTACTTCATCTCCACAATATTTAACTGTAACGATGAATAATGGTTGTTGGGACGAGGCTAAGTTAAATGATCCGGCCGGAAGTTTACCTGCAGTAGGTAACTTTGGTTCAGCTGTAGCTGTAGATGGTTCATGGGCGGCTAGCGTTTCGCCAACTGATGATGCAGGTTCTGTTTTGGATGTCGGTACTGTTTATATGTACAAACTTGAAGGCACGGCTTGGAATTTAAAACAAAAAATTCAAGTAGCTGGTGCTCAGGCTCGTGATACGATTGCTTCTGTTGCGATCAATGGAAACCGTATGGTGATCGGCAGCCCTGCTCCTTATCCTGGAGGCCAAGGTAATGCCTACTACTACACTCAAGCCGGAGATGTATGGACTTTGGGTCGTCAAATTTCTCCGCCAGTTTCTCAAGCGGATCAGGCTTTCGGTCAAAAGGTTGCGATCAATGGCTCGCAAGTTATGGTTGCGGCCCCGAGCTTCAACGCTTCAGGCATGACGAAGTCCGGTGCAGTCTATGTTTATAATTCTGATGGTTCTGCTTTAGCTCAGACTTTAAATGGATCTGCAGCCTACGTGGCTTTTGGGTCAGCGATTGCTGTTGATGGAAACACAATGGCTATCGGAGCTCCACAAGCTATTGGTCGTGAAGCTCAAGGAAACGGTTCAGTTTATGTTTACACTTATGCTGGATCTTGGTCTCAGGCTGCAATGAAAACAGGTACGCAAGCGGCTGAAACATTTGGTGCATCAGTGGCTTTATACGGTACGCGTTTGATTGTTGGTTCTCCGAACTATGCAACGGGTACGAACTCGGCGCAAGGTCGTGCTTCACTTTATTTGAACTATGCAGATTCTGCAGCTCCAACAGTTAAAAATGGTGGAGGTACGGGTGATCGTTTGGGCTTAGGTGTTGCCGCTTCTTCGACTGGCTTCTATGTCGGAAGTCCAGGAGTTAACGGTCGTGCTGGTCGAGTTGATCACTTTCTGTACGGTAATTTAGGTGCCGTCTACTTTCGAAACATTCCGTACAATATGGTCGGGAACGCCGACTTCGGAAATGCAGTCGCGGCTTCAGGTAGTTATGTGATTATTGGTTCGCGTATAAGAAATGATCCAAATGATAATTCAGGTGCGACGTACATTTACCGATACAAGTAATACCTGGGCTATGGTTAGGATTTAGGTTTTTTGTAGAGGGGTCTACTTAAGACTGAGTTTTTGGGGATGGATTTGCAAAACGATTTGGGGAGGGTTCTCGCCATGAGAACAATACTACTAGCTCTATCTATGATTGTTGTCTCGACAGCGCAAGCGCAGATCGATATGGCCTATCGCCGTAACAATGCAGTTGTGTTGTACGAATTTAACGAAAGTTCGGGTAATCAAGTCATTGATACCTCAACGATAGGGACTCCGTTGAACTTAACGATCGCTGATGCTTCTGGCGCAGCCATCGCACGTGGTTCTGACGGTGGGAAATCATATTTGAACTTGCTTACGCGAAACCTGATTCAATCTCCGGGCGCGGCTACGAAAGTGATCGACGCTTGTAAAGCAAGTGGAGAACTTTCAATTGAAGCTTGGTTTGAAAATAATGACCCAGCTAAAACCAGCACGGGTGAGTTTCCTACAAATACAGATCAACCGAATCGTATTGTTGCGTTGTCAACAGACTTACGTAAAAACAATTTTTATATGGGTCAATTTTACGATGGTGACAATGGTGGCGAATTACTTTATTCGGCCGTTAATACGAGCGGTAATGAAAACCCAGCTACTCCGGGTGGTAACTTGAATGAGCCAATCAAAAGTCGTTCAACTCAAGTTATTATTCCAAGTTTAGAAACTGCAAATCCTCCTGCAGTGAGTATGCAGAAAATGCTTTTAACTTTGTCGCGTAATGACCAAACTGCACATCTTTATTTAAGTGATCGCGATGGAAATTTATCTCGTGTGGTTGATAAAGCCAATGGCTTTTCAAATAGCGGTACTTTATTTAGCGATTGGTATACCGATGCTAAATTGACCATAGGTAATGTGGCTTCAACAGTTTCTGAAGTTCAAAATGCTCCGGCAAACTTTGTAGCCTGCACGGGTAATGCCGTTAACGGAAATTCGGCCTGCGCGGCACGTAGCCGTTACTGGAAAGGTAAGATTTATCTTGTCGCTGTTTACTGTAAGGCTTTAACTGAAGAGCAAATTGTTGGAACTCGTGCCAATGCTGGTGTTAAAAATCCAATCGTTCCAATTGATATTGGAATCACAATTGATGCTCAACGTTTGAAGGCTCAAGATATTTTTCAACGTTTAACTGGTGTTAAGACTCCGATCTACGACCCGGTATTAACACAAATGGTGCAACGTTTAAATGCAAATGATCCAATCGGTGCGGCAGCATTGGCGACAAATGATTTTCGTTTTATCAACATCACTGTGCGTGACTTCGCTTCGAAAATGTCAAATCGTGCTGAGACGATCAACGTTCCGATGAATGACTTCACTGCGACAATTATGGGTGTTGTGCGCGATGATTTGAATGCGCAAAGATTATTGACTGACAACCTAACTTACAGAGTTGATACAACCAAGGCTGCTGTACCATCAACATTGGTGACTGATATTTTACGTTCGAATAATCACTATGAAGCTGCCGATACTCAGCGTGTTGATTTCAACTCTGTTTTGACTCGATTCGATAGTGCGGGCCAGCCGTTGAAACAAAAAGTTTTTGATGGAACACGTGCGCAAGATTTACCAACTCCTGCGGGTCTGTTGACTTCTCGAGGATGGATTGCGGCTCACGCCATTGCTGGTACGAATCGTCGTTTAGTTGAATTTAGTTTGCGTGAGTTCTTGTGTACTCCACTTGAAAACGTGGCTGATAGCACAGGTCCAGATAACGTTGTTGGTCGTGATATCGATCGTTTCCCAGGAGGAAGCCATACGAAGTTCACGACAACTTGTCGTGCATGTCACACGATCATGGATGGTTTTCGCCCGGCGTTTGCGTACCTTACTTTTAATGCTGACTATGTGATGCACTCTTACACCAGTCCGAGAGTAAATACGCAGGATGAAGAAGATCGTGGTTTGGGTATGTATAAGTCTCCTGCAGAAGGTGCAAGTTATGTTGCCCACAAAATCAATCGCAACGAAACAGTTTTTCCAGGTGGTCGAATTGTTGTCGATGATAACTGGGTGAACAATGCAATATACGGTGCGAACTCGAATTACTTTGCTTGGAAATCGACTTCAGGAAAAGGAATTCAAGCCTTCGGTAAAATGCTTTCTGAATCTCGTCAGTTCCCGATCTGTATGGCGAAACGCGTTTATTCGCAAGTTTGTAAACGTGAACCGGCAGCTACAGAAACTGAAATGTTAAATGCGGCGGCGACTGAGTTCGCAACGAACCGCAATTACAGCTTGAAATATTTGTTTCAAAAGATTGTGACTTCAAAAGAATGTTTAGGGGGGAATTAACATGAAATCATATAGACATAAAACGCTGTTAGTATTTGCTGTCTTAGTAGGTGGAGCTATTCTGAGCGTTGGTAATGGCTGTAGTAAATCATTTACTTCTAGCCCTTCAACTTCGGGAACAAATGCGGCTGCTGGAACGGGTACAACAGGCAGTTCTGATATGCCTGTAATTCCAGGTGCACGTACAGTATCGATTGTTTATTCGAAACAAGTTGTAGACCAATTGTCATCATGCTCTGGTTTGGCGGCACCAAGTGCGGCAACTATGACCATGTATGAACAGAAAAAAGGTGCTATTTCAACATACGGTGCTGCCAATACAGTAACGGCTCCGATGATGATGGCTGTAACAAGTATTGCGGGCGAAATCTGCAATGACTTGATCGCGCAAGAAGTTAGCGTGGGTCAACGTTTGTTTGTTGGTTTCAATATGTCAGCAAGCTCGTTACCAAATAATTCTCAGCTTTCAGATGCAATTACACGTTTGTCACTGTCTTGTTGGCAGCGTAACGAATCAAGTGGTGAAAGACAGGCTCTTTTAGACCTGATCAGTTCATCAGTTGGTCCAAGCGAAGCCAATGCGTCTCGCAAGGCAGCCTTGATGATTTGTACATCAATGCTATCGAGCTTAGATGCGCTTCTGAACTAATTGGGGAATTAGTTTAAGAATTTTATAAATATAATTTTTAACATGGGTGGGAACAGTGAAAACAAAACAACTTAAGAATTTATCAAAAGAACAAAGATTAGAAATTGAAATGCAAAACGATATGCCGAAAAAGGAAACGTTTGAGCATTTACATGATAAAAAACCAGTAACACGTCGTGATTTATTAGCGACGGGCCTTATCGGCTTTTCAGGTTCGATGGTATTACCTTCATTTTTAACTATCTTGGCGCGTTCTGGAAATGCGCAAGCTCAAGAAGCTCTTTGTAAAGTCGTTGGTGCAGGCGACATGTGCGTTTACATCAACGTAAAAGGTTCAGGCGGTATGGCCGTTTCGGCTAACGCTCTTCCTTTAGACAAAGGCGGACAATTGTTATCATCTTACTCAAAAATGGGTGGTGGTTCTGGTGGCTCGCAAAACGTTTCTTATGAATTTGCCAATCGCGCTCCTTTCTTAGCGACTTCAGGTATCTTAGCTGGCGTTCGTGCTCGTGCTTCGGTGACGACTTTAGCTAATTCAAACTTCGTTGCGAACTGGTATCGCTCGCAAGATGACTCCTCTGGAAATAAATTAGATATCACAGGTCTTGTGCAAAGCTCAGGTTTAAGTGGTGCAATCCTTCCGGGTTTGGGTCGTGCAAATACAGAAACTGGAGTAAATAATCAATTTGCGTATGTTCGTCCGTCAGCTCCATTGATCGTGGGTCGTTTCGAAGACATTACTGGATCATTGGGAGTTGCTGGAAGTCTTGGTGCCTTAAGCACAGCCCAACAAGGAAATCTTTTCCGTTCAATCCAAAGTTTGACTTCAAGCCAAGCGGCAAAACTTTCTGGAATGACGGGTGGAGACATGCTTAAAAAACTTTTGGGTTGCGCGAACCAAGCGAACACAAACTTAGTTGCAAACTCTTCATCATTAAACATTGACCCACTTACAAATGCAGCTTTCTCGGCTGTTTGGGGTATCAATGGTAACACGAATAAATCTTCGCAAGACTTCGTTTTTGCATCGATGGTTTACAATGCTTGTAATGGAAATGCCAGCACGGTGAATCTTGAAATTGGTGGTTGTGATTACCACAACAATACTCGCACTAGTGGTGACACGAAAGACTTAGAAATCGGAACGGTTTTAGGAAATATACTACAATCATTAGCTGTAATGGGTAAAAAAGGCTTCATTACTTTCTCGACAGACGGTAGTGTGACTAGTCCTGATTCAGATTCTGCGGGTGCTGTTTGGGCGTCTGACCGTGGCGTTGCCAGCGGTGGTTACATGCTTAGCTATGATCCAGCAGGTCCTCATGTGATGAAAGGATTTCAAGTTGGTCACTTTACTTCGGGTCAAGCTGCTGACGACACGTTTATCACAGGTGGTAGCGGTGAGTTAGCTTCTGCGGCTAGTTTCGTGAACTACTTAGCTTTTAACGGAAAGTTAGGCTTAGCCGAAACATACTTGCCACGTGTGTTCACGACTGATGAGCTCGACCTCATCACGAAATTCACATAGTAAAATAATTTTTGAGAACTTAGGCTTCTTGATTGAAGCCTAGGGTATTTTGTTAAAGAAATTTTGTATTGTTGCGCACGTTTCTCAGGGGGAATACAGAGTGAAAAATTCGATAAGATCCACATTCTGGAAAAGTACGATCGTGGCTTCGATTGCCGTGATGGTTTTATTTTTTAATAACTGTAAAGGCAAGACCGAAGACGCTTTGAATCTTGATATATCTACGTCGGGAGCTGCTGGTCAAGGTTCTGGTGCAACGGGAACATTGTGCGAACAGGATATTAAAAATCTTTATGCGCGTGGATGGCATGAATTCTTAAAAACAAACTGTTCGGTTTGTCACTCGAATGGTCCGGGTAAAGGTCGTTTTGCGACGGCAGATTTGAATACTGCTTTTGAGGAATTCCAAGCTGTTGGCTACGTTAAGGTGTCAAGTAATGCTGTTAATCCTGCGCATAATCCTCCTTATTCTGGTGTTCAACACACTCAGCAAGTTAATGAGATGAAAGTTGAATGGCAAAAAGGTTTACAAGATTACGCTGCTTGTACGGGTGATACTTCGGTCATTCCGCAAGAATCACAAATCGAAAAAATTTCTTTGCGTTCAGTTGCAAAAGCAATTGGAAATGCAGAAGATGGAGTTCCAACTCCTATTACTTTTGATTTAAATACTGAAATAACTCGTATTAAAGGCACTGATGCGCTAGCTAGCGTACCTGGTGCGAAATTTACGATTTATGTGACTCGCTTGAAAAATGCGGGTGGTTTTACCTACTATTCTTTCTCATCTCCAAAAATTCACGGTTCAACAGTGGATGTTCAATTAGAGGGTATATTTATTAGTTTGAATGGTTTCTTGTTGAATTATCCAACTACTTTTAGCTACGTGAATAAAGGAATTCGCTCGGGTTCGACTAACACGGCAGTCGGAGATGTTTCTGGATTAATTTCAACGGGATCTTTAGTTGCTCCTAAAGTTATCTTGCCTACGGATACAATTAACGTTTCTTTTATTAATGTAACTCGTACAACATTGCCGCCTCCGCCTCCTCCGATCACGGTTAACATTGCGGGATCACGAACAGTTGTTGTGACTCCAGGAACGGCCTTTATTGATATATCATTAAGTTTATCTGCAGCAGCAGTTGAACCAGTTGTGGTTACCTTATCAGAGAACAACGATCTTTGCGGAACAGCTGTAACATTGACCAATTCGAATTCAACATTTAGAACTGCAAGTACAACATGTTTGTCTGATGTCTATAATTTGGTTTGTCCGTCAGGTTCATGCACAGCGGCCGCTCGCGAATTTGGTCGCGCGCGATCTGTTACGGGCGCAACTTACAATCGTTTCGACTGGGATTACAAGTTCCCAACTAATTCGATTACCTTCAACCCCGGTGATACAACGAAAACGTTAAGAGTTAACTTTTCGACGGACACTCGTTATGAAAAAAATCGAGTTTTGACATTCGATATCGCTGCTATTTTGGGTTCAGTCAATATGGGTTCGAACACGACTGTAAACTATGTGATCAATAAATATAATAATCCGGTTCCAGATCCAGATATTTTAACCTTCACTCAGTTGATGGCACCAAATTCAGGTATTTTGGGGCAGAACTGCGTGAAATGCCACAACTCGACAGACAATGCCGGTGGATACGATATGACGGATTATCAAGTTATGATCAATCGCCGAGTTCTAATTCCTGGAGATGTGAACAGTAAAATGTATGTTCGTATGCATCCGACTCCTGAATTTTTGGCGAAACCGATGCCTCAAGATGGTTTCTTAGAGCAAGCGAAAATTCTAGAAGTTGAAAAATGGCTTCTTGATGGCGCCAAGAATAACTAAGCTGAATTAAGACTTGGGTTGAAACTTAGAGAACGTGAAAGGTTTTAATATGAAGAATGCGATCAAAACCAAATTTAAGATTGGGCTAGGGCTTGTAGCAAGTTTTGTGGTTCTAGTGTCTTATCAAAATTGCGCGAAGCCCGTTTCTCAAAGCAGTTATGTGGTTTCAGGATTAACTGAATTAGACATCGCAGAATCGAAAGCTATGCAGGTATTGACTACTCGTTGTTCTAGCTGTCACAGCTCGAGTATTCCGTCTGGCGGTGTTGATGTGTTAAGTATAGATTCTTTGTTGGCTTCCGGAGCTGTTGTTCCAACAGAACCAGGGCTGTCTCCGTTATTTCAAGCTGTCAGTGGTGGTAGCATGCCTCCGTCAAAACCATTAGCTCAAGATGAAATTATGGCAATTTCTGAGTGGATTACAAAAATGCAGAAAGATACAGGTGTGACTTTACCTCCTGGAAGTCAGCCGCTTCCTTTGGGCCCGAATTACGCCAGCATTTACCAAAACGTTCTGCGTGTAAGCTGTTTGGGTTGTCATAACTCGACGAATGCACGCGGAGGGGTAAGTTTCAGTACTTATGCGGCGACGATGAATACCGTGCAGCGAACTCTTCCGAACAACAGTTCCTTGTACACTTCAATTGCTGTTAGAAATACGATGCCACAAGGTGCAGGCGGTTCATTGTCGGCTGATCAGAAACGGGCAATTTTCGACTGGATTACTGCCGGTGCAGCTAATAACTAAAATCAAAATTTAAAAATTCTATTATTGCCAGTGAATATGGCCCCAGTCCTCGGTTCTTAGAACGGGGACTTTTCTTTTTTTCAACTTCAAAAGTGTTTGTTTGTGAGGGTGGTGATATTTCGCGTAACGAGCCGAAGCAGCTGCCCATTTAAGCCTAGGAAGTTGGTTTAGCAATTCATTTGAAGTACTGGTGCGGCTTCCATGATGACCTAAAATCAACACTTGAATCGTGTCTAGATTTTTAAAATATCTCAGCCATTGTTTTTCTTTGATAGACGGTGAATCACCGGGTATCAAAACTAACTCATCAATTACGACAGAAGAAGATTCGTTAGTATTTTTGAAAAAATGGGGGCGCCATTTCTTATTTTTCGCTTTTTCTTTGCAGTAAGGTAAATTTAATTCTTTGATTTGAACGACTTTGTTTTTTTTAGAAATCCATTGGGGGTGATCTTCCCAACACAATCGGGGTACCCATTTGACGAATTGATTTAATAATGAATAATGATCAATATCCCAATGACTAATTGAAATTATATTTTTGCGTTGAAAGCAAAGTTTTTGTATTGGAATTCTTAATTGAATTGCATAAGACTTTTCTCCGCCGACGTCATAGTGAAGGCAAGTGTCCCATTGAATGTGGGTAACCCATTGACCTTGGCCGATATTCCATAAGACCCATTCATCTTTGAAATTGAAAAATTGAAGATCGCAGGGTTTAAAAACAAGAATCAAAAAAAGAAACGCATTTGTTAAACTCATTCTAGCCTCTTGTGTTTGATCCAGGCCACGTGAAAGAAAAAATGCATCAGAAATATCAATATCCAGTTAAATAAAATAAGTTGAGGGTTGCGATTTAGTTCGGTTGGAAGAAAGCTTATTTCGGTTTTATCTAAAGTCGTTTTAAGAAATTCAATCACTGGGTCAAAAACGCAAATCAGAAAAGGAAACACACAGCTTAAAATCGCAAATGGAAACAAAAAAAGTTCTAGTATTTTTGAAAGAAGCATATTTGTAAGTAGAAAAAACGGGCTCGGTATTTGAAAAAACACCAGGGTGGGGTATATCCAAATAGATTGAAAAGTGTTTTGCCCCAATGGGTGAATTTGATTTAAAAAATAGATATTGAAAAGTCCGCCAACTGAGATCAACCAGCTTAATTGCAAGCTGAGTGAAGAGATCCACTGAGGTTGAAAAATAAGACTGATAAAGCCGGCAAAAAGAAGGCGATAGTGAGCAGGCCAGTGCACTTTCGTAAAGGCTGAATCCGAATTGAGTAATATCAAGAAAAAGGCCCTCATGACGGGGGGATTAAATTCGCACATTCCTGAATAGATAAACAGCAATGCTAAAACGAAAAGCTGACGGGTTCGTAATGAAATAAAATTTTTGAAAAAAGCGAAAAGAAAATCCGCAATCAGTTTAAGCACAAATAAGTGGGCTCCTGAAACAACAAAAAGGTGAATTAATCCGGTTGAAAAATAATTTTGAGAAACTTGAAGTTGGTTAAAGTTTTCGCCGCACACCAATGCTTTTAATTCAGGAATTGATTTTGAATCTTCGGGAATCCAAGAAAGACATTTTAAGTGCAGTTTTTTTTCTAAAAACTGTAATCTGTCAAAAACCGAAATTCGATTTAAAGTCGCGATTAGAAGCAAAAATGATAACAAAACAATCAAATGCATGACCTCTTTTGCAAAAGATCTGAGCTCGTATTTAAGATTTCATTTAAGATCTTGAATGTAATAGATCAATTTGTATTTTATATAAGTTATTTCAAGTACTTAGTTGTGTTTAATAATTCCGCAAAGCGCTGAAGGGCTTGATATTCAATAGGTCTAAAGTCTAGAAAAAGAGGTTTTAAACAAATTCTGTGGATAACTCAAGGACTGAACGTTGATTCAAGTAGCACATTCCAGTTTAATAGAAGACTGGGGGATAAAGATGCCTAATTTAAATTCTCAAGTATTTAAGATGATTGCGGTTGTGTTTTTTTTAGCCAGCTGTGCAAACGGAAACAAAAAAAATTCGAACTCAGGTTTTGCAAGTCGTTCTTCTGGTATGGGGCAAATAAAATCTCCACTTTCGAACGAAAAAACTATTATTCAAGAGTTAACAGGTAAAAAAGTTTCGAGTCTACCGACTCAGGAAGAGCTTAAAAGTAAGCCACTTTCAACTCAGCATTACTACGCTGGTTTGCGAGCAGCCGAGTCTCAAAATTATATTATTGCAATCAAACACTTCAATACGGTTTTGAAAAAATATCCGCGCTCGGCCGAAGTTAAATCTGCCTTTTCGGCAAAAGCAAAAGTCTACAAAGAAATGGGCTTGAATGAGCCGGCCTCTTTGAACATGCGCATGGCTCAAGGCGCACTACAGAAAAATAAATTGAAAGCTTTACCGAAAAAAGTAACAGCCAGTTCTTCAACAGGTAAATCAACTACAAAATAATGAAACTGTTTTATATTGCGATCATCATTTTGCTGAACCATTCTTCTTGGGCTCAAGACCCTGGATCTTCCGAAATTTCTCAGGCTGGAAACCCAGAGCTACCTCCGCCGGCGTCGGTGAAATATCCAGCGGTTCGACCAAGACCTCCTGATGATCCAAATAAAGAAAGCAGTTCTTTTATTGGTGATCCTGAAAATCTTGATCCGTTAAATTCGCGTCGTGATAATCTCAAAGACGATGCCGAGCCGATTCTTGAGGATATTCGTCAAGTATTGGATGCTCCACCGCCCGCAGTAAAAAAAGAAGAGCAGCCCGAAGGTTTTCAAGCTTCCGAGCCGAAATCTTTGCCTAAGAAAAAAGTAGCTGCGAAAAAAAAGACGGCTAAGAAAACTAAAAAAGCTAAGTTACCTAAAAAAGTAAAAACACAAGTTGTTCGAAACGTTGACGATCCAGATGATGCAATTGAGCGTAGTTTTCATAATAATTACATGCGCTACAACTCAGAACCAACTTCGATAGAAGCTTGGTCGACAGCTACATTTGGTCGAAGCGAAGAAATCTATATTGTTCAAAAAGGGGATACTCTTTGGTCGATCAGTGAAACCCTTTTTGGTGATTCTTTATTTTGGCCGAAAATATGGGCGTTAAATCGACAAGGCATTGTGAATCCGCATTTTATCACTCCAGGTATGAAGGTACGATTTTTTCCGGGTTCGCCAGACTATGTTCCGACTTTATCTCTAGGCGATGAGTCGGGTAAGTCAGAAACTGCCGGAGCCCTCAATAGTGAAGTGACCGAAAATGGATTTGTCAGTTCAAATGGGTCTACTTCGAGCCAGGCAACAGAAGACAAGGGATTTTCTCAAAAGTCACATCCGTTTGAGATGGGTGAATTTACTTCTTCTGAAGACCGAAAACTTCCTGCAGAGGGCGTGCTCGTGGCGGCCGAAGGTCAGCCAACCCCACTTCCGCCAAGTCTTCCGGTGTATAGAAGTTCACTTTATTATGATCCGCTTCGAAAAATTGATGTGATTGATTTGCAAGAGCGCCAAAAAATTTACATTCAGCCCTATGCCGATGTTTTTTTAACGGATCGATTGGTTTTGTCTGACATTAAAATCGCCCGCAACGGAAATAATAATTTGGGTTGTAATGTCGGAGAGGTTTTAAAAGATTTTGAATTTATTCGCAAAACCACGACGGATGAATACACCGTGCTTGAGCCATTAGAAAAGATTTCGATGAATAGAGACAACTTCTTTCTTTATCCTTACCGTAAGGTCGGTGTTTTATCTCAATATGCCGAAGGAAAATTAAGAATTAAAGGTTGCAACTCAGAAATTTCAAAAAATCATTTGTTTGTCCCATCTTCAATTGTGAACAGTTTGAAAACTAGAAAAACTTCTGAAAGTGAGCCTCGCATAATCGGGGGTTCGAGTACTATGAATCAACAGTTTTTTCATCTTGATTCAATAATATTTGTCGACATGGGAGCTATGCCGTTTGATATAGGTCAAACGTTCGGGATCATTTCAGAGCGTATAGATGCACCTGCCGGAAATTTTAAAGTCATGGACCGATTCGGCTCTTTTGGCGTCGGAATTATTACTGTCGACTCGAAACCCATCATGACCGGTGATCGCGTCGTTTCTCAGTAAATTTTTGGCACCTGACTTGTACTTGTCAGGTTTATGAACAAAGCAATACAATTTAAAGCCCTACAAAGAAGATTAAAGTTCCGAAATCCAAACCACTGGACTGAGCTTCCCGGTGATTTTCATTTTTCGTTGGCTGAGCTTTTGGAAGCTCGCAAATACCTTGATCAGTTGAACCAATTAGGAATCAAATTTACTTTCCCCGGAGACTCTTTTTATCCAACTTCTTTTCTTTCGATGAAAGAGCCGCCTTTGTTTCTGGAATATCAGGGGCCAGCTTTTTGGCTTCAGAATCACTTCATTTCTATCGTGGGCTCTCGCGAGCTAACCGGTCTTAGTGAGCAGTGGATGAAAAATCATTTGTCTACTTTTATGGAACTGAGTTCTGCTGGAATTGTCAGTGGTGGCGCAAGAGGAGTAGACCAGCTTTCGCATGTCTTAGCCATAAAATCTGCCAGGCCAACAGTTATGGTTCTTCCTTCGGGGTTGAAACAGCTTTATCCGCCGAACCTCAAAGAGCTAACCCAATTGGGTGAAGGGTACGTTTGCTTGATGTCAGAATTCGAGCGTGATCAAAAAATTCATAAATCACATTTTTATTTTCGAAATCGGCTGATTGCCGCTTTGGGGCAGGTGACTCTTGTTGTTCAGGCCACTTTAAAAAGTGGCAGTTTGCTAACAGTTCATCACTGTCTCGAGAATGGAAGACCGGTGTCTGTTGTGCCATCTCATCCCGAAATGATTGGTTTCGATGGAAGTCTAAAGCTACTTAAAGAGGGGGCATTTTTGGTTCAAAACTTTCAGGACCTGCTTGATTTCTGGAATGCTGAATTTTACTCTAAATAAGAATTGGTTAATTAGGTCTAGTATAGCTAGTTAAGAAAAAAGAAAGTAGACACTATCCCTAGTGTTTGAAAAAATGTGAAAAAAAATTCTAAAAAAAGTGAAATTTTCTAAAAAAAGGCTTTGAAAAAAATCAAAATCTACTTCTAAATAGTGAATAGGGAGGGGCGATGTGGTCAAGGATGACCCCAGTAGTAAGGATGCTATTGCATCGTCTCGTTTTTTCTTTCATCCCTAATCTTCAATGTTCTCAATAAAAAATTTAAAGCCAAAAAGAACGCGCCTTTTTAGATTCTAAGAAAAGAATTTAAGGTTGGTTTTATAACCAAGCTTTTCTAAGATGAAATAGACCGAAGGCAGAAAGCATAATGTTCGGCAGCCAAATTCCGAACCAAATTGGAAGGGTCTGAGAGCGAACCATCGATTCAAATCCAATGTAAATCACCCAGTAAAGAATAATAAACCCCACAGATAGAATAAATCCCGAAGACTTTCCACTTCTGCGATTTGTCACTATTCCAAAAGCCATCCCTATAATACAGAAAACCATACAAGCTACGGCTAACGCTGATCTTTTGTGGTATTCGATCGAATAGATCAGTCGATCCGAATCTGAAGTTTCTTCGTCTTTTCTGAAAAAATTAAGTTCGTTCAATGTCAATGAAGACACTGATTTTTTGCGTTCTTCTAATTTAACAGGGTCATTCAGAAGTACCTCATGCAAATCAAAATTGATAATGGTGTGCTGAGATTCGGCTCTGCGGTGAATTTGACCCTTAAATAAGCGTAGAAGTACTGAATGCCCCGGATGTGTTTGATCAGGTATGATTTCTCCGGTGGGGGCAATAATTGTTAAGGGTGCTGATGGATTGCGTTCATCGTAAATAAAAAGATCAACTAAGGCTCCGGATTTTGATTCAACTTTATTGGCGTATATAACCAAATCGAAAAAGCCCTCCGAAAAAGTTCCTTCTTTGATCGAAGCGGCTGCTCGAGTGTTGCTGAGCTTGTTAATCAATACTTCAAATTGGCGATTTCCCCAAGGTGCTAGGTAGTAAGAAGTCTGTGAAGACAAAAAGGAAATGATCAACGCAAATATTAAAGAGGGTAACAGCAAGGAAAACGTGGGAACACCGGCCGACTTGAATGCAATGATTTCAGAATCTTGTGACAATCGATTGTAGGTCATTAAAACTGCGAACAAAAGGCTCATCGGAAAAAGCATAGGTAGAAATGAAATGCTCATATAACCCATAATTTTTAACACGATGCTAAATTTTATACCGTGAGATATGATTAAATCCGTTAGACGCAGAGCCTGAAACATCAACAATATCGAAATAAAAAGCAAAATCCCCAAAATGAAAGAAGGAAGCATTTCGGTAATTAAATAAAGAAAAACGCGTCTATTTTTTAACATCCCAGACTTATCCTAAACAATTTCTTTGCGTCGGTCATGCCCCTGATTTTACAATAGTAGACCTATGGATAGAGTTCTACTCATTATTGATGATATTCAGTATGCCGGGCACCTCGAGAGTACATTACGTAAGGTTGGGTTTGATGTTGAAACCATCACCAACGAATTCCATATGCCAGAGAAGTTACTTTCGTTTAACCCTGACTATATCATTGTCAAAGGTATAGGAGTTCGGGTTTCGACTGAAAATGTCGGCAAGAAACTTAAAGAATCGACGAAATTTTTAGGTAAAGTGATTTTGGTTTTTCCCCAGGATCGAAAAACTTCAAATCCAGAAGAATTGATTAAGCTTCGAATGGACATTTTATTATATGAACCCATAAGCGCGCTAAGACTTACAAACAGTCTACTGTCTTTAACTCAACTTGATAAAGATGCGATCTTTGATCGCTTGATGAGGCTTGCATTAACAGATTCACAGTTTCGTGCGGCTGAATCCGAACTATTGCAGGGAACGGGAAGCACGATCGAATCTGAGATCAAACTTGTGACCGGTAAAGCTCAAGGAGAAGAATCTGAGAATTCTTTGAAAGAAGATGATATTTTAAATTTTATTTCTCCACCTGGGGCTCAATCTAAAAAAATGTCTAAGAATTCACCGGATTTGGGCCTTAGCACAGAATACAAGCAAGGGGTTCAAGACGAACTTAATGCATTAGACAAAGGATTATCGCTTCGTATTGAGACTTATAATAATGCTATAAAGACAATTGATCAGGATTTGAAATCAGGGCATAAGAAAAGGCAAACTAGACAAGTGAATGTAAAACTTTTCGAAGAAGTTCCGGAAGAATCGCGTTTGGCTCTGGATGAAGAAAGAAAAAAATTTGCAAAAGCTTTAGTTAAAAAAGACTAGTTAGATCACTAGTAAGGAGTAAATTATGGGACAAAATACACAAGCAGTAACAGATTCATCATTCGACAAAGACGTTATGAAGTCGTCAACTCCGGTTCTTGTTGATTTCTGGGCTGAATGGTGTGGACCTTGTCGCGCGCTTTCTCCAAAATTGGAAGAGATCGCCGGAGAAATGAGTTCGCAAGTTAAAATCGTAAAAATGAACGTTGATGAAAACCCACAAACACCTGGACAATACGGAATTCGTGGTATTCCGGCGATGTTATTATTTAAAGACGGGAAGCAAGTTGGTGAGCTTATTGGCAATCAACCGAAAGACAACATCACAGAATTTTTGAAAAATCATATCTAAACATTTCTTTTGCTATCTTAATTTTAGCGGCGAGTCATAATATTTAGTTTTTATATCAAAAATTTAGAAAAGCGTTCCTTTTGGAGCGCTTTTTTTATGTCATTTCAAGTGTTTTCGTTTTGAAAACACTTGAAATGACCCATGCTTTGACAAACATTTTTACGCACGGCTAACTTAACTGGATGAAGAATTACCAAGTTCTGCTGAAAGCCCAGCTTTCGGAACGTCAAAAAAAAAATCCAAGATTTTCATTGCGTGCTTTTTCGAAAATGTTGGCGATAAGTCCGGCGCAGCTCTCTAGCCTGATCAGTGGACGTAAGAAATTAACTCCAAAGCTTGCCTCTCGAATTATTGAATCTCTTGATTTAGATCACGACTCTTATTCTTCTTTAATTGAAGAGATGGTGCCGCATCCACGAAAAGCTAAGATTCAGTTACCTGAACTTCAAGTCTTGCCTGAGGACGAATTCAAACTGATTTCAGATTGGGTGCATTTTGCAATATTAAGTTTGGCTCATACAAAACGAAATTTGGCGGATATAAACTGGATTGCTAAGAAACTGGTGATCACACCCAAAGCTGCCCGAGAGGCCTTTCAACGCTTGCATAAATTGGGGCTTGTGAAAAACCAAGGAGCTGGTTTTATTCAAACTTCAAGGCCTTTGACAACCACTGCAGATATTCCTTCGAAGGTGATTCGCGATTATCATAAACAAAATCTTCATCTAGCCTTAGAAAAAATCGATAGAGTATCAGTTGAAAAGCGAGAATACTCATCAATTACCATGGCGGTAGACCCAAAAAAAATTGCGAAGGCAAAAAAAATGATTAACGATTTTAAACAGAAATTATGTCTCGAGCTTGAAAGTGGAGCCACTTCTGAAGTTTACACTTTTTCGATGCAGCTTTTTCCACTGACCCAACAAGAGGATATTAAATGAATAGAATCATAATCATGTTGTTTGGATTTATACTTTGTAACAAGACTTACGCTGGAAACTCTGTTGGTAATGGCGGCGACTTTGTCGCGATTGAATTTGTAAAAACGGCACAAAAAGTTGTGACCTTGCTGAAAGGTAAAAGACTATCGAATGAATTATCGATTGCGGTCAATCAAGTTGGTAATCGCCTAGCCTCGACTCGGGTGAGTTCTATTCGTAGTTTGCAACTGAATGGAAAAGATGTTGATGCAATCAACTATCCCAATGAAAATAAAATTACGGTCAGTCAAGTTGGCTGGTATTTCATTAAGCAGCAAGATGTTGTATCTCGTGTCACTTTGGTTTTGCATGAGTATCTTGGCGTCAGTGGATTTGCTGATAAAGAATACCAAATTTCTATTAAATTGGCCGAAATGGTTTCTGCTGAAGTGAAGTTTGAACCTTCGAGCAAAGATAGATTTGTCGATCAGTTGTCTTGTTTGCGTAGTTTCGAGCTTGAAGTTAAAAGTGCAATTGCAACCTCAGAATCTTTCAATACGCCTTTGATTCCGACTATTTTTTGTAAAAACTTAGGGGCGGCATATGCCTGTGCTTCTTTCGCAAGAAAATCGATGTCTGACAATCCGGATTGGTTCACGGCGCAAAAACGGGATGCTCGAAAGATGCAAGAGTCGCTTGAATATTTTATCGGAATGAATCGCTACTGTTCTGCGGATGTTTTGCAAATCGATTTAAAAAAAGAACTTCAATTTCTTGAGGCCTTCGATATACAAATCAAAAAAATTATTGAAATGATGAATTATCTTGATGAGATAGGAAATAGCGACCCCATCAAACCTTGATTTTGCAAAAAAAAAGCTCACTTTTTAGTGAGCTTTTTTTTTACTTTTAGAAAACAAAAGTTATTTTGTTTCAGCAGGAGCTGTTACCGGAGCAGTAACTGCTTCAGTTGTAGCTTTTACTGTTTTTTTAGCTTTTTTAACTTTTGCATCGCCAGCAGCTGTCGTTTCTTCAACTTTTTTAGTTGCAGCTGCTTTAGTTGTTTCTACAGCATGGGCTGCGCCAGCTTTTTTCTCTTCTACTTTTTTAGTAGCAGTCGCTTTAGTTTCTTCAACTTTTTTAGTAGCAGTGGCTTTAGTTTCTTCTACTTTTTTAGTTGCTTCAGCAGTTGTGGCTTGTGCTGCAGTAGTAGCTGCTTGAGCTGTATTTGCTGCACCAGTTTTAGCAGTTTCAGCTGCAGTTGTTGCTGCAGCTTGAGTATCAGAAGCGGCTTTAGCTGCTGCATTTTTTAAATTTTCAAATTGAGCTTGAGCTGCAATTGAGAATGACAAGGCGATAGCCAGTGTACAGATAATAGTTTTCATAGGGACCCTCTTTCTTTTGTGTTGAAAGAGAATTTAATCAATGCAGATAAAGATAGTCAAGAAAGTGTCAAAGGGCACAGCGTTTGATACACTTTGCCCTCTGCTAAGGTCTTATTCTTCGCTTAAAGTTTTAACTTTGTGAGTGGCTTTTGAAACACAAGTTGATTCAACGCCTTCTTTGCTACAAACCATTTTTCCGCAGTTCATAGACACAATTTTATTTTCTTTATTCATCTCTTTGAATTCTGTTTTCCATTCTTTGCATGCGGCTTTCCAATTTTTTTCAGCTTCTTTCAAAAGAACGGCTTTGTCTCCGGCGATTTCTTCTTCGCCTTCAGTTAATTGCCACTTTTTAGTTGCAGGGGCTGCACCTTTTTTGATTGAGATGGTGGTGTCTTGTGATGTGTCCATATCTTGAATTTTCACGCTGGTTTTTTCTTCAGCGCGAACAGTTTGAACACCAGCAACAAGAACAAAGACCGCAGTTAAGATTAAAGCTTTCATTTTTTCTCCTATTATTTGGATTGCTTCGCAATTCCTACGATGAAGTTATCTCATCGTTTTGAAGAACATCTTAGAATAGATACCGACGGTACGCTACACTTGACACAAGACCAAGGCCCGTCATTGTGGTTAACATGCCGGATCCACCGTAGCTTAAAAGCGGCAAAGGTACCCCTACAATTGGCAATAGGCCTATCACCATTCCGACGTTAACAAACATGTGCCAAAAAATATACGATGTGACGCCAATCACTATGAGTGCGCCGTATTTGTCACGAGCCTGAAGGCTTATTTCGAAGCAAATCTTGAATAAGAATGTAAATGTTAAAAGAACAATTATGCTTCCAACAAAACCCCACTCCTCAGAAAGAACAGAATAAATAAAGTCAGTGTGGCGTTCAGGCAAGAATTCAAGTTGAGACTGGGTCCCCATACGGAAACCCTTGCCGAAAAATTTTCCAGAACCAACGGCAATTTTAGATTGAATTGAATTGTAACCAGTTCCTTGAGGATCTTGGTCCGGAGATAGAAATGTTAAGACACGATTTCTTTGATAATCTTTGAGGCCGTATTTCCATGCGATCGGCATAGCTACTAACCCAACCGTAAAAAGCACCGCCAAGATACTGGCACGAATTTTTACGAAGTAAAGCATCGATCCGCCGATGAACATCAACATCATGGCTGTACCCAAGTCAGGTTGTTTGACCGTTAACCCGAACGGAACAAGAATAAGTATTGTCGGAAAAAATAATTCGCGAAGCCCCATTCCTTTTCCCATAGAGTTTCGATGGATTAAAATTCCGGCCAAGATAAGGATGATACATAACTTCATAGTTTCAGAAGGTTGGTATCTGAAGAAATGAAGATCGATCCAACGTTGACCACCTAATACGACCTTACCTTTTAAATCCGTATAGACCAGGGCGCCTACGTTGGCTAAATAAGCAATCCATACCAATTTATTGACCCAAAGATAATCCATGAATGTCAAAATGAAGAATATTGTCCAACCACCAAGAAGCCAGATGATCTGCTGAATAAACAATGATTCAACTTCTTTTGAGTGCGGGCCATGAGTTGCGCTGTATAAATTGAAAAGGCCAATCACGTTCAAACAAAAAATAAGCAAAATTAAGCGTATGTCAATGCGGCTGAGAAAATTTCGTTCATTGACGTGTAGTCCTCGTAAAGCCATGAATTATTCTCCATCCACTGGTTTAATTGATTCAACTTGGGCTCGCTTATCGCCCTTTTTGAGGCCTTCTGCGATAACTTCCGGATGATATTTTTTAAAGTAAGCTTCAATTATGTCTCGGGCAGTTGGGGCCGCTCCTGGGTTTCCGTGACAACTATGTTGAGCTAGCACGGCTACAGTGATTTCGGGTTTGTCCCAAGGGGCCCAAGCAACAAACCAACCATGGTGTCGCATCTGAATGGGACGGCTTTCACAACTTGAATAAATCTGATCGGCCGAGAAACTCATAACCTGAGCGGTTCCTGTTTTTCCAGCGATTTGAACTCCAGGAACTTTTAAGCTTCGGGCCGTACCGCGCGTACCATTTGAAACTCGGCGCATGGCCTCTTTCATAACTTGAAAAGTTTCTGGATCAATTTTGTATCCATTGGGCTGCGGAAGGCTGACGTCTCGGACAACTTCTGGAAATCTTTCATAAAGAACTTTTCCGTCGTGATCGACAACTTTTTTAACGATAAAAGGCTTAACGACTTTTCCTTCTGTGCCAATTGTGTTGTAAGCAACGGCCATTTGTAATGGGGTAACTGCAACGTAACCTTGGCCAATAGCCGTACTTAAGTTTTCGCCGGGTTGCCATTCTTCGCCACGTACAGATTTTTTCCATTCAGAATTTGGAAGTCGCCCAGGAGCTTCACGATCCATTTCGATTTGGGTCTTTTGGCCTAAACCTAACATACTAATGTAGTTATACATTTTATCGACGCCCAGTTTTATGCCCAGCTGATAAAAGAAAACGTTACTACTTCGTTCAATGGCGTCATAAATGGTGATATAACCTTCACCATTTTTATTGTGGTTATGGTACCAGCGATTACCAAAGAAAAACTTTCCAGGAGCATATAAAACCGTTTTGTCAGTAATGACTTTTTCTTGCAAGGCCGCAAGCCCCACAAGAGGTTTGAATGTTGACCCTGGAGAAAAGTGATCTTGAATGACTTTATTTCGCAAAGGTTTGAATGGATCTGAAGTAAGCTTGTTCCAAACTTTTACCGATATATCGGCAGCAAAAGCGTTAGGGTCAAATGATGGAGAATTCAGCCAAGCTAAAATTTCTCCGTTGCTTTTCATGGCAACGACAGCTCCGATCCGACCCAAATCTGTAAATGATTTATAAGCAGCTTCTTGAATATCTCGATCTAAAGTTAAGAATGCGCTGTTACCATGAACAGGGTCTTGATCTTTGATTTGTTCGCCATAAATATTTGGAATTTCAGTTACTGTTTGTCGGCCATGGGCATCGACCTGAATATAGCTGACGCCATCAAAACCACGAATTTTCTTTTCAAGATTTTCTTCAAGGCCACTTTTACCTATGACATCGCCTTGTTCAAAACTAAATTGATCTTTATACTTTTCATTCAGTTTTGCAATTTCGTTCTTAGAGATTTCTCCGACGTAACCAAAAATTTGTGCGCCGTCTTCGCGCAATGGGTAGTGGCGTAAAATCGATTCACGAATTTCAAGTCCCGGAGTATCTAATCTTAATCGTTTTAAACGAAAAACTTCTTCGCGCGAAAGATTGTCTTTCATACGAACAAGTGCGAAGGGGCCATTGATTCTTTTACTTTTTTGAATTCTTTCAATGACTTTACTAGGCTCCATGCCCAAGACCGGTCCAATGTTTTCAGATAGCGCTTTAAGATCTTCTACGTATTGCGGAGAAATCACGACCTCGAAACCCGGAAGGTTTTCAATTAAAGCCTTTCCGTCGCGATCTAAAATTAAACCGCGCGGAGCCGCAATTTTATTTTGTTTGATTCGATTCTTCTCAGAGAACTGTCGAAGCTCATTTCCTTGAATGACTTGCAACCAGGCTAGACGTAAAACAAATAAAACAACTGTGATGACAATAAAAGCTGTTAAGCCGCGGTACCGACTTTGAAACTGCTTGGCCTCATCTGGATTATTAATATATTCACTCATGCATCAATCTCGTGCTTATCGGCATCTTGGCTCCAGGTGTCTTTTTCAGAGAACATGAAGTCGAGCCATTCAAAAATAAAGAAGAAAATATAACTAAATATGAAATTTACTAGAACTTGTAGAAAGCGATCAATTAAAGAAACCGTGGTTGGCGACCTTTCAAGAAAATCAGAAAGAACGACATAACTCAATTGAAAAATCAAACTGCCAACAAGACAGTAAAGTACAAATGAGAAAACTCCCGAAAGTTGAACACGATTTTTAAGTAACGAAAGCAGGCCGTATGTGATCAGCAAAGTCGTCCAAGCCATCTTTAATGGCATTTGTGAAAAACGAGTCATGCAGAAACCTAAAAAATAAATATAAAAAATCGTGAAAATCGGTTTCCACTTCAAAGTTATAAAGAAAATCAACAACAGCCAAATCTGAGGGCTTGGTATGAAAGAAATAATGTTTGGCCAAAAACTGGTCTGAAAACCGCAGGCCATAAAGAAAAGCAGTGTGAAAGAAAGAATCCTCAAATAAAAAAGTAGGCGAACCTTTGTCATTGCGCGGTCACCTGGTCAGGTAAAAAATCTTCAAGTGCGGCGTGTTTTACAATGAATACTTCTTCAATTTTTCCGGCGTCAACGACGGGCTTCAATTCAATACTCAATGAAGCGTTTTTAGTTTTACGCTCGACACTTGCAACGACCCCAAGTGGGAATCCTTTTGGAAAGATATTATCAAGACCGCCAGTTACAATCAGATCGCCGGGTTTCACGTCTTCCGTTCTTTCAACATATTGCAAAACGCAGGATTCTTTTGATTTACCCTCAACAATACCATGGGCGCGAGTTTTCTGAATTAAGGCATCGACCACAGAGTATCGATCCGTAATTAACATGACATGTGAAGTGAAAAATTGAGGCTTAAAAACGTAGCCTACAGCTCCTGAAACAGTAAGTACGGCCTGTCCAGCTTTAAGGCCATGTTTAGAGCCTTTATTGATTGTAATGGTGTTGTGATCTGGAACTAGGTCACGCCCGATAACTTGCGCCGGAACCAAATCCATTTTCGTATTTTTTTCAAAATCTAAAAGCGTTTTTAACTTTTCAAGTTCGATTTGATTTTCAGTAAATTGATTCAATCGAGCTTTAAGCTCGCTATTTTCTTTATGCAATTGAGCATTTTGAGCCTTGATATTGAGCAAATTAACATATTCGCCGGTCGTTGATTTGACTCCAAGGCTAAGTTGAGAAAACAAACTTTGAATCGACTGAGCCAAGAAAGTGAAAGGTTCTGTGAACCAATTATTTTCAACTCTTTTTTGCTCCATGTTAATCGAGATTAATGGCAGCGAAATGACCAGTAAAAAAATGAAAGCTTTTCGGAAATTAAAATTAAGAAAGTTCAAAGAGGCTCCGTCTTCATTAAAGTCTTTAAGAATTTACGATAGCAAATCGAAATCAGATTTCAACACCAGATTTCAATGCGCAGTTTTTTATTCTTTTTTGTCGAAACCCTTGAATTTCTGCAGAAACCATGAGGACATAGGAATTCTTGAATTCAGACCTATGAAGGAGCTTTTAAATATGAAGATTACTCATGAACATTCGTTTTCTGACAAAATGAAGAGGGGTTTAGCCGAAAAAGGAATCAGCCTTCGCGGGGTGGTAGCACTTTTGCTTTTTGGTATGATCGTAATGGTTTTCATCTTGTCGGATCTAACTGGTCGTCACCAAGGTTCGATGAATATGGGGCAGGCCGCGCAAGTTAACGGAGAAATCATTTCTTTGAAGGATTTCACTGACGAAGAAACTCGTATGTCTCAATATTATTCTCAGCTTTTCGGTGGGCAATTTGATATGGGGCCTCAGCGCGCTATGCTTCGCGGCGAAGTGATGAATACGATTGTAAATAAAACTTTGACGTCTCAAGCGGCTGAAAAAGAAGGCATTTTCGCGACGGACGCTGAAATTGTACACATGGTCACAGAAGAGTTGCCGTACTTTAAAAAAGACGGGCATTTTCAATCTGACAATTATAAAAACATTCTAGCTGCGAATCGCATGAGTGCAGGTGAATTTGAAGCCAAACTTCGTCAAGATATAAAAAATCAAAGATCGCGTCAGTTGTTTGAATCTGCTTTCGCAATTTCTGATTTGCAAAAAAGTTTCGAAAAAGAACTTCGCTCTTCTAAAATCAATATTGAATACATCCAATTAAGCGGGGCCGATTACGCTCAGCAAAATAAAGCTTCGGCTGCGCAACTTGCCGAAAAATGGACTCAAGCTGAATTTGCTAAAAAGGTTCAAGATACATTCAAGTCGAATGAATCAAATTATGAAACAAAAGAACAAGTGAAGGCCTCTCATATTTTGGTGCGTGCTGAGCCGGGTAAAGAAGATGAAGCTTTGAAAAAGGCTCAGGCTATTTTAAAGCGTCTTGAAAAAGAAGATTTCGGAAAAGTTGCTTCACAAACAAGTGACGATCCTGGTTCAAAAGCAAAAAACGGAGATTTGGGTTATTTCACTCGTGGACGTATGGTTAAAGAATTTGAAGATGCCGCTTTTGCGGCTTCGATCGGAAAAGTTACGGGTCCTATTAAATCAAGTTTCGGTTATCATATTATAAAGGTCTCTGATAAGAAGGCATTCGCAAAAGCAGACTTCGAGAAAGCAAAAAATGAAATCGCTCAAAAGCTTTATGCAGATGAACAGTATTCAAATTTTATCAAGGCGATCGAATCAGATTTAGCTGCGGGCAAATTAGAAGAAGTTACTAAAACTTTGGCTGAAAACAAAATGAATTGGAAAGAAACGGGCTTCTTTGACTTAGCTGCTGAGGTTGCTCCGGGTATGAACTCCTCTCAAGCTCTAAGGGTTGCTCTTGAGCTTAACAAGTCACAACCCATGGCTAAGCGCTTGGTTCGTGAAGGCGATGTTCAGTTCTTAGTTAAATTGAAAGATTTCAAAACAGAGGCATCTGATGTCAAACCTCAAGATCAAGAGCTTTTGCAAAGACAAGCTTCAACAGAAGCTTACCGTTTGTGGGTAGAAAGCTTCAAGAAATCAGCTAGCATTCAAACGAATTCTGCTTTGTTACAGCAGACTCAATAGTCTTCGTATCGGCTACTTAATTAAATGGTTCGGTTTAAAGGCCTCTGGAAAGAGGTCTTTGAATTTGTAAGTGACCTCATTTCCTTTTGCGTTGATCAATCGAATTGACGTTTCTTCAGTGCAGAATTCAGCCATCACCTGGCGGCAAAATCCACACGGAGGCCAAGGTGAATCCTCTAAACTTGCGACAACGACTTCGGTAATCTTTTCTTTACTGGTGCATTCACTGATGCCTTTCCAGATCGCGACTCGCTCGGCGCAAACAGTTCCCCCGTATGAGGCGTTTTCAATGTTACATCCGGTGAAAAATTTTCCATTTGTGAAAAGCACGCTCGCGCCAATTTTTTTCTGGGAATACGGAGAGTGTGCATTTTTCAAGGCTACTAAAGCCGCTTCATCGAGCTGTTTTTTTAAAGAACTCATATCCCATCTCTTTCAATTGATTGCTAAGCCAAATCAAGGGCACTCCTTGAATGGCTGAAAAGTCGCTGCATTGGATGTCTGAAAATAATGTGAGGCCTAATTTTTCGATTTTATAGCTGCCCGCACAGTCGTAGGGCTGATCGATTTGCAAGTATTCTTTGATTTCAATGTCGCTCAAGTTTTTCATTTTTAGCAATGTGACATGATTGAAATGACGAGTTTCATGTTTTGAAATCAATGTAATGGCTGTTATCAATTCATGTGTTTTTCCACGCATTTTTTGAAGCTGATTGAAGGCATTTTCAAAGTTATGCGATTTCCCGATAATCTCGCCTTCGAAGTGAACGAGCTGATCTCCGGCTATGATCACGGTCGAAAAGTCCAACATAGACAATAAAGATAAAGCTTTTCCACGAGACAAAGCCTCGGCCACCTCAATCGGTTTTAGTTTTTTTTGTAAAGCTTCTTTTTTGGCGGTATCTTCATCGAAGTTAGGTTTTATGGCTTTAAATGAAATTCCTAATTTTTCGATAAGTTGAGCGCGGTAGATAGATGTGCTGGCTAAAATCAGTTCTTTCATTCGGCTGATTCTGTCCCAAGGCCACTAAAAAGTAACTCAAAATATTGAGCCATTTTAAGTTTCTTAACTTCCTCTTCAAATTCAATCGGGCTGTAAAGTCGTTCGACTCTATTTTCAACTAAACGTTGCATTTGCATAGCACTCATTTGTTGCCCCTTGGGCGTATAAAGAAGAAATTTTTTGTTTTCTGGTAGATGAAGATAAAGGCTAAGATTCAATTCAGTTTTTAAAGGCACCCATTCCAGGCGCACGTCGATCAGGTCATTCTCTTCATCAAATTCCATCAGAAGATGCTTAGGTTCAATGCCAACAAAACTTAAGCTTAATTCAGAATTATTCACTTTAAGATTTTCTGAGTATTCGGATTTGTTTTCAACCCAAACCTGAAAGTCTTTTAGATTAATTTGAATTTCAAAAAAGATGTGATTTTCTTCTTCATTAAAATATTTGAATTCTTTACTTATCCAATTCTTAAAAACAGGTTCAAGTAAGTTGCTGTCTAAAGTTTGATTCGAGTATGCCATCAAGTGGCCACTCCAATTTTGGCTTTGAACAAGCAGACAATAGATGGTCTTCTTTTCTTGGTTCAAGGCGATAACGTTAGAAGAGTCTCCATTTTGGCAAGTTTCAAGTATGTCGATTAAATCAGATTTGATTGTGGCTTCGAATTCTTTCCTTAGATTTTCTTTTTGCTGTTCTGTGATTTTAGTTTTTTGAGCTTTTGCGTAGAAAAAATTATTGTTTTTAAGTCTTTTGGTTTTTGCTTTGTCGGGTAGGCCTTCGCCCAATTTGGGTTTTTGCTTTTCATTTAACTCTTCTAAAAATTTGCTAACGATAAGGTCAGAATTTTTTTGTTGAAGAGCTTTTTCAACGCCAGTTTTTGCAGTAAGCTTAATGCTCATACGCTCAACTGCAGGTCCCGACAATGGAGGAAAAATTTTATTTGCAGAAGCGTTTTCATCTAGTTTTTTTATGGAATCACGCGAATTTGAGTTAGTAAAAGGGACAATATGTGTATCGATGCATTGCTGAATGATTTGAGGAAGAACTTCAATTTTTGGGCTTCCGTGGTCAAGCGCAATAAAAACCATATCAGGTTGAACCTCGATAAGTTTAAGCAAGGCCGCTTTGACATCGGTTGCTATATGTACTTCATAGTTTCTTTTTTTCAAAAAAGTTTCAACTGTGGTCAGTTTGTAGTTTGGGGACGTGATAAAAAACAATGTGTTTGGGCGCTTTTCAGACATCATCCGACATTATAACGAATTGCTGTTCGTGGTGCATCAAACACCACGGCAAGCTCGACGATGGTCCTTACATTTAGCTATGAAATAGAGCCCAAATTTGATAAAGATGGGGCAATGAAAGCTCAAGCTGATGTTCAATCTGAAAAGTCTTCTCAATACGGCCAACTTGATTGGGTTGGTATGAGTCAAATTCAAACTGTAGTGCTGGCACAAAATCAGGATGGAACATTCTTAAATTTGCCAGCCCTTTTAGATGTCGGGGTCGATCTGGCGGCAAATCATCGCGGTATACATATGTCGCGTTTGTATCGCTTGCACCAAGAGTACATTCTTAATAAACCTTTGCAGCAACGGCAATTATTGCAATTTGCAGCTTCGTCTTTAGAATCGCATACGCAATTAAGTCAGTATTTCGCTTGTAAATTGAAGCTCTATTGGCCAGTCAAAACTGTATCTCTTGCTTCAAATCTGACTGGTTTTAGAAACTATCCAATTGAAATTATTTTTGAGAAAAATTCGACACACGAAAGAACTTGGTTGCAATTTGAAATTCTATACTCGAGCACTTGCCCCCAATCGGCGGGCCTATCGATGGAAGTTCTTAAGTCTCAAAACCTTCCAATTGATCGGCTGCCGGCAACCCCCCATGCCCAACGCAGCAGGGCAGTTGTTCAAGCCGAAGTTGCAGATCTTTCTCAGGGTTTGATAGGGGCATTAATTGAAAAAGTTGAAAAGGCTTTGGGTACACCAGTGCAAACAACTGTGAAAAAAGCAGATGAACTTCGGTTTGCTGAGCTCAATGCCGAAAACCTGATGTTCTGCGAAGATGCCGCCCGAAAGATCTCTCAGGCTTTGGTAGACGTGTCTTTAGTTAAAGGTTTTTCGGTTTATTGCGAGCACCAAGAAAGTTTACACCCGCACAACGCATCAAGCCGCACTTCTAATCGATTTCAGCGCCCAGAACGACTTCAATTTTGGTAAATGATAGTAATTATCATTTTTAATTTGAATTTTGGGTTCTTTTAGGACAAATTCTGTTTGTGAATGACGGGCCGATTTAAAGCCCGTTTAAACAAAATACAAACGAATCGAGTCTCGAAATGCTAAATGATTTTTTACCAAGACCCGCTGATGAAAATATCGTCAAAAAACAAGAGCGATTTCAAGTTGAAGATTTTAAAAAAATGATCCGTTCAATGGGTCTTAAAATTACAGATCAGCGGTTGTTGATCTTAAACTGCTTGCATGATTCAGAAGCTAAGTCGGGTGAACGGCATGTTACGGCGCAAGAACTTTTCGAAAAAGTCTCTGTAAAAGACGACAGCGTTGGATTTGCCACTGTTTATCGTTTTCTACGAGATTTAGCCGAGAAAAATTTGGTGACTGAGGTGCGCATGGGTGGCCAATCTTCGCGCTATGAGCTCACTACAAAAGAACATCATGATCATTTAACCTGCACGGTGTGTGGTAAAATCTGCGAATTCGAAAATAAAAAGATCGAAAAATTGCAAATTCAAGTGGCCGAATATTTTGGCTTTAAATTGACAAACCACATTCTAGAGCTTTACGGAGTCTGTCCTTCTTGTCAGGCGAAGGACAAAGTGAAATAGTAGAGGTCTAGTGAGGACCTCTTTTGAAAAAACTCAATCCAAAAACCGTTTCATTGAATAAAGTCGACTTTCAAGATGGCATTGTCGTCACTAAAGCTCGAGAACATAATTTAAAAAATGTTTCGATTACAATCCCTCGCAATAAAATTTCGGTTTTTACTGGGTTAAGCGGTTCGGGTAAGTCCTCTTTAGCATTTGATACCGTTTATGCCGAAGGGCAAAGAAGGTATGTAGAAAGCTTATCTGCCTACGCTCGAAATTTTCTCGAGCAACTTAAAAAACCCGAAGTCGATTCGGTGACCGGATTAAGTCCTGCGATTGCAATAGATCAAAAATCTGTAGGGTTAAATCCGCGGTCAACGGTGGGTACTGTCACCGAAATTTACGATTATCTTCGGTTGTTATTTGCAAAAGTGGGAACGCCTGAATGCCCTAAGCATCATGTGCCGGTAGCTTCGCAAACTCCGCAGCAAATCATCGACGATATTTTTAAGAAGTCCATGGGAACGAAGTTTTCGATATTGGCGCCAATGGCCCAATCGAAGAAAGGTGAATTCTTAGCTGAGTTTCAACGTTGGGCAAAAAAAGGTTTCGTGAAGGCCAAAGTTGATGGCAATTACATTGAACTCGAAAAGGCGACAAAGCTTGCGAAGACAAAGACCCATGATATCGATCTTGTGATTGATCAATTGATTTTAAAAGAAACGATCAAGCATCGCTTAAGCGAAAGTATTAATACGGCTTTGTCGATGGCGAACGGCCGCTTGATTTTAGAAATGGCGAATGGCGAACGCATTAATTATTCTTTGCATTCGAATTGTCCTATTTGCGGGTTCAGTTTTCCTGAGCTTGAGCCGCGCTTATTCAGTTTCAATAACCCGCGAGGCGCTTGCGGAACTTGCCATGGTTTAGGAACTCTTGATCTGGTCGAAGAAGAGCAATTTTCTGACGGCGAAGTCGGTGGTCGTAAGCTTGAGCAGGTTAAGTATTCGTACAAAGGTAAAAAAGTTTCAGAAGAAGATTCAGACGATGAAGAATCAGAAGAAATGATTTTGTCGACATGCCCCGATTGCCAGGGCACACGTTTACGTCCGGAAGCTTTAAGTATTAAAATCTCTGAAAAAAATATCGCGCAACTTTCTGAAATTTCAGCCACTGAATTATTAGAGTGGTTAGGAAAGTTAAAAATGAATGATCGCCAAAAATTGATTGGCGAAAAAATATTAAAACAAATTATTTCACGTCTTGAATTTTTAAAGCGTGTGGGCGCTTCCTATTTATCTTTGTCTCGTCCCGCGCGTACGCTCTCGGGTGGAGAAGCTCAGCGTATTCGTTTAGCGACTCAAGTGGGATCGGCTTTAATTGGTTGTTTGTACGTGATGGACGAGCCCAGCATTGGTTTGCATCCGCGCGACCATCATCGTCTGTTAGAAATTATTGGGGAGCTGAAAGAGCGTGGAAACACGATTATTTTGGTTGAGCATGATGAAGACACGATTCGTTTCGCTGATTACGTCGTGGATCTTGGTCCTCGCGCGGGAAAGCTTGGCGGCGAATTGATGGCTGCAGGTACTCCTGAGGAAGTTGAAAAAAATGAAAACTCGATGACGGGTCAGTACCTTTCAGGAAAGCGCCGTATCCCTGTTCCGCGTGAGCGTCGCAAAGGGAATGGTAAAAAATTAAAGCTATTTGGTGCTACTGGAAATAATTTGCGCGATGTTGATCTTGAAATCCCTTTAGGAACATTGACATGCGTAACGGGTGTTTCGGGTAGTGGAAAAAGTACTTTGGTTTTAGATACGCTTTATAAAATTTTAGCGAAAGAATTTTACAAAGCGCATGTAACGCCGTCTCCGTATAAAAAAATCGAAGGTATGGAAAATATCGATAAGGTGATTGATATCAATCAAAGACCTATTGGTAGAACTCCGCGTTCGACTCCGGCAACTTATGTTGGATTGTTACCTATTATTCGTGATCTATACGCGGCCTTACCTGAAGCGAAGCTTCGCGGTTTTGAACCGGGTCGTTTCAGCTTTAACGTTAAAGGCGGGCGTTGTGAAACCTGCATGGGGCACGGTCAAATCCGAATGGAGATGCATTTTCTGTCCGACGTATTTGTAACTTGCGACACTTGTGGTGGTCGTCGCTACAATCGTGAAACTTTAAATGTGAAATACAAAGATAAAAGCATTGCCGACGTTTTAGATATGAATGTTGAAGAAGCATTTAGTTTTTTTAAAAACCATATGCAAATTCACCGCAAGCTTGAAACATTGATGAAAGTTGGTCTAGATTACATGACGCTAGGGCAGTCATCGACAACCTTGTCGGGCGGAGAAGCTCAGCGCGTGAAACTTTCGAAAGAACTTTCAAAACGCGGTACGGGTCAGACTTTATACATTTTAGACGAGCCGACTACGGGCCTGCACTTTGACGACGTCCGTAAACTTGTTGAACTGCTTCATGAGCTTGTGAATCAAGGCAACACTGTGCTTGTAATCGAACACAACCTCGAAGTGGTAAAAACGGCTGATCACGTGATCGACGTGGGTCCCGATGGAGGAATCTACGGAGGCGAAATCGTAGCGGTGGGAACTCCAGAAAAAATTACGAAAGTTGCCCGCAGCGAAACAGCTAAATTTTTGATGCCGCTGCTTTCTGTCGAGTGATCATCAAGGGCACTTGTCAAATTCTCTGACAGACGAATTCTGGCTAAATGAATCTTAAACATTTTGATGCTGGCATAGCTGTCGCAAACCTTTTCAACGTATTTGGACTCTTTAACCATTCGATGTAAAGGAAATTATATGAAATCATTTTTAGGCGTAGTTACCTTAGCTTTAGCTTGTTCATTTTCGGCTCAGGCCGCGAAATTAGAATGTTCTTCTAATACTTCACAAGGCCTTAAAGAGCTTGTGACTGTCATTAAGATGAAAGGCAAAGTTCCTGCTGAAATAATGCAACAGATGAATCAAAATCTAGAGAAAGCTGCGACATGCGAAGAAGTGGATAGTATCAATTTAGCGATCATCGGCTTTGTTATCAGCTCGACTTAATTCTAATATTCCTCTCAATAAAAAAAGGCGTCGAAATGACGCCTTTAGGAAGACTTTGGGGGGGAAAGTCTCAACTATTTCGAAAAAGAAGCTTTTTCAAATAGAGGTGCGAAAGTTTTTTTCAAAGTTTCGGCAGCCTGAAAACCTGTTTTTACTAATTCTTGTGAAAGGCGAGCGCTTTCTTGAAATTGAGTTTGAGAAAACTCACCCCAAGTTTGAGCTAGTTTAATCCCTTGATCCATCATTTCATGAGAAGTTTTGAACTGCCATCCTAAGAATTGCTTAGCTTGAGTTTCAGCCGTTTCATAGTAGCTAGTGAATGGATTTTCAGAGTTGTGATTTTGATTTTTTGTAGCCATAAAATCTCCTTCTTATTGGTTAAAAAACTGATTCTAGAAAAATGCTGCAAATGCAACAAGTAAAGAATGAACTTGTTTATTATCTTTGTAAACAATATTTTGCTGCGTTTGCAATATTGTAAAAACAGTGCGTTATGCTGCAAGTGCAATATCAGGATTTTCTAGACTTTTTGCGGATCGATGTAGGCGCTTTGCCAGAAGTAGCCTTCTCGAGCGGAGAAATGATTGCTTTAATGCCTTGAAGGGCCATTTCTCCCATTTGTGTCATCATTTTGAACTGCTGCGACATGACCGGAGCCCAAACAGTATTCAGGCTTTTTTCGCTGGTCCGTATCAGTTGTTCAAGGAGCTCTACCGGAAAATGAGTCGCTCGGCCCTGCTCAAGAAGAATTTGAGTTAAGATATCGGAAGTAATGTCTTTATCCGATTCAGCATCAACAATATGAACCTTAACTCCCTTTAAAATCAGGCGTTGAATATCGACGATTGTAATGTATTTTTTTTCATCTGAACTGTAAAAACGGCGGTTGCCATACTTTTTAATTTTAACTACTTTGTCCATAAGCGCGCCCCGTATATGATTGGTGGCGCTAAGGTATTCAATTTGTATTGCGAGTGCAATCGAATTTTATTGCAAATGCAATAGAAACCACAAAAGATGATTTAGGGGGTGTTATGGCAAATCCAATGGAAGCTCAAATCGAAAAAGTAATTAATCAAATCACATCCAGTGACCTTTTTTTAAGAGCCATCTCGACGGTGATCAATTTCAACTCTTATCGTAAAATCTGGGCCCAAAAAAGTATTGAAAAAATTTTAAAAGAGCTTGAGCTACCAGTTCGTCGAGACCAAGAAAAACTTTTGGCATTGGTGCAAGAGCTTGAAATTCGAGTCAAGAAGCTTCAGTTGAATGAAGAAATTCATCAAGAGCAGTCTTCGGCTCGAACGTCTTTAGGGCGCCAAGTGATCGTGCAAAAAAGAGTGAAATCTAAAAAATCTCCGGCCAAGCGAATCAACTAAGGAAAAAAGAATTATGGCGGGTAAACTTTCACAAGGTATTGCTTTACTGGAAAAAGCAAAGCGCTTTGATTGGGCTCAAGAGATTAACTCTTTAAGTTCTCAAGCTGAAGTCGTTGCTGAAGCCGGATCAATCCAGCTTTTGCGTTACAAGTCTAAAAAAAAATCAGCCGAACTGCCGATGTTGTTTATTCCGTCATTCATAAATCGGTACTATGTTTTAGATCTTCTTCCCGAGAAAAGTCTACTGCAGTTCTATTTAAATTCTGGGTTTGATGTTTATTTGCTAAATTGGGGCGAACCGGAAGAGCAAGATAAATTACTTTCACTTGAAACTTTTTTTGAAGTTCATCTGGATTACCTTATGGCCGTTATGAAGAAGAAAGCTCGGGCAGAAAAATTTCATATTTTAGGTCAGTGTTTGGGTGGCCATATCGGCTTGATTTACAGTTTATTGAACCCTGAAAACGTGGCCTCGTTGTCATTGATAACAACACCGGTTGACTTTGACCATGGTGGTAAACTTACTGATTGGGCCCGACATAAAACTTTAGATTTGAACAATTTCATAGCGGCAAGTGGCAATACGCCGTGGCTTTGGATGCAAATTGGTTTTCTTGGGATGAAGCCCGTGCAGATGCTTACAAAATATAAAAAGCTATTCGAGCGTCGCCACGACTCGCAGTTTAAAAGAAATTTTTTAGCCTTAGAAACTTGGTCTTTTGATAACATTAATGTGCGTGGGCAGTTTTTTTTAAGTCTGATTCAAAAATTTTATCAGGAAAATTCATGGTTGAACGGTGGTATCGAGCTTTGCAAAAAAACTTTAAGAATTTCAGAACTTAAAGTGCCGGTCGCTGTTTTAAATGCCGAAGATGATCACATTGTTCCGCTAGATTCTACATTACAACCCAATCAAGTTCCTTTAGTTAAAGAATATAAAAGATGGAATTGTCGCGGGGGCCACATTGGTGCTCTGATCGGCGGTTATTCGCAACAAAACGTTTGGCCTGAAATGTTAGAGTGGATACAAGATCATGATCGATAGCCGCTTATTTAAAACGTCCTCTGGGCGCGAAATTTTTTATGAATTTGATCAAAGTAAGCGTGGAATTCCTGTCATTTTTCTAAATGGGCTAAGTGATTCGTATTCAGAATGGAAGAAGATTGCGGGTTTAACCCAGTTGAATCGGCCTTTTTTATTTGTAGACCTCATAGGGCAAGGAAAATCATTAGACAAAGAATTTGCATCTGGAAAAAAATACGATTATCGCATTTCAGTTGAGCAGCAGGGTAAAGCTTTGCTAGAGCTTTGCCGTTTTCTAAAAATTTCTGAATTTAGCCTGTCTGGTTTTTCATATGGTGGTGGTTTAGCGCTTTGGGTAGCTCAAAGCCAGCCTGAAAGGGTGCGCGATCTAATTTTATTTTTGCCATTCTTGTTACGTTTAGATTTGGCCTTTCCTTTATCGCGTTTGCTTCACATGCAATATGACATTTTGAAAAAAATGACGCCTTCATTTTTACAGACCCCATTTCAAATTATTGAAAAATCATATGAACAGTTCGTTCACGACTACATGCACTTTCGCTTTTCAAAACGAATCCCTCAGTCAATGCAACGAGAAGCCGCGATTCAAATTTCTGAAGGAATTATGAACTTCAATGTATTTCATATTTTAAATGATTTGCCAGAAGGAAAACTTCACCTGGTCAGTTGCGATTTAGATACTTTGATTCCAAAAAGTCTTGTTCGTGAATTCTGGTCACGCTTACCGGCCTCAAAGAAGCAATCGTGGACTCGTTTAATTGACGGAGAACATTTGATTTTTGACCAAAACCCAGTGGTATGTGCATCCTTGTTGCAATCTTTGTTGGCAATGCCCCAGCAAGAAGACCCTGTCGAACGTAAAATGACCACTCAGGATTTAGATCTTGCTGAGCAGAACGTCTTTTCAGCGTGATCGTTTGACGCTTTAGATGCCCACAGATAAACTCAGCGGCATGATTAAATTTTTTATACTTCCTGTCTTTTCACTGGTTTGTGGCTTGGCATTAATTGCTATGATTGCTTGGAATAAGTCGCATGACACTGCCGTGATGGCGCAGGCATTGTTGACTACATTTTTATTAAGTATTCTTGAAATCTCTATCTCTTTTGACAATGCCGTTGTGAACGCGACTGTGCTGAATAAGATGAATGAAACTTGGAAGCGTCGTTTTTTAACTTGGGGAATGATTGTTGCCGTCTTTGGAATGCGGTTCTTCTTTCCATTAGTGATCGTGTCTATCACGGGTGGTTATTCGCTTTGGGATTCTTTACAGATGGCTTTGTCGAAGCCAGAAGATTATTCGAAAATGATGTTGAATGCTCACTTGGCTGTTTCAAGTTTCGGTGGGGCATTCTTGTTTATGGTATTTCTTCATTTCTTCATCAATGAAGATAAAGACTTGCACTGGATTCCTTTATTCGAAAAACCGATTCAAAAAGTTTCTCACTTCAATAGTGCCGAACTTGTCATTGCCTTGGTCGCGATTTTATCTATCAATCAGTACTTGCCGATAGAAAACAGTACGACTTTTTTAGTTTCTTCGATTTGGGGGATAGTCGTCTTTTTATTAGTTCACGGTGTAAGTGATCTTCTTGGAAGTTCTGAAATGTCTTCTGTAAAATGGCTTAGCAGTGGTTTTGGAATGTTTTTATACTTAGAGGTTTTAGATGCCTCATTTAGCTTTGACGGAGTTGTTGGCGCTTTTGCTTTATCTACTGATTTATTTGTGATTATGACTGGTCTCAGTATCGGTGCCTTTTTCGTGCGTGGCTTGACCTTATACTTAGTCGAAAAGCAGACCTTGAATCAATTTGTATTTCTAGAGCATGGTGCATTTTATGCTTTAGGTGCTTTATCTTTATTTATGCTATTAGATCCATTCTTTCATTTTTCAGAGTGGTTAACGGCTTTGACTGGCGCTAGTATTTTAGTTTTATCGGTCTTGTGGTCGATCCACATAGATCGAAAAAGCAGAGCTACTTAAAATTAAAAGCATTCCTATAATCTGCACTGGCCCCAGGCTTTCATTTAAAAAAAGCAATGCGAATAAGAATGCATTTGGGGCCTCTAGTAAGCAAAGTAAGCTCGATGTTGTTGTGCTTAAAATTTTTTGGGCTCGGACTTGTAAGAAAAATGCCAAAATGCTGACAAAAATCGAAAGCGAAACTAAGCACGCTATCGATTTTAAGCTAGGGTCTGGCCACAAAGAAACTTTATTTTCGTGAATTTCGTAAGCTAAAAATGGAATAACCATTAAAAGTGTCCAAAAGTTTTGGTAGGTGTTAAAGCGAAAAGCGCTTCGTGTTTTTGGAGCGCGTAAGCCCACGGTTATGATGTGAAATGCGGCCGCAACCGCACAGGCTAAAGTAAGCAAATCTCCTTGATTAAATTTGTATGCGCTAAAGTCATGGATATTTAATAGTAATCCCATGCCAACAAACGCGGTCACTCCTAAAATGAAGTGGGTAAGTTTTATTTTGTGGCCATAAAAAATTCCACCAAGGATCGGAACTATGATGACGTACAATGAAGTTATAAAACCCGAATTTGTCGCCGTCGTGAAAAGCTGGCCTTGAGTTTGTAAAATTAAAGACAAAGCTAAAAAAAAACCAGCTAAAGCAGATAGTTTGATGTCTGAATGAGATTTTTTGAAATCGTCGCGAAAAAAAATGAATAAAATGGCTTCACCCAGAATAAAAGCCAACAAGAACCGCCAGAAGATCAGCGTGCTCGTTGAAAAATCTTTCAAAGCCCAATTCACTAAAGTAAACGATGCTCCCCAAAGTATACCGGCTAAAACAAGCTCTAAAACAGCGCGGGTGTATTTAGTCAAAAGCCTCAGCCCAAACTTTTGATTTATCGATT
>JACCDQ012009704.1_pt1 | contig 44448 bp, 32 predicted proteins | sample 7446031 | NCBI WGS metagenome assembly JACCDQ01 (sample SAMN15323442, study PRJNA562643) | freshwater metagenome | isolation source: river surface water | place: USA:Blue River Watershed | collected 2017-08-17 | reverse complement strand
TTTGATTGATAAGTACCATTATCCGCTCCTGTTTGAGTAGTGAAATTGATTTTACCTTGGTCAAAGTAAGTCAAAGAAACACTCACCGCCTGGTCTTTGTTCAATTTCTTATACACTGCGGCATGAGCCAAGCCCATGTCGTCAATGATATCCGCCAACCACGGAGTATAGGAGGCTGTAGCCCCCATTTGCTTATTGATAAAAGCTAATTTTGCTGTGTTCCAATAAATTGAATTGGCATCTGGAGTGGAAGCCACGCCAGCATCTCCTAGTGCTGCCGCTCTTGAATCAGGAGAAATAAGTAAAAAGGGAACTGCCGTTGAAATTGGTCTGCTAATTTGGGCTTGGCTTTTAAGCGTCAACAAAAAAACACTCAATAGAATGACATTTAGTATTCTTTTCATGCTAAAATGATTTATACTCTCTTTCAAGAATATTTTATGATGAATAATTAAGATAAAAATGTAAACTAAAATTAATTATTTTTTAAATAATAACTTTCCTGATGCTTGAATAACTTGATTACCGGAAGAGGAATGCAAAACAAATTTATAAAACATCAAACCTTCGGTAGAATGATTTTCAATATTCATGCCAAAATTAATAATATTTGGACATAAATAACAAACATCTTGTGTTTTATAAATGAGATTGCCTTGTATATCATAAACATAGAGTTCATAATTAAGGTCTTTCTCTTCGGCGTTATGCCTAATTGTCAAATTAGTAAGTCTATCAAATGGATTGGGAAAATTATTAATATCAATAATCTTTAATGTATTAGCTTTCACTTCAAATGTGAACGTAATCTCTGTGGAATTATTGTTTATATCCCAAATTTTTAAAGAAATTTTATTCGTTCCTGGCTTTAAATTGCCCAAATGATAGGTTATTTCTCCTTTTTTATAGTTGTTTTCTGCATAGTAATAAGGATTAAGGGTGGCTGTTATGGTATCATTTAAAATCATCGTTATGGCATGACCCAACGCAATTTCTGATATATTTATGCCACTTTCGTCAGTAATATCTACCCTCAATACATTGTTTTCATCTACCGATAGATGCATATTTGGCCCAGCATTATCTTCTTCAATCAGATTTTCGCTTCCTCCAATCAAAAAATTATTTTCATAACCCGAAGCATCTTGTGTGCTATCATCTGATACGGCATAACAATAAAAATAACCTTTTCCTATTCGATAATCCATATCTTTAGGTAATAAAAAACTGGTTTTAAATCGCCCTTTCTGGCAATTGACCCTTGCTTGATAAAGTTTATTTTGGATTGTCTGATAGGTGAATTTATCCGATTTTTGACCTAAAGTTGTTTTTTCTATCGCTTTATCAAACAAAACAATGGTCACTTTGCCAGAAAAAGACTCGTTTATATTGGTCTTATCTTGCCAAACAACACCTTCAATATCAACTTTTGATAATGCTTGCAGGGTTTGATTATTAGGTTTTTCTTGATTAATTTTTGTCAATGAAATGGTATGATTGGGAATCGCCAAAGACATGGAGGGGTCGCCTAATAAAATAAAATTTCGATTATTGACCCCACTCAGTGAGTTGTTTTTTGTTTGTATAAATATATCCCCAATCCTTTTTCCGTTGGCCTCATTGGCAAGGGCTTCATAAAATGACTTATTCAGCAAATAATTTGTATTTGCATAGACTGGGCGAGAAGTAGTGAGCAAAGCAATTGCCCCTCCAGCGGGATTGAGAATTGCCATTTCAGCCCCCGAAATAGAAGAGGGGTCGTCGTATCTTCCAAAAGAACAAGTGGCTGTGAGAAAAATAGGCATATTGGGTAGGTTTCGCCAAGAAGAAATCTCTTGCCTTGTTAAAAGCTTTTCTTCTGTCCATCCATCTGGCCCGCCATGTCCACTGTAATTGACAATTAAAGCCCCTTCATTAATTGCCCGAAGTAAGGCATTTGTTGCTTGAGGAGCCAATGCTCCATTTATTCCCGATACTTGGGGATAATCATCTAAGTAAAATTTATGGAGACGAATATCAGGAATTAATTTTTGTGCAATTTTCGACAAATCATCGGCACTTTTTTGGTGAATATTGCCATCTCCATCATCTGCGACAAACAATATTTTTTTTCGCCACTCCCCAAACGATTTAGGATTTTCGGCATAATAAATCAATTTATCTACCATCGTTTTGGCTTCATTTTCGGTCTTGGCAGGCAATCTTCCGACAGCTATTTCTAAGGTATGATTACCCGCATTGTTTTCAATCCATTCGCCTTCCGATTTTTCCATAAAACCAAAATAATCGTCTGACGCATAACTATTTATTGGATTTAACGATTCTCGACTTTGGTAAGTTGGAATTTGCAATTTTGGGTTAATCAACGAAAATTGAATCAGGTTTTTATAATCATAGCTTGCATCTCCAAAAAGCAGTAAATATTTCAGCGTAAGTGGATTTTTTAGCCATAAAAATCTCACAAAATCCCGAATAGCCGTTGGGTCTGGATTACCAGAGGCGAATTCATTATAAATCGATTCTAACTCTACGACTTTTACGGTCAAGTTATCGTGTTTTTCTCTAAAATTTGCCAACCTTTTTGCTTCCGAAAGCCATTGAGAGGGACTAATAATAAGTAAATTTGGTGTTTCAATTCCATGTAAATTTTGCGTCTCAACTGCTCTGATTTGATTTGGAATGAGAAGGTTTTCTGTTGAAAAAAATATAAACTTTTTAATACTAAAATCCGACTTGATAAAGACGTTGGTAGTCTGTCGTAAAATATTTTTTGGAGCATATTTTTCGCTAATATCCCAAATATAATGATTTGAAGTTTGATTATTGACTTGAAAGCTGATGCTTGAGAGTTTTTGACAATCGGTACAATAAAAAATAGTTTGTTCTTTGTAAAATTGTATTTTTCGACGAAATTGCCACTCAAAATAATTGATAAACCCTTGCCCATTTCCCTCCGGAATATGGTATGAAATCCTTTGCTCTGTCAATGCTTTGGGATTAAACTCAATCTGAAGGATATCTTCCAATCCTTTTCTGTCATAAGTCGAACTTCCAATGTTATTCAACGCATGTTTTCCGATAAGAGAATCATTATTCAGACGAATTTCTATTGTAAATGGGATGCTAGCATTACCCAAAACACTCGAAAAAATCTTAAACTTAGCATTTTGAGAAATTCCCGAAGTATTCAAATCGAAAAATTTAGAAGAGCCTGAATATAAATTTTCACCATACCATTCTCTTCCCGAGCCTCCCAAGTCCCCTTCGCTCAATCCTATGACATTTTTAGAATCAATTTCATGAAAATCAAAAAAATCAAATGATTCTACTAAATTGGAGGAAATTTCGGCAGCAACATTCGCTATCCTTAATCCATTCGTACGACCAAAAGTAAGAAAGTAAAAAGTTGAATCTGAATAAGGATTATTGACATGATTAAATTGTTGATTATCAGGTTTATAATTCACTTCATGTGGGCTATTCCCCCAAAATAAAATATAATCCTCCAAATCAAAAATTCCATCATCCATACCTACCAACATGATTGAATTTTCTGTCAAATCATCTATTCTTTTATCTGCATTTGCTTGAGGTAAAACACCTCCACCATTTCCAAAAAGCTGAATACTTTCGGGTTTTATCTGTTTTAAATCAAGTCCAGATTTTTTTAGGAAACTTCCATCAATTTTATAAACCCCAGACTTTAAAATTGACAATTTATACCAAGACCCATTTGATAAAACAGATTTTTGAGCATAAATAACAGCCGGAATGCCTGTTGAGAGAAAAAGCAAAATCAATTTTAAAACCAACATTCGGGCATGTGAGCAAAAGCTAAACCATAGGGACAACCCTTGCTGATGCCAAAATTGTATATCTTTTTTTTGAAAATTTATGAACACACAGAACCCTCGTTCGGCGTAATTCAATTTTTTGAAATACCTGTCCACGAAACTCAAAATAATGATTATTTTCTAAATTTTTAAGAATAATTGTATCGTCTTTGGTATCGTCAAAACTTTTTAACGCTTCTGCTAAAGGAGCAAAACCCAAGGAAGATGCCGCAGGATTTTGGAGATAAACGACGAGAGGTATTAAAATATTTTCGGGAAAAACACTCACGGCAAGCAAAGGAGTCATTAATTGTTGAAACATCTCTTTCCACTCTTTTCCGTGGGGTTGTATTTTTTTTCGCCCCTTAGCCATCCAAACACGCTGATGGGCAATTTCATGAATATAGGTGATTACGAATGAATAAATGTTCAAATCATTATTAATCGTGATGGTATGCTCCCCGTTCCGAAATGTATAATTTCCCAAGCAAGTATTTCGAGCTTTAGATACTTTAAAATGAAAAGGGAACTGTCGCCACAAAGTGAAACAATAATCCAAAGCATTGGGAGGGATATGTTTCGACAAAACAGCATACATCTGAGTATCTACCTCTTTCTGTATGCGTGTTTGAAGTTCGTGACCAATATCCATATTTTCTTTTGCAAAAATATTTTTCAAAAATTGATTCAGCATCGTTTTTAAGCAATAAAATCAGCCATTATACGCAACCGCCAATTGTTTTTGAATTCCTAGATTTTCAATGCCCAATTCCACGACATCGCCAGGTTTTAGGTAAACAGGAGGCTTGAAGCCCAAACCAACCCCAGCCGGAGTACCCGTAGAAACCACATCTCCAGGGAGCAATGTCATAAATTCGCTCAAGTAGCTCAATATTGTTGGAATATCAAAAATCATATCATTGGTGTTTGAATCTTGCAACATATTTCCGTTCAATTTCAGCCAAAGATTTAATTGATGCGGATTTGGAATTTCATCTTTAGTTGCCATAAATGGACCCAAAGGAGCAAAAGTGTCGCAACTTTTCCCTTTGACCCATTGCCCACCTCGTTCTAGTTGAAATTCTCTTTCGCTATAATCATTGTGTAAGCAATATCCCGCAATATAGTCCATGGCATTATCTTTCGAAACATAACTTGCTTTTTTCCCAATAACAAAAGCCAATTCTACCTCCCAATCAGTTTTGACCGAGTTTTTAGGAATCACAACATTATCGTTTGGTCCACAAAGAGCTGTAGTTGCCTTGAAAAAAACGACGGGTTCTGCCGGTGCAGCCATACCCGATTCTGCGGCATGTTTGGCATAATTCAATCCGATGCAAATAATTTTTGAAGGACGAGCAATACAAGATGCCAATCTTTCATTATCTCCCACTAGCGGACACGCAGACTGATTTGACTCAAGCCAAAGCTGGAGGCGATTCAATCCCTCATTTGTGAAAAAACTTTCGGTATAATCTTCACCAAAAGCAGAAACATCAATTTTTGTACCATCGGCTAAAATGACACCCGGTTTTTCGTGATATTCTTGCCCAAATCTAAATAGTTTCATTTGTATAATATAGTTGAAAATGTTTATTTTCTATGAATAAGTGCCAAGATTTCGTCTAAATACTCACGAGAATTACTCAATCTAGGGACTTTGTTTTGACCACCCAATTTGCCTCTTTTTGCCATCCAATGATAGAATGTGCCATGTTCAACAAAATGAACTTTTGGCAACAACAATGCCATGTCTTTGAATCTTTTAGCATCATAATCAGAATTTACTTTTCGGAGTGATTCATCCAAGATTTCAGAAAATCTCTTTTCGTCATTTGGTTTTTTTGAAAATTCAATAATCCATTCGTGGCAACCTTTACTTTGGTCGCCCATATAGACAGGCCCTGCTGTATAATCCGACATGGTGGCATTGGTTGCCAAACAAGCCTCGGTAATGGCATAATCGGAATTTTCCACCACAATTTCTTCCCCAAAAGCATTAATAAAATGCTTTGTTCGCCCACTAACTTTTATTCTGTAAGGATTTAGGGTTGTGAACTTTATTGTATCTCCAATTTTATAACGCCATAAACCTGCATTGGTAGAAATAACTAAAGCGTAATTTTTGTCGAGCTCTACTTCTGCTAAAGTTAATGTACGAGGAAATTCCTTGTCCCATTCCTCCATAGGTATAAACTCATAAAAAATTCCATAATCGAGCATCAGAAGCATTTCGCCAACCCTTGAAAGTTCATCCTGAATGGCAAAAAAACCCTCCGACGCATTATAAGTTTCGAGATAGGTTACTTGATTAGAAGGGAATATTTTTGTTTGAAACAGCTCTCGATAAGGCTGAAACGAAACCGCTCCATGAACAAAAACCTCAAAATTTGGCCATATTTCCAGCATATTACTTTTTCCGGTACGTTGCAGCATATTTTCAATCAATACCACAGTCCAAGTCGGTACGCCTAAAATACTGGTTACATTTTCATTGGAACAAATTTCTATCATTAATTCCATTTTTTCTTCCCAATTTTCCAACAATGCTATTTCGCTTGGGGGAGTACGAATAAAATCTGCCCAAGCGGGCAAATTTTTGGTAATGACAGCCGAAATATCTCCTGCTTGTGTATCAGGATTGAAAGGATTGGCATGAAGTGTCCCGCCAATGGAAAGCCCTTTTCCCTCATATATTCTTGAATCTGGACGATTATTGAGAAAAAGCGTCATCATGTCTTTTCCTCCCCGATAATGGCAATCTTCGAGAGATTCTTCAGAAACAGGAATATATTTACTGCGAGCATTGGTAGTACCTGAAGATTTTGAAAACCATTTTATATCAGATGCCCACAAAATATTTTGTTCGCCTTTTAGGACTCGCTCAATATACGGGTAAAGCTCTTCATAAGTAGAAATAGGCACACGCTCTTGGAATTTCTCGATGGAATCAATGCTTGAATAATCATATTTTAGCCCCCATTCGGTATATCGTGCATTTTCTATTAAATCATGAAAAATCCGAAATTGAGTAGCAATCGGTTCTCGCAAAAAAGTTTCGATGCGTTCGATACGGCGTTTTAGAAAAAAACCAAGTATGTCGTTAAGAATAGCCATATTCAGTAAAAAAACCGAAAAAAATCAGTTAAAAATTCATTTAGGGTGAAATTACCGAAAAATAATTCTTTTTACTGAATCTTACAAGCCTTTTGCTCTATCAGGATAATCTGTAATGATTCCATCACACCCGATAGCTTTCATTTTTTCCATGTCATCTCGCTTATTGATGGTCCAAGGAATTACTTTGATAGCTTTTTGGTGCAATAAATTTACTTTAGAAATATCCAATTTCGTAAAATACGGACTCCATATCTCTGGCTTAAAGCCCAACGCCTGCAATACATGTTCCACCTCATTATTATCATTCGGCTCTATTAAAACGGATAAAGCAATTTTTTTATATTTTTTTGCTTGTATCTGGCGATTCCAAAATTTCAGAACATTGAAATCAAAGCTCTGTATATTCACGCTCTCTAATGGGATATTATTAAGAATACAACGATAAACCAAATCTGAAAACTCTTCGATGCTTGGTTGATAAATGCCGTATTCTTTTTCATCGCTTTTGATTTCAATATTATATTTAGGAGAATGAAGTCCTTTTTCTTCAACAAACGTATTAATTTCTCGAAAAACATCCTCCAGAAGTGGTTTAAAAACAGATATTTTTTGTTGCTCAGGATATCCAGGATTTCCACGCATTCCTACATCATATTTTTTGATTTCATCATAAGTCATTTCATATAGATTAGTCTTTTCGGCAGAAGCAAGGGGAATACCCGCTGGAGAGGTAGTGATGATTGGATTAAAAAAAGGCTCATGCGAGACTACAATTTTTTTGTCTTTGGAGATAACCACATCCAATTCCAACGTCTCGACTCCTAACTCCAAGGCTTTTTTAAAAGCAGGAATTGTATTTTCGGGCATTAATCCTCGGCAACCTCGATGTCCTTGGATTTCTATGGAATGATTATTTTGAGCAAAAACCATCATCGGGATTAGTATTAATAGTAATGATTTCATCGTATTTTGGAATTCAAATGGAATAGACGGCAATAAGATTGTCTAAAATTTATTCTAAACTACAAAATTGACCCAAGAAATCTAGCAAAAGTCTGTTAATTTTTCATTACCAAAAGACTTTTGCCAGTTGTTGATTGTATTAATAATTTTGAGGTAAAATACATTGATTTTTATACATTCCACCAATAAGTAAATTTCAAGACTAAGGCACGATTTCTAACCTTGAAAGTATCGGAATAATAATTATCTGTATATACCAAGAATAAATCCGATGCAGGACTGTACCTCCACTGAAGACGAGAATTTATGTTTACGTTATTATTTTGGTTGTTGAATTGTACAAAATTGGTAAAAAATAATTTATTCGTAAAAGTTACGTCTATTTTTGGTCCAACCAACCACAAATGATATGTTTTATCTATTAAATTTTGAGGCAAGATAGGGTCTTTCTTAAAACTCAATTGATTATAGTTGGCAGCGAGTGTCAATGCCACAAATGGCTGAAAACGATACCCAATTTCACCATTCAATCGGAGGCGAGTTCCATTGGCATAATAGCCACCGTATCTGCTCGAAACCAAATAAGTAAGTAACGATTGCGGTTTGGAGGTATAATCTAACCCAAAAGAATTCCAACGATGTTCGCTGTTTTTGGGTAAAAATACCCCTGCATAATTGGTCGGGTCAAATTGATTTAACAAATAAACATAATTATGAGCAACCCAACCCATTAATGAACTGGTCGTTCTGAAATTAATTTTATATGCAAGAAACTTTTCATTTTCAGTTTCTTTCGAGAAGTCTTTGGTAAAATAATGGGTAAAAGAAATACTTGGCCCATGGCTTAGGATTCGCTTTGATTTCGGAAAAAATAAATACCCTATTGTCGGATTTATTTTACCGTAATTAATCCTCGGAACATAACCAACTTCTGCATTCATGTTTTTGCCTACTTGCTCGAATTGCATCGTTGTAAGCCATTTTTTATCTGTGTATGAAATATTTCCCGCCAATGCCCCATCATTTGTCGTTGAATTGGGCGAAAACGATTTCAGGTACATCAATTTACCTAACCAAGCATTATTTTTTGAAAATAGATTATATTCTAATCCAATATTGCGATTATATTCTGAAAGTCCGTCTTTTTGATTCAAATTTTGGTAATCGACGGTTTGTTTATTGACAAAAATCATAGAAATATTTGAACGAGAAAAAACCCTTCTTTGCAATGCCAAAACACCGAAATTTTGAGCCGCCGATACAAATTCATTTTTTCCAGTTTGCATATCCATCAACCCAATACGCCAGTCTTTATTAATCTTGCCGCTTACTCTTGCCCCAAATCGAATAGGCGTATTTAAGCCAATTCTGCGTGAGAAAAAAGGTCGAATGGTTTGATATCCAAAATTTGAGAATAAATCTCCATTTTCAAGAAAAAATTGTCTTTTTTCCGGAAATAAAAGTTCAAAACGGTCAAGATTCGTTTGTTGTTGGTCCACTTCCACTTGAGAAAAATCTGGATTTACCGTCAAATCCATGTTGATAGATGAGGTTAGGGCAACTTTTGCATCAAACCCTACATCGGCTTTCATGGCATTGGGTGTATTTTTATCAAAGTCTTTACCCGTACGAACCAATGAAAAAGGGATGATGGATATATTCGAAGATGCTGTTGGCGGTTCTTCATCCCAAACCAAAGAGGCGGCATACGCCAAAGATGCCGTTGGAAACTGACGAGGGACTGGAGTCCATGATGATTTTTCGGTAGTTTTTAGGTCTAATCTACTAAAATTCACGCCCCAACGTTTGATTCCTTTTTTATATCGAAGAGTTTTGAAAGGAATGGCACACTCCCAGACCCATTTATCGTCGTCATGTTTTACTTCTGAATACCATTTGTTTTCCCAAGTCAAGCTGATATTGCTTCCATTAAACATCAATCCGTCCCACTGAGCACCATGGGCATTCGCCCCGAAAGAAAACCCATTGGTTTGGTCATTGAAGGTATCAATAAATAATAAATCATTGTCATTTTTTCCAAACACAAAATCTCTCTTTAATGATTCAACCATATAAGGGCCTGGTAATTTATCATAATTTATAAAGACGACGTACAAATTTTTATCATCATAAGTCATTTTTACTTCCGTTATTACTTTGGCAAGTGACGTATCCATCGGCAACACCTGATGAAAATCAGAAGCTAATTGGGCTTTTTCCCATGCAGGTTCGTCGGCGATTCCATCGATTTTTATAGGAGAAATGGCTCTTTTTATATGATATTCGATGTGATTATTTTTACTTTGTGCAAAAGTTAAAATGGAAAAACAGCAGCAACAAATTAGAAGATAAACTTTGTTCATTGTCAAAATTTTTATGATGATTGAGTAAAAATAAAGTTATTAATTGAAATAAAGGACTAATTAAGCTCAAATATCCAAAAAATGCGACAAAAACAAGGTATTTCTAAAAAGAAAGCGAATGATTGTTTGAAAAGATAGCGACACTTATAGGAATCCTCATCAGTACCCAAAAACCTATACATCGAAGATTACTAAGAATCCTATCACTCTATTCACGGAGTAAAATAAGAAGCTCCTCACGTATTTAGAGCTTGGATTGGATATAATGCCTTAATAAATTCCTGATGCTCCAGGCAAAAAGAAATGATGCTAGGAGTAAAAATCAGCTGATAATGAATATCAACAGATTGGGCTTATTTAACAATATTTTTCCGAAGCGATAAATAATAAAATCTTGCTGTTAATAAAACTGCCGAAACACTTAGTCCGAGCAAAAGTCCAATCCAAATACCAATGGCATCTTGATTTTGGATAAATCCTAAATAATATCCTAAGGGTAATGAAATACCCCAATAAGCAAAAAGAGTAATCCAAGTTGGGACAGAAACATCCGAAATTCCCCTCAAAATCCCAAGAGCAACCACCTGAACCCCATCCGATAATTGAAAAAAAGCAGCAATTAACATCAATTCCGATGCCAAGGCTATTACTTCTGCGTCGGAAATATAAACTCTAACAATAAAATCTCTCAAAAAAAGAATGAGCAACATCATCACAGACATAAAAAGCACAACCAATGCCAAAGCAACATTAGCAGAAAATCGAATTTTTGTCACACTATGGAGTCCTCTGCCTTCTCCCACACGAATACCCCCTGCTATACCCAATCCAGACGCCATCATATAAGTAGTTGAGGCAACATTAATAGCGATTTGATGAGCTGCCAATTGATTTTCGCCCAGCCAACCCATCATGATTACTGCCAATGAAAAGGCAGCGATTTCGAAGAAAAACTGTAAACCACTCGGAACACCAATTTTTATAATCATTCTTTCCAAATCGGATGTTTTGGGTAGAATAAATTTTATCCTTGTGTATGTTTGAAAAAACTTATTTCTAAATAAATACGTCAATAAAGCAACCAACATAATTGCTCGAGTAATGAGGGTAGATAGGGCAGACCCAATCAACCCCATTTTAGGAAAGAAATAATAGCCATTAATCAGCAAAATATTAAAGACCAAATTAAACAAAAGCCCTATTAAGGTGATATACATTGCCACGGTAGTTTTTGATAAACCGTCAGACAATTGCTTGGCTCCTACAAATAAGAAAAGAAATACATTGGATAAAATCAGATAAAAAAGAAATTGACTACCCAAGTGATTAATTTCCTTTGATTGCTGAAAAATATCAAAAAATACCACACAAATCAGACCAATTATTGTCAAAACTATCGAAAAATAAAAAGCCACTTTTAGCGAAGCCTTGAATAGTTTTTGTATTTCTTGGTCATTATTTTCTGCTTTTGCTTTAGAAATAAGCGGAGCAACAACCGACATTCCCCCAACAGCAATGGAAGCAATTAAAAATGATACAGAATTTGCAATTCCAGCAGCCCCTAAGCCCAATTTACCAACATACCGACCAACCATGATGTTGTCTGTTACCCCCATTAAGATTACTCCCAATTGGGCAATGACGATAGGTAATGCCAACTTTATTGTTTTCGACACCTCTTCGAGGTACATTTTATAAGTAAAAATCATATCATATTTCAAAAAAAAACGGCTACTTCAAGAAGTAACCGTTCTAATTAACTGTTGAGAAAATTACTCCACACGACTCAACTTAATCGTATTGGTACGTGTATTGTCTTCCAAAGGCAAAGAAAGCGTATTGATAAATAAATCACCCTTTTCTAATTCTCCTTTTTCGACTAAAATATTCTTGATTTCATCCACAACCTCCTCGACATTTTTACCTTTCATTTTATCAATCAAAAATACTTGTACACCCGAGTACAAGCTCAATTGTGTCGAAAGTTTTTCGTTGTTTGTAAAAATAAAAACTCCTGCTTTTGGACGGTGATGCGACAACCTTACGGCAGTATAGCCCGAAGTTGTGATACCAATAATTGCCTTGACTTTCAGGTCACGAGCCAAACGACAAGAGGTCATTACCACATTATCATTTTCTTTTTGGTCGGATACATAAGAATCTTCGGCGACTCGGGTATGGTGACGATAGTACAATTTCTTTTCATCTGCCAAGCCTTCGACTTTCAAAATAGTATTAACCATCGTTTCGACGGCTAAAATTGGGTACTTACCCGAAGCACTTTCAGCAGAAAGCATGACAGCATCTGCTCCATCCAATACCGCATTGGCAACATCACCCACCTCTGCACGAGTCGGACGAGGGCTGTCAATCATACTTTCAAGCATTTGTGTGGCAACAATGACTGGTTTGGCTTCGAGGTTACACATTTCCACCAAACGTTTCTGTATCATAGGAACATCTTCCGAAGGTAATTCAACCCCCAAATCTCCACGAGCCACCATAATTGCATCCGATGCTTTTACGATAGCCTCCATATTATCAATTGCTTCTGGTTTCTCTACTTTAGCAATTACTTTTGCAAATTTTCCTTGCTCTTGAATATAATTGCGAATTTCTTGGATTTCCTCAGCAGTTCTTACGAACGACAATGCCACCCAATCAACATCATTTTGCAGACCAAATTTTAAATCTTCCCAATCTTTTTCAGTGACCGAAGGCTGAGAGATATTGGTATTTGGCAAATTTACACCTTTCTTCTGCTTTAATAATCCCCCATAAACAACTTCTGTGATTACATCTACCTCGTCTTTTCCGATAACCTTCACCTCTAACTTTCCGTCATCCATCAAGATTCTTTCTCCTACTTTCACGTCGTTGTACATACCCTTATATGGTGTACTGACACGCTGAGCATTTCCTACGATATCATCGCTGGCAAATCTGAGCTGCTGCCCCGGAATTAATTCTACGCCAGCATTGCCTCCCTCCATCAAACCAACCCTGATTTTAGGGCCTTGAAGGTCTTGCAAAATGGCACATTTGAACCCATGTTCTTTATTAATTTTACGAATACGGTCGATACGGATTTGATGATCTTCGTGAGTTCCGTGAGAAAAATTCAAACGGAAAACATTTACACCGGCTTTTGCCAATGCCAATAACATTTCTTCGCTTTCTGAAGCAGGACCTACTGTTGCGACAATCTTGGTTTTTCTTTGCATAGGTAAAATAAAATTTATCTTCGGCTTAGGAATTGTGCAAAAATACTAAAATTGATTTATAAATAAAGCTATTTTGAAAATCAAAGCAACAATGTTTTTTTTTAAAAATCGTAAATGTCTAATTATCAGATATTTGTAATTTTTTATTTAAAAAAAATAAAATTTTTTGAAGAGCGAAAATTTCAAATTATCAGCCTATATTTTCCCAATTAATAGTAGAAAGCAACACAGCAATCTAGGGTTAGGATTAAAAAAAAATGTTTTTTTTTGCGTGAAAAAAAAAATTGAGTAGATTTGTGGAACAAAATAATTAAACAAAACCATTGAAACATTCGTTAATCGCAATTATTCCTCTCCTTCTACTCAGCTTTACGGTGTGAGAAGCGGAGATTTTGTATATACAAAAGCCCTTTCTTGCAGATTAAGAAAGGGCTTTTTTTTAGACGAATGCCTATTTAATAACCATTATAAATCTCATTAGAAATGAGCGATAAAATTTATGTTTTCGACACTACTTTGCGAGATGGCGAGCAAGTACCGGGTTGTCAGTTAACTACTGACGAGAAAGTGATGATAGCAAAAGAACTTGAAAAACTTGGTGTAGATATTATCGAAGCAGGGTTTCCGGTTTCTAGTCCAGGTGATTTTAAATCTGTCGTTGAAGTTGCCAAAGCGGTTACTAATCCTACAGTATGTGCCTTGTCTCGTGCGGTAAAGGGAGATATCGATGCTGCCGGCGAAGCACTTAAATTTGCGAAAAGACCCCGAATCCATACGGGAATCGGAGCCTCTGATATTCATATTAAGCATAAATTTAATAGCAATCGAGAGCAAATAATCGAACAAGCCATTGATGCTGTCAAGCATGCTAGAAAATATACTGATGATGTAGAATTCTATGCAGAAGATGCCGGTAGAGCAGATTTGGAATTTTTAGCTCGTCTGATAGAGAATGTAATCAAGGCTGGAGCAACGGTTGTAAACCTCCCTGATACCACGGGCTATGTTTTGCCTCATGATATGTTTGATAGAATTAATTATTTGATGAATAATGTTCCAAACATCGACAAAGCAATCATTTCGATGCACAATCACAATGATTTAGGCTTAGCTACGGCAAATACGATTGCGGGTATTCGTGCTGGTGCTAGACAAGTAGAGGTTACTATCAATGGTATTGGAGAAAGAGCGGGCAATACTTCGTTAGAAGAAATTGCAATGATTTTGAAAGTACATAAAAATTTAGGTCTTCATACCAATATCAACAGCGAATTGTTATTCCCTACCAGTACGTTGGTTTCTCAGACAATGAGAATGCCAGTACAAGCCAATAAGGCAATTGTAGGAAGAAACGCATTTGCCCATTCTTCTGGAATTCATCAAGATGGATTCTTGAAAAATGCCGATACGTACGAAATCATCAATCCGCAAGAGGTGGGTGTGCCAAAATCTTCTATTGTATTGACTGCCAGAAGTGGCCGTCATGCACTCAAGCATCGTTTGGAAATGCTTGGCTATAAATTAGAAAAGCCTGTTTTGGACGAAACTTACAAACGTTTCTTAGAATTGGCAGACCAAATAAAAGAAGTAAATGACAAAGATTTGGTTAAGTTGATGCGTGCCTAATCAATCAAAAATTTCGATATAAAAAAAGGGGTAGATTTTAGTCTGCCCCTTTTTTATATTATACCAAAGCCTCAAAAAGAATTTCAGCTGGATGTTTCGATTCTCGGGCAGTACCATCTTTAATTTGGTGGCGACAACTTGTACCTGCGGCTGCTATCAAAACCTCTTTCGATTGTTTACGAATGGTTGGGAATAAAACCAACTCTCCAATTTTCATTGATGTTTCGTAATGTTCTTCCTCATACCCAAACGACCCCGCCATTCCACAGCATCCCGATGGAATCAGGTGAACTTCGTAATTTTGAGGGAAGGATAAACACTTTTTACTCGGTGTTAAAGAAGACAGTGCTTTTTGATGACAATGTCCGTGTAGTTTTATTAGTTTTTTTTCTAAAGAAAAAGCTTCTTTTTTGATGTTTTTCTTATCAATTTCTCCCGCAAACCACTCTTCAAAAGTATAGGTATTTTTTGCTATTTCTTTTGCTTTTTCTTTCCATTCACCAGATAATAAATCTTGATATTCATCTCGAAAAGTCAAAATAGCCGAAGGTTCAATTCCGATTAGAGGTACTTTTTCACTGATAATTTCAGCAAATATGGCTACATTTTTTTCAGCCAACTCTTTTGCTTGATGAAGCATTCCTTTCGATAAATAACTTCTTCCTGATTCAAAATGACGAATAATTTGTGCATCATACCCTAATTTCCAGAGCAATTGCATTGTTTTTTTTCCGACCTCTACATCATTATAATTCGTAAATTCGTCACAGAAAAGTACAACTTTACCATTTGGAAATTTTGAATAAACGGATTGTCTATGATACCATTTTTCTAGCGTTTCTGAATATAAATGAGGCATTGAACGTTTTGGGTGAAAACCAACTACCTTATTGAGAATCTTTCTTGTCCATTCCGTACCGAAAAACACTTGATATGCCCACGGAACTTTGCTAGCCAGCTTCATTTGTTTAGAAAAATTTCCAATTAATTTAGTCCGAAAAGGAATTCCATTTTTATGATAAGATTCTTGTAAAAACTCTGCTTTCATTTTTGCCACATCCACACTCGAAGGACATTCTGATTTACAGGCTTTACATGACAAACATAAGTCCAGTACTTCCTTGACTGCAACATCCGAAATAGTATTCTTATCGGTATAAAATTGTCTTAATACATTCGCCCTCGCCCTTGTCGTATCTTTTTCAAACCTTGTAGCCATATAACTTGGACACATCGTTCCGCCCGTTATTTCTGTTTTTCTACAATCTCCTGAGCCACTGCATTTCTCTGCTAATCGCAACAAACTTTCTTGTTCCGAAAAATCAAAAACGGTTGATTGAGCTGGAGGAATGACATCCGCTTCAAAACGCAGAAATTCATTCATGGGTGGAGAATTTACGATTTTTCCGTAATTAAATATTCCAACTGGGTCGAATATTTCTTTGGTTTGTTTGAACAAATCATAGTTTTTTTCACCCATCATAAAAGGGATAAATTCGCCTCTCAATCGTCCGTCGCCATGTTCTCCCGAGAGAGAACCCCCGTATTTTTTTACCAACACAGCTGTTTCCGCCAAAATCTCTCGAAACAACAGCCTTCCAGCACTTGTTTTAAGATTAATCATCGGCTCTACGTGCAATTCGCCCGCTCCTGCATGAGCATAGATAGAATATTGTACTTTTTTATTTTGTAGCAAATCCTCTAACTCTTGGATATATTTTGGTAAATCTTCAGGCGAAACGGCACAATCTTCAATTAAATTGACAGGTTGGATATCCCCTTTTAGATTTCGCAATAAGCCAAGCCCTCCTTTGCGGACATCCCAAGCTTTCTTCGCATCATCGCCCAATAAAATAGGGAAGGCATATCCTAAGTCTTTTGTTTTCAGAGCCGAAATTAAAGCGTCTGTTTTTTGATAAAATCCGCTTTCTGTATCGTCAAAAAATTCGACCATCAGAATTGCTTTAGGCTCGCCTTCGATGAAAAATCTATTTTTAGCTTGTTCAATATTTGTTTTCGTAAAATCTAAGATAAAATCATCGACGAGTTCAGAAGCAGTACAATGATGCTCCAGAGCGACAAGGTTTGCTATCAGTGCCTCGTTCATCGAGCGGGTATGCACCGCTACCATACCACTAAAAGCTGGAGGTAAATCAATCAGTTGTAGTTTGGCTTCTGTGATGACACATAAAGTCCCTTCCGAGCCAGCAACCAATGAAGCAATATTGCGACTGTTTTTTTCCAATAATGTATCCAAGGCATAACCTGTATTTCGGCGACGAATAGTGTTTTTTGGGAATCCCTCGACAATTGCTTGTTGATTTTCGCTTTTACTTAGTAATTTCTCTAGTTTTTGATAGATTTCGCCCTCAAAAGAAGTTAAAGCAAGTTTCTGAATCCATTCATTATTACCCAAACGACTAAAAATAACAACAGAAGAGTCCGCCAATATAGCCTTCACCTCCAATAAATTATCACGGGTAGTACCCCAAATAATTGAGTGCAAGCCGCAAGAGTTATTACCAATCATCCCTCCAATCATGGCACGGCTAGCGGTCGAAGTTTCGGGTCCGAACATCAGCCCAAAAGGTTTTAGATAAGCATTCAAATCATCTCGAATTACTCCTGGTTGGACACGTACCCATTTTTCGTCCAAATTAAGTTCCAAAATACCATTCATGAATTTGGAAATATCAACCACAAGACCTGCCCCAACCACCTGCCCTGCAAGTGAAGTTCCTGCTGCACGAGGAATCAAGGTTATTGAAAATTTATTGGCAAAAGCAACAATTTTTTTGATGTCATTTTCATCTTTAGGCAATGCCACCGCTATTGGTTTCTCTTGATAAACAGAAGCATCCGTTGCATAAATTGCCTTTATTGCTTCATCTAGGGCTTCAGTACCAAAATACAACTCCCCTTTCAATTCATTTTTTAAATCCTCAAACATCATATTAATCCTTATAAAATTATCCAAAGTTGAACAAGAAATAGATAAAATCCACAGAAATCATGGCAAATATTCTTCAATTTTTAATTAAGAAATATTAAAATTCTGAAAAAAAGCCAATTATGAATGAAATCTACAATATTCCTAAGTAAATATTGTTATAAAACTACCATAAAAGTTTAAATTTGCATTTGCCAATAAAATAAATACGACATATTGGCAGATTTTCAGAATTTGGATAAATAATTGATACAATTATAAGGATAAACGAACCAATAAATACAAATGCTTAATTTTATTACAAAAGGAATATCCCAGATTTTTGGTACTAAATCTGAAAAAGATATTAAAGAATTACAGCCTTATGTCAAGCTGACAAATGATGAATACGCTTTATTGGCAAATCTTTCGCATGATGAGTTCAGAGCTAAAACCATTGAACTAAAAAATTATATCGCCCAAAGACTTTCTAGTATTGACGAGCAAATCAAGGATATTCAAAAAAACATCGATTCAAATCCAGATTTACATGTAGATTTGAAAGAAAGGTCTTTTAAGAAAATCGATGAATTGAAACTTGAAAGAAATAAAGAGTTAGAAGTTGTTTTATTGGAAATTCTTCCAAAAGCCTTTGCTATTGTGAAAGAAACCGCCCGCAGATTTTCTGAAAATGAATCAATAACCGTTACTGCTTCTCATTTAGACAGAGAGTTGGCTCTGAAAAGAACCCATATCACCATCGAAGGAGAGAAGGCAACTTGGAAAAATCAGTGGATAGCTGCCGGAAACATAATGACTTGGAACATGGTGCATTATGATGTACAAATCATTGGAGGGGCTGCCTTGCACAAAGGGAAAATCGCAGAAATGGCAACTGGAGAAGGAAAAACTTTGGTGGCTACACTTCCAGCGTTTCTAAATGCCCTTGCTGGGGAAGGGGTACACATTGTCACGGTAAATGATTATTTAGCAAGACGTGACTCTGAATGGATGGGGCCTATCTATGAGTTTAATGGCATTACTTGTGAGTGTATAGACAAATATCCTGCCAATACTCCTGCCAGAAGAGCTGCGTACCAAGCAGGCATTTGTTATGGAACAAACAATGAGTTTGGCTTCGATTACTTGAGGGACAATATGGTCAATGATACCGAAGAGTTGGTTCAAAGAGCCCATCATTATGCCATGGTAGATGAGGTCGATTCTGTTTTAATCGATGATGCCCGTACTCCGTTGATTATCAGTGGACCTATGGCAAGAAAAGGTGATGAGGAATTGTTTTTGAGCCTAAAGCCTCGCATTCAAAGAATTGTTGAGGTTCAAAAAACATTGACCAACAATTACCTCAACGAAGCTAAAAAATTAATTACCGCTGGAAATAAAAAAGAGGGTGGTTTGGCGTTATTCCGTGCTTTTAGAGGCTTACCGAAAAACAAACCTTTGATTAAATATCTCTCAGAAACAGGTATCAAAGCGGTATTACAAGAGACAGAGGCAATATATTTAGCGGAAAATCAAAAGCTAATGCCAGAGGCTGATGCTCCTTTGTATTTTACCATTGATGAAAAAAGTAATTCGATTGAATTGACAGATAAAGGCATTGATTTCCTTACTGGAGAAAGTGAAGACCACGGATTCTTTGTCATGCCTGATTTGGGAGTAGAACTTGCGGCTATTGAGAAAAATACAGAATTTAACGAACACGATAAAATTATTAAAAAAGATGAAATAATTCGTGATTATTCGACCAAAGCCGAAAGAATTCATGCGGTAAATCAATTGCTCAAAGCTTATACTTTATTCGAGAAAGACGTGGAGTACGTGGTTATTGACAATAAAGTAATGATTGTTGATGAGCAAACCGGACGTATCATGGATGGTCGTCGTTGGTCAGATGGATTGCATCAAGCAGTTGAAGCAAAGGAAAGTGTAAAAGTGGAAGATTCTACCCAAACCTACGCCACCATTACACTTCAGAATTACTTTAGAATGTATCACAAATTGGCTGGGATGACTGGTACTGCTGAAACAGAAGCTGCTGAATTTTGGAAAATTTATAAATTAGATGTTGTTTCTATTCCTACAAACAGAAGTATTGTTCGGAAAGACCAAGAAGATAAAGTATATAAAACGGTTCGGGAGAAATACAATGCCGTAGTGGATGAAATTAATGAATTAGTTTCGATTGGTCGTCCGGTATTGGTAGGAACAACCTCTGTTGAAAATTCGGAAATTTTGAGTAGAATGCTTACTTTGCGTAAAATTCCTCACCAAGTATTAAATGCCAAACAACATGCCAAAGAAGCTGATATTGTAGCAGAAGCAGGAAAGCCTGGCACTGTGACGATTGCAACGAACATGGCAGGTAGAGGAACCGATATTAAGCTGACTCCTGAAAGTAAATCTTCTGGAGGTTTGGCAATTATTGGTACAGAGCGTCACGATTCAAGACGTGTGGATAGACAGCTTCGTGGACGTGCTGGTCGTCAGGGAGACCCTGGTACTTCTCAATTCTTTGTTTCTTTGGAAGACCAATTGATGCGTTTGTTCGGCTCGGATAGAATTGCGTCTGTCATGGATAAGTTAGGAATGGAAGAAGGGGAAGTTATTCAACACTCCATGATTACAAGTTCGATTGAAAGAGCTCAGAAAAAGGTAGAAGAAAATAACTTTGGTGTGCGTAAACGTTTGATTGAGTATGATGACGTAATGAATATCCAAAGAGATACAATCTATAAACGTAGAAAGAATGCTCTTTTTGGTGATAGATTATCATTAGATATTGCCAATATTTTGTATGATACTTGCAACGATATTGTCATGAATGCCGATGGCAATTACGACGAATTTGAGCTTCGTTGCTTCCAAAAATTGGCTTTAGAACCAGAAATCCAGCGGTCTGAATTCTCGAAAGGAAATCACAAGTTGGTAGAACGTTTGTATCTTCAAGCAGAAAAAGTTTACAAAGCTAAAAATGATGAAATTCGAAAAAATATCCTTCCAGTACTGCAAAATGTGCTTCAAGATAGACAAGCACTTGTAAATGAACCATTTATTGCCATTATCGGCGATGGAAACCATAATGTTGGATTGTATTGCAATCTTAAAGAGGCTGTTGAAAGCGAAGGAAGGGTGTTGATTAAAGAAATTGAAAAACATATTTCTTTGAGCTTAATCGACCAAGAATGGAAAGAGCATTTGAGAGACATGGACGACTTGAAGCAGTCTGTACAAAATGCGTCATACGAGCAAAAAGACCCATTGTTGATTTATAAATTTGAGGCAGTAGAGTTATTCAAGAATTTCTTGAATAAAGTTAATGCAGATACGGTTGCCTTTTTGATGAAAGCAAATATCGTCGAGATGCGTTTCCAACAAATGGCTCCACCGCCTCGTACCGATACCCCGAAGCTACAAACTAATAAAGAAAGCGACGAGTCAGGGGATAGCTCCGGAATCAAATCCTCTCCATTAAAAGGTACTAAAATTGCCGATAGAAATCAGAGAGTGAACGTACAATATAAAGACGGAACGGTAAAAAGAGACATCAAATTTAAGAATGTCGAAGACGATGTGGTGAGTGGCAAAGCTGTTTTGATTGATTAACAAAAAAGGTTCGGAAATTTTCCGAACCTTTTTTATGTTATTTTGCTCTAAAAAACACCGTAATAGGTACTCCTTCAAATCCGAAGTTTTCACGTAATTTGTTTTGCAAAAACCTTGCATACGAATCTTGGATATATTGAGGCAAATTACAAAAGAAAATAAATGTGGGCGAAGGCGTAGGCACTTGTACACAATATTTGATTTTAATCTGTTTTCCTTTCAACATCGGGGGAGGCGTATTCTCTATAATTGGCAGCATGATTTCATTCAGCTTGGATGTAGTGACTTTTTTAGTCTTATTTTCATACACTTCCATCACTTTTTCGATTACCTGAAATATTCTTTGTTTTTCCATCACCGAAGTAAATACCACAGGCATATAATTCATGGGAGCTAATCTATCGAGTATTTCTTTTTTCATTCGATCAGCCGTTTTTGAATCTTTTTCTATCAAATCCCATTTATTAATCATCAATACGATTCCTTTTTTTGCATTGTGTGCATGTCCAATGATGCTGATATCCTGCATCTCTAAGCCCAAAGAAGCATCGAGTAAACAAACACACACGTCCGAACTCTCAAGAGCTTTGATTGATCTCAGGGTAGAGTAAAATTCGATATTGTCGTGTACTTTCGCTTTTTTACGAATACCAGCAGTATCTGTCAAAATAAAATCTTTTCCAAACATTCGATAATGTGTATCTACGGAATCTCGGGTAGTTCCAGCAATTGGTGTAACAATGCTTCGCTCTTTTCCGAGCAGAGCATTCAGAAAAGAAGATTTTCCAACATTCGGACGACCTAAAATAGCCACTCTCGGAATGCCCTCATCAGGGTTTTCTACTCCTTTATCGTTGAAATGAGCAATCACCGCATCTAATAATTCTCCAGTTCCACTGCCGTCTGCCCCTGATATCGCATAAATGGTATCTCCAAGCCCCATGGAATAGAACTCCATCGCACCTTGTTGACGCTCGAATGTTTCTGCTTTATTAGCCACAACTAATACAGGTTTTTTCGAACGACGGAGAACATTGGCAAATTCTTTATCTAAATCTGTCAAGCCTGTCATGGTATCTACCACAAAAAGTATCAAAGTAGATTCTTCAATAGCAATCTCAACTTGCTCACGAATAGCACCCTCGAAAGTATCTTCTGAGCCAACAACGTATCCTCCGGTGTCTATCACCGTAAAATAATTTTCGCACCAAACAGCATGGCCATAATGGCGGTCACGAGTAACTCCCGGCATATTATCCGTGATAGCGACTCTACTTTCAATAAGACGATTAAAAAGCGTCGATTTGCCGACATTCGGTCGGCCCACAATTGCAACTATATTTGCCATAAAATCGGTAAACGGTTATCGTTTTTTAAAACGGTAAACAGTGATTCTCTTATGAGAACTGTAAAAATGAATAAAAAAAACTGAACAAATAGGGAGAAGTCTATTTGTGTTGAACAAGACTTTCGCTTATTCGGTTCATTTCCCGAAAAAACTTTGAAGGTCTTGCCATGAAAATGAAATAAAAATAATGGCTAAAATTGCTAATAATAGCCCGTATTTGTTTAGAGGCGTAAGTTTTTCTTTGAAAAAAACTAAAGCAACTACCGCTGTTAGTATAATCACCCCAATATTATAAATAGGATATACAAATGCTCCACTATTTCCGTAGGAAGTCAGTGCTAAAATAAGAAAATAAAAAGACAAAAAATTGGGAATCCCCAAAGTAAAACCCGCCAATACATTCTTTATAGCAAAGATTTCATCTTTTTTTACATACTTCATTATTAAAACAATAATACCCGAAATTGCCGCTCCCAAGACCATTACCAACGTTACAGGAATTGTTCTGTCTGCAGATTGTATATATTTAATATTCAGATAGTTAATAGCTGTATTTGTAATGCCATACATCAAAAAAACGCCAATCGGTAATAGCCAATGAAGACGATTTTCTGTACTTTTTTTGTCTTGTTTTGCTGGCTGATAAGTACTCAAAACAACCGCCAATAATGCCATCAATAAGCCAAGATAATTAAGTACATCAAAAACTTTTGAGGAGCTTCCAAATAAGAAAAGGCTACATAAGACCGGTATTACCAAAGAAATATTATTTGCCAAAGAGGTTAAAGTCATTCCTATTTTTTGAGTAGATGCCCCAGATAATAGAAACGTAAGGATAAAGCCTACTCCCAATAATGCCGCATAATAAGTCCATTCTTGACTAAAATCAAGCACAAAAGATTGGTTTTCAGGCATTAGTACATATCCCGTAAGAAAACATACCGGATAATTAAAGGCAATTGCTTGAAACGTACTGATATTAAATTTCGGGAATAATCGAAAATTTATCAATAACAAGACAGAAAACAAAATACTTAATAATAAATAAGACATGGCTTTGTGAGGTTAAATGATAAAATCTTATTCATAGCCGAAACGCTCCAACTTCTGTTTTTTATTACGCCAATCCGGCTCGACTTTAATATACTGCTCCAAGAAAATTCGCTTCCCAAAAAACTTCTCCATCTCTTCTCGAGCTTCCGTGCCTAGTTTTTTAATTCTCTCCCCTTTATGCCCTAGCATAATTGCCCGTTGCGTGGTTCTTTCCACATAAATTTCCGCACTCACTACAATCATCTCCTCTTTTTCTTTAAATGAAGTAATCACCACTTCAGAGCTATACGGAACTTCTTTTGTATAATTGGTGAATATTTTTTCACGAATAATTTCAGCCGCAAAAAAACGCTCAGGCTTGTCTGTTAATTCATCTTTGGGGAAATAAGGATGATGTACCGGCAATAAATCTACTATTTTTCCCAAAAGACCTTCCACATTTTGTTGGTGCAATGCCGAAATAGGAATGATTTCTCTTGATTTGAAATTTTCTTTCCAATAATTTATTTTTTCTTCTACCTGCTCGGGTTTTGCTAAATCAATTTTATTAATAATTAAGAGAATAGGCACATCTGTGTTGGCAATCTTAGAAATCACATCATCTTCGTCGTGTTTTTCAAAAATATCCGTCACAAATAATATCACATCGGCATCTTCCAGAGAGCCGTGTACAAAGTGCATCATCGACTTATGAAGCTCATATACTGGCTTAATGATTCCTGGTGTATCGGAATAAACCAATTGAAAATCTGTCCCATCATGAACTCCATTGACAATCCCCATGATTCGATGACGAGTAGTCTGGGCTTTAGAAGTAATAATTGAAAGACGTTCACCTACCAAAATATTCATCAAAGTTGATTTTCCGACATTCGGTTTTCCGATAATCGAAATAAAACCTGCCTTATGATTGGGTGAAATTGCTTGAAATTCCATAAAGAATAATAAAAGAGAGCAAAAAAATAAAATATTTTGCAAAGATAGTTTTTTATTATGAAAAAATTGCTACCTTTGCATTCACGATTAAAACAACATCGCGGGATGGAGCAGTTGGCAGCTCGTCGGGCTCATAACCCGAAGGTCACAGGTTCGAGTCCTGTTCCCGCTACTAACAAAAAGTCGGCTAATTGATTCAATTAGCCGACTTTTGTCGTTTAGGCAATCCTCTATCAATATAAGAGCTTAAATATCAAGAATTTATAGTAAAAAGATACCCCAAATCTTTATCATTATTCTTGAGAGTAATTTGGGGTTTTGGAGGAATGTCTATATTAATCTTCAAAAAGATTACCCAAACCACCCAACACAGAGCCACTTTCTTTGGTTGTGTTGCCACCATAAGGGCTAAGTCTTTGAATAAGTTTAGAAATCGGTAGTGATTGTATCCATACTTTTCCGGTACCTTTAAGCGTAGCTAAAAATATACCTTCTCCTCCAAAAATCATGGATTTTAGACTTCCCGAACGTTCGATATCAAATTGAAGCTGAGGTTCAAATCCAACCACACATCCAGTGTCGATTCTTAAGGTTTCGTTGTTCAGTTGTTTTTCAATTACAACACCCCCAGAATGTATAAACGCCATGCCATCTCCCTGTATTTTTTCCAGAATAAAGCCTTCTCCTCCGAAGAAACCTGCTCCTAATTTTTGATTAAAATGGATGGAAATACTCGTTCCCATGGCAGCACAAAGGAAAGCATCTTTTTGTACAATTAGAGTATTTCCTAAGATTTGCGATAGGTCAACTGCTTTAATTGTTCCAGGATAAGGAGCGGCAAAAGCAACTTTTCTCTTGATACCCGAACGATTGCTAAAGTGAGTCATGAAGATAGACTCCCCCATGAGCATTCTGCTTCCAGCCTGTAAAAGTTTTCCGAATAAACCTTGTTGAGCTTGAGAGCCGTCGCCCATTTTAGTTTCAAAAGAAATGCCATCTTCCATGAATAGCATCGAACCCGCTTCCGCAATGACGGTTTCGTTAGGGTCTAATTCAATTTCGACAATTTGAATGTCTTCGCCAAATATTTTGTAGTCAATTTCGTGAGAACGCATAGGTTTTGAATGTTTAAATTTGAAACTAAATTAGTAAAAACAATCTTAATAAGGAGAATTTTTTTTGATAAAAGGTTGAAAACTTAATATTGATTGGTTGAGAGCATGACGAGCGTACAAGCTTCTATCGCTTCTATATTATTTTCGGATAATTTTTTTTCAAAATCAGGATTTTCGGTGCCGGGATTGAATATCACCCTTTTTGGGGCGAGAGCAATGACATATTCTATGTAATCTACTTGATTTGTTGGGTTTAAGTATAAAGTAACGGTGTCGATATTTTCTAAATCCAACAAATCGGTATGAATGGGGAGGTTTTCAATCTGCCCACTCTTTTTCCCGAGCAAAAAAATAGGATGTTGGTGTTGTATAAGACTTTTGGCTGCCAAATAAGCATAACGAGCTGGATTGTCGGAAGCACCAATAATTAGGGTATTTTTTTTCATACAAATAAACAAGTTTGATTGATAGGTAAAGGTGAAAAAAAAATATATAAATCAAAAGAATTTTGTATTTGAGACTATTTTTATTACAAAAGCAGTCGCATGAATTTGTACAAAATAAAAGTACAAGATATATTTGCAAAGCCCGAGAAAAAAACAAAAAAATAAAATTCGTTCCCTATTTATGAATAAATTATCTCATTTTTTGCAAATAAATTCATCTTTATAACCCTTTTTTAGAGAAATAGTATTTATAAGTTATTGATAATAAATTGAATATACGTTTATTTATAATAATTCTAAATTATTATCATCAATAAAAAAAATATCAAAACATGTTTGATTCAAAACAATCGTAGCGTAGTTTTGCAATCTGAAAAAGTAGGTGTATACTACATATATAAATAAATATGATTCGTAAATTTTATAAGTCAATTTTAGCCTTTGCGTTAGTTGCAAACATTTCTTTCAGTAATGTAATCGCACAAGACGCTGCTCCAGCAACCGATGCCGCCGCCGCGACCTCAGCCGCTCCCGCAGATGGAGGTGGCGATGCAGCCAAAGGAGAGGAATTGTTTAAAAACAATTGTGCTCAGTGTCATGCCACTACCGCAGAAGTAGTAGTAGGACCGGGTCTTGCAGGACTAGAAGAGCGTAGAGATTACGCTTGGATTAAGAAATGGATTAATAATCCGATGGCAGTTATCGCAAGTGGCGATAAATATGCTAATGATCTTTACAACAAGTACAACAAAACTCAAATGACGGCATTTGGGGCTTTTGGCGATGCGGAAGTGAAAGCTATTTTAGCTTATGTAAAAGCATCAGCCGCTCCTGTTGCTACTCCTACTACTGGTACTGCTGTGGCGACAGCTGCTCCTGAAACGGGCGGTGGTAAGTTTATGAATGTTATCCTAATTACTTTACTTATCATCATGGCTTTGGTGTTGGTAGCATTGATAGGGGTTTTGCAGGTATTAAACAGATTATCAAATGGTGAAGGAGAGCATCTTTCTTTTGGTGAAAGTTTAAAAGCAAATTTCAAGACAATAGCTGCTAATAAGACTGTTCGTACAGCTGTTATTTGGACATTTGTTTTGTTGGCGACAAAAGCTTCTTTTGATGGAATGTATGGTGTTGGTGTACATCAAGGATATGCTCCAAAACAACCAATTGCTTTTTCTCATAAATTGCATGCTGGCGAAATGAAAATCAATTGTGCGTATTGTCATACAGGAGTCTATAAAGGAAAGCAGTCGGGAATTCCGTCGGCTAATATCTGTATGAATTGCCACAATGCAATCAAGAGAGAATCTCCTGAAATTCAAAAAATTTATACTGCTATCGAAACAAATAAACCAATTGAGTGGGTGCGTGTACATAATTTGCCTGATTTGGCATATTTTAATCACGCTCAACATACAAATGTTGGAGGAATTGAGTGTAAGAATTGTCATGGTGAAATAGAGAAAATGGAAGTTGTGCAACAACGTTCTACTTTGACAATGGGATGGTGTATTGATTGTCACCGTAAAACTGAGGTAAATGGTAAGGATAATGCTTATTATACCAAGTTGATGGAAGCTCATAGCCAAGTAAGTAAGGGGGCTATGAAGGTTCAAGATAATGGAGGATTAGAATGTGCAAGATGTCACTATTAATCCAAATTCATTAAAATAATTCAATTAGAAAGTTTTTAACACAAAAATAAAAGTTCCTTCAAGGAATTAAGGTACTATGGAGAATACTAATAAAAAGTATTGGAAAGGGGTTGAGGAGTTGAAAAATGACATTGGTTTTGTTAAAAATGCCAATCGTGAGTTTAATTTGGACGATATTGATACAATCGAGCCTACTCACCGTCGTGACTTCTTAAAAGTGTTGGGCTTTAGTATGGCAGCTGTGTCATTAGCCGCTTGTGATGCCCCTGTTCGTAAGGCTATTCCATATTTGAATAAGCCTGAAAGCGTTGAGCCGGGCATCCCTAACTGGTATGCATCTACTTACGCAGAAGCAGGTGAATATTGTAGCATTTTAGTAAAAACACGTGAAGGTCGTCCAATTAAAATTGAAGGAAACAAATTATCTTCAATTACAAAAGGGGCAGTAAATGCAAGAGCTCATGCGTCTGTATTAAGCCTTTATGATAATGAAAAATTAAAAGCTCCTCAAAAGGGTGGTTCAGATATTAAGTGGGAAGAATTAGATAAAGAGATTGTTGCAGCTTTATCTAAAGGTGGAAATATTCGTATTGTTTCTAATACAATCGTGTCTCCTACTACCAAAAAAGTAATTGCAGATTTTGTTGCAAAATATCCTTCTGCAAAACATATTACTTATGATGCTAACTCATCGTACGCAATGGTGCAAGCAAATGCAGAATCCTTCGGTCAGGCGGTTATTCCATCGTATGATTTTAGCAAAGCTAATGTTATTGTAGGTGTAAATGCTGATTTCTTAGGAACTTGGATTGCTCCTAACACTTTTGCGGGTCAATGGGCACAAAATCGTAAGTTAGGAAGTGCGAGCGACGGAAAAAAAGCAATGTCTCGTCATTATCAATTCGAGACAGGACTTACCATAAGTGGTGCATCTTCTGATTATAGAGGAATGATTAAGCCATCTCAAGAAGGTGCTTTGGTTGTTGCATTATATAATAAAGTTGCAGGATTGTTAGGTGCTGCAAAAATTGAAGGTGGTTCTGTAGAAACAGAACATTTGGATAAATGTGCGAAAGATTTAGTAAGTGCCAAAGGTGCTGCATTAGTAGTTTCTGGCTCAAATAATTCATCTGTTCAGGTTGTTGTAAATGCTTTGAATAGTTTGTTGGGAAGCTACGGCTCTACCATTGACTTAGGAAATCCTGTCAATTACAAACAAGGAAATGACGTGGAAATGAATGCGTTTATCAATGAGGTAAAAGCTGGTCAGGTAAGCACTGCGATTTTCTTGTCAAACCCTGTATATGACCATGCAAGAGGTGCAGAATTGGGAGAAAGCCTTTCAAAAGTAGCAACGTCTATCTCATTTGCAGATAGAGCTGATGAAACAGCATCAAAATGTAAATACATTGCACCTGCTCCTCATTATTTGGAGTCATGGAATGATGCAGAGCCTAAAAAAGGATTCTACTCATTAACTCAGCCAACCATTTCTTTGATTTTTGATACTCGTCAGGCACAATCTAGCTTATTAACTTGGGCTGGCTTAAATGCTGACTATCATGCGTATCTAAAATCTAATTGGACAAGCAATATTCTTCAAGGAAAGTCTTGGGTTCAGGCGTTGCACGATGGCGTTTATGAGCCGGGAGCTGGAGCAGCAGCAAGTTCTGCAAGTTTTGCAGGTAATTTGGCTGGAGCAGCAAAAGCAATTGCAGGAATTAAGGGTAGTGGAATTGAAGTAAATATCTATGAATCAGTGGCTATTGGTACTGGTTTACAAGCAAATAATCCTTGGCTTCAAGAAATGCCGGATCCAATTTCTAAGGTAACTTGGGAAAACGTGATTGCAGTATCTCAAAAAACAGCGAAGGAATTAGGAATAGCTCAAGGTGATTGGGCAAAAGTAACTGTAAAGGGTGGAACTATTGAATTACCAGTGTTGATACAGCCTGGTCAAGCAAATGGAACAATCTCAATTGCATTGGGATATGGAAGAACAGCCGCTGGAAAAGCTGGAAATACTGGTCAAAATGTATTTCCTTGGGTATCTAACGGACAGTATTGGACATCTGATGCAAAAATAGAGAAAACAAAAGACAACTATACTTTGGCACAAACACAAACCCACAATACATTGATGGGACGTACAGCCGTTGTACAAGAGTCGGTATTGTCGGAGTATGTAAAAAATGCTAAAGCAGGACGCTACGAGCCTAAAATAGGGACTTCTGAAGGAGAGAAAAGCCCATATCAAATCACTCTTTGGAATGGTCACGAAAAACAAAACCATAGCTGGGGAATGGTTATTGACTTAAATAGCTGTACAGGTTGTGGGTCATGTTTAGTAAGTTGCCAAGCAGAAAACAATGTTGCGGTAGTTGGAAAGGCAGAGGTTGCCCGTGCGAGAGAGATGCATTGGATTAGAATTGATAGATATTATAGTTCTACTTACGAGCATGATGAAGCTTTAGATAAGTACGGCATGATTGACGGATTCAAGAAATTAGAAGAAGCTGCTGAAAATCCAGAAGTTGTATTCCAACCGATGATGTGCCAACACTGTTCTAATGCTCCTTGTGAAACAGTATGTCCGGTATTAGCGACTACTCATAGCTCGGAAGGATTAAACCAAATGACTTATAACCGTTGTATAGGTACACGTTATTGTGCTAATAACTGTCCATACAAAGTGCGTCGTTTCAATTGGTTTAAATATTTTGAAAATGACAATTTTGATTACCACATGAATAGTGATTTGGGACGAATGGTGTTGAATCCAGATGTTACAGTTCGTTCTCGTGGGGTAATTGAGAAATGTTCTATGTGTGTGCAACGTATCCAAGCGGGTAAATTGACAGCGAAAAAAGAGCGTAGAAGACCTGTTGACGGAGAAATCCAAACCGCTTGTTCGCAATCTTGTCCGACAAATGCTATCACTTTTGGAGATATGTTAGACCCAGAGTCTGAAATTTCTAAAATCTTAAAGGTAGAAAGTGAAGGACGTGCCTTTAACGTATTGGAAGAAATTAACGTTAGACCACAGATGAGCTATTTGACGAAGATACGTAACAAAGACAAGGCAGTTGCTGCTGTTGCTCCAAAAGCGTCACATGGGGAAGCTCATCACGAAGAACACCATTAATTTGGAAGTTTTCGTGAATAAAAAAATGAATTAAGAAAATTAAAATAAATATCTCAAAAAAATAAAACTATGCACGTAGTTTCACCAATAAGAGAAACTTTGGTACTAAACGGTAAATCCTACCACGATGTAACCGAAGATATTTGTAAGCAGGTTGAAGGTAAACCAACCAAGGAATGGAAACTTGTTTTCGGAATTTCAGTCGCAGTATTGCTTTATGGTGCTGCTTGGGTATTTTGGACATGGTGGGAAGGTCTTGGTGTTTGGGGGCTTAATAAAACAGTAGGTTGGGCATGGGATATTACTAACTTCGTATGGTGGGTTGGTATTGGTCATGCTGGAACATTGATTTCTGCCGTTTTATTGTTATTCCGTCAAAAATGGAGAACTTCAATTAATAGAGCAGCAGAGGCAATGACTATCTTTGCCGTTATTTGTGCCGCTTCATTTATTGTCATGCACATGGGGCGTCCGTGGTTAGCATATTTCGCACTTCCTTTACCTAATACATTTGGTTCTCTTTGGGTAAACTTCAACTCACCATTGGTTTGGGACGTATTTGCGATTTCTACTTATTTTTCAGTTTCTTGCTTATTTTGGTATATTGGTTTAATTCCTGATTTAGCGACTATTCGTGACAGAGCTACTGGTGTACGTAAAAAGGTATATGGAGCATTGGCAATCGGTTGGACTGGTGGAGCAAGAGCTTGGGCAAGATATGAAGACGTATCATTAATCTTGGCAGGTCTTTCTACGCCATTAGTACTTTCGGTACACACAATTGTATCATTTGACTTTGCAACTTCGGTGATTCCGGGATGGCATACAACCATTTTCCCTCCTTATTTCGTTGCTGGAGCGATTTTCTCTGGTTTCGCAATGGTACAAAATTTAATGCTTGTTACTCGTGTAGTATTCAAATTAGAAGATTATGTTACGTTAGAGCATATCTCATTAATGAATAAAATTATTACCTTAACAGGTTCTGTGGTAGGTATTGCTTATATTACTGAGTTTTTCATTGCTGCTTATTCAGGAGTAGAATATGAACAATATGCGTTCATTAATCGTGCAACTGGTCCGTTGTGGTGGTCATATTCAGCAATGATGGCCTGTAACGTAATCTCCCCACAGGCTTTCTGGTTCAAGAAAGTACGTGAAAATATTTTAGTTTCTTTCGTGATGGCAGTTATTGTAAATATCGGTATGTGGTTTGAGCGTTTCGTAATTATCGTAACATCGCTTCACAGAGATTATTTGCCGTCAAGTTGGACTTATTTTACTCCACGTTTGGGTGATATCTCTGATTATATATTCTCATTTGGGTTTTTCTTTACTGCGTTCTTCTTATTTGCAAAATTTTTGCCTGTCATCAATATGGCAGAGGTGAAATCAGTCTTGAAATCATCTTCTGAGAGTTATCCAGGGAAAAAGAAATAACAGTATAATAAGGAATTTTAAACCATTCAGATAAAATGGCAGATAACAAATATTTAGTAGGTGTTTTTGATGATGGGGATGAACTTCTCCATGCAGTAGAAGACGCAAGGCATCAAGGTGTGAAAATTCATGAAGTGTACACACCATTTGCAGTTCACGGTTTAGATCGTGCAATGGGTTATAGTTTCCCTAGAATGGGGGTTGCAGCTTTTTCTTTTGGAATTACTGGTACAATTTGTGCGTTACTTCTCACATTTTGGACAATGGGATTTGATTGGCCAATCAATGTCGGTGGGAAAAACTTTATGCCTTTCCCGACAAATGTGCCGGTGGTATTTGAGCTAACTGTCTTGTTGGCAGCATTCGGTATGTCTTTTACTTTCTTTTATATGGAAGATTTGGGCCCAACAGCAAAACCGATTATTTTCGACGAAAGAAGTACTGATGATAAATTTATTATGGCGATTGATTTATCAAAAAATAAATTATCAGAAGGCGATATTACTCAATTATTGAAAGGTTTGGGTGCGTCTGAAGTAAATATTAAAGAAGTATAAGATTGATCTGATTATCAATAAAAGAATTAAAAGATGAAAATTTCAATAAAAAATATTTCGCTTGCATTATCAATTGCCGGATTTACATCATTGGCATTGACTTCTTGTAGCGATAATAATAGCACAGGCTGGGAATTTGCTCCTAATATGTACAATTCTCGTGCGTATGAGCCTTTATCTCAATGGCGTGCCAATACGATTAATCCAGACGGGAAAGATATGAGAAGTCCTGTAGAAGGTACTGTGGCAAGAGCAAACTATAAAACATCTTTTTTGCAAGATGATAGTACTGTTGTCAATGATTTAATGGTCTATAACTTGCCTAAAGATAGTATCCAAGTGGCTGAAGTTTCTTTAACAAACCCAATTCCTTGGTCTGAAAAAGTGGAGGAAGAAGGGAAAGTATTGTATGAAAGAAATTGCCAACACTGCCATGGAGAAAAAGGGGCTGGTGATGGTCCTGTTGGCAAGGTTTATAAAGGTGTTCCAAATTATGCTTCAGATGCGTATAAAAATATGAATGATGGTCATATATATCATGTAATAACTTATGGTAAGAACCGTATGTGGGCACATGCATCGCAAGTAAATCCTGAAGAGCGTTGGAAAATTGTACATTATGTACATAGATTGCAATTAGGTAACTAAACTGATTTATCTTTTGTATAAATCTCTCCCAATTTGGGAAATTTGAAGATATTTTAATTATTAACACTCTTCAATTGTAAGAGTTCAAATTTAAAAAAAATGGCTCATAATACTCACGAAATTCCTTCTACTGAAGAAAGATTTGAGTTTAAATCTGAAACCAAACGAAGCCTGATTATTGCTGCTCTTGTGGGTGTGGCAATGGTTGTGGTTGGTGCGTTCTTATTATCTAAAGGCTGGTCAATAGGTGTTTGGGAGGCTCATGGATCTGGTCATGCAGCTTCTGGACATGAAGCAGCCGGTCATGCCGGTCATGGAGAAGGACATGGGGCAACATTGTTTAGCAGAATTATTGCTAATATATGGATGAATAGTGTCTATTTTCTAGGAATTTCGGTGGTAGGTGCTTTTTTTATCTCTTATAATTATGTGGCTAAAGCTGGTTGGTCTTCATCAATCAAGCGTGTCGCTGAGGCTTTGCCTTCATTTATTCTTGTACCTGGTATTATCTTGATTATCATCATGCTAGTGCCTTCAACAAGACATATTATCATGCACTGGACTCATGAAGGAATCATGGATCCGTCAGCGGAAAATTATGATAAAATCATTGCAGGTAAATCTTGGTACTTAAATCTGCCTTTCTTCTTTATCAGATTGATTGCCTATGTGGTAGTTTGGTACTTGGGTGCTAAATTAATTCGTAAGTATTCTTTATTGGAAGATGAAAATCCAGGTACTGAATATTATTATAAAAGCAGAAATATATCTAAGTTTTTCTTGATATTTTTTGCTGTTACGGCTTCTACATCGGCATGGGATTTATCTATGTCGGTTGATACTCACTGGTTCTCGACTATGTTTGGATGGTATCACTTGGCAAGCTGGCACGTAGCTGGTTTAGCAACAATGATGTATGCTATTTTAACTTTAAAAGACCAAGGATACTTGAAAGCGGTTAATGAAAATCATTTACATGATTTGGGTAAGTTTATATTCGGATTCTCTATCTTTTGGACTTACGTTTGGTTTTCTCAATATTTATTGATTTTTTATGCAAATCTTCCTGAAGAAACAATCTATTTCAGAGAAAGATTCACTGGATTCCAAGGTAGATATTGGTGGCCATTTCATATTAGTTTATTGTTAAATTTCTTCTTCCCTTTCTTGATTTTAATTGCTAGAAATTCGAAAAGAAGAACCACTTTCCTCAAATTAGGTAGTGCATCTGTGATTATTGGGCATTGGTTTGACTTCTATCAAATGCACATGCCAGGAATTGCGAAAGACCAAGGAGGAATAGGAATTATTGAGTGGGGAACAACACTGACTTTTGCAGCATTATTTATATATTTTGTAGCAAATGAGCTTTCTAAAGCTAATCTTTATCCAAAAAATCACCCATTCTTGGAAGAAAGTTTACACCACGACATCTAATTTGCATAAACCTTTTGAGGGTACAAGAGGTTTAGAATTTAACTTACAAACTTATTTAATATGACATTATTGATTGTAGCATTAGCCATTGTGTTTATTGTTCTTACAGCGATAGTAATTTCAAAAACACAGTCCCTATTAAAAGGGGTGAAGGGAGAAACTGAAGACAGTGATTCGGCTGTTGATAGTGCTAATAATATTAATGCGGTTGCATTGATATTATTTTGGGTCGTTTCTTTTGTTGGTATTATTTGGTCTTTTGATTATGCTAAAAAAGATTTTTTAATTTCTTTCGGCGATTTGCCAAAAGCAGCATCAGTACATGGAAAAGAAACTGATTACTGGTTTTGGTTTGGAATGGCAGTTATTACTGTGGCATTTATCCTAGTAAATACTGTATTGTTTTTCTTTGCATTCAAGTATCGCTACAATAAGAATAGAAGGGCTCATTTTTATCCTCATAATAATACTCTGGAGATTATATGGACAATTATCCCAGCAATTGTAATGGCTGGATTAGTATTCACTGGATTGAGGGTATGGAATTCTGTTATGTCGGATGCCCCTGCTGGAGCTGAGGAAATTGAAGTAATGGGTAAGCAGTTTGGCTGGCAAGTACGCTATGGTGGTGTTGATAACAACAAACTTGGTAAATATAATTTCAAGTTAATTGATGATAAAACTGGTAATGAATTTGGCGTGGATTTTACGGATGCAAATTCATTTGATGATTTCACAAATAGTTCAGAGTTGCATATTCCTAAAGGGAAGCCAGTTTTGCTTAAAATCAGAGCTAGAGACGTATTGCATAGCTTGTTTATTCCTCACATGAGGGTAAAAATGGATGCAGTACCCGGAATGCCTACAAAGTTTTGGTTTGTCGCTGATAAGAGTACTGAAGATATGAGAAAGGAGACAAATAATCCAGATTTTAAATATGAAATAGCTTGTACTGAAGTATGTGGAAGAAGTCACTTTGCCATGAAATTAATCTTGGTTGTTGATGAACCTGCAGATTACGAAAAGTGGAAAAAAGAACAAAAAACATTGTTAGCCACTAATCCTAAGTATTTAGATTTAGTACCTACGAATTTAAAAGCGAAAGCATTAAAATACTTGCCAGCAGAGCAGACGGTGGCAAGTGATTCGACAGCGGTAGCTTCAGCTTCAAACTAAATATTAACTAAAAATTATTAAACTTTAAAATATGGCAGCAGTAGCACAAGAAGGTGTGCATGTCCACGAACATGATGATGCACACGGTCATCACGAGCCGCAAAGTTTTATCAGAAAATATATATTTTCTGAAGACCATAAGGTCATTGCTAAACAATATTTAATTAGTGGTATTGTTTGGGCAATTATCGGTGGATTTTTATCATTGGTTTTTCGTTTACAATTAGGTTTTCCTGGTATTGATTTGGGTTGGTTAAAACCTATTTTAGGAGAAAGATGGTTCGATGAAACTGGTAAATTAGATCCAAATTATTACTTGGCTTTGGTTACGATGCATGGTACTATCATGGTATTTTTCGTACTGACAGCTGGTCTTAGTGGTACTTTTTCAAATTTCTTGATTCCATTACAAATTGGTGCAAGGGATATGGCATCTGGATTTATCAATATGCTTTCGTATTGGTTCTTCTTCTTGTCAAGTGTAATTATGTTTCTGTCTTTGTTTGTGGAAGATGGCCCTGCAGGTGGTGGATGGGTAATTTATCCTCCTTTGAGTGCATTGAAAGATGCTGCCCCTGGTTCAGGAACAGGGATGACGATGTGGTTGATAAGTATGGCTATATTTATTGTATCGAGCTTACTAGGTAGTGTGAACTATATTACTACTGTAATCAATTTAAGAACAAAAGGAATGACGTTTGATAAAATGCCTCTTACAATTTGGGCATTTACTTTTACGGCCATTCTTGGGGTTCTTTCATTCCCTGTATTATTATCGGCCGCTTTATTATTAATTTTTGACCGTAGTTTTGGAACAAGCTTCTATTTATCGGATATTTATATCAATGGTCAAGCATTGCCAAATCAAGGTGGTAGCCCAATTTTATTCCAGCACTTATTCTGGTTTTTAGGTCACCCTGAGGTTTATATCGTTATTTTGCCAGCATTGGGTATGACTTCTGAAATTATTGCTACAAATTCTAGAAAGCCAATTTTTGGATATAAGGCTATGATTTTCTCAATGTTGGGAATCATGTTCTTGGCGTTTATCGTATGGGCTCACCACATGTTCGTAACGGGTATGAATCCATTCTTAGGTTCGGTGTTTATGTTATTAACATTGATTATTGCAGTACCTTCTGCAGTAAAAGCCTTTAACTATATTACAACCATGTGGAAGGGTAATATCATTTTTACTCCTGCAATGTTGTTTTCAATTGGATTAGTATCGTTTTTCGTTTCGGGTGGGGTAACAGGTATCATTCTTGGAAATAGTGCCTTGGATATTCAATTGCACGACACTTACTTTGTAGTTGCTCACTTCCACTTAGTAATGGGGTCTGCTGCATTCTTTGGAATGGTGGCGGGTGTTTATCACTGGTTCCCAAAAATGTTTGGAAAAATGATGAATAATACATTAGCATATATTCATTTCTGGGCAACATTTATTGGGGCATATTTGGTATTCTTCCCTCAACATTATCTAGGTATTGCTGGATTCCCAAGAAGATATTATGCCTACACTGGGTTTGATTTTACAAGCAAATATCAGGATTTGGCAGAATTAAGTACGATTGCGGCGATTGTTGTATTTGTAGCAAACTTGATTTTTGTGTTCAACTTTATTTATTCAATCTTTTGGGGTAAGAAAGCAACTGCAAATCCTTGGAAATCGAATACATTGGAATGGACTACTCCTATAAATGTAGGACACGGCAACTGGGAGGGAGAAATTCCTACTGTTTATCGTTGGCCTTATGATTATAGTAAGCCAGGTGCAGCAGATGATTTTATTCCGCAAAATGTACCGTATTCGGCTACTCCAGAGTCAAATTTGCCAGAAGAGGCGGAATTGGTAGAAGAGGAAAAAGAAATAGAAAGCATAGAATACAATCATAGTATTCCAGATTGATTTCAAAAATAGGTGCCGGTTAATCCGGCACTTAAACTGATATGAATAACGAAAAAGTATTCAGAAATTTAGGCATTTGGACAATAGCAGCAATCTACTTTTTAATTCTTGTGGGTGGAATTGTCAGAGCTACGGGTTCTGGCATGGGTTGTCCTGATTGGCCAAAGTGTTTTGGTTCTTGGATTCCGCCAACAGACTTAACGCAGCTTCCTATTAATTATAAAGAAATTTATGGAGCTAAGCTGAAAGGAGAAGTAGAGTTTAATGTTTATAAAACATGGACTGAATATTTGAACAGATTGGTTGGGGTATTGATAGGATTATTAGTATTTCTGACTGCAGTGAGTTCTTTTATTACTTATAGAAAAAAAGATAGACAAATAACCAAACTGAGTATTATTGCTTTTTTGTTGGTTTTGGTTGAAGGCTGGCTTGGTTCAAAGGTTGTCTCCACTGAATTGCATCCGCTTATGGTAAGCATTCACATGATTTTATCTTTGGTAATTGTATTTGTGTTGCTATATGCAGTAACAAAATCTTACAAAGGTATAATTGTTGTTGAGGAAATTAATAATATCGGGTCTATTAGCTTTATGCTAAAGTTGGCAGTAATCTTGACTATCGGTCAGATATTACTGGGAACTCAAGTAAGGGAAATGGTAGATTTGGTAGGGGGGAATCTAGGTGATTCTTTCAGAAAAAATTGGATTGAGCATTTGGGAGGAAAATTTTATATCCATGCGATATTTTCAACGGTGATAGTACTGATAAATATTTGGATATATATTTTGATAAGAAAACACTCAGAAGATAAAGGTTTGTTGAATAAAATTTCTTTGATTTTGTTGCTTGTAGTGATACTAGAGATGATGAGTGGGGTATTGCTGGCTTGTTTTGGTTTTCCAAAGTTTGCACAGCCTATTCATCTTACTTTGGGTTTGTTGTTGGTTGGAATTCAATCATTGATGTACTTGGTTATCAATAAGGAAATTTTTTTTCGTGAATCTGTCAATTAAAATAGATGAATATTGCGTTTATTCGACACATTATAACTCAAAAGGCAAGAGCGTTCTTTGAAATAACTAAATTCAGATTATCACTTACCGTGGTATTTTCAGGGGCATTTGGCTTTATTTTGGCTTCTGGGCAAGTAGTTTGGTCTAAGTTGATATTATTTAGTATTGCTGCATTCTGCACGACAGCGGCAGCCAATGTAATTAATCAAATCATAGAAATTGATTTGGATAAATTAATGACTAGAACGCAGAATAGACCATTGCCAAGTGGAAGATTAACGGTAAAAGAAGCTGCTCTTTTTGGTTCAATAATGGCAGTAATAGCAACCTATTTATTATTCAATTATTTGAATGAGAAAGCGGGATTGTTGGCGATACTTTCAATGGTTCTTTATGGCTTTGTCTATACTCCTATGAAAAGGGTAGGGCCTATTGCGGTTGCAATTGGAGCATTGCCTGGGGCTTTTCCTCCTTTGATTGGATGGGTAGCCGCTAAAAATCACTTTGGCTTAGAGCCTGGTATTTTGTTTGCTATTCAATTTTTCTGGCAATTTCCTCATTTTTGGGCAATTGCATGGGTATTAGATGAAGATTATAAAAAGGCGGGTTTCAAATTATTGCCATCTAAAGAAGGTCAAGACCTTAACTCTGCTATTCAGATAATGATTTATACTTTGTTTTTACTACCTTTATGCTGGGTTCCGCATTATTTAGGTATGACAGGCATTAATTCTGGTGTAATTGCGTCTATTTGTGGCGTATTATTTTTGGCTCAAACATTTCATTTAATGAGAAAAATAGATAGAAAAGCAGCACTACAATTGATGTTCGGTTCATTTGTTTATTTACCTTTAGTACAAATAGCTTATTTATTGGATAAATTGTAAAGAAAAAACAAGATGAATAAAAATAATAAATCGCTTACCTCTGGTGCAAATATCGTTGCAGAAGAGCCTAAAGCAGTGTTATCGGTCAATAAATGGAAGTTTATAGTGTGGTTATTTATCATTACGATAATTATGCTCTTTGCTTCACAGACCAGTGCTTATTTGGTGCGACGAGCAGAAGGTAACTGGACAGAGTTTGAAATACCATCTGTATTTTGGATAAGTACTCTTGTATTGGTGATAAGTAGTGGATTTATGTATTTATCATCAAAAGCGGTGAAAGCTAATGAGATTACTAAGCTAAAAATATATGTGACGATTACCTTTGTATTTGGTATTGTTTTTTTAGCATTGCAATATTTAGGTTGGCAGGAACTTCAGACGCAGGGTATTTATCTTAAAGGTAATCCATCGGGTTCATTCTTTTATGTATTTACTGGTTTGCACATGGCACATTTGGTAATTGGATTGGGAATATTGATGGCAACTTTTATCATGGCATTTGGAATGAAAATAAATTCAGAAAATTCGCTTTTGGTGGAAATTTGTGCCACTTCTTGGCATTTTCTCGACATACTTTGGATTTATTTATTTGTGTTTTTATTATATTTCAGATAATTATTTTTTTGACTATTTTTGGGTCAAATTTTAGATTAAAAATTTTATTAACAAAGGCGAAAACCGCTAACAGATTGTATTTATGGCAAGTGCAAAAACCTCTACGACCGCAGAACACTTACTTTGGAAAGGTGGCGTGCAACCAATGAAAGTTGGTTATGGAAAATTAATGATGTGGATATTTTTATTATCAGACACATTTACTTTTTCTGCGTTATTGATTTCTTATGGTTTGGTTCGTTATAGTTTTCCTACATTTGAAGGCTTACGAAAAAACTTTGAATTTTCTACTACTTGGTGGCCAATTCCTGAAAGGGTTTTTGAAGCTGTTCCTTTTTTACACGGGGTTTCTGCTCCGTTGGTATTCGTAGGTATCATGACATTTATTTTGATTATGAGCTCCGTGACAATGGTATTGGCTGTTGAAGCAGGGCATAGAAATGATAAAGCGGATGTCGAAAAATATATGTTGTGGACAATTCTAGGAGGGATTGCTTTCTTGAGTTCGCAAGCTTGGGAATGGTCTCACTTTATTCATGGTACAGAAGGGGGCTTGGCTCTCGCTGATGGAACTAAGATTTTTGGTGCTAACTTGACGCATAACCAATACGGACCTGCCGCTTTTGCAGATTTCTTCTTCTTTATTACTGGGTTTCACGGAACACACGTATTGTCGGGTGTTGTCCTAAATGTATTGGTATTCTATAATACCGCTAATGGTGTTTATGAAAAAAGAGGACATTATGAAATGATAGAAAAAGTAGGTCTATACTGGCACTTTGTAGATTTAGTGTGGGTATTTGTATTTACATTTTTCTATTTGGTTTAACAATTAATTTAGGGATAAATAAAATATAAAAGATATGTCGCATCACGTAGAAGAGGGAGAAAAAGCTCCTTCACAAACAAAAGAAATTTGGAAAACGTTCTGGATTTTACTAGGTATTACAGCAGCAGAGTTCGTCATTGCATTTACGGTGGATGCTGATTTGTTCAAATGGACAAAAATCGGAATATTCATTCTGTTAACTATTGTGAAGGCTTACTTTATTGTAGCAATTTTTATGCACCTAAAACATGAGGTTAAAGCACTTATTTGGACAATAATTTTGCCTTGTTTGTTTGTGGTATGGCTAGTGGTTGCTTTAATATTAGAAGGTTCTGCAGTTGGTCATGCAAGATTAAACATTTTTAACTAAAATCGTGTTTTCTATTTAGAAAGCTTTGTTAAATTGATTTAATTGTACAACATGCAAAAAAATACAAAAAAAGTCGGAATACTAATCGCAATATTAGCCGTTCCGACTTTTATTTTTGTTCTTCTGAGATTTTCAGGACAAAATTACTATAAATTGCCTTATTTTATGCCTGAGATAGATGACTCCGGTGAGGTAATCATGAAAAATGGGGATACTGTATTCCATAAAATCCCTGAATATCAATTGATTAATCAGAATGGTGAAGTATTTTCGACGGCTACGCTGAATGGAAAAATTTATGTGGCTGATTTCTTTTTTACAAGATGTGGCACCATTTGTCCAAAATTAAGCAATAATTTATCGAGGGTGCAAAGTATCTTCTCTGCCGATACTAATGTTGTTATTGTTTCACATACCGTAGATCCTAATCATGATTCTGCTTCGGTATTGAAAGAATATGCCAAAAAATATGATGCAAAAGATAAAAAATGGATATTTTTGACAGGAGAGAAAGAGAAAATTTATCAAATTGCAATAAAAGGGTATAAGCTTGCTGTGGCGGATGCTTCTACTTATGATAAGAATGTTAGGTCAATCGATGAAACTTTTATTCACTCAGATAAGTTGATGCTGATAGATAAGCATGGATTTGTCAGGGGTATTTATGATGGCACAAAAATAACCGAAGTGGAAAGGCTTATCGGAGAAATTAAAGTATTAACAGAAATATACAAAAGCCAAAAAGAAAACTGAATGAATATGGAAAATTTGAACGATAAATCGACTAAACAATCCATGAGGGTTGTAAATATCATTTCAGTCGCTATACCAGTAGTTGTCGCAATTTTATTGGGAATCAGACAAAAAATTGATTTAGGAGAATGGACAAAAGTATTGCCGCACCTAATCGGCGGGATTAATACTCTTACTTCGATTTCATTGATGGCTGGTTTTTGGTTAATTAAACAAAAAAATACAAATGCTCATCGAAAAGTAATGACAGTTGCATTTATTTTAGGTGCTTTATTTTTAGTTTGTTATGTATTGTATCATGTCAGTAATGAATCTACAATTTTTGGTGGACAAGGACTGATTCGATATATTTATTATTTTATTTTAATCAGTCATATTGCATTGTCTTTGATTGTCTTGCCATTGGTCTTGAGGGCTTATTATTATGCTTGGACTGGCAATTATAAAATGCACCAAAAATTGGCAGTATTTGCTTTTCCAATTTGGTTGTATGTTTCGGTGACAGGTGTAATCGCATATTTAATGATTAATCCATATTATCAATGAAAAAGAAATTATTTATAACGATGGTGCTAGCTATGTTGGTCAGTGCCAATACTTTTGCTCAGTGTGCATTGTGTCGAGCGACCGTAACAAGTAATTTGAGTGAAGGAAGAGGGGTAATTGGGACAGGAATAAATGCTGGAATTCTTTTTTTATTGGTGGTGACATATCTAACAATTCCAACGCTCATTTGGGTTTGGTATCGAACGGCAAAGAAAGAAATGAAATTAAAAAAAATATAAATTAAGAAAAGCCTCAATTAGAAAATTGGGGCTTTTTTGTATAAAAATTACCTGGATTACCTAGTAAATTGATAGAATAAAGAAAAAAAACAATAAATTGTAAGAATAGAATTGTAGATTTGCGAAAAAGCAAAAATTAATAAAGAAATGGCAAAACATATTTTGTTAATGGATGGTCCAGATGCAAAAGGATTAATATTTAATGTAACGAGTGTACTCTATAAAAATGAATGTAATATTATTTCTCAAGATGAGTACGTCAGTCCTGCTAATGGAACAGATGAGGGGCAGTTTTTTATGCGAACAGAGTTTGAATCGCAAGAGGGCTTGAATCCCGAGAAGGTTTTGAGGGATTTGAGCGAGGAAATTAATTCTCCCAAAATTAATTTGAGAATTAATCCTAAAAAGAAAAAAGATGTTGTGATTTTAGCCACAAAAGAGCACCACTGCCTGTCTGATTTATTGATAAGATATAATTTTGATGAGCTTGATGCAAATGTATTGGCAGTGATAAGCAACTATAATACTTTACAGCCATTTGTGAGCAAATTTGGGATTCCTTTCCATTTTATTTCTCATGAACATAAATCGAGAGAAGAGCATGAGGAGGCAATATTGAGGACATTGGAAATAT
>JACCDQ010253232.1_pt1 | contig 44500 bp, 34 predicted proteins | sample 7446031 | NCBI WGS metagenome assembly JACCDQ01 (sample SAMN15323442, study PRJNA562643) | freshwater metagenome | isolation source: river surface water | place: USA:Blue River Watershed | collected 2017-08-17 | reverse complement strand
TGCGGGGATAGTCTGTGGAGCGACCATAAGACCAAGACTCCTTGAGGGTGGAGGCAGGTGCTATGAAGCAGAAACCTAAGTCGTGAGTCTTAGGAATCCTCTTGCTTTAGCAAGGGGAGGATGTCAAGATTTACCTTGGGAAATTTGCCGGTTAAACCGCCGCCACTCGTAGGGGTTCTTTCTCGACCTCTAGGGGAGAGCGTAAACGGGAAATTTTTGGATTCCAGGGTTGGTCGTGCATAATGGAGCGGGCCAAAATATAGCGGTATAGATCGCTCAGTTGCATCGCCGAATTTTTCCAACTGAATCGTTGATTGGGGTTCTGGGTCGCTTGTTTTTTCAGTTTTTTGGCCCAGAGTTCATCCCCTAACACCCTGGCTAGGGCTTCGCTTAAGGCGGTGACATCTTTGGGGGGAACCAGTAGCCCCGTTTCCTCCGGCAGAATGGTAAACCGTAGTCCTCCCACCTTTGATGCCACGACGGGAGTACCACAGGCGATCGCCTCAATGGCCACCAATCCAAAGGGTTCATAATAACTGGGAATGCTACAGACATCGGCGGCACTGTAATACCAGGGCAACCATTCATGATCGACCCGACCCGCAAATCGGGTGTGCGCTCCTAACCCCAATTCCTGAACTAGGTGTTCAATCCGCTTGCGTTCTGTGCCATCTAACTGCTCTGAGCTACTCCCCCCCACCAGGACAAGTTTAAAATTCTCTTTGCCTTGGCCCTTAAGGTCGGCACAGGCCTGGACGAGGGTTTCAATGCCCTTACGTGGGGCAAAGCGACCCACATAGAGAATCACTTGCTCCTGGGGATCCCAGCCTAATTTTTGCCGGGCTTCTAATTTGGGAATGCTGTGGAAATTGGCGGTAGTGCCGCAGGGGATAACTTCGATTTGTCCCTGATCAGGTAACCATTGGCGCAGGCATTCTTTTTCCTGGGGACTGGTGGCAATAATACAGTTTGCTTGGGTGAGGATTTCCTGTTCGATCGCTAATCGCATCTCGGCGATCGCCGGCTGACTGGCCATCGTGGCGTATTTCACCACCCCCAGAGAATGGTAGGTATGAATGAGTTGAATATTGTCCGCTTTTTGCAATTCGAGACCCACCCAAGCCGATAACCAATAGTTGGTATGGACGAGGGGATAACGAATGGCCTGTTTGGTTTGAAAGGCTTGAAAGGCCGCCAAAAACTCCGGCATATAGCTCAAGAGTTCATTACGGGGAATAAACTGGGCTGGCCCCGCCGGTAAGTGAATGGTGCGACAGTGGGGAGAATGTTGAAGAATCGGAGGAGCCTCCGGGTGGGTTTTACGGGCAAAAATATCTACCTGCCAGCCTAATTGCGCGAGACTCTCCGCCATTTGCCGGACATAAACGTTTTGTCCTCCCGCTTCCTCCATACCAAGTTCCTCGGTCGGGTTCGCATAGTCTGAAATGAAGGCGATCGCCTGACGACTAGACTCCACCATAGTTCCTTACAATCCTCAAAAAAGATAACCCCCGCAGGGCAAGACCTAAAGCATAGGGGACTTCGGTTCCGGTAATGCGACTAGAACTGAAAGATTCTACCAGTACTTCACTGAACCGAGCTTTTCCCTAGAATTTTAATGAATCTTAACAGAGCAACGAAAAGTCTGACAAGATAAAAGCTCTCTGTTGAGACACGTCATTATTCCAGGACGCAGAAAGGCTGTCAAGGGTTGCCAGGGGAGAAGCCCGCAGGAAGCGTTTAATCGTCGGTTAACCACACTTCCTTGGCACACAACTCAATCAGGCGATCGCGGAGCAGATAATCATGGCGTTCTAATTCTGCCTCTACCTCCGGCCAAACCCTAGCAGGGATATACTGACAGAGGGTATAGATCGGCTGTTGACGATGGAGTAGCCCTTTTTGGAGGAGTTGACGGGCCTCTTCTTGAATCGCTTGAATGGAGTAGTGTCGAGAGGTCTTAGCAGGAGTGACTAACATAAAAAATTCCGCAAGTTTAGATAAAAGGAATGTCTCTCCCAAGAGAAACTCAAGCGTGAGCAAAAAACGTCTCAAAAATCCGTATCGTTTTTTACGTTCTTCTGTAATCGTAAGCAGGTCTTTCTCAAAATGGCAACCCTCCTTGTCTAGAAATAAGGAGGGATTACCGTCCGCAATAAAACTTTGCAAACCGTTTTCAGGGTCTTCGCTAGAATTTTGAAGACCGAGAGTACCTAGGGACAGTTCTATCCTTTGCCATCAGGAACCAGCGTTACCCTTGCCGGGTCTTAGGGAATCCAGTTAAGTTATTGGGTAACGGAATCCTCCCTGACCCATCTCTGGCCTATCCTCTCTGATCCGCTACTATGCGTAATCTTTCCTTTACTTGTTCCTTCTACCCCACCGTTATTGCCCTGGCTTGTTTCACGGTGGCCTGTGGTGGAGGGCCCAAACAAGCCGCTACGCCCCCGGTTCTCCCCGTTCGCTTACAAACGATTGAACCCAGTGCAGTTACTGATAGTAGCGACTTTGTGGGGAACCTAGTCGCCCATGAGTTTGTGCAGTTGGCACCAAAAATTGAGGGACGCATCCTAAGAATTTATGTCAACTACGGCCAACGAGTCCGGAAAAATGACCCCATTATTCTCTTAGAGCCGACTCAACAACAGGAACAGGTCAATGCGGCCCTGGGTAATTTGAACATTCAACGGGCGAGTTTAGAGCGTAGTGATGCGGATCTGAAGGTGGCAGAGGCCCAACGGGATGCGGCCCAGGCTCAGGTGGCGGCTCAACAGGCTAATGTGGCCAATGCCCAGGCCAACTATGCTAACTCCGTGGAAGTTTTAAAAACCAGGGAAGCCGATCTCAAACGCGCCCAAGCAACGCTGAATTTAGCGGGCATTAATTTTAAACGCTCCAAGTTTTTAGTCGAAACGGGAGTCCAACCCCAACAGGACTTAGATAACAAAACCACTGACTTGAAGGATTCTGAGGCGAATACCGAAGCTTCGTTAAAAACTGTGCAAGCGGCCAAAGCCTCGGTGAATGCCAATGTGGCCAGTGTTAAGGCGGCCCAAGCGGCTCTCAAACAGGCCCAGGATAATTTGCGGGCGGCTCAACAACAGGTCTCAGCGGCCCAAGCAGATATTAAACGTCAACAGGCGGCGATTAAACAGGCATCGGGTCAACTGGGGGTAGATACCCAACAACTCATCTATAACCGGGTTCTGGCTCCCATTGATGGCATTGTGGGGAATATTCCCTACAAGGTGGGGGATGTGATTAAGACGGGGCAAGAATTTACCACGATTACCAATAATTCGCTGATGGAGATGGATATTAATGTTCCCATTGAGCGGATGAACCAGTTACGCAAGGGATTAACGGCGGAAATTATTAAAGAGGATGGTTCCGTAGATGCGGTGGGGGGAGTGGAATTTATTTCGCCCACAGCGGATCAGGATGCCCAATCGGTTTTAGCAAAAGTCATTTTCCGTAATAATGGGCGTTTGGTTAATAATCAATACGTCCGGGTGCGGCTGATTTGGGACCGAACGGATGGGGTGTTAGTGCCGACCTCGGCGATTACGGTGGTTGGGGCACAAAAGTTTGTGTTTGTAGCGGAAAAAGGCAAAACTCCCACTGGCAAGATGGATTTGGTGGCTAAACAAAAGCCTGTGAAGGTGGGGGGGATTCAGGGGCAATCCTATCAAGTTCTGTCGGGATTAGAGACAGGGGAACGGGTGGCGGTTTCTCGGATTTTGGAGTTACGCAATGGGATTGCCATTAAGGAGGAGACGTTGGCACAAAGTAAGCCGGTTTCTCAGTAACGTTCGGCATTGGTGGTCATGATTGAAGATTAATGAGGATTAAGTGAGGGGATATGGCGGTAAAACCCTGGACATTAAAACTACAAGGCTGGTTTAATCAGACTGCCTTAGATTCCCTCGCCCAAGCCTATACTGCGGCGATCGCCATTCAGGGATTGGAGCAGAAACATTTTGCCGGAGAAAAAATTGCGCCCGTCGGCGATCGGGTGAGCGTTTACAATTACTTTAAAAGTCAATTAGAACGGGACTTATTGAAAATTCGCTGGAATTTAACCCGGTTTCAGACGACCAATTTTCTGTTGGGGTTTAAGGAAAGTGGTCTATCGGAATCAGAAATTTTAGCCAAATTAGAGACGATTGAAAACATTGTTGGCAAATATCGCACGGATGCTGAAACGGATATGGCGTTAGGAATCCCTCCTCAGCCCAGTTTAGGACCGGTTAGTTATCCGGATGAAATGAAGGACGCAGAAGAAGATTTAGCCCAAATTGACGAAGACAAACCCCATAAACCCCGTTTATTTCATTTGAATCGCCGTTTAACGCCCGATTATGAGCAGGAAGTGATTCAAAAATTACGGATGTTGCGTCAACAGAAAAAAATTGCCATTCGCTTTTTAATTCTGTTAATAATTGTTCCTTTAATGGTGCAAATTCTCAGTAAAAATTTTATTTATAGCCCATTAATTGACCACTTTAAAGTTGAAGTTGCCCGTTTAGATGAATTAGAAATTAGGGAGGAAATGGCCGAGCGATATTTTGAGGAATTTTCTCACTATAAGGAAATTTTAGAAATTAAAAATTTGTTGGGAAACAAGCCAATTTCTGAAGAGGAAATGAACCATGAAATTAAAGAAAAAGCTAGAGATTTACTGCTAGATGCGGCGCGGCAAAGTCAGGAGGGTTGGAAAAATTTATTGGCAGATGTGACTTCTTTAATGGCTTTTTGTCTTTTGTTGGCGACCTTTCCCCGTCAGTTTACGATTGTTCGCCAGTTTTTTAGTCGTTATTTTTTAGGGTTAAGCGATGTCACCAAGGTTTTTATTTTTATTCTCCTAACAGATATGTTTGTGGGTTTCCACTCAGCCCATGGTTGGGAAGTGATTTTAGAAAACTTAACGGTTCATTTTGGTTTACCAGAAAATCGTCAATTGATTTACTTGTTTATTGCGACAGTGCCTGTGATTTTAGATTCAACGTTTAAGCTACTGATTTTTAATTACTTTACTCGTCAATCACCGTCGTCAGTGGCTATCCTCGAAAAAATGCAAAAATAATGACGGTATTGATCCCCCTAAATCCCCCTTAAAAAGGGGGACTTTTTCCAGACAGATTCCTCTCAATTTTCTTTAAAAAGGGATTTGCTTCTGGCCCTTTTTTGTTAATTTCCTGAAATCTTTTTTCTTCAATGACCACTACCACGATTGACAGTTTATTAGAGGCTTATCAGCATTTTGGCGTTCGTTTAGGCTTAGAGCGAGTCGAAAAGTTATTGGCCTATCTGGGGAATCCCCAGGAAAAGATTCCGTTTATTCATGTTGCGGGGACAAATGGCAAGGGATCGGTTTGTGCCTATTTATCCTCGGTTTTAACCTCTGCGGGGTATCGAGTGGGTCGTTTTACGTCTCCTCATTTAGTGTCCTGGACGGAACGGATTTGTGTGAATGAAAAGGCGATCGCCCCTTCTGCATTAATCCCCATTTTACAAATAATTCAGGGTTATACGGAACAACTTGCACCGGATTCCGAGGATTTTCCGACTCAATTTGAAGTGTTAACGGCGGCGGCTTGGTATTACTTTGTTCAGCAAAAGGTGGAGATTGCGGTGATCGAAGTGGGGTTAGGGGGTCGTCTCGATTCAACCAATGTGTGTTCTCCACCCTTGGTCAGTATTATTACTTCCATTAGTTACGATCATGTGAGAATTTTAGGGCCGACTTTGGCCGATATTGGTGGTGAAAAAGCCGGTATTTTAAAAGCTGATCGCCCTGCCATTTTAGGGGATATTCCTGATACGGCAAAACCGCGTATTCAAGAGCGATTAACGGCTTTAAATTGCCCCGCCACTTGGGTCAGCCCGGCGATTCCCCTAGTCAAAAATGGACAAGCCTGGGCGAATTATCAAGGCATTGAATACCCCCTGGCGTTAACGGGACAAATGCAATTACTGAATTCTGCTTTGGCGATCGCCGCTTGTCAGGAGTTACCAAACCAAGGTTGGCAGATTCCTTTAGAAGCGATTCAGCAGGGGATGGGTAAAACCCATTGGCCGGGACGATTACAGTGGACAACCTGGCAAGGTAAACCCTTGTTGATAGACGGGGCGCATAATCCGGCTGGGGCTATCTATTTACGTCAGTACGCTGATAGTTTACAAGAACCGATTTTATGGATTCTGGGAATGTTAGGGAATAAAGACCATCAACCAATTCTACAAACCCTGTTAAAACCTGGGGACGCGCTCTACCTCGTACCAGTGCCAGACCATCTGACGGCCTCACCCCAGGAGTTAGCTGACTTAGCCCAAGGTTTATGTCCTCAGTTAACCCAAGTCCAAACCTTTAGCGGTCTATCCGAGGCTCTCGAAGAAGCCCTAAAGCGGAATGATTACGCCCCAATTTTAGGTGGTTCTTTATATCTGATCGGTCATTTCTTAGAGTTACAATCAAGACAGCTAGGCTCGTCCGTTGAATAAGGAGAGGGTGTCTTAATGGTTTCTGATGCGCCGTTAGTAGGAATTATTATGGGAAGTGATTCCGATTTGCCCACGATGCAAGCCGCGATCGCTGTCTGTGAAGAATTTGATGTTGCCTATGAAGTGGCCATTGTTTCCGCTCACCGTACCCCGGAACGGATGGTTAACTACGCAAAAACGGCCCAGGAACGGGGCTTAAAGGTGATTATTGCTGGGGCCGGGGGAGCCGCCCATTTACCGGGGATGGTGGCCGCCTTGACGGTGTTACCCGTGATTGGGGTGCCGGTGGTGACGAAAACCTTACAGGGTGTTGATTCCCTCTATTCTATTGTGCAGATGCCTGGCGGGATTCCGGTGGCGACGGTGGCGATCGGAAATGCCAAAAATGCGGGTCTCTTGGCAGTACAAATCCTCGGTAGTTTTGATGCTGAGTTAAGTCAACAATTACAGGCCTATCGTCAATCTCTGACGGATATGGTGTTAGAAAAGCAGAGTCTTTTAGAAGATGTGGGTTATCAAACCTATTTGCGCGAAATGGGTCAAGGTTAAGCGAATGGTCAATCTTCCCCGATCCTGGTGTTAATTTAGGTAACCCTTATGTTAGAAGACCTGGCGACTGCAATCCAAGACCAAAACTATGCCCAAGCGGCCCTGTTGCTAGAAGAGTTAACCTCCGATGAGCAGGAAACCCCCTGGGGTCTTTTTTATAAATTTCGGATTGCCGAAGGTCAAGGGGATTATGCAACCGCTCGTCAGGGTTACAGTGCCTTAATTCGGGAGATTAATAACCCCAAATTATTGGCGCGGATTCGTCGGGGTTTAGAACGCCTTAGCGAAATTGACCGTCAGCAGGAGCAAATTAAACAAGCGGAACGTCAAGCGGCGATCGCCTCTGCCAGAAATCAGCCCGAACATCAGGAATTAGGCATTTTTGTCTTGGATCGCGTCGAAAACGACCAGAAGCAGGCCGCCGCCCAGGTATTAGCCGCAGTCTTTCAGATTGATGCCTATAGTGCGCGTTTACAGTTACCCAGTCGGGGTTGGCGACTCTATCGGACGGGGAATTTAGGAGAATTGAAATTTTATCAACAACAACTCCAGGCGAAAGGAGTTCCCTGTTTTTGCTTACCTGTCAGTCAACTACTCCAGATCCGAGTTTTCCCCGTTCTCAGTTTGACGACACTGACACCCCAGGGTGAAGTGCAGTATCGGGTGAATCAAGAAGAAAGAGCGACCTGGACATTTAACTGGTCAGAGGTCAGTCAACGGGTGGAAGGACTCATCCCGATTTTTAGCGAAACGGTTAATCTCAATCCCAATGGCAAGGTGGATTGGAAAACGACGATCCATGACTACGCCCGCATTTGTGATCTGCATTTACCCCAACACCAAACCATTTTGCGCTTTTGTGATCAGATTTATGAATTTCAAACCGGGATCAATCTACTCAATCCTTCAAGTACAACGAGTAATCACAGTTCAAGCGCAACAACCCACGAATATTGGCAGGGTCTGCTGAATCTCTGGAAAGCTCACATTCCCCAGGCGATTCTTTGGAATGACTTTAAGACCTTTGCAGAACCCGCGCTTGACTTCCAAGAACTATTGAAACTGCTGGATCATCAAATTGAGTTTATGCGCCGGCAGGAAACCTACTGGAACGAAGCCTTTCATCTTTACAGCACCTTAGCTTTTTACCAGCCGCCTAGCCAGTTGCCAACTTGACCTCGGAACCCCTAGGGGAGAAAAGCGTCGTGATACCATAGGGCCGTCCCGTATTCATACTCATCAGCCATTACTACGGACGGGTTGTGCTTAATCGAACTCCTATGAAATTGTTTTTTTCCCTCAAACTTGCTGTCTTAGCTACCTTAACCTTGGGTGCAGTGGGGTTCTCGTCTTCCCCGGCCCAAGCTCAATTCACCGAGTCAGCACTTGATCAGTCCAAAGTTGCGGCGATCGCCCGTCCCTACGGCGAAGGAAAATTCGATTTATTAGTCATTGAACAGGTTCCTAACAAAAAACAATGCTGGAGTGAGAGTGGCAGTGGGCCCGTGATGATTAACCCCCTACTGCTGAACTTTGACTTTACGGGGCATTGTCGTCGGGCCACCGATAGCAATGGTTATTCTGTCCGCATTGATGGCCAAGATTATGGGCTAGAGTATTTATTGCGGGTTGTTCCCAGGGGCAATGAACTGATGTTAGTGGCGACTCCCCGGAATCCTAAATTACCGGAATTGGTGATCGGTTCTACCCAGGGTCTTCAGTCCGGCTTTATGAAAATTCAACTCTATCCGGGTTGGCAATTTACGAAACGCACCTTCAACAATAAACCTTTGGGGCATTTCTATTTCAGTGGTAGTCAAGCAAATATTCAAGTTCCTAGCAGTCAACCCCCTAAATCGAGTCAGACCCAAACTCAGCCCCAGGATAACTCCACGTCCCCCGTTACGCCGGTAACCCCTGTTGCGCCTGCAACTCCTGCCGAACCCGTGAAACCCGTCTCGGAAACCCCAGTTCCCCCCGTTCAACCGGCAGCAACCAGTCCAGAAGCGCAACCAACAACCCCTAGTTCAGTGGCCAATAATCCCCCCAAACGCCCGGTTACCCCTCCCCCCCTGAACAATTTTCGTCGGCCTTACTAAGGGTGAGCCTTAATCCAGAAATTCCCTAGGTATAGACAGATCTAGGGATACCAAAGGCTCGATAATGGTTCTTCAAGGATTCTTTGGGAGAACACGTCACCATGGCCAATCTGAATAATTTCCAAATCTGTGATCAGGACTTGACGGAGGAGCTTTTTCAACGCTATGCCGCTTCCCCGGAGTTGGCCATTGATACAGAAACCCTGGGCTTAGTTCCTCAACGCGATCGCCTTTGCTTAGTCCAAATTTGTGATACGAGCGGTTTTGTGGCGGCTATTCGGGTGACAAAGGGACAAAAGGAAGCTCCGTTATTAAAGACCCTGATGGAGAATCCTCAAATTACGAAGGTTTTTCATTTTGCCCGTTTTGATGTGGCTCAACTGAAACATACTTTTGAAATTCGGACTCAGCCGATTTTTTGTACAAAAATTGCCAGTAAAATTGCCCGAACCTACAGTTCCAGCCATGGACTTAAAACCCTGGTGCAAGAATTTTTGCAGGTGGAATTGGATAAATCTTCCCAGTCTTCGGATTGGGGTAATGTATCGAATCTTTCTGTGGCCCAATTAAGTTATGCGGCGAATGATGTTCGTTATTTGTTAACATTAAAACAACGCTTAACGGAAATGTTAGTTCGGGAAGACCGGTTTGATTTAGCTCAACGCTGTTTTAGTTGCTTACCGGTGATTGTTGCTCTGGATTTGGGGTTATACGGTAATGTTTTTGAACATTGATCTTTGTCAATATCAATCTAATTTATTCTTTTTAATTTATTATTATGACCATTCCAGAGATTTTACAGGCCCTAGAAACTTTTTCTGAGAAGTTACCCCGTGAAGCGTTAAAAGCCGCCATTGACAACCCAGAAGCGATCGCCCCTGCTTTGTTAGAAACCCTAGAAAATTTAAAGGGTAGATTTCAAGAAATTCCTGAAGATTATTACCTCCATATTTATAGTTTTTTTCTCTTAGCCCAATTCCGAGAAACGAAAGCCTATCCGCTGATTGTAGATCTGATGATTGAACTGGGAGATAAGGCGGATGAAGTATGCAGCGACTTTATCACCGAAGATTTAGGAAGGGTTTTGGCTTCCGTCTATGATGGCGATTCGACTCATTTATTACGCTTGATGAACACGGCTGAAGATGAGTTTGTTAGGGGGGAAGCAGTTAAAGCCTTATCCATTCTTTATCTGGAGGGACAAATCACCCGTGAAGAGTTAGTAACCTATTTAGAGGATTTTTCTAAGCAGGCTTTGGTTCAAGAAAATGTTACCCTTGCAACTGGTGTCGTTATCGAATCACTACACCTTCATGTCACTGAATTAAAGGCAGTTATTGATCAGTTATTTGATGCTGATTTAGTGGATTTATTCTTTATTTCCCGCAAATTTTTTGAAGAAAAATTAGCCAAACAGACCCTAGAAGAAGCTTTGCAGGAAATCCGTAAGCAAAATCATTATCAGTTGGTTAATGATATGATTAAGGAAATGAGTAATTGGTTCTGTTTCCAGGAAAACAAAGAGGAATATGAAAAAGCTCAGTTAGAAGCCATGGAAAAACTATTGGCAGAATCCCTTAAATCTCGGCTTAAAGAAAAAGAGGGCTTTAATACATCTAGGGATCTCTCTGAAGAAACCGCTCCTAAATATCGCATGAACCCGCAAAAGAAAGCCAAGCAAAAACAACAAAAACAAGCCCGCAAAAAGAATCGCTCTAAAAAAAAGTAAGTTACATTGGAGTGTATTAAAAGATGAGTCTAACCCTCCGAGATACGGTTTTTAACTGGGGCGATCGCACCTATATCATGGGCATTTTAAATATTACACCCGATAGTTTTAGTGATGGGGGATTATTTTATCACCGTGAAAAGGCGATCCAACAGGCCCAATTTTTAATTCAGTCAGGAGCCGATATTTTAGATATTGGGGGACAATCTACTCGTCCTGGCGCGGAGATCATTTCCCTGGCTGAGGAGTTAGACCGCACCATTCCCCTGATTCGAGAATTGCGTCAAGTCAGTCAGATTCCAATTTCCATTGATACGACTCGTTCCGAGGTGGCTAGAGCGGCGATCGCGGCGGGAGCGGATTTAGTCAATGATGTATCGGGGGGAACCTTTGATGAGCAAATGTTTAAGACTGTGCAGGAATTACAGGTTCCGATCATTTTAATGCACCTGCGGGGCACGCCCCAAACCATGCAACAATTCACCAATTATGGAGATTTAATCGAAGAAATTTGTGAGTTTTTGACAGAGCAAATTGATCAGGCGTTGGCCCTCGATATTCCCACTGAACATATCATTCTCGACCCAGGCATTGGCTTTGCGAAAACCGCCGAACAAAGTGTGGCATTATTGCGCGATTTATCGGTATTTTGTGAGCTCGGTTTTCCGGTGTTAGTGGGGCCTTCCCGCAAAAGTTTTATTGGTCATATTTTGCAGGAACCGGATCCCAAAAAACGGGTGTGGGGAACAGCGGCGGCCTGTTGTGCGGCGATCGCCCAGGGCGCAGATATTGTGCGGGTCCATGATGTGGCAGAAATGGTGCAAGTTTGCCGGGTAGCAGATGCCCTTTGCCGGGAGAACTCGTAATGAATAACACTCCCCTGCCCTGGTCTATTGCCCCGGAGCAGGTTTATCACTATTTAGACACGACGGCTCAAGGTTTGTCAGAAGAGGAAGCGGCGGCTCGACTACAACAGTATGGATTAAACGAACTACCTGAACCCATTCATCGCCCTCTCTGGTTGCGTTTTACGGATCAATTAACCCATTTTATGGCTCTCTTGCTCTGGGTAGCGGGCATTCTCGCCTTTATTTCCCATACCCCTGAGTTGGGCTGGGCGATCTGGGCGGTGATTTGGATTAATGCCATTTTTAGTTTTAGCCAGGAATTTCGCGCCGAAAAGGCCTTGGCGGCTCTGAAAAAGGTTTTGCCTGCCCAGGTGAAGGTTTATCGAGTGGGAGAACTGAAAACGATTTTAGCGAGGGAATTAGTACGGGGCGATGTGGTGCAGTTAGAAGAGGGCGATCGCGTTTCGGCAGATTTACGATTAGTGGCGACGGAGAGTTTATATGTGGATGTGTCGGTGATGACGGGGGAATCCTTGCCCGTAGCGCGTTTTGCCGAATCGGCCCAAATTCGAGAAATGGTTCCCAAGCGGGGCGGTCAGGTATTAGTCCATGCCGGGGAGCGATCGCTACAAGATACAGTCAAACCCCAGGAAATTCGCAATTTAGTCTTAGCCGGTTCCACCATTGCGGCGGGAAGGGCGATCGGGGTGGTCTATGCTACGGGAGCGCAAACGGAATTTGGTCATGTGGCCCATCTCACCACTAACGTTCAGCGAGAACCCAGCACCCTCGAAGTTCAAATCAGTCAAATCGTTCGCGTGATCACCTTGATTGCGGTGAGTATGGGAATTTTGGTCTTTTTCTTGGCTTCTTTGGTGAGCCACATGGAGGTTAAGGAGAGTTTTATCTTTGCCATTGGCATTATTGTCGCTTTGGTACCGGAAGGGTTATTACCAACAGTGACGCTTTCCCTGGCCATGGGGGTTCAACGGATGGCCAAACGCAATGCCCTGGTGCGTCGTCTATCGGCGGTGGAAGCCCTGAGTGCAACAACGGTAATTTGTACGGATAAGACGGGAACCCTGACGAAAAATGAAATGACCGTGCGATCGCTGTGGCTACCTGGGTTGGAAAACGGTCAACGGGTGGAAGTAACCGGAGAAGGCTACGATCCGACCACGGGAACCGTTGATTTACCCCCCACAGCAGAAACCCAAGCCCATCTGCAATTACTGTTAATTGGGTCAGCGTTATGTTCTAATGCCCATTTGGTGCATCCCCTGGGATCGAGTCGTTGGCAGGAAATCGGAGATCCGACCGAAGCGGCGTTACTGGTTGCGGCTATTAAAGCGGGTCTGAATCTGGAAGCCCTGCAACTGCGTTATCCCCGACAACGGGAGGTTCCCTTTGATTCACGGCGACGGATGATGACGGTGGTTTTGGACTGGCAAAATGCCGATATGGACCTAAATCAATTGCTTTGGGATGCTAATCAAGCGTCATTGGGCGCAAGCTTTGCGCCCCTACCAAGTCTGGCTTTTACCAAAGGCGCACCGTTAGAAGTTTTGCGTTCCTGTCATCGTTGGTTAAGAGCAGGACAAATGACCGACTTGACCCAGGGCGATCGCCAACACATTACCGAGGCCAATGACCGCTATGCCAGGGAAGGGTTTCGGGTGTTAGGGTTAGCGATTCGTCAGGGTGATCCGGATTTATTAGCGCAATCGCCCCAGGTCTTAGAACAAAATCTGGTGTTTGTCGGCTTAGTGGCCATGTTTGATCCGCCCCGTCCTGAAGTTCCAGACGCGATTGCCCGTTGTCATGAGGCGGGGATTCAGATCACGATGGTCACAGGGGATTATGGCTTAACCGCAGAGGCGATCGCCCGTCGTATTGGCTTAGTCAACGAGAAAGTGCGGGTAGTGACCGGGGATGGTCTTGGCCATTTATCCGATGCTCAACTGCGACAGATTCTAAAATATCGTTCGGGTCTGGTTTTTGCGCGTATGGCTCCCGAACAAAAATTGCGACTGGTGCAGGCCTATCAAGATTTAGGAAATATTGTTGCGGTGACGGGGGATGGGGTCAATGATGCTCCTGCATTGCGAGCGGCCAATATTGGGGTGGCCATGGGCTTAAACGGCACCGATGTGGCGAGGGAAGCGGCGGATATTGTTTTGACCGATGATAATTTTGCTACCATTGTCAGTGCGATCGAAGAGGGGCGGACGGTTTATCAAAATATTCGTAAATTTATGACCTATATTTTGGCTTCTAATGTGGCGGAATTAGTGCCGTTTTTAGCGATGGTCTTACTGAATATTCCCCCGGCTTTAGGGATTATGCAAATTCTGGCTATTGACCTGGGAACCGATATGATTCCCGCCCTAGCCCTAGGCATTGAAAAAGCGGAAAAAGGCACGATGAAATTGCCTCCTCGTCAGAAAAATCAAGCCCTCTTAGACCGTCCTTTATTATTACGCGCTTACTGTTTTTTAGGCTTAATTGAAGCAGGCTTAGGCATGACCGGCTTTTTCCTGATTTGGGCCAGTTATGGTTATGGGTTAGCAGAGTTACAGGCAGTGACTCCCAGTATTTTAAACCACACAGCAGATCTCACGGTCATGGCAATTTATGCCCAGGCTACAACCATGACTTTGGCGGTGATTGTCGCCTGTCAAGATGGCAATGTGTTTGCCTGTCGTTCGGAACACACTTCCGCTTTTCAATTAGGTTGGTTTAGTAATCGGTTAATTTGGATTGGGATTGCCACTGAATGGTTGTTAATTGTCTCTTTAATCAATTTTTCGCCGTTACAGAGAATTTTTGCCACTTCATCGTTAAGGGACTGGCAAATTGCGTTACTCTTTTTATGTCCGGTTTTATTATTAGGAGCCGAAGAGTTACGGAAAGCTTTTTTTGTTCGAGCAAAATTTAAACATTCGTAGTTTTTGGTAGGGAACCGGTTTCTCATCAGTGGCTTGTTTGACCATTGATTATCCTATTGCTTGTCGGTCTAGTTTGTTAGTTTGATAGACGGGCAAGATGCCCATCCTACAGTTGATTTTTTGCCTATCCATCACCTAATTTTTAAGCGATCGCCGCCGCCGTTCAGGGTCATTAATAATCACTATCGGCCACACAAATCCCCTTACATTTAATGCCATTGGTAGCCGTGCGCCGGCAGTGAGAACAGAGAATTTCTTCCCCCAAGGTTCCGGTGACAAGAGATGCAACCGGCGGGACAATTTCGTTAGTTTGAGGAACAGAACTCATGATTTACTGCTGTAAAATCACCCGCGCTAAAATCACGCCAGGATAGTAACGGTTTAAAATTTGTTGATAATTGTAACCTTGTTTAGCTAAATCGTAGGCTCCTAATTGGCTCATACCCCGCCCTTTGTGGACGGAAGAAACGATCGCATCGGTAGAAGCATAGAGGGATTCCACCACACCGCCTTGATAACTCAGGACTTGACCCGCCGTATCACCTACCGCTTTCAGTCCGGTATTGTATTCACTCTTCAGCCCTTTATAGACCTGCCACCGTTGGGTATCTCCTAAGTCGAACCAATCACTGGCCGGGCGAATCATGTGAACGAGGGCATAGGAACGAGCGGCGATCGCCTGGGCTTTGAGGGCTTCCATCGGGGCATTAGCGTGCATTTCACTGCCGACCACACTGGTTAAATAATGCTCTAAATCTACATAGTTAACGGCAACAACTTCATTGCCCTGGGATACGAGTAAAACCCGACCACGATACCAGCGATCGCCAACAAAAACAAAACTGCCCTGGGCTGGGGTTAGCCAAGCCACTGGAGGTAAGGCACGACCCCCGACGGATAAGGCTCCGCTATTGGGTAATACGGTTAAGCGTTCTCCCGATGTAACCACTGAAAGGGTTTTACCGGTACGTTCCTGAAGGTAAGCTTGCCCGGAGGTTCCCACGACGGTACTGGCTTCACCCCGCACGACTCCCACGCGAATTTCCAAAGGCGGAGGGACATAGGCCGCCGGTTGGGCGATCGCCGGCTGTTTTTTGGCTATCGGATGGTGATGCTTGGCGTGAGAAGAGGCCGTCGTGGCTTGGGATGTCGGAGCCGGTTTGGCCTTCGCTTTATTGGTGGGTAAGGGATCGGGGTTTTTAACAGTAGTAGCTTTCGTGGCCTGAGTAGGCGTTGGGTTGGTAGGCTTAACCGAGGTCGTGCCTGGGGTCGTCGCTTGGGGTTTTAACACCACCGGTTGCCGTAGTTCGGGCGAGGTGGGAATCGGGTCAGGTAGTTGACTGAGGGGCGGTAAGGGGGCGATTTGCCCATGGGTCTTTTCTGAGGTGGAGTCTAGGGCGGCGATCGCCGAAGTGTTATTCGGTGTGGTAGCGGAGGAAGAAGCTTGGGGTTGATTGGCCCAATAGGAGAGGGCCAAGGGCACGGAAACGACCGACAGGAGCGGGATAGCCCAAATTCCCCAAGTTTTGGCGGTTTTAGCATAGGGCCATTGCTTGAGGGTGTCTTTGAGAGATTGGGGCATAGTCCAGGTGGGGAGGAAGGGCGATCGCTTCATGGGCTAAGGGCAAAATGCACTGCAAAACACGACAAATTAGGCACAGTTTAACAGTTAACTGAGCCTTTTGACTGAGTAGATTGGCCTACTAGGGCTTGCTCTTCCCTCAAACGGTGAAGGGGCGATCCCCGGTTAAACGGCGACTTCCTGACCCAGCCCTAATTCCCGCTTGAGGGTGTTAATGGATTTTTCGCCAATATAGGGTTGACTACAAATGACTTCCGGTACCCAAATTAAATCATCCCGTTCACGGGCGATCGTCTTCAACACAATGGGGTGACTAGCGGGATCGGTCATAATCGTGCGAACTGTGCGGACTAAAACCCGTAATTTTTGACTATCTCCCGCCAGGGCCATTTTGATCAGGAGATCATCTCCCCGCAGGCTATGGATGAGAATTTCTGCAATGCTGAGAATCCCTGGACTCACGCTGACAATCCCCAGGGAAGTTTCTTTGGGTAACTGTTTAATTAAGGCCAATTCCTGACTGTAATCATAAATATCAATAGGAATCACCCGAACACCGTAGGGAGCCGCCAGGGTTTCCGCTTCGGCAATGAAGTAGCGACTGGTGACTACTGTTCCCGACTGGGTTTCGGCTAAGGTTCTGGCTAATTCCTCCATCGGAACTAACTGCACCGGTATTTCGATGGCCTGTTCCAATTCCTGAAGCATCAATTCTCCGGCTCCCAAGTCTCCTAGGGGAACGGTCACTAAAACCTGAGCGGTACAGCGCAATCGCCAGTCAATCATCGCTAGAAATAGGTCTTTCGCCTGGGACAGATTCAGTCCTTGACTTAACAGTTCATCTACGGTTTTTTGAATGGTTTGGCTGGCCTGGGGATAGGCTTGAAAAATGGGTGCGTCGGGATAGATGCCGCTTTCGGTGCGTTGGGCTTTGACGTAAATGCCGGAACCGGCAATGGATTCCACTAGACCGGCTTCTTCGAGTTGTTGATAGACTTTGCTGACGGTGTTGCGGTGGAGTCCCGTAATCATGGCCAGTTGTCGGGTACTGGGCAGACGATGGCCGGGGGAATATTGCCGGGAGGCGATCGCAAAGCGAATTTGGTCAAATAATTGTTTGGAGGCGGGGATGTCGCTATCGTTTTGAATGCGGAAGGAAAGCATGGGGAGTAAGGTCAGGAGATGGGTTAAACAGATTTGAGGTTTAGACGCATAGCCCTCCAGAAAGTTCACCGGGTTCCCAAACCCAAGGGATGATCGCGGGAAGGAGTCAAGACTCGGCGATCGCCAAATAATTGATGATTAATAGTTGATAATTAACCCACATTCCGTGCGCAAACAGAGAACAATTAATAATACAATAAATGAAGTCAGAGATCAACCCTCTTAGAAGCATTATGGCACTGGTATCGTCTAACTGAGAAAAGGCTTGAAAGGCTTACACTGTAAGCTTTTTAGTGCTTTGGCAGTAAAACAAGCCAAAAGCTTGCCAGTCAAGGCTTCCAGCGATTATTGATAATCAGACTGGACCAGTCCCAATCACTGTTACTAATTTCTATAAAAAATTACCCTAAAAATAAAAATCTATTAATATTTCTTGTGAGAGATTATCAGGCTTTTCGGGGTCTTCATCCCATTTTTGAGGATTGTTAATAATGTATTGTCTAATCTAATTTAATTGGTTTTCATCTCTGACAATGGTTTCATAATAATTGCGTTGCCAAATAACGGGATTAGAATGCTCACAAATAGGCTTAATTATCTTGCTTGCAGAAGATTTAAAACCCCCCAATAAATGATGATAATGATTTCGGTTTCCGTTTATCTCTCTGTAGGGGCGCAAGGCTTGCGCCCTTATTGTTATCGTCTTTCAAATTATTGTCGTCTTTTTTATCAATTACCACAATTCCGTGTAAATGATTGGGCATAATTATCCATTCATCTAATACAATTTCTTGACGAATTTCTGCGGATTTTAACCATTCCGATTTTTCCAATTTGATTAAGGAGCATTTTACCGTTGCGAATTTCTCCGAATAGGCATTGGCGTTGATGGGTGCAAATGGTGACGAAATAAATGCCTGTTTGGGAATAATCGTATCCTTGAAGGCGTATTGAACGGCGATGATGATATTCAGGATTGTATTTCTTCATTGGGGGTAAATTATTTTAAATGTGTAAATTTATTGGGCGCAAGCCTTGCGCCCCTACCAGAATTGATTTTAATAGCAGACCATCACCGTTATCAATTTTCACAAAAACCGCCTTTGCAATTATTGTCAAAAAAGCGATCGCCGTATTATAATGTCGAAAAAGCCTCCAAGTTTATTCAAACAAAACGCCGAAGATGAAGGTTAAAGAGGTACTGAAAAGACTCCAAGCTGATGGTTGGTATGAAGTGAAAATGCGTGGCAGTCATCGGGTTTTGGCCCATCCTCATAAATCGGGGATTGTTGTTGTTCCAGGTAAACTGAGCAACGATATACCAAAAGGAACACTTTCATCTATTTGGAAACAAGCTCAATTAGGAGATTAACGATTAACTATGAAAAAGTACGCGGTGATTTATGAAAAGGGTGAAACAAATTGGGGGGCGATCGTTCCTGATTTACCTGGATGTGTCAGTATCGGCGATACTTTGGAAGAGGTACAGGAAAATGTAAAAGAAGCAATTTCTCTTTATTTGGAGGTTTTAGCGGAACGAGGAGAAACTTTACCAGAGCCTTTAATGATGGTTGGATCGGTGGAAGTTGCGGCTTAGAATAGAATATCAAAAACAATTAATGTTACCAATTCCCATAAAAAATCGCTTTTTCCATTATTAGAAAAAAACGATCACCTCTCCCTAGCAAAAAAAGCAATCGCCCATCGCAACATAAACAAAAAAGTGAGTGCTTCCCCTAAATCCAACAAAAAGTGATCGCACTACAGGAGCAGCGATAACTACAAATCAGAAATTTCCTCAAGCTTTTTCTTGATAGCCTCCATGTCAATGTGTTCAGGGTCTAACTTGATTGTTGTGATTAAGGTATCAAGGTCTTTTTGAGCCTTTCTATATTTCTCCTCCATGGTTTTGAATTTAAACTTTTCGTCACATGCTTGAGCCGCAACAACTATGGCTGAAGATACTCCAGCCAATAAAGCTTTGTCTTTCATATTCGTTAGATTTATAACTGTAGAGAGTAATCCAAAAATGATTATTGCTCCACTTATAAAATAAGCTCCTTGTCGATTTTGATTTTTATAATGTCTCCAACTATCAAGCTTGGGATTGAGAATATCGAGAGCATTTTTGCATGCTTCATTTTCACTTGGCATAAGATAAACGTCCTTTTTCATTAATAAGGTTTACAGATTATGAACTAGATTGAACTAGAGAAAAATAATCGCCGATCCTGTAGAATACTTTTTAAAGGTATTTTCATTATTCACGGCGACCTTTATTCAAAGATTAACCTTTGGCTTTTTCAACCTCAGCAATCCTTAAAACAGTCTTAAGAACCGAATCAGGTTCAAAGCGATTCGCATCAATGCCAAGTTCAATCGAAAATTAGACTTTTTCCTGAATCCTTTTTTGTAAAATCTCCTTTATTTGAGCAAGAGAAGTAGAAGCATCATACCAAACCGCTTCTGAATCAGGACTGCGACGACTCATCAATAAATCAATAGCTTTCCTGTCGTCTCGATGTACTAAAACATAAGCTTTAAGCTCTTGTCGGGTCATGGTTTCAACATTCGGTTTCATTAATCAACCTCTCAATACAACAAATCGAAGATTTTAACTAATATTCCACACCCTCCCCTGACAATGAACTTCATTCCCCATTACCTGAACCCCAGCACTTTGCCGCATCAACAACAAAGCCTCCCGACGCTCTTCATCCGTTAAAAAGTCATCCCCTTGACGACCACTAGGACAACGTTTCGGATCACCCCCTGCGGCTAAATAACGCTCCTTGGCTAATGTCATCAATGCTTGCAATTGGGATTCAGTTTGTTGTTTTTCCGTGAATTGAATCATAAATCGTTTATCCATTCAGGGGGGACAATCTCGCCATTTGGCAAAATATAGGCCACAGGCAAAACAGAACTAACCGTTTGAATTCGCCATAAACCTGTACTTTCATCATAAAGTCTCCACTCTAAAAAGTCAAGCGTTTCCAGAGCATTGACAATCAAATACTGTGCTTCGGTCGGTTCCACAAAATCAAGAAAACAAATCAATGTCAAAACTATTGTATCTCAGCCAGTGCAACAGAAATCGTCGCATTCGTAACACCTTACCATTTTCAACTTGCCACCAAATCAGCAACTTGCAAACACCCCTCTAACTGTTCTAAATCAGCCCGTAATCCTTGACTAATAAGGCTTGCATCAAGGCACGATAATCCAGAAATTCGTGCACTGCCGCTACCTGTTTCAAGTCTTCCACTACATCTTCAGGCAATCGCAACTCAATACTGGTCATAGGACGATCTTTTTGTAAGCGTTGTTTTAATTTAGCCATTTTCATAAAGTGATCGCCGAGTAATCCGTAAAATAGCCTTAAAGTTTACCTTGGATTTTTTTCTGTAAAATCTCCTTTGTTTGCTCAAAAGAAGTCGAAGCTTCATAACAAACTGCTTCTGAATCAGGACTACGGCGATTCATCAATAAATCAATAGCTTCCCTATCGTCCCGATGGGTCAAAACATAAGCCTTAAGCTCTTGTCGAGTCATTGTCTCAAAATTCGGTTTCATTAATAAACCTCCAGGTTCCATTAGCATAAATTAAAACCTCAACATCTTCACCCGCCAGAATATAAATTTCCCCAGAGCGGTCATTAAAACGAAACAAGTGAATGTCCAGATACATATCAGAAAGGCTTTGGCAAAGTTCCACTGACTTTACCGATTGTTCAAAGGTCGGAAAAATAACGCCACCTCCATATTAACGTAACTTCAGATTTTAGCAAGAAAGAGGAGCGATTAACTCCCCTAACTTAACTTATGGTGATTCAGTACCTCTTTTGAAAAGAGATAGAACCCTAATCTTTGGCTTTTTCAACCTCAGCAATCCGTAAAATCGTTTTCAGCACTGAATCAGGATTCAAACTGATCGAATCAATGCCCAATTCCACCAAAAATTCCGCAAATTCAGGATAATCCGAAGGAGCTTGACCACAAATGCCGATCTTACGACCATTGGCTTTAGCCGTTTCAATGGCCATTTTAACCATCCGTTTAACCCCTTCATTGCGCTCATCAAATAAGTGAGCCACTAAGGAAGAATCCCGGTCTAACCCTAACGTTAATTGGGTTAAATCATTGGAACCAATGGAGAAACCATCAAACACTTTGCTAAACTCATCAGCCAAGATGACATTACTGGGTAACTCACACATCACATAGATTTGTAAGCCGTTTTCCCCTTGTTTCAAACCATGTTTTTCCATCTCTGCAATGACCTTGCGACCTTCATCAGGGGTGCGACAGAACGGAATCATCGGAATCACATTGGTTAAACCCATCTCATCGCGGACGATTTTTAAGGCTTTGCATTCCAACGCATAGGCTTCACGATAGTTCGGATCATAGTAACGAGACGCACCCCGCCAGCCGATCATCGGGTTTTCTTCTTTGGGTTCAAATTGACGACCACCGAGTAAACCTGCGTACTCATTGGATTTGAAATCGGACATCCGCACGACTACCGGCTTGGGATAGAAAGCGGCGGCGATCATACCAATCCCATGGGCTAACTTATCTACAAAGAATTGGGCGCGGTTATCTTCGTAGAGTTTGGTTAACTCGGCAATTTCCGCTTTGGCAACAGGATCTTCCAACTCATCAAACTTCATTAAAGCTAAGGGGTGAGCCTTAATATGATTGGCAATAATGAACTCTAAACGGGCTAAACCAACCCCATCGGCGGGATAACTGGCGAAACCAAAGGCTTGTTCGGGGTTGCCCACATTCATCAAAATTTGGGTTTTGGTGCGAGGTAAATTGTCTAAGGCCGTTTCATGCACTTCATACTTCAAAATGCCTGTGTAAACTGCGCCTTCATCCCCTTCGGAACAACAGATGGTGACATCTTGACCCGTTGGAATGCTTTCAGTGGCATCCCCACAACCGACGATCGCCGGAATCCCCATTTCCCGTGCAATAATCGCCGCGTGACAGTTACAAACCACCACAGGGGTATATTTTTCCGTAAAGACCACATAATTGTGATGATCGGCCACCGTAATGTTATAAACATCACCCGCCTGGGCATCTTCCACTTGAACAACCCGTTGCATCCGTAGATCGCTGTTCAACAGAGACTCAAATTGACCCATTTCCTGCAATTGCTTGTCAGAAATCAGGAAATTATTATCTTTACGGAGTTTAATTTGTCCCGTAACATCTCCATCGAATAATTGCTTGGTAGCAAAAAAGCGAGTTTGAACCGTGCGGCGTTTAACCTCTCCTTTCACCCGTTGGGTATAGCCAAGAATTTCTGCTACTTTTTCCACAATCTGCACATTATAAATATTGCGATTGTTAGTGACTTGAGGAACCGTATTAATTTTGAGACAAGCAATGATTACTGCCTGTAACAAATTCTCTTCGGAGATATAGATATTAATGCGATTCTTGGCATAACAACCATCGCCGTCAATTACTCCTGCCAAAAACTGATAGGCAACTTCAGCTCCATTTTCTAAAAGAATTTGGGTAATTTGTTGCTCTTTGGCTTGGACTTCCTGGGCAATAGATTTGGAATACAGACGATAGGCTGTGGCTTGACCTGTCACCTGTTCACCACGAATAGAACCAGAAGAAATGGGTTTTTCGTAGGGAGTAAAGGACTTCCCAAAAAGAGTCGTTGCTTTTTCCTGCATGGTGGCAATAAAAGCCGCTTTTTCGGGAACATCCTTTTGAATAAACTGCACTTCCCCATGGGTGCGACTGGTATAGATAGAGCCATCGGTGATAATGCCACCCAGGAAATAAGCTAAGTCCGCTTCTTGGTTTTTGCCATCCCCCAACATTGGTACATTTTGGGAAACTAAAACCATTTCCTGCGCTTTTAACATTTCTTGAATCTCGGTTTTGACATATTCGCCATTCCGTAAATTCACCATTTTATGATCAGGCGTTAAACGCAAGGTATTATCGTTAATCCGACCTGTTTGTGACACACTGACACCAATCATTGCGGACGGGCGTTTCATGGTGTCAACAATCGGTTTCCATTCCATTTGTTGCGTTTTTGTATTCAACGATAAAGTGGATAAACCTTCATAACCCTGCTCATAAATCTGGCTTAAACTCATAAAGCCTTGATTGGTTAGAATTTTGGTATCCCCTGCAAAACAAGTCCGACCGCCTTGGTTAGTAACGATCGCCGAAGCCTGTTTCATAATCGGTTCCCAGTCGGGGTCAGTCCGGTTGGTAATCAGAACTTCACCGGGCCGGAACTGGTTAATTTCCGAAACATTGTGGATGACCTGGGCTTTACCCTGACCGATCGCCGCACCGACACTACGGCCTTTTGCTAAAACCGTACTATGTTCTTTTAACTCATAGGTTTTGATCACATTTGCCGCTTTTTGGGATTGTACCGTTTCGGGCCGGGCTTGGACGATAAATAATTCGCCGGTTAATCCATCTTTAGCCCACTCAATATCCATCGGTGTATCGGTTCCCCGTACTCCCGAATAATGGTCTTCGATAATGCAGGCCCATTTCGCTAATTGCAGAATTTCTTCATCATTAATACAGTATTTATCTCGGTCAGCCTGGGCCACCTCTACATTTTTGGTGAGCTTACTCCCCCCTGCATAGACCATTTTGATCGCCTTACTGCCTAACCGTTTTTCCAGAATTGGTTTAAACCCATTTTTCAAAGTCGGCTTAAAGACAAAGTATTCATCGGGGTTTACTGCACCTTGTACCACATTTTCCCCTAACCCGTAGGCGGCGGTAATTAAGGCGGCATGACGAAAACCGGTTTCCGTATCAATGGAGAACATGACCCCAGAGGTGGCCAGGTCAGAACGCACCATTTTTTGTACCCCTACCGATAGGGCAACCGCTAAATGATCAAAGCCTTTTTCTTGACGGTAGGAAATAGCCCGATCCGTAAAAATCGAAGCAAAACATTTATGGCAGGATTCTAAAACGCCTCTTAATCCATGCACATTCAGATAGGTTTCCTGTTGACCCGCAAAACTGGCTTCGGGTAAATCTTCGGCAGTGGCACTGGAACGCACCGCTACATCGGTATTATCGCCATAACGACCGCACATTTTCCCGTAGGCTTCGGCGATCGCCACTTGTAAATCCTGGGGAAAAGGCGTGTCTAAGATCAGATTGCGTGCTTTTTTCGCCCGTTCCTGCAAATTCGGTAAATTGGTGACATCTAAATCGGAAAACAGCGTCTGTAACTTATTTTCTAAACCCGCCGAATTAATAAAATGACGATAGGCATAGGCCGTGGTGGCAAAGCCCCCTGGGACGCTCACCCCTTTGCTGGTTAACTGTTGAATCATTTCCCCTAAGGAGGAGTTTTTACCACCGACTAACCCAACGTCCTGGGTTCCCACTTCTTCAAACCACAGAATTAAGGCTTCTTCCTTTTTGACAACGGCAGGTTTCTCTAAAACAGCACTGACCATAGGTATTTACCTCTAGCAATAATGACACTTTTAGTTTAACTACGATAAAAGTAAGCTGTGTTACATTATTTTCATTAATTTACAACTTTCAATGTTTCTTAAACTATCGCCTTAAAAAAATTGGCAAAGCCTAAGAAAGTCTTAAGATTACAATAACTTTTTGAAGTGATGCTATACTGAACAAAGCACCGAATTTTTAATGTTTCCAATCCTTAACAAATGCCTTGTTAAGTTTTATCAAAAGGGATGAAAATTTTGATACAATAGTCGTAGATCTCAGCCGTCTTCCTGGCCCTCCTCTCTCTTCATTGTAATGGCTCAACGGCGAGATTTTTCCCTAACGTGATATTGGTATGGCCTTCCCCGCATCTTCTCCTTTTGCTTCTCCCTCCCAACAGTCTCCGACTCGTTCGGGTCAAAGTTATCCTTTGGGAGCCACCGTTTATGCCGATGGGGTGAATTTTTGTTTGTTTTCCAAATATGCAACCCAGGTATTTTTGTTGCTGTTTGATGATCCCTTGGCCGCTGAACCCTCCCAGACCATTCCCCTCGATCCCAAGCAGAATAGAACCTTTTACTATTGGCATATTTTTGTGGAAGGGATGCGGCCCGGGCAAATTTATGCCTATCGGGTAGATGGCCCCCAGCAACCTGAACGGGGTCTGCGGTTTGATCCGAGTAAGGTTCTGCTTGACCCCTACGCTAAGGCGATCGCCGGAGAAGCTATCTATAATCGTCAGGCGGCTATGGAGTACGGGGTGGATAATTGCGCTCAAGCCCTGCGGGGGGTGGTGGTGGATACCAATCCCTACGAATACGACTGGGAAGGCGATCGCCCTCTACGCACACCCTATTCCTCCAGCGTGATCTATGAACTCCATGTGGGGGGATTCACCAAAAACCCTAATTCCGAGTTACCCGACCATCAGCGTGGGACGTTTGCCGGACTGATTGAGAAAATTCCCTATCTTCAGGAACTCGGCATTACGGCGGTTGAATTGTTGCCGGTTCATTACTTTGACCCCGAAGATGCCCAGCCCGGTCTAACGAATTATTGGGGATACAGTACTATTGGCTTTTTCGCGCCCCATAGTGGTTACAGTTCGCGGCAAGACCCCCTGGGCCCGGTAGATGAATTTCGAGATATGGTCAAGGCTCTGCATAGGGCCGGGATCGAGGTCATTCTTGATGTGGTGTTTAACCATACGGCCGAAGGGAACGAAAATGGCCCGACTCTCTCCTTTCGCGGTATTGATAATAGTACTTACTATATTTTGGATGGTGAAGACCCCAGTCAGTACCATAATTACAGTGGTTGCGGCAATAGTGTTAAGGCGAATCATCCCGTTGTCGGGGGGTTAATTCTCGATTGTTTGCGGTACTGGGTATCGGTGATGCACGTGGATGGCTTCCGTTTTGATTTGGCTTCGGTGTTTGCGCGGGATATTATGGGCAATCCTTTTCAGGGGGAAGAGGGCGGCACGGCGAATATTATTTGGGCGATCGAGTCGGATCCGGTTCTCGCCGGCACGAAATTAATTGCCGAGGCCTGGGATGCGGCGGGGCTTTACAGTGTCGGGAAATTTGTCGAGCTTGCCGATTGGTTTGCGGAATGGAATGGCCCCTATCGCGATGATGTGCGGCGGTTTGTCAAGGGGGATTGTGATATGGTCAAACGTCTCAGCGATCGCCTGATGGGGAGTCCTGACATTTATCATCGCACGGACACCGATATTAACCGCAGTATTAATTTTGTTACCTGCCACGATGGATTTACGATCAATGATTTAGTGTCCTATGATGAAAAACATAACGAAGCCAATGGCGAAAAGAATCAAGACGGTTCGGACGATAACTGTAGTTGGAATTGTGGGGTAGAAGGCGAAACCGATGATCCGGTAATTAATGCCATCCGCTTACGACAAATTAAGAATTTTTTTACGATTCTCTTTTTCTCCCAGGGAACTCCGATGTTATTAATGGGCGACCCGGTGCGTCGTACCCAAAAAGGCAATAATAACGCCTACTGTCAAGATAACGAGTTAAGTTGGTTCGATTGGCAAGGGGAAGAAAATCATACGGAGGAAACCCATTTTGTGCGGGGCTTAATTCAACTTACCCAGTCTTTACAAATTTTTCAGCAAGAAACTGTCTTAGCGGTTTTAGATCTGGGTATTGAAGAATTACTCAAAGAAAAAATTGATCCGGAAACCGAAGAGGTGATTCCTCCCCAACCCATTGATAAAACGGCCTTAAAACGGACTTACCTAGACCTGACCCACAACCATCCCCATCCCCACGTCACCTGGCACGGAGTTGAATTTGGCTTACCCGATTGGTCGTATCATTCCCATAGTCTCGCTTTGACCTTACACGAACCCCAAGCCGAGGAACAATTACATATTATTCTCAATGCCTATTGGGAACCCTTGTTGTTTGAGTTGCCTCCCCTGGCTAACGGGAAAAAATGGCATCGCATTGTGGATACGTTTTTGCCTACGCCCCAGGATTTTTGTGAATTGGCGATCGCCCCGGTTGTCACCCTCGAAAATTATTTAGTGCAACCCCGTTCGGCTATTGTATTAATGGCAAAGTAGGGAGATGTTACTTGACATCCCCCCCTTGCTAAAGCAAGAGGATTCCTGAACCTCACGATTCAAGTTTCTGCTTCATTCACCGTCGCATAGCACAGTCGAAACTATGTACTGTCTTACACAGAGTCCACAGACTTTCGCTCCATTTCTGAAGCCCGATCCCGTGTGTCCCACGGTACGGTTTCCGCAAAATGCTTCTAGTGCTTGGTGCTGAGACTTTTTACCTTGCCAAGCGTTTCTGGCAAGAACCCTCTAAGCCTAGTTTTCAAGGTGCGATACCAACCACTTGGTTTTCGTGTCTGGTATCTTAATTCTAATCCAAAGCCGTCCTAAAGGCTTGTCGAAGTACCTGCCGAAGGGACGGGGTTTCAGACCCTTTTTTTCGATGATATTATCTATGGGCATAATCGCTTACGTTAATCAACAAATGGGGAAAACCATGGCACAAACACCGATTTCTCCCGTGGTGCTAGTCATCCTAGATGGTTGGGGCCATCGTTCCGAACAACGGGCCAACGCGATCGCCCTAGCAAAAACCCCGATTATGGATAGTCTTCTGGCGGCCTATCCCCATACCCTCATCAATACCTCCGGTAAAGACGTAGGTTTACCGAAGGGGCAGATGGGCAACTCGGAGGTGGGCCATCTTAATATCGGTGCCGGGCGGATTGTCCCCCAGGAGTTAGTCCGCATATCCGATGCGGTGGAAAATGGTTCCCTTTTTGAAAATCCCGTTTTAGTTAACATTTGCGAAGAAGTTCGTCAGCGTCAAGGGAAGTTACATCTCATTGGGCTATGTTCCGAGGGCGGTGTCCATTCCCACCTAGACCACCTATTAGGACTATTGGATCTGGCGAAGTTGCAGGGAGTCGGTCAGGTGTGCGTCCATGGCATTACCGATGGCCGCGATACCCACACCACCGAAGGGATTAACGCTCTAACCCGCATCCAAGAGCACATGGATCTCATTGGGGTTGGTCGTTTGGTGACTCTCTGTGGTCGTTATTACGCCATGGACCGCGATCGCCGTTGGGATCGAGTCGAAAAAGCCTATCGGTTATTGACGGAAGATGGAGTAGGCGATGGTCGTACCGCCACGCAAGTGCTAAAAGACTTTTATGCCCAGGATATTACAGATGAATTTATCCCACCGACCCGTCTTGCCCCTGGAGCCGTTGAGCCGGGGGATGGCATTATTTTTTATAATTTCCGTCCCGATCGCGCCCGTCAACTCTGTTATGCCTTTTTAAATCGCAGTTTTGATGGATTTGAGCGAGAACGGATTCAACCCCTCAGTTTTGTCACGTTTACCCAGTACGACCCCCGACTCCCCGCGAAAGTCGCCTTTGAGCCACAGAATTTAAACAATATCCTAGGGGAAATTATCGCTAAGGCCGGTTTAAAACAATTTCGGACAGCAGAAACGGAAAAATATCCCCACGTTACCTACTTCTTTAATGGCGGGCTGGAAAATCCCTTTGAGGGAGAAGACCGGGAACTCATTCCCAGTCCTAGGGTGGCCACCTATGATTTAGCCCCAGCCATGTCCGCCGAAGCCGTAACGGATACCGTTTGTGCGGCCATGGCCAAGGGGATTTACGGTTTTATTGTGGTCAATTATGCCAACCCGGATATGGTGGGTCATACCGGCAACCTAGAAGCCGCCGAAATGGCGATCGCCACTGTTGACCATTGTTTAGGACGCTTGCTAGAAAGTGCTAGTCAACAGGGAGGAACGGTTTTAATTACGGCGGATCACGGCAACGCAGAATACATGAGCGATGAAGCCGGCAATCCCTGGACAGCCCATACTACCAACCCAGTGCCGTTGATCCTTGTGGAAGGGGAAGGTCGTAAAATTCCGGGTCACGGTGCCGATGTGCAACTCCGGGAAGGGGGACGACTAGCAGACATTGCCCCAACCATCCTTGATATTCTACAATTACCCAAACCCCCAGAAATGACCGGGGAATCCCTGATCGGCCCTAGCAACGTTGAAGTCCGGGAAAATCGGACTCCGGTAAGGCTAGGCCGTTAATTTAATTTCTTAAATCCCTAAATTACTCCCATGACCCTCGTTGCCATCATTCGGATTGTTTGGTTAATTTCCGCCGCGTTATTGATTGTTCTCGTCTTATTACATAGTCCGAAAGGGGATGGTTTAGGGGGAATTGGCGGCCAAGCCCAATTATTTACCAGTGCCAAGAGTGCGGAAAAAACCCTGAACCAGGTTACCTGGACGCTGAGTAGTATTTTTATTGGTTTAACGGTGGTGTTAAGTGCCGGTTGGTTAGCACGTTAGTCCCCATGTCTCGTTTTGCCCCCCAGTCCCCAAGTTTGGGGGAGGATTCAGAAATGTTTCGCTCCCCTTAGTTTTAGAGAATTAGCGTGGCCCCCAGGGCGTTTTGCGGAGAACTTCCACTAATGTCCATTTTTTAGAACTACCATCGGCGGGAGGATTGGCAATGGTTTCTTCCCGAATTTTGAGTTCATAGAGATAGCCCGGCTCAAAGGTAAACCCTTCGATCACCCCATAGTGTAATCGCCAGTTGTCCTGGAGATTTTCCCGCACCTGAAGACATTGCATGGGCGCAACCCCACTACAGGGAACCCACTTGGCATTCACATAAAGAATCTTTTCCGTGCCAACTCGTCGTCCGGTTGGGGCGGGATCAAAAACCAGGGCGGGATTGGTTTCATCCTTACCGGCAAAAAGAAGCAGTTGGCCCTGGGCGTTGAGACTATAACGGGTCACGGTTTTTAGGGCTTCGAGCATTTGTTGCTCCTGTTTCATGAGCGGGGCGGAACAGGCCATCATGGTACTGGCCAGGTTGGGCGAGACGGTCAGACGAAATCCTTCGCCAGTAAATCCCCCCACAAAGCGATTACAGCCGCCGGTTCCCGATAGACTATCGCCCTTAAAGGCCAATGTGGCCGGGCGTTCGGTTAAGGGTTTTACCCCCCCCATTTGGCTTAATTGCCATTCCGTTCCGTTTAGGGAAGCGGCCGGGGAAGTTTCTTGTCGCAAACTGCTGGCCGTTGTTTGCACGGGAGTAAAACGGAGATTACGGGCTTGTCCTTGTTCCACTAGGCGCAATTCCAGATCTCCCTGGGGGGTCAGACGATAACCCTGCACACGACCCAGGGCTTTCAGATAAGCGGTTTCTATATCCATTTGGGGCGGTGGACAGGCCATACGAGTGGTGGCGATCGCCCCAAATTTTAACTGATTGCCTTTCCCTTCCACCGTCGCTCGATAGCGATTACAGCCCGATGAACCACTCATACCTAGGGAACTAAAACTCAGAGTAATTTCCGGCTCTTCAGGAACGGCGATCACATCACTGGAAGCCAGTCGCCAGGTGGTATTGACCAGGGTTTGAGGAATCACAACGTTGGGTTTAGCGGGTTTCGGGCTACGTTGAGCCAGGGACGGAGAAAAGTCCGTCAGAGCAAAGGGAGTCAGTAGGCTGGTGACGAGTAACCCTTGGGACAAAAATCGTTTCATGGAAGCCACCCGAAAATACAAACACAGCAAAATTATTTCATAGCTTTAGACACATCAAGGCTCACCAAGGTCAGAAAAATCGCTGTCTTGGTTCCAGCTAGATCCGGATTAGAGTCCTAACCTCACTAATCGGGAATATCCGGAGCCGCGATCGCCGCCTCTGGGGTTTTAGGAGTGGTTGGAGGTGGGGCCTCATCCGAACCGCGTCCCCCCTTGAGTAACCAATGTTCAATTTCTTTGATCACGGTATAAAGCACCGGCACCAGAAATAAACTCAGCAGAGTAGAAATCATGTAACCCCCAAAAATCGCCGTTCCCAAAGACCAACGACTCATTGCCCCGGCTCCCGACGCAATCACCAACGGCCAGAAACCCACCAGACCAGAAATCGCCGTCATTAAAATCGGTCGGAGTCGTTCCTTCGCCGCAAAGGCCGCCGCCTTACTAATGCCCATGCCCAAGTCCATGGCCTGGTTGGCAAATTCCACAATCAAAATGGCGTTTTTACTCGCCAAGCCGATTAACATCACTAGGGCTACCTGGGCATAGACATTATTGTTTACCGTTGGCCAAACTGCATTGGTCATCACCTGGGCCGAACCGCGCAATAGAATTGCCCCCATCGCCCCCAAAATGGCCAGGGGAACCGTAATCATAATAATGGTCGGGTCAATATAGCTCTCATACTGCGCCGCTAGGACTAAAAACACCATGACAAACGCCAAGCCGAAAATGACCGGAGCCGCTCCTCCCGATTGTTTTTCCTGATAGCCCGTACCGTACCACTCAAAACCGATACTGGGGGGCATAATTTCTTTGACTAATTTTTCCATAGCGGCCATGGCCTGACCCGTGCTATAGCCCTGGGCCGGTGCCGCTTGTACGTCCACCGCAGGATAGATATTAAAGTGGGTAACAATCGGTGGATAGGTTGTTGGTTCGACTTTAACCAGGTTGTCCAGTTGCACCAGGGTTCCATCCCGCGATCGCACATAGAGACGACTGAGATCCTGGGGATTCGAGCGAAATTTATTTTCCGCCTGGGCATAAACCTGATAAAGACGACCCCCTAGGACAAATTGGTTCACATAACTCGAACCGAGGTAAACCCCCAAGGTTTGGAAAATACTCGAAATATCCACATTTTGGGCATTGGCGCGTTCCCGTTGAATGGAAATTTCAAAGAGGGGAGCCGAAAAGGTAAATTGGGTAAAGACCGTGCGGGGATTAAGTTCCGGCAGTTGTCGTGCCGCCTGCATATACTTCTGAATATTCTCAATAAACGTATCCATGGGCATATCCCCCCGGTTTTGGATATAGAAATCCAAGCCGCCGGTGCTACTTAAACCATCAACGGGAGGGGCATTCACCGCAATCACCTGGGCCTCGGTCATCTGCTGGGCTAACTGACGGTTCAGATCTGCTAAAAAGGCAAAAACCGAGCGTTTCGCCCCTGGCCGCTCATCCCAGGGTTTCAATTTGACAAAGAAAAGGGATTTACTACTGTCATTGCCTAGGAAACTGAAGCCCCCCATCCCCATCACGTGTTCCACATCTTCGTTTTTACGAACAATGTCGGTAACTTTGGCGATCACTTTTTTGGTGTATTCAATCGAAACCCCTGGCGGCGAGTTCCCTAACAGAAAAAAGTAGCCCTGATCTTCTTCAGGAATAAAGCCTGTGGGAGTAGCGTTATAGACCCAGGCGGTAGCGATTAATCCGGCAATAAAGAAGGGAATGACTAAGAGACGAATGGTAATTAAAAATTCGACAAGTCGGCCATAACCTTCCTTAAACCATTCAAAAAAGGTATTAAATGCCCTGAAAAAGATGCCCAAGGGGCCGTGGTCTTTTTTCTTAGGCCGCATAATGATGGCCGACATACTCGGTGAAAAACTCAGGGCGTTAAAGGTGGAAATGGCCACCGAAAAAGCCATAATCAGCGCAAATTGCTTATACACAATCCCCGTTGTACCGGGAAAGAAAGTTACGGGAATAAATACGGCCATTAACACAATGGAGGTAGCAATCACCGCCGCCGTTAATTCATTCATGGCATCTAAGGCCGCCTGGAGGGGACGCATTCCCTGGGATAACTTAGTTTCGATCGCCTCCACCACCAGAATCCCGTCATCTACCACCAGACCTGTAGCCAGAATCACCCCGAAGAGGGTTAACTGATTCAAACTAAAGCCAAAAACGAGGGCAAAGGCCATGGCCCCAATCAAAGAAACCGGGATGGCGATCGCCGGGATAATCGTGGTGCGCCAGTTTTGCAGAAAGATAAAAATAACGAGGAATACTAACAGGATGGCTTCAATCAGCGTTTTTTGCGCTTCATCCAAGGCGGCGGTTACAAACAGAGTGTTATCCGTTGCCACTTCGGCGTTGAGACCGGGGGGGAAAAGGGGGCGTAATTCCTGGATTTTGGCCCGCACTAATTCCGCCGTATTTAAAGCATTCGTACCGGGTAACTGATAAACCAGAAAAGCAACGGCTGGTGCTCCATTAAACAGCGCGGTTTGCTTATAACTCTGGGAACCGATGGTGGCATAACCCACATCCTTAATCCGGATTAACGTTCCATCATCCCCCACTTTGATCACAATTTCTGCCGCTTCCTCCGGCGTAACAAAACGTCCCAGAGCGCGGGCATTAATCTGATACATTTGGTCAGGATTAACGGGGGGCAAATTCACCCCACCGGCTCCCACTTGAATATTTTGTTCCCGAATCGCATTGACCACATCGAGGGCCGATAATTTCCGCGCCGCTAGGGCATCGGGATCTAGCCAAAACCTCATCGCATAAAGTCCAGGCCCAATGATGACCGTGCTACCGACCCCGTTTAATCGTTTAATTTCATCGTTAACCACCCGGTCCACAAAGTTACTGAGAAAAATATCATCGTAGATATAGTTTCCCTGCTTGTCTTTTTCGGAGTAAAAACCGTAGGCAATGGTAATCGAGGGGGATTGTTTTTGTGTCGTAATCCCTTGCCGGTTTACCTCTTCCGGTAAGCTCGATTGGGCGATCGCCACGTTATTTTGCACCAAAACCTGGGCAATATTGCGATCCATTTCCACGGGAAAATAAACGTTGACCGAGGTTGTTCCCGTATTGTCCGTCGTCGAGTTCATGTAGATGACTTGCTCAGTCCCGTTAATCTGTCGCTCTAATACGGTAGTTACGTTATCAGTGGCGGTTTTGGCATCGGAACCCACATAGTTCGTGGTGACAGTTACCTGTTTAGGAGCCAGATCCGGTAATTTCGCTAGGGGTAACAACGGTAAGGCGATCGCCCCTAACAGAACAATCACAATGGTGCAGACCGTCGTTAAAACCGGTTTTTTGATGAAAACTTCAGAAATACTGAGCAACATAGAAACTCAAAAGGGAACTGAGGAGACCAAAGCCAGACTATCGAGACGCACAAAGTCGGGATTTAGATTCCCTAAATCTTAAAACCTTATGGTCGGAAAAACCCTAGCGACATTCTTTTGCGATATTTTCCTAATCGGACTAACGGGGATCGGATTTAACACAGGCCAATGTCCGAATAATGGCGGCGGTGGTGTAGGCTCGACTGGCGTTGCCTGTGGGATCAAACTTTGTCCCTTTTTCGTTGACGGGGGAAGCCACTTGACAATAGGCCGACATTTGTTGGGTTAATTGCAGGTTATAGCCAGAAACATCGGTAAATTTCAAAGGAGGATTCATCGGCGTTAAGGCGGGGGATTTGCCCATTTGGGTTTTAATCGTCTCGGCGGCTCGCCGGAGGAAAGCCACTAAATCGGCTCTCGTAATATAATCGGTCGGGCGAAAGGTGCCGGTCGGTGTCCCTGCCGGTAGGATATTCCACTGGGCCCAGGTAATTTTCGGATAACTCCAGCGATCGCTAGGAACATCGGTAAAGGGACGAACGGTTTGGGTCGGGGGGGCGTTGAGATCAACGGGAGTCATGGTATTAATCGCATCCACAATCATCGAGACGGCCTGTTCACGGGTGACAGGTTGATTGGGACGGAAGGTGCCATCGGGAAAGCCTTCGACAATGCCTAACTGTAAAGCCTGTTGAATTTCGGGACGATAGACATTTTTCTGAATATCCTGAAACGAGGGGGCATTAGAGCCGGGACTGGGCATGGTTTGGGTGATGCCGGGTAGAGGGTTGCCCAGAATCCAAGTAGCGGCCAAGGCCGATAGCCAAACGCGAGTAGTCATGCAAAAGCTCCCGAAATCAAGCGTTATTTAACCCCCTATGATAAAAGTCCCCAGAATTTTCTTGGCTTTCTCCCGGTAAATAGTTGCAAAACTTAATAAACTTAATAAAACGAAGGGAAATTAACGGAGTTATCTGAATAATTGAAAATAGATTCGCCTTTAAATTTGCCAACAACGGACAATCCCATCTTGATCCCCGGCAATTAAAATCTGCCCATGGAAGGTCAAACTATTAATGCTGTGGGTATGGCCCTCTAAACATTTGTGTTCCTGACCTGTTAATAAATTCCAGATATAAATTCGACTGTTACGACTACCCGCCGCAAGATAATGACCATCCTGGCTATAGGCGATCGCGTTGATGTAGTCGGGATGTTCAAAGGCCGGCTTCATTTCCTTACCGGTGGGGACGTGCCAAAGACGCACGGTACTATCCCAACTACCGGAGGCAACGAACTGACCATCGGGACTAAAAGCGACACAACGAACATGATGACGATGGCCAAGACACTGATGCACCTCTTGACCGGAAGCCACTTCCCAGATTCGTAGGGTTTGATCTTTACTGCCGGTGGCTAATAAATGACTATTGGGACTAAAGGCCAGACTGGTGATGTGATCTTGATGTCCCTGGAGCAGACGGTTCGGTTTATTGCCCCGCAGAAATTGCCAGCCCACTTTTAAGGCATTATCTCCATCGGCGATCGCCCATAAACGAACAACTTTTTCCCAACCGCCACTGGCCAAATACTGATTATTGGGACTAATCGCGACCGCCGTAATCCAATCTTGATGACCACTAAACACCCGGAGAATGGTTCCGTAGGCCATATCCCACAAGCGCAAACTTTGATCGACACTGCCCGATAACAAATAACGACCATCGGGACTAAAGGCCACACTCGTCACGCGATCGCGGTGGCCAATTAAAAGATTAATCCGGCGTTGTTGTAACCGATGCCAAACATGAATCGTGGGTTCATTGGTCGCTGTAGCAATGAATTCCCCATTGGGACTACAGGCCACCCCATAGATCCAATTACTATGTCGCTTGAGTTGGTGACGGTAATGACCCTCAGCAATGTACCAAGAACGAATGGTGGCATCGTAGCTACTGGAAATTAAATATCGGGATTTGGGATCAAACTGGATACTTTGAATCGTATTCCAATGGCCCTGTAAGCGTTGAATTTCTTGAAATTGGGTCAAGTCCCACACTCGAATAGATTTATCATCAATACCGGCGGCGGAGGCTAAACGACGACCATCTCCACTAAAACAAAGATGAGTCACCCTGTCCAGATGTCCTTTTAACCGTTGAATGGGTTGGCCGGAGGGGATTGACCATAGTTGAATAGTATTATCCCGACTGCCAGAGGCCAGAATGTCTTGATGGGAGCTAAAACCCAAACTGGTAATCGCCTGGCTATGGCCTTGCAGACACGCCATTTCCTGATGTTTCAGCACATCCCAAAAACAAACCACACCATCCTGAGTACCCAGGGCAAGATAGTCCCCCTGGGAAGAAACCGCGATTTTTGTAAAAATTCCTTGATTACTTTCAAAAATGGGTTTGGCATACCCCGTTCTCAGTTCCCATACCGTGACTATCGTGCTTTTTTGGTGTATAAAGAAGCCGAGGTGGGAGGTCACAGCGATGCCAGTGATCGGCTGTTCTTTTGCTTGGAATTGTTGTAGTAATTTGCCCTTTCCCAGTTCCCACACATATACCCAGATACGATGTACCAAGACCAGGAGTTGCTGATCCGGTGTAACCGTGCCCAGGGTTACCGGGTTGTCAATTTCCCACAGTAATTGACCCGTTGTTAAGTCGAACAGGGTTGCCCCACTGGCCGCGATCGCCACCACCAAAACTTCTGAAAGGGGGATAACCTGGATTAACTTGCCCCGTCCCAAACGCTGTTGTAATCGTTCCTGAGCAAGATCGGGAAGCCGGAAAGTCCCCTTTAACTCCGTTGCTCCTAGGTTGGCGATCGGCCACAGCCCCCCCGGCCCCTGGGTAACACGATGACGACTCAGCCACCACTCCCGCACACTACGGGGTCGCTCTTCCCGTTTCAACTGCAACGCTTGGTTTACTAACTGTTCCCAGGGGGGGATTAACCCATCCGGTTCCCAGCCCACTTCCCCCGACAAGCGTTTCATGGCCGGCGGCGGTAATTTGCCCGTAATGATTTGGTACAATAACATCCCCAACTCAAAGAGGTCACTTTCCGGACCTAATTCTCCCCCCGTGATAATTTCCGGAGCCGCGTACTGTTCCGTAAAAAGCCGAGTATCCACCCGCCGAGCATTAGCTACCTGACGTGCCGCCCCAAAATCAATCAGATGAACTTTATTGTCAGCCGTGAGAATCAAATTTTCGGGTTTCAGATCGAGATGATAAATACCAGAATGGTGAATGGCACTCAGAGCATCAACAATTTGTTCAATTAGAAATTCGACCTTGGGTAAGGGTAATTTTCTTCCCGGTTGAGCCTTCAGAATTTGTGTTAACGTTTTCCCCTCAATTAAATCCATGACCATATAGGCCGTATTGTGAGCCTCGAACATATCGTAAACGCGCACCACATTGGGATGACTCAGTTTCGCCAAAATGCGAGCCTCTTCAATAAACCGATGGAGCGATCGCTGATAGGCATGGACGGCCTGTTGAGGGACAATAACCGACTGATTGGTTTGGTCGCGTAGGGCAAATTCAATGGGATAAAATTCCTTAATGGCAAAGACTTCATCTAAGCTGGTATGGTGAGCCGCATAGGTAATGCCAAAACTTCCCCGACCTAGGGCGTAATCTAAGCGATAGGTTGCTGACCGTAGTAGCGTCCCCGGTAACAAAACATCTCTTAATAGGGAAGGTAAATGAATTTTGCATCGCGGGCAGTGTTCCGTGTTGGGGGGAATTGACCCGTAGTGGCAGTTGAGGCAACGCATAAATTCAGGTTCGGTGAGGGTCAGGAAGAGCAAGCCACATCAGATGCAGGGTGACGGAGGAGAAGGCGAGCATTCCCCGGGGTCTGCAAAACTATACCTAAGAGAAGAGCCAGGGGGTTAACGCTTACCCAACGATTATTTGGGGATGTCTCTATAATTCTAATTTTGATAGGGGAGTCTATTGCCCGAATCGTCAGCGATGTTTAATAAATTTAATAAATATTGACCGTTACTTGTCTTCATTCAACGGCTCTATCTTTTCCATCTTTTCCCCGCTACCGACCATCGCCCCCATTCCTACCATGAAAAAACGAGTCACCCTTTCTTTTCCCCGTCGGGCTATTCAGATGCCTGTCACCTATCGGTTAGCCAAGGATTTTAATATTGCCACCAGTATTATTCGCGCCCAGGTGGCTCCCAATCAAATCGGGAAGATGGTTTTGGAATTGTCGGGCGATATTGACCAGTTGGAAGCGGCGATGGAATGGATGCGATCGCAGGAAATCCAGGTTTCCTTAGCCAGTCGGGAAATTAGTATTAATGAGGATAGTTGCGTGGATTGCGGTCTTTGTACAGGCGTTTGCCCCACCGAAGCTCTCATTCTCGATCCCGACTCCTTTAAGTTAACTTTTCGGCGATCGCGCTGTGTCGTTTGTGAACAATGTATTCCGGCCTGTCCAGTCCAGGCGATTTCGACGAATTTTTAAGGGCCAACGGGATTCAGAACACTAGCCAAAAACTGAGATGGCGAATCACTTTTGTTGGGAGACAGGGCGGTAGTTGAGCGACTTGGTAAAAGCTTGGGCAATCTCCAAACTGGACGCAAATCCGATCCGATTAGCCAAAGAACTGAGTTAACTAGAGTTACGCGAATCGTGTGAGGTCAATCATGCTCAAACTAACTACTCGTTTAGAATTAACTACCCTAGGCTTTTTGTTAACTCTACTGGGCCTACAATTCCAGGACGCAATGGCAAACCCAGTGAATCAATACAATAATCGTCAGCCGGTAGATATTATTATTGATGCTCAACCTTCGAGCCAGCCTTCTTTACCGCCTCAAACCCCGTCCCAAAGTCGTCCCAGCAATACGACCAATCCTGCCCCCCGCACCAGTAGCATTGATCCTCGTTTTGCCTGTCAACTGTATAACGGGCAATATACAGTGATGTATCGCCCCCTCAGTCAGCCCGGTCAAGCTTACCCCTGGGCCGTTCCCCGTAATTTAGGGGATGGTTGGACAGCCCAACGCCGTTGTCAGGAAATTAGTCAACGTCTGGAGCAGTATCGTCCCGATGGGTTGGCGGAATTAAGCACGGGTTATGAAAATGGCTATCAAACCATTTGTGCTACCACAGAAGCGGTTCCCCGGTGTCGCATTGTGTTAACCGTTCCCCCTGGTCAAAGTGCCGAAGTCATCCGCGATCGCATTTTTGAGTCTCTCAGCGTTGCCGATAGTGGACAGATGACCCGGGGAGTCAGTGCGTTTCAAGGAAATTCGGGGAATTTTCTCAAGCCGTTAGAGCAGATCTTTAATCGCGGTCAGAAACCCGCCACTCCTAACCCTCAAGCAACTAAAACCGGGATTAATCTCAAGCCTTTTTTGGACACCAAGGACGGCGGAACCGGGCAGAAACTCAGTCAACAAAATCAACCCAATGCCCAACCGGATTTTCCTGACTTTCCCGATCAACCCACCCAATCCCAACCGCTCAAACGACTCAAGTCCAATCAATTCCGTTAAGTAAGGGGATTCATTCAACAGTCAAACCGAGAATCTATAAAACACAACCCAACAGAATTAACTGCGAAAAAGCCTAGTATATTGACTTTCATGGTTCATCGAGGCCAGGGCTAAACCCCAACTGCAACTGGATAATTCCTCATCGGTTAATGCCTGGATTTCAGGCAAAATATTCACTAAGGGCTGATGTAAATGCTGGGTGATTTGTTGTCCCTCGGTCTGGCCCAGGGGAATTAAACGTACCCCGGCACTGATTAAATTACTTAACCAACTTTGTCCGTAGCCTAATAAAATTAGGGTTTCGGGAAGTTCCCATTGGGCCGCGGCGATTCCCCAGGCGATCGCATAATTGCAGGGGGTTCCCAGGGTTTGAACCATCGGTTGTACCGCCGGATAAAGCTGACCGACTAAGCGACGGAGGGATTGCCCCATTTGCCAACTTTGTTGACGTAATTCTGCACTATCCCAATTCGCCGAAAGATAGGCATTCCACTGCGTTAAGACCGCTAGATCCTGAGCTTGGGCGGCTCGATAGGCCCGAAATAAAATCGCCAATTCCACCCGAATAGACCCCTGAGCCAATTCCATCGCTAACCACCGCTCTAGGCTTGGGGCATCGTGAATGATTCCCTGATGGATGAGCCATTCTAATCCCTCGGAATAACTATAGGCTCCCACCGGTAACGCCGGGCTAACCAGTTGTAATAAACTTAAAAAATCCTGAAGCATGGCAGTTCACTATGACAGCTATACGCATTGGTAACGGTTACGATATTCATCGTCTGGTGACAGGGCGATCGCTGATTTTGGGAGGAGTGACGATTCCCCATCATCTCGGACTCATGGGCCACAGTGACGCGGATGTTTTAACCCATGCCATCATGGATGCACTGTTAGGAGCCTTGAGTTTAGGAGACATTGGCCATTATTTTCCCCCAACCGATCCCCAATGGGCCGGAGCCGATAGTTTAGTCCTCTTAAAACAGGTGTATAGTCTCATTACTGAGCGGGGCTGGGCGATCGGCAATTTGGATAACGTCATTGTGGCCGAACAACCGAAACTCAAACCGCACCTAGAAACCATGAAAAAGACCTTAGCCGCCGTCTTAAACCTTGACCCCGATCAAATTGGCATTAAGGCCACCACCAACGAAAAACTCGGCCCCGTTGGCCGGGAAGAAGGCATTGCCGCCTATAGCGTGGCTCTATTAATCAAGGCTTAAAACCTAAGACTGGCCACTAAGATTGGGAAGCCCTGGGAATCGTGGGCAAAACACAGCAATTCACCTCATCCAAACAAACCTTGCCCCATTGCAGGGCCCAACGTACTAACTCCACCCGATTATCCGTGCGAGTCTTACAGAGAATATTACTGATATGGTTATCTACCGTCCGCTTGCTAATCTCTAACTTCTCAGAAATTTCCTGATTGGTCAGTCCTGTCGCCACTAATTCCAAAATTTCAAGTTCCCGATCCGATAACGAGGCAGGAGTTTGGGATTGTTCGGTGGCCATAAATGCGACTTCCTCTTAGTATTTTTACTTACTTCTCTATTGTAGAAGAGAATTGTAGAAGAGAGCAGATAGAGTGACGCACCTAGGCCGGAGATTGACCACACCGATTAACGCCGGGAGAGTTTAGGGAGACACTAAGGGAAAACAAAGGGAAAAAGTCGTTCCCTGATTCACCTCACTAATAAAATGAATGGTTCCCCCTTGCAATTCCACATAGCGTTTAACAATATTGAGACCCAACCCCGTCCCCGGAATATCCCCCACATTGCTGGCCCGGTGGAAAGACTCAAATAAATGATGCTGGTCTTCGGGGGGAATACCAATCCCCTGATCGCTGATCTGGATCGTCAGATGGGTCGCATCGGCACTCATGCTTAATTGAACGGCTGACCCTGGGGAGGAATATTTTGCGGCGTTACTGAGCAGATTACCGAGGATATGTTGCAATAAACGCTCATCGCCATAGATAGGATCGGGAACATTGTCCGCCACCTGAATATTTAACGAATGGTGTTCACCGATGCCTAGGGTAAATTCTTCAGCTAAACCCTGACAAAATTCCCCTAGGGCGATAGGAGCAACAGCCACCTGTAACCGTCCCGATTCCGCCCGACTGATACAGAGTACATCATCAATCAGGTCTTTTAGACGACCCCCGGCCAATTGAATATTTTTAATATAGTGCAGTTGCTTTTCCGGGGTGATGCGCTCATGGTAGCGTTCTAACAGGGCAGTAAAGCCCAGAATCGAGGTCAAGGGCGTGCGAAATTCGTGGGAAACAATATCTACAAACTGACTCTTCATCTCATTGAGTTCTTTTTCCTTAGCTAAGGATTTTTTGATTTCTTCCTCCGCCTGCTTACGTTCCGTAATGTCGGTGGCTACCCCTAACACTTGATTAACCGTACCATCAGGGGAATAGACCGGCACTTTATGGGTTTGAAAAATGCGTTTTTCTCCATTGGGTAAAGTAAACGTTTCTTCTGGCAGAAAAACAGCCGTTTGACTGTGAATAACCTGTTGATCCATCTGATAGTAGATCTCCGATTCTTCCCGATTACTCGATAACTGATAATCGTTTTTGCCGATAATGTCTTCAATAGGACACTGGTAGAGTTGAGCCAGAGCTTGATTCGCTAAAGTATAATAGCCTTGGACATCTTTTACAAAAATACAACTGGGATTCACATCAATCAAGTTACGCAGAAATAATTGATTTTGTTGTAGAGATTCCTGGGCCTGTTTGCGTTCAGTAATATCTTCCACCATCCCTACTAAAAATTGCGGATGCCTCTGAAGATTGCGGACTAAAGAGACAGTCAAAAAGCCCCAGAGAATCGTTTTATCTTGACGCAGATAACGTTTTTCCGTTTGATAAAAGTCCCTCTGGCCGGTAATCAATTCTTGAAAGACTTTCCAGTTTTGATCGCGTTCTTCAGGATGATTAATATCCAGGAAAGTTAAATGGCTTAATTCAGTTTCAGAGTAACCAAGAAGTTGCACAAAAGCAGGGTTAACGCGATAGAAGTAACCCAGGGGATTCACTAGAACAATCCCGATCGCTGCCGATTCAAAGATAGCGCGAAATTGAGCTTCACTTTTTTGGATCTGAGCTTCAGAGCGTTTACGTTCAGTAATATCCCGAAGAATTAATTGCACAATGGTTTTATCATCGTACTGGATCAAACTGCCGGTCATATCTACGGGAACCGATTGGCCACCTTTTTTGATCAAAGCCGCGTCTGACCATGATCCCCGACGAGTCTGTAAAATTTGTTGCCATAGGCTCTCCATTCTGTCCTGGTGTTCCATGGGGATGAAATATCCCTGGGGTAAATGCCGTAATTCCTGACGACGGTATCCCGTTAAGATTTCTGCGGCTTGATTGACCTCTAACACATGACGATCAATATCCATCACAAAAATCGCATCACTGGCATCTTTCATTAAAGCCCGATATTTAGCCTCTTCTTCTTGCAGAGCCATATCTATCTGTTCCCGCTCCAAAATTTCCCTTAATAATTGTTGATTGGAGGCTTCTAATTCCTGGGTTCTGTCTTCGACTATTCGCCCCAACTCTTCATTGAGATTATGGAGAGCAAATTCTGCGGTTTTGCGTTCGGTAATATCTAAAAAAGTCACAATAATTTGGATAATATTACCCGCGTCATCAAATTCAGGATAGGCGGTGACCCATGCCCATAAAACGGTCTGCAAATCTTGACGATAAACTCCCATTTCATAATTATTTAAGATTTTTTTCTCGCGCATAACCCAGGTCACCGGAAAATCCGCTAATGTCATCTGCGAACCATCACCATGGTAAAAACGCCATTGAGGATCTTCTACCCCCTTACCCTGAAGTTCTGTGTCAATGACTCCCAAAAACTCCGTTGCAGTGGGATTGACATAGGTAATACTGGTATCCGGGGCATGAACCACCACACCACATTGAATATTGGCCAGTAAATGACGATAGTGGGCTTCGCTACGGCTCAGGGTTTCCTGCATTTGCTGACGTTCACTGACATCGTGGAGAGTGACCAACATTTTTAAACTGTCCTGCCACCAAATTTCTGTCACCGACATTTCTACGGTTAAGATGCCCCTCTGGGGATTTAAAATCGTGATTTCGGTGATATTTTTGCCTACAGGATAGCCAAAATGATGGTTGAGTAATGTCTGGGGCGATCGCCCTAATAATTCTTCCACCTGGGGATTCACAAAAATAATGACTCCCTGGGAATCAAGAATTAAAATCGCATCATTAATGTGGCAAATAATATTCTGTAAATTTTCCTCACTTTTTTGAATAGCCAGCTCGGCTCGTTTATAGTCCGTCACATCCCGGCAAGAATAGAGTAAAGCCCCCCCTTGAATCTCCACCCGTTTAACATTAATCAACAGATCGTGAGCGTGGCCATGGCGGTCTAAAATTTGTTGCTCAATGTTAATGACTTGATCATGTAAACTCAGACTTTCAGCATTGGCTAACCCGATCCCCAATAACTCCCGAATATTGCTCATCTCTAGGATTTCTGCCTGGGTATAAC
>JACCDQ010088968.1_pt1 | contig 44504 bp, 41 predicted proteins | sample 7446031 | NCBI WGS metagenome assembly JACCDQ01 (sample SAMN15323442, study PRJNA562643) | freshwater metagenome | isolation source: river surface water | place: USA:Blue River Watershed | collected 2017-08-17 | reverse complement strand
GCTTCATCGAACATCGCGCGGGTGACTGCGCGACGCTCATCTTCAGTCTGAAAATAATGCTGCAAGCGAGGGTCGGCTTTCAGCGCGGCGGTGCGGCCAGTCGGCGGGGGAGTCGTCATCAGGAACAAGAAGAAGTGGCTAAGTGGCTAAGTGGCTACCAGACGGCGCCAGAGCAAAACCGGCAGGCGCCATAAAAAGCCCGTGAACAGCCGTGTGTGCATCCAGGTGAGCAGAACGTTATCGCGCAAATACTTGAAATGCGACACCCCGCCTTCATCGGCCGACAGATAACGTACCGGCGCATCGATATTCAGCGGCGTTACGTCGGCCCAGCACAGTCTCACCACAGCCTCGGGATCGAAATCAAACCGTCGCATGAAGCGCTGCCCGCGCATGATGCGCATCAGCGGCGCTATCGGATAAACCCGGAAGCCATACAGCGAATCGCCCACGCCCATCCACAGCGTCTCCAGGTTCGCCCAGCCGTTCGACACCTTGCGGCCGTTGACGCGCAGCGCCGGCGCTTCCGGGCCGAACACGGGCTTGCCCAGCACCATGGCGTCGGGCCGGCGCATGGACGCTTGCATAAAGGCCGGGATCAGCTCGGCCGGATGCTGGCCATCGGAATCCATCGTCAATGCATGCGTAAAACCTTCAGCGGCGGCCTGGCTGATGCCGGCCAATACCGCAGCGCCTTTGCCCTGATTGTGCGGCAGCACGATCACGCGCAGCCCCGGATCGTGCGCAGCCATCGCCTGCAGCCCCTGCGCGGTGCCATCGGTGCTGCCATCCACCACCACCCAGACCGGTGTCCATTGCGCGCGGGCCGAGCGCACGGTCTCGTACACGGTCTGGCCGGGGTTGTAGCTGGGAATCAGCACCACATGGGAAGTCGACGCAGCAAACATCGGTGACTCAGGCGGAGGTCGAGGAATACAGCGGGGAACGCGGACCGTCGGACTGGCGCAGCTCGCGCTCCATCGCGCTGGTAAACGCATGGATATCGGTCTGCGCAGACAGACGCTCGCCCAGCCGCACGCGACAGTGCAGCGGCAGCACCGGCGCGCGGAACAGCGGCCACTGCTTGCCAAGATAGGGCGTGGAAAATTCGATCACGACCGTTTGCACCGGTACGGCGGCGCGCTTGGCCATCAGGCCGGTCGTCGCGGTACAGGTATTCAGCGGAAAATGCCAGGTGCGCGTGCCCTCCGGGAAAATCACCACTTGCCCGCCCTGCTGCAAGACCGTGCGGCTTTGCAGCACGATCTGCACCGGACCGTCATTGCAGATATATCGCGCCAGCCGCGCGGCCGAGCCGAACAAGGGGTTGTTCATCAGGCTGGCTTTCATCACGCAGACTGCATTCGGAAGGCGCGACAGCAGAATGATCGCATCGAGCAGCGAAGGATGATTGGCGACCACGATCAGCGGGCCGGCATCGCGCAGCTTGTCAAGCGCCGACAATTCGAAGCGGCACGCGCATACCCAGGTGAGCAGCTGCAGATAAGCGCGGAAGGCCCACATGATGACCCGGCGGCCGAGCTTTTGCCCGAACGCGGCCGGCAGCAGCGCATGCAGCAGCATGGCCACCGGCATCCAGCTCAGGCACAGCACGGCCAGGCTGCCCAGCCCGATCACCATGGCCAGGTGCTCATACGCACGAAACAGCAGGTGGCGACGAGGTTGCAAATGCTTCACCACTCAGGCGTTATAAAACGAAGGATCATCCACTTTGCGGATGTTAAAGCGGCGCGTCTTCCACGCGGCATACGCGCGGCGCGGCTGGACTACGTTGGCAATGTAGTACAAGGACTTGAAAATGAACAGCGAACGCCAGATCGGCGTTTTACCGAAAATATCGCCGGCCAGCAGCGACAGCAACGCCTCTTTCACCCGAAAGACATTTTTCGGGTGCATAAAAAAATCGCGCATGATCGGATTGGTCATCCGGTAGATGAACCACGAAAATTCTTTCGGCCCGTGCCTCATCAGGCGATCGAAACGTTTCAGCGCCGCGTTGGTCCGTGCCGGCCGCGTCAGACAGGTATGAATCGTCTCGGCGCCCAGCACACCGCTGTTCATCGCCAGCCAGACCCCCGACGAAAATACCGGATCGATAAATGCGTACGCATCGCCCAGCAGCAGATGATTACGGCCGTGCGTGCGCTCGGACACATACGAAAAATTGCCAGTGGCGCTGACGGCCTCGGTCAGCGTGGCCGCCTTCAGCCGGTCGGCCAGCGCGCTGCAGCTCGCGATATTGTCCAGCAAGAACTGCTCGAGGCTGCGCGCGCCTTTGGTCTTCATGTGATACGGCCAGGTCACCATGCCCACGCTGGTGGTACCGTCATGCAGCGGAATGAACCAGAACCAGCCGTGGCTGAACCAGTAGATCGAGATATTGCCCTCGTCGCTGCCTTCATTGCGGCGCGCGTCGGTGAAGTGGCCGTACACGGCCGAGCTGTTGTGCCGTGGATTGCGCTGCTTGATGCGGAATTTGTTCGACAGGAAGGTGTCCCGGCCCGACGCGTCAACAAGAAACCGCGCCTGCCATCGGGTCGAACGACCGTCGTCGTGCTGGGCGTCGACGAGCACCGTGTCATCGTCCTGAAAATCCACGCGCTGTGCCTTGCAGCCCTCGTGCACCTCGGCGCCGGTGCGTTGCGCATTACGGATCAGGATCTCGTCGAATTCAGAGCGGCGCACCTGATAAGCATGCGGCATCGATTTGTCCCAGCTGTCGGCGAAGTAAAACGCCTGCGTCCAGTCGTGATGCGGCGATACGAATTCGGCGGCCGGCTTGACCATGCCGATCGCCCGCACTTCATCTCCCACGCCCAGGGTATCGAGCAAGGGCAGGTTCGCGGGCAACAAGGATTCACCGATATGAAATCTCGGATGATGCGATTTTTCCAGCACGACCACATGGTGGCCTTGCCGCGCCAGCAAAGTGGCCACCGTCGAGCCGGCCGGGCCGCCGCCAATCACCAGGACATCGCAGTGCCGCGAAGCCATCGTCTCGGACGCAGAGTTCATTCGCGTTCTTCCTTCTACCGACGCTCGGAAACAGTTTTAATTTATTGACCTAAAATTTTACCAGTCCAGGCGATGGGGAAAAACAGAAACTCGTCGGCGGGCGCGGCAGTGGATATCGCCGTGTGAGGTTCCAATGCCGCCGGCGCAGCGCGCAGGACGGCGAAAATATTCCATCAGCAAAGCGACAAGCATACAATCCGAAGCACGGTGACGGCTCCCGGCTTGCCGCTGGCTGAGTGCGTGCCCGGATTTCTGCAAGGTTCTGTCAGCGCGTCCCGCGACACACCGGGATGACTCCAATCACTGGAAGGTCAGAAAGATCATATGGGCAATCACCATGAAGTGGATGTCGGCGTCGCCAGCAAGCTGGGGAAATACAGCGACGCGGTGCTGGTCGACGGCGGGCGCCGCTGGCTCTATACGTCCGGCACGCCCGGGCTGAATGCCGATGGCAGCCTGCCGGCCGATTTCGAGACGCAGGCGCGGCTGGCGTGGACACATGTCATGGCGATGCTCCATGCCGCGGGCATGGACGCCGGCGATATCGTCAAACTGACGCAGTCGCTGACCCGTCCCAGCGACCTCGAAGCCTATCGCGCGATTCGCAACCAGTTTCTCGGCGACGCACGGCCGGCGTCGATGCTGAGCTTCGTCAGCGGGCTCGTCATGCCGAACATGCTGATCGAAATTGAAGTGGTCGCCGCCCGCTGACCGGAGAATATCCATGCCTGCAGACGCCCGCCTCGATCTTCATTTCAGCCGCGCCGTACCTCTGTCACCCGAACAGCTATGGGACGGCTGGACCAATCCGCAGACACTGGTCCAGTGGTTCTGCCCGCGCCCGTGGCAAGTGGTGGCGTGCGACATCGACCTGCGGCCGGGCGGTATCTTCCGCACCGTGATGCAATCGCCCGAAGGCCATCGACTGCCGGACAACATCGGCACCTTTTTGGCCATCGACGCGCCGCACCGGCTGGTCTGGACGAATGCGCTGGGCCCGGATTTCCGCCCGCAGCCGAAAGCGGAAGATGACCATCTCGGCTTCTTCTTCGTCGCCGAACTTCGCTTCACGCCGCTGCCGGACGGCCAAACCCACTACACGGCGACGGTCATGCACCAGGACGAAGCCGGCCGGGACGCGCATGCAGCGCTGGGATTCGAGCAGGGCTGGGGCATGGCGCTGGATCAATTGATTGAACTGAAGAACTCTGCATAAAGAAAACACGCGCAATCGCGCAACGGTGTTGCAGAGACCCTCTCATTTTCCTGATCGCCACCAAAGACACCGCTTATCCGGACACAATGATTTTCAGACGATACTAAGATGAGCGGCCCGTCGAATTGCCACCGACCTCATGCCCATCGATATTCATAACATTGTCGTCGTACGCTTCAGCCTGCGCGTCAAGGCCTGGAGCCACCGACTGTTTTTCGACGAAGCGAGCCGCAATGACTGGTTCATCTTTCGTGCGAAGCTGTACCAGCAAACACTGGGCGCCGCGCTGCGCGCGCAAACCGTGCGGCCGGTGCGCGTGTTCCTCCTGATGGATGCCGGCGACCGCCAGCTGCAACAGACCTATTTGCCCGCCGGCGAATTTACGCCCGTCTTCACGCCTAATCGGGAATCAGCCGCATTGATCGCCGCCGAGCTGAGCCGCGATGGCCTGCTCGACAACGTGGCGCTGACCCGCATCGATTCCGATGACATTGTCGAGCGGCGCTATTTTGAGAAACTGAATATCACCATTCAAAGCATCATCGATGCCGGGAAAGAGCCTCACCTGATCGTGACCGGCAAAGGCTATCGATCGGATTTCCGGCAGATACAGCCGATGTATTTCGGCGTGTCGCCGTTCGTGACGCTGTTCAGGCGGCACTATGATGGCGAGAACCTGTATGCATTCGATCATTCGAAGATGAACGAGCAGGCGCACGAGAAAGATGCCACGGCCGAGTGGCTGCAGGTCATTCACGGCACCAATGTCGCCAACGGATTCAAGCCCGTGACCGCAACCACGCTCGAGCCCTATCTGCACGGCGATCGCGGCTCGGTGGCGCTGGAGCGCCGGCCGATCGATCCGGATTGGTTCAGGCAATGGGCAGGGTTCGATCTGCCCAGTCCTGCCTTGTTCGACAGCGCGCCAATCAGCTCGTCGCGCGGACATCTCCGCAAGCTCTGGCGCAAGATCCGCGGGAAACTCTGATCCTGCATGTTTTCGGTGGACCGACATGACCCTTCCTCTGCACTTTGACCAGATCGACGCATTCACCGACCGCCCCTTGTACGGCAATCCGGCAGCGGTCGTATTTGACGCCGACGATCTGCCCGGCGAGATCATGCAAAAGATTGCGCGTGAAATGAATCTGTCGGAAACCGTCTTTCTGCTGAAGCCGACAACGGCCGACGCAGATTACCGCGTGCGCATTTTCACGCCCGTCAGTGAGCTGCCTTTCGCCGGCCATCCGACCATCGCTGCCGCGCATGCGGTGCTGGCACACGTGCCCCGGCTGGCACAGGCGAGCTTGTTGCGACAGGAATGCGGGATAGGCATCGTGCCGGTCGATGTCCTGCCGGCTGCCGGCGGCGGCCGGCTGCTGACCATGACGCAGGCAGCGCCGCAGTACCGCGACGCCGGACTGCCGGCGCACACGCTGGCCGGCATGCTCGGCTGCGCCGAATCTGTGCTGGCGGGCAGCCCCTGCGAGGTCGTATCCACGGGCGTGCCGTGGCTGATCGTCGAGCTCGCCGATGTGACAGCGATCTCGTCGCTGCAGCCTGACCTCAGCCTGATCGCGACCGTCTGCCGCAACCTGCATGCGGCCGGCGTGACGGTCTTTGCCGAGCGCGGCGCCGGCGACCCAGTACGCATTCGGGTACGCACGTTTGCGCCGGGCGAAGGCGTCGCTGAAGATCCGGTGTGCGGGTCGGGCAACGGGTCGGTCGCGGCCTTTATCGCGCGATACAAGCCGACGCACGGCGGCGCAGGCAGTTACCTGGCCGAGCAAGGCATCGAGATCGGCCGCGACGGCCTCGTACATGCGAGCTGGGAGCAAGCCGGCGATGTACTGCGCATTCGCATTGGCGGACAGGCGGCGCTCGCCGCCAGCGGGCAACTGTATTGGCGCTGACGCCGACGCATTGACCTTCATTTGCCGGCAGCACGCAGGCGTTCGTCAGGCCCAGGCTTACGGCACTTGCGGGTTCAGCCGCGGATGCGTCTCCTCGCCCAGCCATCCGAGCAGCGCGCCTGAGGCCAGCATGGCCAGCGCAACGAACCAGAAGGCCGCGTGTATCTGGCCGCCAAAGTGTGCAGCCAGGCCCAGCCCGAGCGCGCCGATCGCATAGCCAAGGTCGCGCCAGAAACGATAGATGCCGATCGCCGAGCCGCGCCACGACGGGTGCGAAATATCGGCGACGGCCGCCGACAGGTTCGGATACAGCAAGGCCATGCCAAAGCCGGTCACGGCGCAGGCGGCGGACCACCCTGCAACGCTGTCGCTCAGCACCATCGCTGCAACGCCCGCGCCACAGATCGCCATGCCGGCCACGTTCAGCCGGTGCCGTCCGAACCGGTCCGACAGACGGCCGGTAAACAACTGCGACGCACCCCAGGTGATGCCATAGACACCGATGATCGCTCCCGCATCGAACAGGCTCAGGCCGCTCTGGTACAGGTAGACCGGATAGAAAATCCACACCAGCGCATCGACGAACTTTTCCACCAGCCCGGCCTGGCACAAGGCCATCAGGCGCTTGTCGCGCCAGCTCACCAACAGGAAGACTTCAGCGGTCGATGGCTGCGCCGATACGCCGCTCGGGTAGCGCGGACGCAGCGCGGTGGCGTCGGTCTGGGCGGCGGCCTCGGCGTGCGCCCACGGCAGGGTCTCGCGCACCCACAGCAAGGTCGTTATCAGCGCAAGAACAATCACCGTCAGCCCGAACATCAGCAAGCCCACGCGCGCGCCAAAGCGCGCCGCCATCCAGGCCGTGACGATGCCCGCTACCGCAACGCCGACATAGCCGGCGAATTCATTCAGGCCAAGCGTCAGCCCGCGCTCTTCGAAGCGCGTGATGTCGAGCTTGGCGGTTTGCGTCATCGACCAGGCCAGGCCCTGGTTCACGCCCAGCAGCACCGTCGCGGCAACGATCCAATGCCAGTTGGGCGCGACCCAGATCAGGAAGGGAATTGGCAGCGCCACCAGCCAGCCCCAGATCAGCACGCGCTTGCGGCCGATGCGCTCGGACAGGCGGCCGGCGAAGAAATTCATCACGCCCTTCACGATGCCGAACGCCAGCACGAAAGCGCTCAGCATCACGAAGGAATTTTTCGGGACGCCGAAATCCGACTCGGCCAGTGCGGGGATGACAGTGCGCGTCATCCCGATGGTCAGCCCGACCAACAGCACCTGCAAGAGCTGGTGCGCAAACTGGCCGCGATTCGCATTTATGCCGTACGACCGTGCCGTGTCCATGTCCGGGTGGCCTTACGCCGCCAGCGGCAGGCCAGGTTGCCGCGATCGCCGGAACAGCCAGATCGCAATCGAAAAGGTCAGCAGGTTCCATGCAATGCCATGGATGAAGGCGGCGTGGTAACTGCCGGTCAGGTCGAAGATCACGCCGGACATCCAGCCGCCCAGCGCCATGCCGATCAGCGTGCCGAAGATGACGCTGCCGACGCGCGCGCCGGCTTCGGCCGGCGGAAAATATTCGCGGATGATGATCGCATACGACGGCACGATCCCGCCCTGGAAAAGGCCGAACAGCGCCGAGATCAGATACAGCGATGCGAGGTCGTCGAAAGGCAGGAACAGCAGCAGCGCAATGCCCTGCAGCGCGGCGCCGACCAGCAGTGTCTTGAGACCGCCGATATGGTCGGAGATCCAGCCCGAGGCCAGCCGGCTGACAATGCCCAGGCCCAGCATCAGCGACAACATCTCGGCGCCGCGCGCCGCACCGAAGCCCAGGTCCGCGCAATACGCAACGATATGCACCTGCGGCATCGCCATCGCCACGCAGCAGCCCACGCCGGCCATGAACAGCGCCAGCTGCGCCTGCGACGGCCGCAGCCCGAACGGCGCATCGCTGCGCTGCGCAGCGCCGGCAGCGGTGACCGGCGCCGGCTGCAACGGCGGCCGCTGCCGCAGACGCAGCGCCAGCAGCGCCATGCCGATCGAACAGGTCAGCCCAACCAGCACATAGGTCTCGCGCCAGCCGACCTGCTGCACGCCGTACTGCACGATCGGCGGCCATACGGTGCCGGCGACATAGTTGCCGCTGGCGCAGATGCCCACGGCGATGCCGCGCCGCTTGTTCCACCAGAGCGAGGTGTCGGCCATCAGCGGCACGAACGCGCTGCCGGCGCCGAGAAAGCCGATGAATACGCCATGCACGATGGCAAACACCAGCAGGTTGGATGCCGCCGCCCCGATCAGGAAGCCCGACAGCACGCCCAGCGCGCCAAGCTGGATCACGCGGCTGACGCCGAAGCGGTCGGCCCAGCGCCCGCAGAGGATCGCGCCGAAGCCGAAACCGATCATGGTCAAAATGTACGGCAGCGTCGCGTCGGCACGGCTGACACCGAACTCCGACTGGATCTCCGGCAGCACGACCGACAGGATGTACATGCCGCCATTGCCCAGCGTCGCAATCAGCAGCGCCGCCAACAGGCGTACGGCGGCATAGCGAGAATCGATCAGGTTGCTATCGGCGGGAGAAGAAAGTGAGTTCATCGGACACAGCAGTGAAGTGACGGATCTCGCGCAGTCTAGAGCATGCCGGCGTGCCGGCCGTATAAGTTCACCCGGCCAGGCTCAGGCGCGTCTGATTGCGTCCACTCTGCTTGGCCAGGTACATCGCCTGGTCCGACTGGCTGATCAGCTGCTTCATCTGCTGGTAGGCGTCGGCATCCGATTGCGGATGCAGCACCGACACGCCGAGGCTGATCGTGACGCGGATTGGATGGCCGTCACGAATGGCGCAGACCAACTGCTCGACGCCTTCGCGCAGCCGTTCGGCCGCACTGAAGGCGGCGCCCTCATCGGTGCTCGGCATCAGTATCAGGAATTCCTCGCCGCCGAAGCGGCCGAGCGCATCGATCTCGCGGATGTTTTTCTGACAAAAATCGACCAGGTTGCGCAGCACGTCGTCGCCGCTCTCATGGCCATAGTTGTCATTGATCTGCTTGAAGTGATCGATGTCGAACAACACCAGCGCCAGCGGTGACGCATAGCGGCGGCTGCGGCTGATCTCGATCTCGATACGGCGCTCGATCTCGAGCCGGTTCCACGCGCCGGTCAGGTAGTCGGTGCGGGAGCGGTTCTCGATCAGGTCGGTGTAATCCTCGAGCCGGCTCATCGACTTGCGCAGACCAAACAGGCCAGAGAAGAGCAGCAGCGAAATAACGATCGACAGCACGCTGTCGGCGTAATGGTCGCCCTGCAGAAAACTCAGCTGAGGAAAAAAATGCTGAAACGGAATCAGGCGGCGGATCGCCATCAGCGACAGTCCGGCGGCCAGCACCAGGGCGGCCGTCTTCTGGAAGCGCAAGTGCTTGATGAGCGACAGCGCGAGCAATACCGCCGCGAACTGGATGCAAAAGGCGACAGAATAATTAACAAACGTGTTGGTGCTCATGTCGTCGGCCGCTGTGTCGGGCCCGCCGCACCGGCGGCCCGCCCTTGTTGTCCTGCCTATCCTATACTGAGTTACGGCCGGATAGTGACAGTTATTGGATCGATATGCGGAGCGAATGGCCGCGCGGCGGCTCACGTTGCGCTGCAGCGCGGACAGGTTCGACGCTATGCCGCCAGGTACCGAACCCGGCCGCAGGTGCCTTGACGGCGGCGCCATCCGTATAATGCATGCGGTTTCATTCTTTTCGGAGCTCCATGGATTCCGTGCCCTTATGGGTGCAAATTGTCGCCCTCGTCGCACTGACCGCCACCTCAGCGTTTTTCTCCATCTCGGAAACCGCGTTGATGGCGCTGAACCGCCACCGCATCAAGCACCTCGCCAGGCGCGGCTCGCGGCTCGCGCAGACCACGCTGTGGCTGCTCGACCATACCGACAAGATGCTGTCGCTGATCCTGATCGCCAACACGCTGATCAACGCGCTGGTGACGGCGCTGGTGACCTCGATCGCGATCTCGGCCTTCGGCAACAATCAGGAAGTGTTGACCGTGGCCACCGCCGTGGTCGCCTTCCTGCTGATCGTGTTTGCCGAGATCACGCCGAAAGTGATCGGCGCGACCTACCCGGAGCGCATCGCGCTGCCGGCGTCGTTCGTGATCAAGCCGCTGATCTTCATCGGCAAGCCGGTGCTGTGGTTCGTGAACCTGTTCGTGCGCGGCCTGTTGCGGCTGCTGCGCATTCGCACCGGCAGTGACGCACGCGACCAGCGCATCTCGCCGGAAGAGCTGCGCTCGATGGTACTCGAAGGCGGCAACTTCATTCCGGTCAAGCACAAGAGCATCCTGCTGAATCTGTTCGACCTGGAGCGCGTCACGGTGGAAGACGTGATGACGCCACGCTCGCAGATCGAGACGCTGAACCTGTCGCTGACGGTCGATGAGATCAAGCACGAACTGACGACCTGTTATCACAACAAGTTGCTGGTGCACGACGGCGAGATCAATCAGATCGTCGGCATCCTGCATGTGCGCAAGGCGATGGCGCTGTTGAACCAGGTCGATGAACTGACGGTCGGGCATTTCCGCGAGCTGCTGACGGCGCCCTACTTCATTCCGCCCGAGACCGACCTGTTCACTCAGCTGCAATATTTCCAGGAGAACCAGGAAAGGCTGGCCATCATCGTCGATGAATACGGCGAAGTGCAGGGACTGGTGACGCTGGACGACATCATCGAGGAAATGGTCGGCGAGTTCACCACCTCGGTGCCGGGCGCCACCCGAGCCGACCAGTTCGGCTGGGACGCCAGCGGCGCCTGCCTGCTGGAAGGCTCGGTGTCGCTGCGCGACATCAACAAGCGGCTCGGGCTGAACCTGCCGCTGGACGGACCGAAGACCGTGAATGGCCTGTTGCTCGAGATCTTGCAAGAAATTCCGGACGCCAGCGTCAGCGTGAAGATCGGCGGCTGCGTGATCGAGATCGTGCAGACACAGGAACAGGTCATCAAGATGGTCAAGCTGTACCGGTCACGCTGACGGCAAGGCAAAATGCGCGCGGAGTGCACGCGCTGTTGCTCGCTTACGTCACTCCGCTGCGGGCATGCGTTGCCCGAACCAGAACCTGAAGCGCACGCAGGAGGCAAAACCGGGCGGGCAGTACGCAAAGCGGCATGATCGCGCCGCTGCGTTTTCCTGCCAGGACCCATGCGCCCGACCACCCCGCCCCCTGCCCCTTTCCTGTCCGGCCTGCCGCGCGCGCTGCAGCAGGCCGGCAAGCTCGACGCTCAGCAAATTGACGCGATACAGCGCAAGGCGCTGTCCGATAAGTTGCCCTTTATCGATGCGCTGCTGGCCAGCGGCGCGCTCGATGCGCGCTCGCTGGCGATGTTCTGCTCGGTGCATTTCGGCTGTCCGCTGCTCGACCTGGCGGCACTGGACTTGCAGGCGCTGCCGCAGAAAGTGATCGACGAGCGGTTGATGCAGTCGCACCGCGTGGTGGTGCTGGCGCGGCGCGCGCACAAAGTATCGATCGCGATCGCCGACCCGACGCAGACACAGGCGCTGGACCAGGTGAAATTCCAGACCGGGCTCGCGGTCGATCCGGTGGTGGTGATGCTGCCGCAGCTCACTGAACTCATCGCGCGGCTGTCGCAGAGCGCGGAGCAGAACCTGTCCGAGCTGATCGGCGACGATCTCGACAGCGTGGCGCTGGTCGACGAAGCGGCCAGCCAGGCGCAGGAAAACGCGTCGAGCGAGATCGATGACGCGCCGGTGGTGCGCTTCCTGCAGAAGATGCTGACCGATGCGATCAACCTCGGCGCGTCCGATCTGCATTTCGAACCGTTCGAAAAGTTTTACCGGATCCGCTTCCGCATCGACGGCGAACTGCGCGAGATCGCGCAGCCCCCGCTGGCCATCAAGGAAAAGCTGGCGTCGCGCATCAAGGTGATCTCGCGCCTGGACATTTCCGAGAAGCGCGTGCCGCAGGACGGGCGGATGAAGCTGTCGGTATCGGGCACGCGCAGCATCGATTTCCGCGTCTCGACACTGCCCACCCTGTTCGGCGAAAAGATCGTCATGCGTATCCTCGACGGCAGCCAGGCGCAGCTGGGCATCGATGCGCTCGGCTATGAGCCGCAGCAGAAGGCGCTGCTGCTGGACGCGATCCAGCGGCCCTACGGCATGGTGCTGGTGACGGGGCCGACCGGCTCGGGCAAGACGGTGTCGCTGTACACCTGTCTGAACATCCTGAACAAGCCCGGCATCAACATCGCCACCGCCGAAGATCCGGCCGAGATCAACCTGCCTGGCGTGAACCAGGTGAACATCAATGACCGCGCCGGCCTGACCTTTCCGGTCGCGCTGCGCGCGTTCCTGCGGCAGGACCCGGACATCGTGATGGTCGGCGAGATCCGCGACATCGAGACCGCCGACATCGCGATCAAGGCGGCACAGACCGGCCACATGGTGTTCTCGACGCTGCACACGAATGACGCGCCGTCGACGCTGACACGCTTGCTGAACATGGGCGTGGCGCCGTTCAATATTGCTTCGGCCATCACCCTGATCACCGCGCAGCGGCTTGCGCGCCGGCTGTGCAGCTGCAAGCTGCCGGCCGAGCTGCCGCGGCAGGCGCTGATCGACGCCGGCTTTGCCGAGAGCGACCTTGGCGACTGGACGCCGTACCGGCCGGTCGGGTGCGAGCGCTGCAGCGGCAGCGGCTACAAAGGCCGCGCGGGCGTGTATCAGGTGATGCCGGTCAGTGCGGCGATCGAGGCCATCATTCTCGCGCAGGGCACGGCGCTCGAGATCGAGGCGCAGGCGCGCCGCGAAGGCGTGCTGACACTGCGCGAGGCCGGCCTGCTAAAGGTGCGGCAGGGACTGACCAGTCTCGAGGAAATCCTCGGCTGCACGAATGCCTGACGATCGTTCCACCCTACTCACCAGGAGCACGCGATGGCCCCTCCCCCCAATCCGGCCAGGAAGCCGGCCGACATGCTGTTCGCCTGGGACGGCCGCGACCGCAGCGGCCGCGCGGCCAGCGGCGAGATCCGTGCGCCCAGCGCGGCGATGGCCAGCGTGCTGCTGCGCCGCCAGGGCATTGCGGTTGCGCACCTGAAAAAAAAGGCGGCGCCGCGCAACCGCAAGGTCAGCGAGAAAGACCTGTGCGCGTTCACGCGACAGCTGGCGACGATGATGAAGGCCGGCGTGCCGCTGCTGCAGTCGTTCGAGATCGTCGCGCGTGGCCATGCGAATCCGGCGGTCAGCCGCTTGCTGCTCGACCTGCGCGCCGACGTCGAGACCGGCACCAGCCTGGCGCAGGCCTTCCAGCGCTATCCCCAATATTTCGATCGGCTGTTCTGTAGCCTGGTCGCCGCCGGCGAACAGGCCGGCATCCTCGAAGAGCTGCTGGCAAGGCTGGCCACCTACAAGGAAAAGACGCTGGCGCTGCGCGGCAAGATCCGCTCGGCGATGTTCTATCCGGCGGCGGTGCTGGCCGTGGCGGTGATCGTGACCGCGGTGATCATGATCTGGGTGGTGCCGTCGTTTAAGAGTGTCTTCGAAAGCTTCGGCGCCGAGCTGCCGCTACCGACGCTGATCGTGATCTGGATATCTGACCAGGTAGTGGCGTACTGGTACATGGTGGTGGGCGGCGTGACAGTGGCAACCACGCTGTTCATGCGCGCCTGGAAGCGGTCGGCCGCGATGCAGGCCGCTACCGACCGGCTGCTGCTGAAGCTGCCCGTGATCGGCAACATCCTCCGCAAGGCCGTGGTCGCGCGCTGGACGCGCACGCTGGCGACCATGTTTTCGGCCGGCGTGCCGTTGGTAGAATCGCTCGAGTCCGTCGGCGGCGCGGCCGGCAATGCGGTGTACCATGGCGCCACGCAGCGCATCGCCGCTGCCGTCGTCAGCGGCACCAGCCTGACGACAGCCATGCAGCAGTCGCAAGTATTTCCGTCGCTGGTCACGCAGATGGCCGCCATCGGCGAAGAGTCCGGCGCGCTGGACGACATGCTGCGCAAGGCCGCTGAATTTTATGAAGACGAAGTCGATGCGGCCGTCGCATCGCTGTCTTCCCTGCTGGAGCCGCTGATCATGGTGGTCCTCGGGGGACTGATTGGAGGATTAGTGATTGCCATGTACCTGCCGATTTTCAAGCTTGGTTCGGTGGTCTGATGAATGACCTGATGCAGGTACTGTTCGGCGCGCCGCCGGGAAGCATGCCGACCTCGCTGAGCTGGGCGATGCTTGGCCTCGTGATCGGCAGTTTCCTCAGCGTGGTGATTTACCGCATACCGGTGATGCTGCGGCGCGAGGTCGAGAATTTCGTGGCGACGGAGCGCGATGAGCCGCCGCCGTACAGCGGCCGCTACAACCTGCTGGTGCCGCGCTCGGCCTGTCCATCGTGTGGCCATCCACTGTCCGCCATCGAGAATGTGCCGCTGCTCGGCTGGATCTGGCTGCGCGGCCGCTGCCGCCACTGCCACGCCGGCATTCCGCTGCGCTACCCGCTGGTCGAGCTGCTCTCGGGTGTACTGGCCGCGCTGCTGACGTGGCGGCTGGGCACCGGTGCCGCCGGCCTCGCCGCGCTGGCGCTGAGCTGGACCCTGGTGGCGCTGGCCTTCATTGATCTCGACACGCAGCTGCTGCCGGACGACCTGACGCTGCCGCTCTTGTGGGCCGGCCTCCTGATCAACCTGAACGGTGTCTTCGCTCCGCTGCCGGACGCAGTGATCGGCGCGGCCGCCGGCTATTTGTCGCTGTGGCTGGTGTACTGGATGTTCCGCCTCGTCACCGGCCGCGAGGGCATCGGCTTTGGCGATTTCAAACTGCTGGCCGCGCTCGGCGCATGGCTGGGCTGGACCATGCTGCCGCTGATTGTGCTGCTGTCGTCGGCGGTGGGCGCGGCCGTCGGCCTGCTGCTGGTGGGACTGCAGCGCCACCAGCGCGGCAAACCGATACCCTTCGGGCCCTTCCTCGCGCTGGCCGGCCTGGTTGCGCTGATCTACGGGCGCGGACTGATGGATATCTGGCTGGGCCAGTGGTCGTAAGCGGCGCGGGTATCGCTGGCGATGGTCCTGACGGGCTGTCGTTGCCGCAATCAAGCGTGTGCACTACCTGGGAAATAACGTGCTCGACAACACTCTCTCGATCGGCCTGACCGGCGGCATCGGCAGCGGCAAGTCCTTTGTCGCCGACCTGTTTGCATTGCAGGGCGCCAGCATCGTCGATACCGATGTCATTGCCCATCAGCTGACGGCGCCCGGCGGGCGGGCGATGCCGGCGATACGCGATGCGTTCGGTGCCGACTTCATCAACGCCGACGGCTCGCTGAACCGCGCGGCAATGCGCGCGCGGGTCTTTACCGATGGCGACGCGAAGCGCAGGCTCGAAGCGATCTTGCACCCGCTGATCGGCGCCGACACCGATGCAGCCGCGCAGCGCGCCGACGGCGACTATGTGATCTTCGTCGTGCCGCTGCTGGTCGAGTCCGGGCGCTGGGTCGATCGGGTCGACCGCGTGCTGGTGGTGGACTGTCCCGAAGCGCTGCAGATCGCGCGCGTGATGCAGCGCAGCCAGTTGCCGGCCGCGCAGGTCGAGGCCATCATGGCCAGCCAGGCCAGCCGGGAGCAACGGCTCGCGGTGGCCGACGATGTGATCGTCAATGATGGCGAACGCGCGGCTGTTGAAGCGGCCGTTGCCCGCCTTCATGCGCAGTATCTGGCGCTGGCCAGAAAAAAAGCGCTTGCGATACCGGTCAAAGGTTTGTAATTTCCGAGAGCTTCGGTCAGAATCTGACAATTAATTTCTAGCCAACCTGCGGGGACACACCCTTGACCGTCTACGAATACCCTTTCAATGAGCGTATTCGCACGCTGCTGAGGCTAGAGGACCTCCACGAGAAGTTCGACTTCTTCATCCGCAACGACCATCCTCTGCAGCATCATGTCGCGCTGACGACGATTTACGAGATGCTGGAAGTCGCCGGCCGGGCCGATTTGAAATCGGACCTGCTGCAAGAACTGGAACGGCAGAAAAACACGCTGCTGGGTTTCAAAACCAATCCGAATGTCGAGGCAGCCAGACTGGATGCGGTGCTGAACGACATCGAGCGGACCAGCACCGCACTGATCGGCATGCAGGGCAAGACCGGCCAGCACATCCGCGACAACGAGTGGCTGATGAGCATCCGTGGCCGCACCATCATCCCCGGCGGGGCGTGCGAATTCGACCTGCCGTCCTATCACGCATGGCAGCAGCTGCCGCCCGAACAGCGCCGCAGCGACATCCTGAGCTGGTTTGCGCCGCTGGAACCGCTGTTCGGTGCTATACGCATCGTGCTGAGGCTACTGCGCGAATCCGGCCGCGCGACGCAGATCATTGCGATCGCTGGCAGCTATCAGCAGATGCTGCAAGGTCGCAGTTACCAGTTGCTGCGAGTGCACATCGATGACAGCCTCGGCGCGATTCCCGAGATCTCGGCCAATAAATATGTGCTGTGGATACGCTTCACCAGCCAGGGCGGCGACATGAAGTCCAAGCCTTACGAGGGCGATGTGCCGTTCGAGCTCACTCTGTGCAACTTCTGAATTTCCCTGAAAGACTATGGTAGCAATCGTCGCTTGCCCGACCTGCGGCGCAAAAGTCGAATGGACCGAGGCCAACAAGTACCGACCGTTCTGCTCCGAGCGCTGCAAGCAGATCGATCTCGGCGCGTGGGCCGAAGAAAAATACAAAATTGCCGGCGGCCCGCCGGAAGAAGAGCCGACGCCGGACGATCAACGTTAGCGCCGCACGTGGCATGAATGCATGCCGGCGTCAACGACGGGGGTACGTCGATATCAGCGACCGATGCAAGCGGCCGATGCGCTGCTCAGCCGGCGTCGCCGTAGCGCACGCGATCCAGCGAGTCTAATAGCGGTATCGTCGCCGGCAGCACCGGCTCGACCTGCACGCTGCCCTGCCAGGCCAGCTGCTGCCCTTCGAGCGCGGTCGGCTCACCGCGCCATTCTCGGCTGATGTAGAAATGCAGCCGCACATGGGCGTGCGGATACACATGCTCGACGCCGCACCAGGGCTCGGCGGACACGATGGTCACGCCAATCTCTTCGGCAAATTCACGCTTGAGCGCGTCGAGCACAGACTCGCCTGGCTCGACTTTCCCGCCCGGGAATTCCCAATAGCCGGCATACGGCTTGCCCGCCGGACGCTGGCCGAGCAGCACATCGCCGTTCGGCTTCATCAGGATGCCGACCGCCACATCGATCGGCTGCGCGCGGGCTTCTGTCATGGTCAGGCGTCGTGCTTGCCAGCCCAGTCGCGCGCAAACTGCCACGCCACGCGGCCCGAACGCGAGCCGCGCTGCAGCGCCCAGCGCAAGGCCTCTGGCTCAGCCTCGTCGAACTGCGCAGGAGGCACGCCGAAATGCGCGAGCCAGTGGCGCACGATGTCGAGATAATCGTCCTGACGGAAAGGATAGAACGACAGCCACAGGCCGAAGCGCTCGGACAGCGAGATCTTTTCTTCGACCGTCTCGCCCGGATGCAAATCGCCGTCATCGACATGCCGATAGCTTTCGTTGTCGGAAAATTTTTCCGGCAGCAGATGGCGGCGGTTCGACGTCGCGTAGATCAGCACATTGTCCGACTGCGATGCGACGCTGCCGTCCAGCGCCACCTTCAGCGCCTTGTAGCCGCCTTCGCCTTCCTCAAACGACAGATCGTCGCAGAAGATCACGAAGCGCTCGGGACGGTCGGCGACCATTTCGACGATATCGGGCAGATCGACCAGGTGCTCCTTGTCGACCTCGATCAGCCGCAGGCCCTGCGGCGCATACTGCGCGAGGCAGGCCTTGATCAGCGACGACTTGCCGGTGCCGCGCGCGCCGGTCAGCAGCACATTGTTGGCCGGTTTGCCGCTGACGAACTGTTGGGTGTTCTGCTCGATCTGTGCCTTCTGCGGGCCGATGTTGCGCAGGTCATCGAACTGTATGCGCGCCGGGTTGCGCACCGGCTGCAAATAGCCGCGGCCATCGCGCGGCACGCGCCAGCGGAACGCCGTCGATGCGGTCCAGTCGGGCTCGACGGCCGGGCCGGGCAACAGCTTTTCAACGCGCGCCAGCACCGCCTCGGCGCGCTGCAGGAATTGTTCGAGTTCTTTCATGGGTCTCTTGGCTTTAATTTTTATACGGGTCGCGACAGCCGGCCTCAGGAACGGTATTCAGGACCGGTAGTCCGCATTGATCGATACATACTCGTGCGACAGGTCGCAGGTCCACACCGTGGCCGATGCATTGCCGCGCGCCAGCGTCACACGTACCGTGATCTCGCTTTGCTTCATCACGCGCTGGCCGTCCTCTTCCTTGTAATCAGGGTTACGGCCGCCGTTCTTCGCAACCCAGACGTCGTCGAGATACAGGTCGATCTTGCCGACATCGAGATCGGTCACGCCGGCATAGCCGATTGCCGCGAGGATACGGCCGAGGTTCGGATCGGACGCGAAGAACGCCGTCTTCACCAGCGGCGAATGGCCGATCGCATACGCGATCTTGCGGCATTCGTCGGCGTCGCGGCCTTGCTCGATGTTGATGGTGATGAACTTGGTCGCGCCCTCGCCGTCGCGCACGATCAGCTGCGCCAGTTCCTGCGACAGCCAGGTCACGGCCGCCGCCAGCGCCTGATAGTCATCCGACTCGGCGCTGCTGACTTCCAGCTCGCCGGCGCCGGTGGCCACCAGCATGAACGAGTCATTGGTCGAGGTGTCGCCGTCGATGGTGATGCAGTTGAACGACGCGTCGGCCGCTTCCCTGACCATCTTGTCCAGCAGCGGCTGCGGCACCCTGGCGTCGCAGGCGACAAAGCCCAGCATGGTCGCCATGTTCGGCTTGATCATACCGGCGCCTTTCGAGATGCCGGTCAGCGTGACCTTCTTGCCGCCGATGGTGACCGTGCGCGATGCCGCCTTCGGCAGCGTGTCGGTGGTCATGATCGATTGAGCGGCATTGAACCAGTTGTTCTCCGCCAGGTTGCCGATCGCCTGCGGCAGGCCGGCCACCAGCCGCTCAACCGGCAGCGGCTCGAGGATCACGCCGGTCGAGAACGGCAGCACCTGCGAAGGCTCACAGCCGAGCAACTGCGCCAGCGCGTCGCAGGTTGCCTGCGCATTCGCCAGGCCCGCCTCGCCGGTGCCCGCGTTGGCATTACCGGTATTGATCACCAGCGCCGCGATCGGCTTGCCGGATTGCGCAGCCTGCGCGAGGTGCGCCTTTGACAGCTGCACCGGCGCCGCACAGAAGCGGTTGGTGGTGAACACGCCAGCGACGGTCGCGCCCGGCGCGAGCTTCATCACCAGCAGGTCCTTGCGGCCGGGCTTCTTGATGCCGGCCTCCGCATGGCCGAGTTCGATGCCCGGGACAGCCTTCAGCTTGAACGGGGTGGGGAGCGGGAAATTGACGGCCATGTGAATGCCTGCGTGGTGAATGACAGCGGACTGTCGGGTTGATCGTAATCTTTCGCCTGATCGTCAGCGTCAGCGTCAGCGTCAGCGTGAACGTCAGCGTCAGCGTCAGCCTGCAAAAGACACTGGATCCCGCGGGATCCAGTGGTGTGTCCTTCAGACGAGCCTTGGCAGCGGCTTTCGCCGCAGCCGCAGCCTCAGGCCAGCTTGCCGTGGCACTGCTTGTATTTCTTGCCGCTGCCGCAAGGACACGGATCGTTGCGGCCGACCTTCGGCATCGCATTCATCATTGCCGCTGCAGCCGCATACCGGGCGTCCGGCGCGGGCGGCGCCAGCAGCTCTTCCGGCGATGCCGACGGATTGAAATCGGCGTGCTGGTAGTTCACGTTCTCGACGTGCGCATGCGCCATCTGCTCCTCGGCCGCCTCGATCTCTTCCTGCGACTGGATGCGGATCGTCATGATCACGCGCACCACGTCGTTGCGGATCAGGTCGAGCATCTGCGCAAACAGCTGGAAGGCCTCGCGCTTGTATTCCTGCTTCGGGTTCTTCTGCGCATAGCCGCGCAAATGAATGCCCTGGCGCAGATGGTCGAGCGCCGCGAGGTGCTCGCGCCAGTGCGTGTCCATGCTCTGCAACATCACGTTGCGCTCGAAGCCGCTGAAATGCTCAGCGCCGACGAGATCGACCTTCGATTGATAGATCTGGTCGGCCGCCGCGATCAGGCGCTCGAGCAGGTCTTCGTCGGTCAGGTTCGGCTCGGCGTCGATCATGGCCTTGAACGGCACGTCGATCTGCCACTCGAGCAGCAGCACGCCCTGCAGGCCCGGCAGGTCCCACTGCTCTTCCATCGAGCCTTCCGGCACATGCTGGCGGAACAGGTCGTTGAACACGCCCAGGCGCAGCGCGCGGCTGGTCTCGCCCATGTCGTCGGTCTCGAGCAGCTCGTTGCGCTGCTGGTAGATCACCTTGCGCTGATCGTTGGCGACGTCGTCATACTCGAGCAGCTGCTTACGGATGTCGAAGTTGCGCGCCTCGACCTTGCGCTGCGCCGATTCGATCGAGCGCGACACGATGCCGGCCTCGATCGGCTCGTCTTCCGGCAGCTTCAGCCGCTCCATCACCGCGCGCACGCGGTCGCCGGCAAAGATGCGCAGCAACTGGTCGTCGAGCGACAGATAGAAGCGCGACGAGCCCGGATCGCCCTGACGGCCGGAACGGCCGCGCAGCTGGTTGTCGATACGGCGCGACTCATGGCGCTCGGTGCCGATGATATGCAGGCCGCCGGCCGCCACCACCTGATCGTGCAGCGATTGCCATTCGTCGCGCAGGGTCTGCGCGCGCGCAGCTTTGTCTTCGTCCGACAATGCGGCGTCGGCCTCGATGAACTGGATCTGCTTGTCGACATTACCGCCAAGGACGATGTCGGTACCGCGACCAGCCATGTTGGTGGCGATCGTGATCATCTTCGGCCGGCCGGCCTGCGCAACGATCTCGGCTTCGCGCGCATGCTGCTTCGCGTTCAGCACATTGTGCGGCAGATTGTCCTTCGCGAGGATGGACGCGATCAGCTCGGAGTTTTCGATCGACGTGGTGCCGACCAGCACCGGCTGGCCGCGCTCATAGCAGTCGCGGATATCGGCCAGCACCGCGCGATATTTGCCGGCGGCGTTCTTGAACACCTGGTCCTGCCGGTCCTTGCGCTGGCTCGGGCGGTTCGGCGGAATGACCACGGTTTCCAGCGCGTAGATTTCCTGGAATTCGTAGGCTTCGGTGTCGGCCGTGCCGGTCATGCCGGACAGCTTGCCGTACAGACGGAAATAATTCTGGAAGGTGATCGATGCCAGCGTCTGGTTCTCATGCTGGATGCGCGCGCCTTCCTTCGCCTCGACCGCCTGGTGCAGGCCGTCGGACCAGCGGCGGCCGGCCATCAGGCGGCCGGTGAATTCGTCGACGATCACGACTTCGCCGTTCTGCACCACGTATTGCTGGTCCTTGTGGTACAGCACATGCGCGCGCAGCGCTGCATACAGATGGTGGATCAGCGTGATGTTGGACGCGTCGTACAGCGATGCGCCCTCGGCCAGCAGGCCCATCTCGGTCAGGATGCGCTCGGCCTTCTCATGGCCGGCCTCGGTCAGCAGCACCGAGTTAGCCTTCTCGTCCTTGGTGTAGTCGCCCGGCACCTCGACCTTGCCCTTGCCGTCCGGCGTCTCGTCGCCGATCTGCAGTGTCAGCAACGGCGGCACCGAGTTCATCTTCAGGTAGAGCTCGGTATGGTCTTCGGCCTGGCCGGAAATAATCAGCGGCGTGCGCGCTTCATCGATCAGGATGGAGTCGACTTCGTCGACGATCGCAAACGCCAGTCCGCGCTGCACGCGCTCGCCGACCGAGTAGACCATGTTGTCGCGCAGGTAGTCGAAGCCGAACTCGTTGTTCGTGCCGTACGTGATATCGGCCGCATAGGCCGCCTGCTTCTGCTCGTGCGGCGCTTGCGACAGGTTGATGCCGGTGGTCAGGCCCAGCCAGCCGTACAGGCGGCCCATCCATTCCGCATCGCGCTGGGCGAGGTAATCGTTGACGGTAACGATGTGCACGCCCTTGCCGGTGAGGGCATTCAGGTAGGCCGGCAGGGTCGCCATCAGCGTCTTGCCTTCACCGGTGGCCATCTCGGCGATCCTGCCTTGATGGAGCACCATGCCGCCAAGCAGCTGCACGTCGAAATGACGCATCTTCAGCACGCGCCGCGACGCCTCGCGGCAAACCGCGAAGGCCTCGACGAGGATGTCATCGGTCGTCGCGCCGGCGGCCAGTTTCGCCTGTAGCTCGGGCGTTTTCGCCTTCAGCTCGTCGTCGGACAATTTCTCGAGCGCCGGCTCGAGCGCATTGATCGCTCGGACGGACTTTTGCAGCTGCTTGAGCAGGCGCTGATTGCGGCTGCCGAAAATCTTGGTCAGTAGGGACATGCCAAATGTCGAAAGAGTCAGGCCTTGCGGCGATAAACGCGCGCCTTCGTGCGCGCACGGGCCGGCGGCGGCCAAAGCGGCGATTCTAGCATGTGACCCCTTCTTGACAGACTGCCACTTCAGCCGCCGTTGACGCTGTGCTAAGGTTGCCGCATGGTGAAAAATCCTCCGAACTTCATTCCGGCACGCCGGCCCGGCCCGCGCCCCGGCGCGAAGGACGCCTTTGAATTCCTGCAATCCAGCGACAAACTGGCCGGCCTGCTGCCGGCGGCGCGCCGTGTCGGCCAGCTGCAGGCCGACTGTGTGCGCCTGCTACCCACGCTGTTCGCCAATTGCCGCGCGCTGCAGATTCGTGAAGGCCAGTTGCAGGTCGCGGTGCCCAATGCGGCGCTGGCGACGCGGCTGCGGCAGATGTTGCCGAAATTGCAGCAAGGACTGCGTGAGAAGGGCTGGCCGGTGGAAGGCATCAAGCTGAAAGTGCAGCTGCTGCCGCCGGAGCCGGTCAGGCCGGTCAGGCAAGTCGACAGCCACGACTTGCCGCGCAACGCGGTCAGCTCCTTTGCCGATCTGGCCGCCTCAATGGACGACGGTCCGCTGAAGGATGCACTTGAACATCTGGTGGCGCGCCGGCAGCCGCGCCGCTGAGCCGGCGCATCTGACCGGCGCTTATTTGCGCGGCGGCCAGGCAAACGGCAGCGGCAATACTTCGTCCGGATTCTCGACCAGCATCGCCTTCAGTTTTGCGCGGAAGAACAATTCCGCGTCTTCCGGATGCACGAAAAACGCCGGTGACAGCCTGCGCCCGCCATCCACATAGGCGACGACCCAGAACTCGCCTTCTTCATACAAGCAGTAGCCTTCGGGGACCCAGGATTCATCGAGATGAAATTCCTTCCGAAAGCGGCAGCCGTCGGCCGTCAGATCATCGTGAATACGGTTATAAAATTTGGTTCGGTCGAATCCTAACGTGGCCTCGATCTGATCTTTGTTAAACAGATAGGCCTCACTGAACACATAGAACACGCCCGCTTCTCCCCCCATACGTCGATAGCGACTGAACGAGCTGGTGTCCGTTCGGTGAACAACACGTCGCCTGGTGTCTCGGCATCACGGCCTGCCCAGGTGGCTGACGATCATCGCCGGCAGACGACGATGATCAGCCTGCGTTGCCTCATTTTGTCCGAGGGCGCATCAGTGGCGCCTGACGGTCGAGTAAGCAACGCGAACCTTGCGCGCGTGCGAGGCCGCCGTTATCCCAGACAACGCGGTATGCCGGAAGCGTGTGCGCAAAATTAGCTCGCAACATTCCCGGAGTGTGAAGTGAAGAGGGCATCCCTCCTCATCGGTGCCGATCAACGACCACGCGGCGACCTATCGCCGTTGGTCGGCCGCATGACCGACGCAGCACGATCAGGCAAAACGACATCGGCCTGGCCAGGTCGGTTGCCGGATCATCCCTAGCGCGCATGGCTCACGCGGCCTGCGCGTCCGGCGGCTTGCCGAGTGCTTCGATCAGCGTGGCCGAGAGAATCATTGCGCCACCCGCATACTCGCCCAGCGACAGCGATTCACCGCCGACCAGCATGGCCGACACCACGGCCACCACGAGTTCGCCTACCTGCAGCACGGCCGCACGGCTGGCCTGCACATGGGTGACGCCGAATGTGGTCAGCAGGGTACCGCCCAACAGCCACACAAAAGCGAACAGGCACAGCAGGATCCATTCGGTTGCGGGTAGCGACGGTAGTGTCGGCGTGTGCACTGCCAGCCCGGCCAGCGCGACGATGCCGCAGCCGACGAAGGACATCAGCGTGCGGCTGGCAATGGGTATCGCGCGTGCGGCGCGATTGCTGATGCCGGCGGCGGTGTATGCCAAACCAGCGATGAAGGCAGCGACATCGGCGAAGGACAGCGGTTCATCAAACGCGTCCAGCCCGCCGACGATGGTGAATACGCCGCCGAGGCACAAGGCTACCGCGAGCAGCCTGCGCAGGCTCAGCCGCTCGTTGAGGAAGATCCGGCCGCCCAGCACGCCCCACGCAGGCAGCAGGAAAAACAGCAGCATGCTGCGCACCACCGAGCCGACCATCAGGGACCAGCTGAACAGAAAATTCGCCAACCCGAAGAACAGGCCGATCAGCAGCAGCAAGACCGCTTCGCGGCGCCATTGATGGCGCTCGCGCCAGATCAGTGGCAGCGACACGACGCCGACCAGCGTATACGCGGTCAGTGCGATCGCATGGCCGTCGAGCCCTTGCGCGCCAAAATATTTCAGCGGCCACCAGGCAAAACCCCAAACCACGCCGCTCAACACCAGCGAGGCAATGGCGAACGGAGACTCTTTCAAACGGGCAGGCAGTGCAGTGGGCATCGCGATCCGGACAGAGATGAGAGGCACGGCCGGATGAGCAGCCGTCGAGCCAAGCATTATGCCGTCAAACCGCCGTCAGCAAGGACAGGCCCGGCGGCAGCGCCGCCAGAGAAGTCAGAACAGAAGCCTGAACAGAGGTCAGACCACAGGCCGGATCAGACGCCGGCCCACTCCTGCTCGAGCTGCGTGGAATACGCGGACGGCGCGGCCGCTGTCGCGTCGAAGGTGACGATCTCGTACGCGCCGGGATCAGCGAACAGGGCGCGCAGCAATTTGTTGTTGAGCCCGTGGCCGGACTTGTGCGCGGTGTAGCTGGCCAGCAGCGGATGGCCGGCGAGATACAGGTCGCCCATCGCATCGAGGATCTTGTGCCGCACGAACTCGTTCTGGTAGCGCAGGCCGCCGCTGTTGAGGATGCGGAATTCGTCCATCACGATCGCATTCTCCAGCGAGCCGCCGCGTGCCAGCCCCATGCCGCGCAACATCTCGACATCCTGCATGAAACCGAAGGTGCGCGCGCGCGCAATCTCTTCGATATAAGACTCGAAGCCAAGATCGACTTCGGCGGTCTGACCGGTACTGTCGATCGCCGGATGATTGAATTCGATGAAGAAGCTGAGCCGGTAGCCATGGTAAGGCTCGAGCCGCGCCCATTTTTCGCCGGCGCCCTGGCCTTCGCGCACCTCGACCGGGCGCGTGACGCGAATGAATCGCTTCGGCGCCGACTGTTCGACGCAGCCGGCCTGCTGCAGCAGAAACACGAACGAGGCGGCCGAGCCGTCCATGATCGGAATCTCTTCGGCCGTCAGGTCAATGACCAGGTTGTCGATACCGAGGCCCGCGCAAGCGGACATCAGGTGCTCGACGGTAGAGACGCGCACGCCCTCTTTTTCCAGTACCGAGGCCATGCGCGTATCGCCCACGCCCATCGCATTGGCCGGCAACTCCACCGGCGGGTCGATATCGACCCGGCGGAAGACGATGCCGGTATCCACCGGCGCCGGATGCAGCGTCAGCACGACACACGTGCCGCAGTGCAGGCCGACACCAGTCGTGCTGACCGTTTCGCGAATGGTGCGTTGACGGATCATGCAGCGGATCAGCCCAGTTGGTTCAGCATCGTTTCGGCGTTCGACACCTCGAACTTGCCCGGTGCCTCCACGTTCAGCTGCGTGACCACGCCATCTTTCACCAGCATCGAATAGCGCTGCGAGCGCGTGCCCATGCCGAATTGGCTGAAGTCCGCCGACAGGCCGATCGCCTTGCTGAAATCGGCATTGCCGTCAGCCATCATGCGCACGATGCCAGTGGCTTTCTGATCGCGGCCCCAGGCGCCCATCACGAACGCATCGTTGACCGAGATGCACCAGATTTCGTCGACGCCCTTGGCCTTCAGCGCATCGGCGTGCGCGACATAGCCCGGCACATGCTTGGCCGAGCAGGTGGGCGTGTACGCGCCCGGCAGGCCGAAGATGGCAATCGTCTTGCCTTTCACCAGGTCGGACACCGTGAAGGTGTTCGGGCCCAGTGCGCAGCCTTCGGTTTCGACGTCGATGAACTCAGCCAGCTTGCCCTCGGGCAGGCGGTCTCCGATCTTGATGGTCATGCGGATCTTTCTAGAAATGGGTGATGGAATGTTTGCCGGCAACGCCAGCCAGGGTCCGGCGTCTTTGCGTTTTTGTTAATGCCCGCACGACGGCGGGCAAGGCCGGAGTATGCCTTGCCCGCCGATTTCCTGCAGGATCCGGATCAATCCGCCTGACGGCGCAGGAATGCCGGAATGTCGTAGGTTTCCGTGCCGTTGCGCTCCATCGCGCGCACCGTTTCCGACGCCGATTCACGGCGCCAGACCGCCGGCGTGCGCGGCGAATCGAGCGGCGCCGACACGGCCGCCGTCGCCACGGCGGCCACGGCGTCGAGGGCCATGGCAGCGACCGGCTCGTTGTAGGTGCCGGTACGCGCCATCGGCACCTGCGACGGCACCAGTTGCGGACGGCGCGCACGGCCCAGACCGGTCGCGACCACAGTCACGCGCATGTCGTCGCCCATATTGTCGTCATAGGCGATACCTTGCGCGATCGACGCGTCATCGGCGGCGAACGCCCGCACGGTCTCCATCACCTGCTTGATTTCCTTGCCCTTCAGCGAACGGCTGGCGGTCACGTTGACCAGCACGCCGCGTGCGCCGGACAGGTCGATGCCGTCCAGCAGCGGCGAGGCCACCGCCTGCTCGGCAGCGATGCGCGCGCGGTCGACGCCCGAGGCCACCGCCGTGCCCATCATCGCCTTGCCCTGCTCGGCCATGATGGTCTTGACGTCGTTGAAGTCGACGTTGATGTGGCCCGGCACGTTGATGATCTCGGCAATGCCGGCCACCGCATTGTTGAGCACGTCATCGGCGTGGCTGAGCCACTCGATCATGCTGTCGTCTTCATAGATCTCTTCGAGCTTCTCGTTCAGGATCACGATCAGCGAATCGACATGCTTGCTGAGCTCGTCCAGCCCTTCATTGGCGATGTCCATGCACTTGCGGCCTTCGTGCGAAAAAGGCTTGGACACCACGGCCACCGTCAGCGCGCCCTGATCCTTGGCCACTTGCGCGATCACGGGCGCGGCGCCCGTGCCGGTGCCGCCGCCCATGCCGGCCGCGATGAACACCATATGCGCGCCGCGCAGCGCATCTTCAATGCGGCCGCGCGTCTCTTCCGCCAGTTGCCGGCCGACCGCCGGTTTCATGCCCGCGCCCAGGCCCGACTCGCCGATCTGAATCACGTTGTGGGCCGTCGATACTGCCAGCGCCTGCGCGTCCGTGTTGGCGACGATGAACTCGACGCCCGACACGCCCTTGTTGATCATGTGCTGCACGGCATTGCCGCCTGCACCGCCCACGCCGACCACTTTGATGATCGTGCCCTTCGTGTTTTCCAGCATATCGATTTCCATGTTGACTCCCTTGGTGATGCAGTTTTCAGTCGGCAGCCATCACGCTGCGTGACGGCTGACAACTACCAACTGCGGTTCATTTGAAAGTTTTTTCCAACCCACTGCTGCACGGCTGTCGCGATACGTTGCGAGCTGCCATCCTGCCGATTCACTTCCTCTGCCTGCCTTTTCTCTTTGCTGCGTTTACTGCCATAGCCGGCGACGCCGGATCTTAAAAATTCCCCAGGAACCATTCCTTCATGCGCTGCCAGACCGCCTTGGCCGAACCGCCCTGGCGCACCATCACCTGGCCGCGCAGGTACTGCCGCTTCGCTTCTTCCAGTAGCCCCAGGACGGTCGAATAGCGCGGGCTTTTCACCACGTCAGCCAACTGGCCGTCGTAGACCGGCACGCCGACGCGCGCCGGCTTGAGGAAAATGTCCTCGGCGAGCTCGGACATGCCCGGCATCATCGCGCTGCCGCCGGTCAGCACCACGCCGGATGACAGCACTTCTTCAAAGCCGGATTCGCGCACGACCTGGTGCACCAGTGCGAACAGCTCTTCGACGCGCGGCTCGATCACGGCCGCCAGCGCCGCCTTCGACAGCGTGCGCGACGCGCGGTCGCCCAGCCCCGGCACATCAAACACCTCGGCCGGATCGGCCAGCACCTGTTTGGCAATGCCGTACCGCACCTTGATCTCTTCGGCTTCGGCGGTCGGCGTGCGCAGCGCCATCGCAATGTCATTCGTCACCTGGTCACCGGCGATCGGTATCACTGCGGTGTGGCGGATCGCACCTTCGGTATAGATCGCGATATCCGTGGTGCCGCCGCCGATGTCGACCAGCACCACGCCCAACTCTTTCTCGTCGGGCGTCAGCACCGCGTCGGCCGAGGCCATCGGCTGCAGCAGCAGGTCGGTCACTTCCAGTCCGCAGCGGCGCACGCACTTGACGATGTTCTGCACGGCCGACACCGCGCCGGTGACGATGTGCACTTTCACTTCCAGACGAATGCCGCTCATGCCGATCGGCTCGCGCACGTCTTCCTGGTTGTCGACGATGAATTCCTGCGGCACCGTATGCAGCAGCTGCTGGTCGGTCGGTATGTTGACCGCCTTCGCGGTCTCGATCACGCGCCCCACGTCCGTCGCGGTGACTTCCTTGTCCTTGATCGCCACCATGCCGCTGGAGTTAAAGCTGCGGATATGGCTGCCGGCCACGCCGGTCCATACATTGCGGATCTGGCAGTCGGCCATCAGCTCGGCCTCTTCCAGCGCGCGCTGTATCGATTCGACGGTGGCCTCGATGTTGACCACCACACCCTTCTTGAGGCCGCGCGATTCGCTCTGGCCGAGACCGATGATCTCGTGCCGGCCGCTCGGCATCACCTCGGCGACCACGGCCACCACTTTCGAGGTGCCGATGTCGAGTCCGACAATCAGGTTCTTCGCATCTTTTGTCATGGCTTTAACGGGCTCATCATCATTTCGTTTTTCAATCTCTTCGCGTCGCTTGCCGGCTCAGATCGGCCCGGCCGCAGCCTGCGCCTGGGCCGGCGACACCAGCGGCTGCGCGCGCCGCCGCAGCGCCAGTCCGTTCGAGTAGCGCAAGTCGATCGCCTCGATCCGTCCGGGCAGTGCCGATGCCAGCTGCGGATACACGCTGGCCAGCCGGTCGATGCGCGCCTTCATGTCATCGCGCGCCGGCGCACGGCCCAGATGCAGCTCGATGCCGTTCTCCAGCCGCGCCGTCCAGGCATGGCGCGTCGACAGGCTCAACTCGCGCGGCACCAGATCCAGCGGCGCCAGCCAGGCGCTGAGTTCGGCAAAGCGCTGTGCGACTTCGCGTGCGCTGTCGTCCGGACCTTCGAGCACCGGCAGCGCTCCCTCTTCTTCCGCCTCGGCCAGGTTGGCGGTGAACAGCAGGCCGTCCACCGACACCAGCCGCCCTTCCTGTCCTCCCCAGGTGCCGAGCGCGACATACTCGTCCACCAGCACCACCAGCCGGTTCGGCCACTCGCGCCGCACCGACGCATGCTTCACCCACGGCACCGTCTCGAACGCGGCGCGCGCGGCGGCGAGATCCACGGAAAAGAAATTTCCGCGGATGCGCGGCAGCGCGCTGCTGCGTACAGTAGCCACATCGACATAGCGCAGCGGCTTACCGTCGATGCCCTGCACCTGGACCCGGCGCAGGTCAAACATCGGCTGCCGCGCAACCCAGCGGTAGCCTGCATACGCCAGCGCGAGCACGAGCACGCCCAGCAAGAGCCGGGTGAGCGCGTTCATCGTTCTGACGTCATTCCACATACATCGCCCCTGTTCAGTCCGGCTTCCAGTCAGCGCTCGGCCGCAGGTCGAGCGCGGCCAGCCGCAGAATTTCGACACACAGCTGCTCATACGGCATGCCGGCCACGACCGCCGACATCGGCACCAGCGAATGGCCGGTCATGCCCGGCGATGTGTTGATCTCGAGCAGATACGGCGCGTTGTCGCTGGCGCGCACCATCACGTCCGCACGCGCCCAGCCACGGCAGCCGAGGCTGCGATAGCTGGCCAGCACCAGCGCCTGGATCTCGCGCTCTTGCTCTGGCGGCAGGCCGCTCGGGCACAGATACTGCGTTTCGTCGGAGAAGTACTTATTCTGGTAGTCGTAATTCGCGTCCGGCGCGACGATGCGCACCACCGGCAGCGCGCGCGCGGTGTCGCCTTCGCCCAGCACCGGGCAAGTCAGCTCCATGCCGCTGATGAATTCCTCGGCCATGACGGCGCTGTCGAAGCGGGCCGCCAGCGCATAGGCCGCCGGCAACTGCGATGCGTCGGTGACTTTGGTGAGGCCGAGCGTCGACCCTTCATGCGCCGGCTTGACGATCAGCGGCAGGCCCAGTGTGGCCGCCACCGCCTGCCAGTCGCTGTCAGCGTTCAGCATCTCGAAACGCGGTGTCGCCAGGCCATTGAAGAGCCAGACACGCTTCGTCATGGCCTTGTCCATCGCGATGGCTGACGCCAGCACGCCCGGCCCGGTATACGGAATGCCCAATTGCTCAAGCGCGCCCTGCAGCGTGCCGTCTTCGCCGTAGCGGCCGTGCAGCGCGATGAATACGCGGTCGAATTGTTCCGCCGCCAGCTCGGCCAGCGAGCGCTGCGCGGGGTCGAACGGGTGCGCATCAATGCCTTGCGACTGCAATGCTTTCAGCACGCCGGTACCGGACATCAGCGAAATCTCGCGCTCGGCGGAACGCCCGCCGAACAGCACGCCCACTTTGCCAAACTCTTGTGTCAAATCCTTGCTCATTCCTGTCCTCGTGCCGTGCCTTGCTGCGACAGCTGCTGCAGCTGAGCCGGTACATTTGAAATCGATCCTGCGCCCATCGTCATCACCACATCGCCGTCACGTGCCATTTTCATGAGCACGGCCGGCATCTCGGCAATGTCTTCCACAAACACCAGCTCCGCCTGGCCGACCACGCGTAGCGCGTGCGCCAGCGAGCGGCCGTCAGCGGCCGGTATCGGTTGTTCGCCTGCCGCGTACACATCGGCCAGCACCAGCACGTCGGTGCCGGAGAGCACCTTGACGAAGTCTTCGAACAAATCGCGCGTGCGGGTGTAGCGGTGCGGCTGAAAGGCCAGCACCAGCCGCCGCCCCGGGAACGCGCCGCGCGCGGCCGCGATGGTGGCTGCGGTCTCGACCGGGTGATGGCCGTAGTCATCGACCAGCGCGAAGCTGCCGCCTTGTGGCAGCGGCAGCTCGCCGTAGCGAGTAAAGCGCCGGCCGACGCCGGTGAATTCGTGCAGCGCCTTCTGAATATGCGCATCGGCCACGTCCAGTTCGCGCGCAATGGCAATGGCTGCGCAGGCGTTCTGCACGTTGTGCATGCCGGGCTGGTTCAGCTTCACTTGCAGCGGCGGATAGCCTTGTTGGATCACGGTGAAGGCCATGTGGCCGTCGATCGCCTGCGCATCGATCGCGCGCACGTCGGCCTCCTCGTGGAAGCCATAGGTCGTGATCATTTTTGAAATCGACGGCATGATCTCGCGCACGTTCGGATCGTCGAGGCACAAAATGGCCACCCCATAGAAAGGCAGCCGCTGCGTGAACTCGACGAACGCCTGCTTCAGTTTCGCGAAGCTGTGGTCGTAGGTCTCCATGTGATCGGCGTCGATGTTGGTGATCACCTCGATCACCGGCGACAGGTTCAGGAACGACGCATCCGACTCATCGGCCTCGGCGACGATGAATTCGCCGCTGCCGAGCTTCGCATTCGCACCGGCGCTATTGAGCCGCCCGCCGATCACGAAGGTCGGATCGAGCCCGCCCTCGGCCAGCACGCTGGCCACCAGGCTGGTGGTGGTGGTCTTGCCGTGCGTGCCGGCGATCGCAATGCCGCGCCGCAGCCTCATCAGCTCAGCCAGCATCACCGCGCGCGGCACGATAGGAATATGGCGCTCGCGGCCGGCCAGCACCTCCGGGTTATCGGCCTTCACCGCGGTCGAGGTGACGATCGCGTCCGCGCCGTCAATGTGCTCGGCCGCATGGCCAACACGAATGGCCGCACCAAGATCGGCCAGCCGGCGGCTTGCCGCATTGCTGGCGAGGTCGGAGCCGGACACGGTGTAGCCGAGATTCAGCAGCACCTCGGCGATGCCGCTCATACCGGAGCCGCCGATACCGACGAAGTGAATGTGTTTGACCTTGTGTCTCATGTTGATTCCAATGCTTGCAGCACCTGCGCGATCGCGTCATTCGCGTCGCGCCGTCCCTGCCGGTGCGCAGCGTCTGCCATCTGCAGGCAGCGCTCACGTGTCATGTGTTGCAACATCTGCGCCAGCCCGGCGGCGCTGAGGTCTTTTTGCGGCAGGTGAATGGCGGCATCGCTGCCGGCCATCCATTGCGCGTTGTCGCGCTGGTGCGAGGTGGTCGACACCACCAGCGGCACCAGCACGCTGGCCACGCCTGCGGCGCACAGCTCGGCCACCGTGATCGCTCCGGCGCGGCAGATGACCAGATCAGCCGCCGCATAGCGCGCGGCCATGTCATCGATGAAATCGACCACCTCGGCCTGTACGCCGGCCTGCGCGTAGTTGGCCGTCAAGGCGTCGATATGCTGTTTGCCCGACTGATGTACGACCTGCGGCCGCGCATCGGCCGGCATCAGCGCCAGCGCCGCTGGCACGATGTCGTTCAGCGCCTTCGCGCCGAGGCTGCCGCCTATCACGAGAATGTTCAGCGGGCCGCTGCGCGCGGCATAGCGCACGGACGGCGGCGGCAAGTCGGCAATGACCTGACGGATGGGATTGCCGGTGACTTGCGCCTTCGCATGCTGCGCATCCTCGGCCGCAAAACCGAACAAGATCTTTCGCGCGAACGGCAGCAAGGCCTTGTTCGACATCAGCAGTGCGGCGTCGGCATTCATCAGCACCAGCGGACGGCCCGCCAGCGCGGCGGCGATCCCGCCGGGTACCGTCACATAGCCACCCATGCCAAGCACGACGTCGGGCTGACGCGCGCGCACGATTGCACGGCAGCGAAAGAAGCCAGCGGCCATTTTCAGCGCGCCGGTCAGCAGATGTTTAATGCCCTTGCCGCGCAGGCCGGCAAAATCGATCGCATCGAAAGGCACACCATGCCTGGGCACGATCTCGGCTTCCATGCCGCGCTGCGTGCCCAGCCACGTGACCTGCCAGCCGCGCGCGCGCATCGTGTCGGCGATCGCCAGGCCCGGGAAGATATGGCCGCCCGTGCCGGCCGCCATGATGAGCAGGCGCTTCATGCGCGGCCTCCGCGCATCATGACTCTGTTCTCATAATCAATACGCAGCAACACCGCCAGACCGATGCAGTTGATTGCAATGCCCGATCCGCCATACGACATCAGCGGCAAGGTCAGGCCTTTGGTCGGCAGCAGGCCGACGTTCACGCCCATGTTGATCAGCACTTGCACGCCGATCCAGATGCCGATGCCCTTGGCGACCAGGCCGGCGAAGAATTTGTCGGCGGCGATGGCCTGACGGCCGATCTCGAATGCGCGCCGTACGATCCAGTAGAACAGCGCCGTCACCACCAGCACGCCCGCCAGTCCCAGTTCTTCACCCACCACCGCCAGCAGGAAATCGGTATGCGCCTCCGGCAGGTAATGCAGCTTCTCGACGCTGCCGCCAAGGCCCACGCCGAACAGCTCGCCGCGGCCGAAGGCGATCAGCGAGTGCGTCAGCTGGAAGGCCTTGCCCTGCGCGTTGTCGGTCTCCCAGGGATTCAGGAACGCGACCATGCGCTCATAGCGCCACGGTGAGATCAGGATGATCATGAAGAACACCGAGGCCAGCACGCCGATCATGCCGGCGAACCAGACGATGTTGAAGCCGCCGAGGAACAGGATGCCCATGGCGATGCAGACGATCACGCCGAAGGCACCGAGGTCTGGCTGCAGCATCAACAGGCCGCCGCAGACGGCCGCTGCGGTCGCCATCGGGAAGAAGCCCTTCGACAGGCTGTGCATGTACTGCTGCTTGCGCACGGTGAAGTGCGCCGCGTAGAACACCATCATCAGCTTCATCAGCTCGGATGGCTGCAGGCTGAAGCCGCCGAAGCCGATCCAGCGGCGCGCGCCGTTGACGCCCTTGCCGATCCCCGGCGCCAGCACCAGCACCATCAGCACCAGCGCGGCGGGGAACAGGAACGGCGTCCACTTTTCCCACTGCTCCAGGCGTACGCGGAATGCGACCGCGCCGGCGACTAGGCCAAAGCCGATGAACATCGCCTGACGCACCAGGAAGTGATGGTTTCTATAGTTCGCATATTTCGGCGAGTCCGGCAGACTGACCGATGCGGAGTACACCATCACCATGCCCAGCAGCAGCAGTACCAGCGTGACCCAGACCAGCGGCTGGTCATATTCGCGCATGCTGGAACGCTGGCCGAGACGGCCATCGGCCGACGGCCCGTCGGCGTTGCCAAAGAAGGGCATCGCCAGTCTCATGCGATCACCTCGCCGCGATCGAGGCCGAGCTCGCGCACGGCGTCGACGAAGACCTGCGCGCGCTCGGCATAGTTGCTGAACATGTCGAGGCTGGCGCAGGCCGGCGACAGCAGCACTTTGTCGCCTTCGCGCGCCAGCGCGGCGGCCTCGCGCACCGCCTGCGGCAGCGTCGCGCAATCGGTCATGGGCACGCCGGTGAACGCGAGCGCGGCCCGGATCTGCGGCGCATCGCGCCCGATCAGCAGCACAGCCTTCACATGGCGTGCGACCGGCGGCGCCAGCGGGCTGAAATCCTGGCCCTTGCCATCGCCGCCGGCGATCAGCAGCAGCTGCGCGCCGTGGCCGCTGCCCAGCCCTTGCAATGCGGCGACGGTGGCGCCCACATTCGTGCCCTTGCTATCGTCGATGTAGTCGACGCCGCCGACGGTGGCCACCAGCTCCACACGGTGCGGCTCGCCCGCATACTGGCGTGCCGCGTGCAGCAGCGGCGCCAGCGGCAGATCGATCGCGCGGCACAGCGCCAGCGCAGCCAGCACGTTGGTGGCGTTGTGACGGCCACGGATCTTCAGCGCATCGACCGGCATCAGCCGGTTGAGGAAAATGTCGACGTCCGGCTGCGGTTTGCCGCGCTTCTTCTTTTCGCCATCGTCATGCGCGACGGCCAGCATCAGCCAGTCGATGCCGCCATCAGTGGCCAGGCCAAGGCAGTCGGGGGCAGACGGCATGTCGGTGCCGAAGCTGACCACGGTGGCCAGCGGGCTGCCCATCTGCATCACACGCGCATCGTCGCGATTGAGCACGCGCACCGTGTTCGCGCCGAAGATGCGCTCCTTTGCGGCCGCATAGGCGTCCATGTCGCCATGCCAGTCGAGGTGGTCTTGCGTCAGATTCAGCACAGTGGCCGCATCGGCATTCAGCGTTGCGGTACTGAACAGCTGAAAACTGGACAGCTCCAGCACCCAGCATTGCGGCAGGCTGTCGGTATCCAGCGCTTCGCGCAGCACGTCGAGCGCGGCCGGGCTGATGTTGCCGGCGACCTGTACGGTCAGGCCGGCGGCGCGGCACAGATGGCCGGTCAGGCTGGTGACGGTGGTCTTGCCGTTAGTACCGGTAATGGCCAGCACTTTCGGCGCATAACCTTGCTCATTTTTCAGCGCGGCCAGCGCCTGCGCGAACAGCTCGATCTCGCCCCACACCGGCAAGCTCTTCTCGCGCGCGGCCGGCAGAATCGCGGCCAGTTCGCGGTCGGGTGCCAGGCCCGGGCTCAGCGCAATAAAGTCGATGTTCTCGAGCAGGTCGGCGCTAAATTCGCCGGCAACGAACTCGGCCTGCGGATGGGCCTGCAGCAGCTGCGGCAGGCGCGCGGGCGTGGTGCGGGTGTCGGCGACGCGCACGCGCGCACCGCAGCGCGCGAGCCACAACGCCATCGCCAGGCCCGATTCGCCGAGCCCCAGCACCAGTCCCTGTTTGCCTTCGTATTGCATCCGCCTGGTTCTTTCCTGTTGCCTGAGTTGTTTCGTTAGTTGATGTCAGCGTGCCGGCCAAATATCAGTACACCTTCAGCGCAGCTTCAGCGTGGACAGCCCGACCAGCACGAGCATCATCGTGATGATCCAGAAGCGCACCACGACCTGCGTTTCTTTCCAGCCCTTTTGCTCATAGTGGTGATGCAGCGGCGCCATCAGCAGCACGCGGCGGCCGACGCCGGTGCGCATCTTGGTGTACTTGAAGTACGCGACCTGCAGCATCACCGACAGCGTCTCGACGACGAACACGCCGCCCATGATGAAGAGCACGATCTCCTGCCGCACGATGACGGCGATGGTGCCGAGCGCGCCGCCGAGCGCAAGCGCACCGACGTCGCCCATGAACACTTGCGCCGGGTACGCGTTAAACCAGAGGAAGGCAAGACCGGCACCGGCCATCGCGCCACAGAAGATCAGCAGCTCGCCCGCGCCAGGAATATGCGGGATCAGCAGGTATTTCGCATAGGTCGCGCTGCCAGTCAGATAGGCGAAGATGCCCAGCGCAGAGCCGACCATGACGGTCGGCATGATCGCCAGGCCGTCGAGGCCGTCGGTCAGGTTGACCGCATTGCTGGTGCCGACGATGACGAAATAGGTCAGCGCGATGAAGCCCCAGACGCCGAGCGGATAGCTGATGGTCTTGAAGAAGGGCACGATCAGATCGGCCTTCGGCGGCAGATCCATCGCGAAGCCGGAGCGCACCCAGGCCATGAACAATTCCCACACCTGGGCATTGGTCGGACCGGAGACGGAGAACGCAAGATAGAACGCGGCGGCCAGCCCGATCAGCGACTGCCAGAAATACTTCTCGCGCGAGCGCATGCCGTTCGGGTCTTTGTAGACCACCTTGCGGTAATCGTCGACCCAGCCGATCACGCCAAAGCCGAGCGTGACGATCAGCACCGGCCACAGCAGGCGATTACTCCAGTCGCCCCACAGCAGCACCGAGATGGCGATGCCGATCAGGATCAGCGCGCCGCCCATGGTGGGCGTGCCGGACTTGACCAGATGGGTCTGCGGGCCGTCGGTGCGCACTGCCTGGCCGACCTTCAGTTCGGTCAGCATGCGGATCACTGCCGGGCCGGAGAACAGGCCGATCAGGAGCGCCGTCAGCGTCGCGAAAACGGCGCGGAAGGTAATAAAGTTAAAGACCCGCAGCGCGCCGATCTGGTCCTGGAAATGCTGTGCAAGCCATAGCAGCATGTCAGTGCCCTCCTGCCTGCGCGCCGGTCAGGCGCTCGACGACGCGTTCCATTTTCATGAAGCGCGAGCCTTTCACGAGCACGCTGGCGCCGGGGGGGACGCGCGCGGCTTCGTCTTTCAGTTGTTCCATGTCGTCAAAGTGGCGGGCGGCGCTGCCGAACGCGAGGCTCGCGTGGCGGGCCAGCGCGCCCACGGTATAAAGCTGGTCAATATGCTGTTGGCGCGCATAGGCGCCGATCTCTTGATGAAAGGCCACGCCTTCGCTGCCGACCTCGCCCATGTCGCCCAGGACCAGCACGCGCGGCGAGGCCGCTGCGGCCAGGACGTCAATGGCAGCGCGCACGGAATCGGGGTTGGCGTTATAGGTGTCGTCGATCACGGCTGCGCCATTCGCGGCCTGTTTTTTCTGCAAGCGGCCGGCGACTGGCGCGAAGCTCTCCAGGCCGCGCACGATGCTGCGCGCATCGACGCCGATGGCCAGTGCGGCAGCACAGGCGGCCAGCGCATTGCGCACGTTGTGGACGCCGGCAGCGGACAGCGCGACGTTAAAGGTCATGCCTTGCGCATCGATGGCAAGCTCGCTGCCGAAGTCGAGCGGCTGCCACTGGCAGGTAATGCCGGCATCGGCCGACAGGCCGAAGGTGATGCAGCGGCGCGTGCCCGCATAGCCTTGCCACAGCGGTGCGTAATCGTCGTCGGCCGGGAACACCGCGCAGCCATCGGCGCCGAGCAGGCGGATGACCGCACCGTTTTCTTCGGCGACGGCGGCCACGCTGGCCATGAATTCCTGATGCTCGCGTTGCGCGTTGTTCACCAGCCCGACCGTCGGTGCGGCGATCTCGGCCAGCCGTGCGATCTCGCCCGGATGATTCATGCCCATTTCGATCACGGCCGCGCGATGCTGCGCGCCCAGACGGAACAGCGTCAGCGGCACGCCGATCTCATTGTTCAGGTTGCCGCGCGTGGACAGCACCTGCTCTGCGCCATAGGCTTGCGACAAGATGGACGCGAGCATTTCTTTCACCGTCGTCTTGCCGTTGCTGCCGGTCACGCCGATCAGCGGGATGTCGAACCGGCGTCGCCACGCCTGAGCGATCTGACCAAACGCGAAGCGGGTGTCGGGCACCAGCAGCACCGGCAGCGGAAAACCGTCCGGCACGCGCTCGGCCACCACGGCCGCGGCGCCGCGCGCGGCGACATCGGCCAGAAAGTCATGTGCATCGAAACGCTCGCCACGCAGCGCAACGAACAGCTGGCCGGCCTCGACCGTCTGGCTGTTGGTCGAGACGCCGGCAAAGCGCGCGGGCGCGCTCAGCGTGGCGCCGGGAATAGCGGATACGAAATCGACGAGATCGGCCTGCATCAATGGCCTCCGAAACGGGTGGCGCGCGTGGCCAGCGCCAGCGCAGCATGGTCGGCGTCGCGGAAGGGCAGGCGCCGGCCTTTGATTTCCTGATAGTCCTCGTGGCCCTTGCCGGCCACCAGGATGACGTCCTGTTTGCCGGCATTGCGGATTGCCGACAGGATGGCCGTCGCGCGGTCCTGGATCACTTGCAGCTTGCTGCGCTCGGCCGGCGGGACGCCGGCCACGACCTGCGCAATGATGTCTTCCGGCGCTTCGCTGCGCGGGTTGTCGCTGGTGACGATGATCTGGTCGGCCTGATTCGCTTCGCGTCCCATCTCCGGCCGCTTGCCGGGATCACGGTCACCGCCGCAGCCGAACACGCACCACAGCCGGCCGGCGCGCGCCTGCGCGACAGCGCGCAGCGTGTCGAGCGCCTTGCGCAGCGCGTCCGGTGTGTGCGCATAGTCGATCACGGCCAGCGGGCCGTCGCTGCCGCCGAGCTGCTGCATGCGCCCGGGCACGGCCACCAGCGCCTCGAGCTGGCCGACCACGACGTCAAAGCCAAATCCGCGCGCGAACAGCACGCCGGCGATGGCCAGTGCATTGCTGACATTGAAGCGGCCGATCAGCTGCGTGCGCACCGCGCCGCTGCCGAACGGCGACGTCAACTGGAAACTGGTGCCCTGCTGGCCGATGCGGATGTCGGTGGCTGACAGCAGCGGCAAGCCGTTGGCAGGCGCGTCTTCGGTGGTATAGCCGATCACCTGCACGGCCGGATTATTGGTGCGCATGCGCGCGATCATCCGCAGGCCGAGCGGATCGTCGAGGTTGATGACCGCATGTTTCAGTCCCGGCCAGTCGAACAGTTTGGCCTTGGCCTCTTCATAGGCAGCCATGGTGCCGTGAAAATCGAGATGGTCGCGGGTGAAATTGGTCAGCACCGCGCAGTCGACATGCAGTTCGTCCATGCGACCCTGTGCCAGCCCGATCGACGACGCCTCGATGGCCAGTGCCTGCGCGCCCTGCGCACGCTGTTCGGCCAGCTTGCGATGGAGCTGCACGGCGTCGGGCGTAGTAAAGCCGGTCGCAGCGAATGGCCCGCTGCTGCCGCGCCGGAACAGGCCGATGCCGAGCGTGCCGATCACGGCGGTGGGCAGCTCGCGGCGCGACAGCGCCTGACCCAGCCATTGCGTGCAGGAGGTCTTGCCGTTGGTACCGGTGACGGCGATGCTGAAGAGGCCTTCGTCAGGACGGTCATACCACGCATGCGCGAAACGGCCAGCCAACGCGCTGAGCCCGGGCACCGCGCGATGCGCGACGGTCCACGCGGGATCCCATTCAAAACCGTCAACATCGTCGAACAGCACGGCGCGCGCGCCGGCCTCGATCGCCAGCGCGATGAAGTCGCGGCCGTCGCCGGATTCGCCCGGGCACGCCAGGAAGACGTCGCCATGCGCAATGCGGCGCGAATCGAGCGACAGCTGCGCGGCCGGCGCGGCCGCACGCAGCCAGGCAATCAGTTCGGGCAGATCGGGAAGCATGGCCATTACATGCTCTCCACCACCGGCTCGGCCGGCATGATCACGTTCTCGACGCTGGCGTCGGGCGGTACGTTCATGGTGCGCAGCGCGCTGGCAGCCACGCTGGCAAACACCGGCGCGGCGATCTGGCCACCGAAATGCTTGCCGGCCGACGGCTCGTCGACCATCACGGCGATGATGATGCGCGGGTCGGACGCCGGCGCAAGGCCGACGAAAGACGCAACGTATTTATTGACGTAGCGGCCGTTCTCCAGCTTGTGCGCGGTACCGGTCTTGCCGGCCACACGATAGCCGCGCACCTGCGCGAGCGGCGCAGTGCCGCCGGGGCCGACCACTTTTTCCATCATCTCGCGCATCTGCTGTGCCGTCTTTTCCGAGATCACCCGTTGCGCCTGCGGCGGCTCTGTCAGCTTCTGGAAGGACAGCGGCACCATCTCGCCATTGCGCGCGAAGATCATGTACGCGCGCGCGACCTGGATCAGCGACACCGACACGCCGTGGCCGTAGCTCATCGTCGCCTGCTCGATCGGGCGCCAGCTCTTGTAGGGCCGCAGCCGCCCGGCGACAGCGCCGGGGAAGCCGAAGCGCGGTGCCTGGCCGAAGCCGACCGAGGTGTACATGTCCCACATGTCGCGCGGCTCGAACTTCATCGCCATGCGCACGGTGCCGACGTTGGACGATTCCTGGATGATCTCGGTGACCGACATGCTGGACGGATGCGCATGCGAATCGCCGATCGACGCCGCGCCGATGGTCAGCCGCGGCGGGGTATCGATGATGGTCTGCGGCGTCACATGGCCGCGCTCGAGCGCGAGCGCCACCGTGAAGGGCTTCAGCGTCGAGCCCGGCTCATAGGTGTCGGTCATCACGCGGTTGCGCAGCTGCGCGCCGGTCAGGCCGTTGCGCACGTTCGGGTTGTAGGTCGGCAGGTTGGCCAGCGCCAGCACTTCGCCGGTCTTGACGTCGAGCACGACGATCGCGCCGGCCTTTGCGCGGTGCGTCTCGACCGCGCGCTGCAGCTCAGTGAACGCGGTGTACTGGATCTTGCTGTCGATCGACAGCACGAGGTCGCGGCCGTCCTGCGGCGCGCGGATGAAGCCGTTGTCTTCGATGATGCGCCCGAGCCGGTCGCGGATCACGCGGCGGCTGCCGGCGCTGCCCCCCAGCGTCGATTGCTGCGCCAGCTCCATACCTTCCTGGCCAATATCTTCGACGTTGGTGAAGCCAAGAATGTGTGCCGCGACCGGCCCGACCGGATAGAAGCGCTTATATTCCTGCCGCATATCGATGCCCGGCAGGCCCATCTTGACGATGCGCTCGGCGACATCTTCCTCGACTTGCCGCTTCAGGAACACGAAGCTGCGGTCGGACGCGACCTTCTTCTTCAGCTCGGACAGTGGTATATCCAGCAGCTGCGCGAGAGTGCGCAGTTGCTCGTCGGTGGCGCTGAAAACTTTCGGGATCACGCCGACGGTCTTCACTTGCAGCGACGACGCCAGCACTTCGCCATGGCGATCGGTGATCTTGCCGCGCACGGCCGGCAGGTCAATGGTGTGCAGATAGCGCGATCGGCCTTGCTCTTGCAGGAACTCGGTCGACATCGCCTGCAGCCAGAACGCGCGCACGGCGACCGCGAGGAACAGTGCGAACAACACGAACAGCGCCATCCGCGAGCGCCAGGGCGGCAGCTTCACCGCCAGCACCGGGCTGGCGGAAAAACTCACGCCGCGCGCGGCGGCCTTGCGACTGGGAGCGCGCATCACCGGCCCCCCACGGTCAGGTATTGGGTACGGCCGGGGCCGGGCGGACTCATGCCGAGACTGGTGCGGGCGATGCGATCGATGCGCGAATGATCGGCCAGCACCGACTGCTCATACTGCAATTGGTCCCACTCGGCCTCGAGCTTTTCCTTGCGCACTTGCGCGCGCTCGATCTCGATGAACAGGCGGCGTGCCTGATACTGGGAATTCACCAGCAGCAGCGAGCACGCGACCAGCGGCACAGAGACGACCATCAGCGCGCGGTTCATACGGCGCCTCCGGCGGGCAGGCGCATCGCGCAGCGCATCACCGCCGAGCGCGAACGCGGATTGGCGGCCACTTCGGCGTCGCCCGGCTTCATCTTGCCCAACAGCCGCGCCTCGGGCTGCGGCAGGTCGGCGGCACGGATCGGCAGGCGACGGTCGGGCTGCGGCACGCTGGCCTTGGCGGCCAGGAAGCGCTTGACGATCCGGTCTTCCAGCGAATGAAAGCTGATCACCACCAATCTCCCGAAGGGCGCGAGGCGCTCGAACGCCTGCGTCAGGCCTGCTTCAAGGTCTTCCAGTTCCTGATTGATGAAAATCCGTACAGCCTGAAAAGTCCGGGTGGCCGGGTCTTTGCCTTTTTCGCGGGTCTTGACGGCACGAGCCACGAGCGCGGCGAGCTGTCCGGTACTGCGGAGTGGCTCGATGGCCCGTTGAGCAACAATCGCCTTTGCAATCTGAAAAGCAAACCGTTCTTCCCCATACTCACGAATCACTTTCTCCAGGTTGTCCTGAGTTTCTGTCGCCAGCCATTCGGAGGCCGGTATGCCGCGCGTGGTATCCATGCGCATGTCGAGCGGGCCGTCGGCCCGGAAGGAAAATCCGCGTGCGGCCTCGTCCACCTGCGGCGATGAAATGCCGAGGTCGAGCAGCACGCCGTCGACCTGCGCGATGCCGCGCGCCGACAGCGCTGAGTCCAGCGTTGCGAAACTGTGGTGCTCGATTGAAAAGCGTGCGTCGTCCTGCGCGAGCTGATGAGCGACGCTGACGGCCTGCGGATCTTTGTCGAACGCCAGCAGCCGGCCCTGCGCGGACAGCCGCGACAGGATCAGCCGACTATGGCCGCCACGGCCGAAGGTGCCGTCAATGTACTGGCCGTCGCGGCGCGCACCGTCAATGGCGAGCGCGTCGACCGCCTCGTCCAACAACACGGTGCGGTGCGATGTTCCTGGCACCGAATGCAGAGTCATTGGGCGCCGTCAGAAGGAAAAGTTGCTCAACACATCCGGCATGCCGCCGGCAATCGCCTGCGCTTCGCTCTCTTCGAGCTTGGCTGCGTCCCAGATTTCGAAATGGCTGCCCATGCCGAGCAGCATCACCTCACGTGAGAGCCCGACCGCATTGCGCAGTTCAGGCGAGATCAGGATGCGGCCGGCGCCGTCCATCTCGACGTCGCAGGCGTTGCCGAGGAAGATACGCTGCCACGCGCGGGCGGACATCGGCCAGTTGGCGATCTGCTCGCGGTGCTGCTCCCAGACCGGGCGGGGGAACAGCAGCAGGCAGCCATGAGGATGCTTGGTCAGCGTAACGCGCCCCTCGCACTGCACGGCGAGCGCGTCACGATGCCGGGCCGGAATCGACATCCGACCCTTCGCATCCATGCTCAGCGCTGACGCTCCCTGATACACGCGGCCTAGCCCTCGAGGTTGAATTTGATTGAATGGAAACGGGTTCGTGTGACGGGGAACGTCATGGAATTTTCCCCCACAAAAAGACACTTTTTCACACTGTCGCCCACTTTAGAGGATGGCGAAATTCCGGTCAAGGAAATTGGCAGGGCGAAACACGGATTTTTTTCAATGAAGTCAAGGACTTAGCTGACTCCCTTGACAATGCCCGTCAAATCAATAAGCCTGAGAAATGAAGGACTTAGCTGGTGTATTGAAAGTGGAGGATGAGTTTTGCACATGTGTTTGTGCAAGATGTGCGGGTGAGCGTCGCTGCCAGAAGCACCTCAAGACGATCACCGGTGCCTCGATGATCTGAGGCATGAGAAGGCGGTCAGAGAAGCGCCGCCAAAATGTAAAACAAAAATGTGAAGCAGGCCGATAGGCCGGATTCTGTAGCGCCGGTCTTGCGACCGGCGTGACAGTCATTCCTCTAGGCGCCGAATTACTCCGGCGCTCAAGCTTCCTACCCGCACGCTCCGCGAGCAACATCAACGCGTGCCTATTTGGAATTGCTCCGGGTGGAGGTTACCGCGTTTCACCGTAACTGAATACGCTC
>JACCDQ010925973.1_pt1 | contig 44543 bp, 74 predicted proteins | sample 7446031 | NCBI WGS metagenome assembly JACCDQ01 (sample SAMN15323442, study PRJNA562643) | freshwater metagenome | isolation source: river surface water | place: USA:Blue River Watershed | collected 2017-08-17 | reverse complement strand
TTCCTCCACCTTTTTTTTGCGCCGCCATGTAGCAATCTGCACCTGTCTAAGTTCTTCGGCGTGCGCCGCTTCCTGTTCCGCTACGATCTGCTGCCACATCAATTCAAACTTTGACCAGAGCGACCCCAGTTCAGCCGGTGCTTGGTACACCATCATTTCGCGTATTTCAGCCAGCATTCCGTCGAGCCGGGCGCGAATCAGGATGCGTTTTAACGCCCTCCTGCCGATGCTTTCCTCGCCCTTGTACACCTGCTTGGCTGACGTTTCTTCCTTGATGAACAGTTTGCCTATCGCGTCATACGCATCCATCAGCTTGCCCAACTGCTCGCCAATCTCGCTATACACATCGTGCGGGTCGGCTTTGCCAATCGACTGCACCCGCTGCACTTCTTCGTTGTACTGCCGCTTCTGCTCCGATGTCGGGTTTGTCAGCTTGTCGAACTGCGACCGCAAATCTTTCAGAACATCGTTGACATCACCCGCTGCATTCTTGATGTCCTTGTATAGCTGGCATCCCTTCTTTACCGCTGCAACGGCAGCATTCGCAGCAGCCAGTAGCGTGAGCGGATCAATGGTTACGCCTTCGGGAGATTGCCGTTACTGCCCAACCACATCAACAAGAACAGCGCACCAGCACCAACAATCCAGAAAACTTTTTTCACAACAGATCGACCAACTTCTTCGTAAATCTTTTTAAAAGCGACTTCCGCAGCACGCTCGGCAATCGCTTCGATCTGCTCATCGGTTAGCTCAACCTGTTTGGATTCCATAGCTCACACTCTCAATACAAGTCATAAGCAAAGATGGCAAACGAGCTAATCTGATTGCCGTTTGTGCTGACATACTGCGAATTTGCGCTAACGGAATTTGCCGCAGACACCGCACCAAATGACCCCGCATATCCCAAGCCAGAGCTATTTGGTGATGGAACAGCAGGGTTATAGAAGTTGCCCACCGTTCCAACAAAGCAGCATCCCTGACCATTGGACGGCGATCCGTAATTGCTGCCAAGTGAGCCGTTGGTCGTTCCAGACGATACGGGGCTGGTCATTTGAGAGCAGCCCGTGACGCGATAAATCGCAACCACGCCAAAGCTGCCAGCAGAAAACGAAACCGTACCTGTGCCAGTCGGAATTTTGATCGTGTATATACCCGTTACGCCACCATCATCAAAGTTACCGCTGGAGCCATAGGTAATCAGCGACATCGATGAACCGTTGACGGTCGGCGTGGATGGCAGAGGCAGGCCGCTACCGGAAAACTGCGTGCCAACCAAAACGAAATGCCGGTTCAAATCTTCTGCGCCCAGGCTAAACGATCCAGACCCACCGCCAGTAAACACTTGTGTTACGTTGCCATTGGCTGCTTCGTACACTTGTGTACCGTTGATGTAGACGCGCTCCATGCGTGTACCGTTGACCAGTACCCTATCAAGCGCGACGCCGTTGACGTTGATCGTCATGGTTAGCTGGTATAGATGTTCAAGGTAGTGCCAGAAACTGCCACACGAACGCCACCAATCGTCGTGCTGTTAGCGTAGTTCATGGAAACCGTCGGATTGCCTGCCACGCCATCACCGTTCGTAACCGAGAGACCGCTACCCGTCGCGATGCTACGGGCAGTTAGCGTATTCAATGCAGTACGCACAGCGATACCATTTGTACCGGGATCGCTTGGTTTGCCAGACAGCGCAGACGTTACAAACGCTGTCGTTGCTACTTGCGTGGTGTTCGTGCCAGCCACCGCAGTCGGCGCGGTTGCTACGCCAGTTAGCGAAGTTGTTCCGGTTACGGTGAGATTGCCACCGACAGCAAAATCATCGCCCATTGCGCCGGTTTGAAAATCCTTCAGTTCCGACATCAACTGACGGATCGCATTGTTAATACCGGACGGCGCACATCCTTCTGCAATGTTGATGCCGTTGATGTCGGTGTTATTGCTCGGCGTGCTGCTGAATTCGGAAATCTTTGTCTTTGCCATGATTAATTCCTATTGATCCGTTCAAGATCAGCCGGAGTAACGTCCAGCGGAGCGTTCGGAGCAAGCAAGCCGCGCACACCTAAGATGGCGGCAGGCGATACGGCAGGCGCACGTTCGGGAGAACCTAGACGCATGATATTTGCGAGGTTTTCAACGCTGTTCTTACGCATCTGCGTTGCACCAGCGCGTGAGCCAATTGCGCCAAGAGCGACAGGTGCGCCAATCGTCGGCTCGTATGCAATTGCACCGCCAGAAAAAATGCTGCTCACCGTGCCTGTTGGTGCAAATCGCCCAAAGAACTTCAGCAAATTCTGCGTATTAGTTCCTTTGGCTGCGGCGCGAATGGCTTCCTGCTCAGTCGGCGTAAACAGGCGCATTTTTCGGTCGTTTTTTGCCAGTTGGCGAAGCTGCGTTGCCAACGAATTTTCTGCGCCAGAAGCTGTGAATTTGCTTTTGTCGAGTTCTGCGTTTTGCAGCATTTCGTCAAAAATTTCGGCTTTCATCTGTCGCGAATACAGGTTTCGCGCTTCAGCCCATGCCTTTAACCCGTCCTTTGTCCCACCAGTCAGCAGATGGTTATCAGGCGCGTTCAGGATGTAATTGTCAATTCGATCAACAAGAATCGTTGCAAGACGCTGCTCGGATGGATCAGTTGATTGCTGGACTGTCTTTGCCAACTTTCGCAATGCCTGAAGTTCAGTAAAGTCCTTCGGCATATTGTTGCCCGTCAGTTCCTGAATCACGCCTGCAATCTTTGGAAAACCTGTAGGCGTATAGCCCTCTGCACGCAATTGCTTGGCGATCTTCGTCATCTCGCCATTGAAGGCGTTCGAATCCATCAAAATGCCGGAGTCGCGTGCGGCTTTGAATGCCTGTGTCGCCTTGATGTTTAATTCGCTGGGATCGACCTTTGGGCTTGTACGCGCTCCAACGCTAAACGCTGCGCCGGTTCCCATCCCTGCAAGTTGACCCAGCAACGGGCTGCCCGTGGATTCAGCCACCACTTGCGAAGCTGCCGCAGAAGGAACAGAAGCCGCCAATTGGCGACCAGGTTGCTGCGCCATCGTTTGCGCCAGCGACCGGCCTAGATCCGTAGTCGCTGTTTTGGCAATCGTCGGAAGCGTAGCAAGCTGCGTTGCTGTTCCACCCAATGCGCTGCCGCCTGCTTGAATGACGCGCTCACCCGTCGTTTCAGCAACCGGAAATCCAAGTCTCGTAAGCAAATTTTCAACCGCCCCTGTCGGTGACGGTATTTGCATCGAATTTGGCAGAACAAGATTGATGCCTTGCGCGGCGATTTCAGCGGCTGGCAGAGTTAGCGATCCAGCCAAAGCCCCTGGTACGCCTCCAACCATAAAACCAGCACCCGCACCTGCGGCTACCGGAGCCGCGCCACGCGCAGCCAACCCTGCACCGCGCACAAACTCCTGACCGGCAGAGCGACCCTCGCCGCCTTGCTGACTTGCCGCATAGCTATATGCCTGCTGGTCTGTCAGTTCATGCGCTGATTCGACGGTAAACGCGCCCTTGCCTGGGATGTTGACTTCGTAGACGAATTTGCCGCCAGCCATGTCAGCCCCTTATTGCTTTTTGCGCGTGACCGTCACGCCAGCAGGCAGCCCCAAATCCATCGGCTGAATGTTGTTGATAAGGTCATCAAACTCGCCGCGATAACCATATGTGCGTGAGTATTCAAGCTTCATGTTTGCCAAAGCGCGATCAGCGTTCTGGATGTACTTGTCCAATTGACGCTCAAACTCGGCGCGTTTCATGCCTGGGTTGAGTTGCGCTTGCACGTTACCAAGCGCATTCATTTCAGCGACCGCAACGCTACCGACAGCACCGCCAGTCGGTGACGCGCTACGCATACGCTGAAGTTCTGTCACAAAGCCACGAGTATTCAAGTTGCCAAGCAACTGCCCTGCCGTATATGCGTCCGTACCTTTAATGCGGCTGGCAGCAGCAACTTGCACGCCCTTCGCCGGATTGTCTGCGGTGATCGCGTCCAGATACGCAGGATTGTTTTTCAATTCCATTGCGGCGGCGCGCGCCGAAGCAATTTGCTGCACCGTGTACTTGCCAAGTTCAATAGTGCTTGGCTGTGCAGCGATTAGCTCCTGCTTTTTCTTTGGCGGCACTTTGCTATCCGGCTGCTCAACCATTGGGATAATCTGTTGCTTTGGCTTTGCGGGCTGCGGCTGAACTTGGACTTGCGGAGATAGCGGCTGCGTTGCAGGATTTTGGGCAACGGTCTGCGGCTGTGAAGGACTTACAACTTGTTGAGGCGCAGGCTCAACAACTGGCTGACCCGCATTAAACGGCGTTGCCATACCTCCAAGCATTTGCTCGCGGCTTGTTGGGATGCGCGGCTTCACGCCAGTTTCAAAGTTAGTCCTAATGCCTTCTCGCTCAAGCTGTGCCTGTTTATCGGCATCAGGCGCGTTGGCAAACCGAAGAACCGTAGCAATTTGTGGTTGCGTAAGTTTGGACATATCGCTAGTGCCAAACATACCCTGTGCAAAGAGCGCATTCAATCCGTCGAGCTTCATGCCTTTGGCATACTCGCGCACGCCATTGTTGATTGCCTCGACGTTTTGCAGCAGTTGATAGCCGGTCAGGTCGCCACTTTCCGCTGCCTTTTGCAGCAGATTGACTTGCGGATGGAACTGTTCAGGCAGCGATTTCTTCAGTTCAGCAAAATCAAAGCTTTGAACACTCAGGTTGGATTGACGTTTTTTGAGTGCTTCAGCCCTGTCGGTGTACAACTTTGCGTCTTGCGGCTTGTTCATCCGCGCAGCAACTTGAGCGCGAATCAGGTTGTCCTGAATATCAGATTCAAGAGAAGCAATTTCACCGTTGCCAGTTACTTCAACGCCTGGCATTCCGCCTGTAGACGTACCAACCGCAGGCGCAGGCTGCGCCGCGTTACGCCCGTTTTTAAGTGCCTCAACTTGGCTATCAAATGCGCTGCGCTCTGCATACATCTTGATTGCGTCAGCAGGATTGGCGCGGATGAATGCCACCGCTGCCGGATCGTTGGCAATCTTGGGGTCTTTGAGCAAGTTAATAATCGCGGCTTGCTGGTTCAGCGTCTGCGAGATTTGCTGCTGCTGGACGATGTTTTTTAGCCCCTGCTCGTTGCTTGCAGCAGAGTTTTGGAAACCTGCACCCAGAGCAGTCAGGATGTTCTGCGCGGCAGAACGGCGATAACCGGCAGGACTCATACCCTGCGCCAGAGCCGCCGCCGCACCAAGTAGACCGGCGACATTAGATTGTTTACGCAGCAGACCCGCCTGTTCGTCGCCAAGCAGACCGGCAATTTGCGGGTTTACGCCGCCAAATACGTTGGGAAGATAATCTTCAAGTGGCATAGATCACCTAGATCAGCGAAATCGCCTGACGTTGCGGGAGCAGCGACAGGTACGATTGATCGTCCTGTGCTACCTGACCATGAAGCAAAGGACTAGGCGCACCCATCTGCATCGGATGCGGCTGCATCATTTGTGCTGCCATTCCCATGCCTTGCATTGCGACGGCAGGATTAGCTTTAGCCATTTCCCATGCTGCAGATGGGAGTTGCTTTGCAACGCCCATGAAACTCGTAGGCGAAACGTAATTTGCTGGATTGGCTGCGGTATCGATTGCCGCCGTTTTAGCCGCATCAGCAGCACTTCCCCAAATGCTTCCACCAATCCCGCCCGTTACGCCACCAAGCAACGCACCTTGCAGCGGGTTGCCGCCACGAGCAGCAGACAGACCGCCGCCAAGTGCTGCGCCAATCAGCATAGGTTCTGCGCCACTCATCACTTACCTCCTGTGGGAGTCGCCTGCTGCGTCGTAGTCGATTCCAGAGGCGCACCGTAGAACACCCGCGTTGCGTTTTGCAGCGGCTTGAATGCGGCATCGATGCCTGCCAGTTGCCCGTTGATCTTGGCTTGGTCGTAGCCCTCTTGTGCCTGACCGACTTTGAGCAATTGACCAATGTCGTAGTAATCGGCGTTGCCAAGCTGCGGAGCCAGCTGGATCGCGTTCTGCTGGCGGTTGGCTTGCGCTTCGGATGAGTTGTAAGCAAGGTTTGCCATCGAATTGCCAATACCCGTGCCAAAGCCCTGACCGGCACGCTGCGCCAACTGATTTCCCGCATCCGAACCGTAGCGACCCGCCAGCGACAAATTGCCCTGCAAGCCTCTGAAACCTTCCTGCGCGGCTGCAACCGTGGGCTGATAGGCGGCACTTAGTGCGCCAGAGAGAAACGGGTTTACGCCCGTGTTATTGATCGTATTGAGGCTCTGCTGTTGCGCCGCTTGGATTAGCGGAGAGCCTGCATTAGCGCGAGCTTCAGCCGCCGCAAGAGCTTGCGAAGTAATGGCAGAAGGGTTCACATACAGTTGCTGCGGAACCGTTGCTTTTAGACCGTCGTAAGTGGTCTTGCCCTCGGAAAGCGCATAGTTGATATACGGCTTGAACTCAGGGGATATTTGGGTCGTACTGGTGCTTTGCTGACCGCCGCCACCACCGCTCATGTTTACACCTCACAAATCCATTTACGAGGCCGAAAACCGTAGGCTTTAGCCCGACGATTCCATCCTGGCCTGTGACTGGAAAACGTCAGATATTTACTTCCAGCGTCCCTAGCCATATTTTTGATAAATTGTAAAGCCTGTTTTACGATTATCTCGTCATGCTTTACGGAATATGCTGCCCAAATATGCAGTTCCTTACCCATTGGCTGAAGGATAAAAAACCCTTCATAATGGTTATTCTCGATTAATACCCACAGCATTGCCTTTTGATTAAAGCAATCGGTGTACACATCTTCGGGAATCCACGGTTCAGGACTATGCCGCTTGACGTTTTCCAAGCCTGGACGCACATTTGCCCACCAATCGCGCAGTTGATCGACAGGGATAAATCGATATTCCATCATCCCACGATGATATAGGCGTATTTACGATCCGACGCTGAATTAGCCGCATGGGTTAATGTCGCCGCACCCTGCGATCTGGCAGACACATATAATGAGCCGACTAATGCCGCTGCGCTGCTAGTTAATGGGCTGAAAATAACCACCGAATCAAAGCCGATCCGCGCGTCATTTAATGTCGTGGAGGTCGCCCCGCCTGCTGTCAACGTAATAACGCCGGTATTATTGGTCTTGCCGTCCATAACCCCGCGAACGACTTCCGCCACCGCACGCTGATCCCCGCCAAAGGGCGGTAAAGTCCGGTAAGTCATCGAACCCCCTGCGGAACCGCCTCATACGTCACGCCGACCACCGTTGACCAGTTTGATCCTGTCGGAGTCACTTGCAGCCGGTGATAGCGTCCTGCGCTTCTCAAGCTCACCCTGCCCTCGCCGTCAGCCGCCACAGATGTTCCAAATTCCGGCACATCGGAAAGCAGTTCACGGGACGCAACCGCTACCGTGGCAGAGCCGTTATCCACTAGAGGACGCGCCAGGCGCATCACACTTCTGCCCTCGTTGATGTCGTTAGTCGCCACTACCGCCGCGGCTTTGCTGCCGGAGAAGGTGACGATTTTTGATCCGCGCACGCCGGTAAACAGCAGACCGCCACCTGCCCAAATGGGCGAGTCCAGCGACGAATCCAGCGCATCGATGCTGGTTGAGAATGTGTCGAGTTGTTCCAGAGTTTTCGATGGAGTCAGCGCATACGAAACGCTGGTCGTATCGGTGTCGGCATAGCTGAAGCGTCCCAAACCGATGTTGTAGATCAGCAGGTAGCGCCCACCGAAAATATTGTCGAACTGCCAGATAATGAGTTTGTTCAGCGGGTCAACCGTTGCGCTCATCGTGGTCTTGATGTTCGACGGAATCGCATTCGTATAGAACCAGCGATTAACCTTCTCCGCACCGATAGACTTGGTTTGCTGACCATCGCAAACATAGAACCCATCGTCAGCAAGAAAGTAGGTCAGCCCGCCAAACTGGGCAATGGAGCCGTTGGAAGCGCAACCCAGCGTGCGGGAAATCGCGTCAAACTGGAAAAACAGCGGAGAGCCAACATAGCTCATCCGATAAATTGCACGCTCCAAGAACACCAGACCGAACTCGCCACCCGACAAGCCCGTGATGTTGCCGCCGTCAGGGATGTATTGATAATCCGATTGCGATGTACTGCTCGGAGTCCAGTTCGTCTCGTTGTTGATGTCAGACCATATAACCTTGTTTTCTTCGCCGCCGATATTGGCAGCCACCACAAAGTCACGCACCACCGTCACATAGTTGGCAGCAGGAGCATTCGAAGCCAGATCAGCAAAGGCCGTGCTGGTATTGAGGTTGTACGATTGCAGCTTGTTTTGACCGTTCGCTGCAATCATTACGCCGCCGAACTGCGTGATGTCCCAACTGGTGACGTTTGAATACGGCGTTGTCGTTAGCGAGTCCAGATTTAGCGTCGAACTATTGAACTTGAATAGCTTGGTCTTGCCGCCTGCAAACAGCGTAGTAGCTCCCGAATACTTGCCTGCAAAGCTCACCAGCAATGACTCAGAAGCGGCATTGGAGTAATCAACGGGCAGTCGCCACGGTGCGTAACCATTGGATACCGGCATGACGTTCTTTGCATCCGATACCGTACCGAACAGATTAGGCTGATCCGGTGTCCATTCACCAAACAGGATATTGGGCATAGTTACTCCTGCGCGTCAGCCGGAAGCGGCTCGTTGCCTTCGGCGAGCCATGCGAGGTACTGCTGGTAGTCTGTGTTGGCTGGATCGAAGGGGATTGATGCCCCGTCGGTTAAACGACGCACATTTTTCTCGCTCAGAATTTTGTACATTATTTAAAGCTCCGCAGAGAACGAGACAAACCCGTTAGCATTATTTGCACATCGCGCCCAATAAGGTTTAAATTGAGTAAGGCCGGAAGCAACAGTAAAGTTCACATTACAGGCAATAGGACTTTGCTCGCTTGAACTTTGGCTTATCGCGGTTACGGCGAAACTGGATGCCGAATCCGTCAACTGCAATGAGCTTTGTGTAAGAGTAGGCGTTGCTCGCATTGCAACAGGAAATTGATAAATAGCCTTAACATCGACCGTTGAAGATGCTGTGCCAAGCGGAGACACAGGCGCAAAGGGATCGCCAACTTTTCCATATTGAAGAAAATAACGGGAACACCTCCGCAGCATCTCGCTGTAATCCACCCGCTCAAAAGGCGTGGCTGTCGATCCGGCTTCTAGCTGAACTCCGGTGATGTAGAAGGTTGCGCCGTTGGTTCCGACTACAGAGACTGCGCCAGTCGATGAATATGCGTTCGTTCCCGTCCACGCTCCTGCTGTGCCGCTATACGTCGAACCTGCGCCTAGACTAAACAAAACATGAATGCCGGTCTGGTTCGTGCTGTTCCACGTTCCAGTCGTATCACCTGCAATGGTCAGCGTCTTGTATTCCCATGTATTTGCCGCGCTAATCGAATACGACAACGGGTAATTTCGTGTTCCGTCAATGTTTTGAAGCGCACCGCCAAACGTGCCTGTGAGAGAACTGCGAACCCAAAACGAAATGGTGATCGCAGATGCTGCTGACGTTCCCCAGTTAAGATCAGCGACGTTGTAGCCTTCAATACGGTGAGTCAAGGTAAAAACGTCGCCAGCCGCAACCGAATACGCAGATAGCGAAGTACATCCGAGATAGTTTTTAAATCCGTTAGGCGGCGTGACCGATCCAGCGTTTTGCTGCACGGAGAACTTACTCGATTGCGTGCATTGCGCCAGCCAGCGGTCAAGCGTGTATGCGTTTGCAGTCGGCGTAACACTCGCCCCGTTATTGCGCTGGTCAATCCGCATATCACCGTTGATGATGCGATTACGCCACGGCGAATAACCCACCGTGTTCTGCACCGTGCCATCCGGAAAAGTCAGACCGTTCGTTCCGTTAAGAGTGACGGGCATTATTTAGCCTCCACTTGTGCGCGGAGCGAATCCACTTCCGCTTTAAGTTCTTGAATGGCTGCGGTCAGCGTGGCGACGAGGAAGCTGGTATCAATGCCCTGATAGACCGGGTTGCCCTCGCTATCGACAGCATCCTTCTCGCCCGTCACGCATTGCGGTACGACTGATTGCAGTTCGTGCGCGATGAAGCCTTCGCCGTCGCTACCGTCTGCTTTCCAGCGGTAGGTGCAAGGCTTGAGTGCCGCGACTTTGGCAAGTGCGCCGGTCATGGGCTGCACGTTGTCTTTTAGGCGGTAGTCTGACGATGTGTTGTAGGTAGTCGTTGTGGCGTTAATCGCAATTGATCCAACAGCGGTTACGCTTGTGTTGTAAAAAGCCACACCGTTTTGACCGTTAGCTCCGATTTGAATGTTTAGCCCTGCCGTACCTGATGGACAAAGAACGGCTACCCGCGCAGCACTACCGATTGTGCTAGACGTACCCACCAGCAGATTGCCGCTGCTGTCGATACGGGCGCGTTCTGAGCGCACGCCACCGTTATTGCTGAAAAAAGCCAAGCCCGATCCAACACCCTGCTGGAGATACCCAGCAACTGCACCGCCATAACCGCCACCTTTTTCAAGGTTTAGGTAGGTGTAGCTTGTTCCAGATGCTGCTGGTTGCGACCAAACCCGCAGACCGTCGAAATCTGTCGTTTGCGACGAATAGACTTCTACCTTTTGGCTTGGGCTTACAGTACCAATACCGACGTTACCCGCCGCATCCTTGTACACCTGACCGCTGCCGATATTCAGCACACCCGCGCTGTCAGTCAGCACGGTTGCCGTAACAGCAGGCAGGTTCAGCGTGTAATTCGATGCCGTAGTGGGCTCTTGCAGCGTGACGCTGCCGCCGCCGGAAGCGTTAAGTTTCAGGCTCATGCTGCCCCCTTGAGCGCAGCAATTTCAACCGCTTGCGCTTCTACTTTTTGATTGAGTTCTTGAATGGCTGCTGTCAGCGTCGGTACGATCCGCGCATAGTCAACCTGCTGATACTTCGGCGTTCCATCTTCGTTGACTGCATCTTTGTCGCCGGTAACAACATTCGGCAGAACAGCCTGCAATTCATGCGCGATAAAACCGTCATCGTGGCGACCGTCGATCCAGTCGAACTCGGAAGGTTTGAGCGCGGCGACTTTGGCGAGTGCGCCGGAAAGCGGTTGGACGTTTTGCTTTAGACGATGGTCTGAAGTCGTGTTGTAAGCAACCGCAGTTGTTCCATTTTGCGTAACAGACCCAATTTCGACAGCATTTAAAGTAAAAACTAAATACCGTGTTGACGTTGCCGTGCCGCTTAGGTGCTGGATAAGCATACGTCCACTACTAGGCTCTAGACTGAGCGAATTAGCGTTTACGCCACTTGCGACTGTTTGCCCCACTAGCAGATTACCGCTAGAGTCGATACGGGCGCGTTCTGTACTGTTAACGCTAAACGTCATTACGTTATTCACGTTGTCGTACAAAATCCGGCCTTGAAAATCCGTACCGTTTCCTCTGCTGAAATCGATGTAACCGCCCGTAGACCCAGCCATTTCTACTTGCGCGTAACCACCAGTAGCACCAGCGTGAAAACCGTCGCCGCCAGTAGCAAACGCAGTAGCAGCTCCGACTATATGAAGCCTTGACTGTGGCGAACTCGTACCAATGCCGACGTTACCGCTCGTATCCCATACCGGCGCACCCGTACTCAAATCCGCAGGTTGCACCGTGCCATCCGGCAGACCGCCCACCGACAATCCGCTAATCGTTCCCGTGCCATTTATCGTGATTGGCATATCAAATCCTTAAACAATCGTCCAGACAGAACCCGATGCCACCGTCACCGTCACGCCGTTGGCAATCGATACCGCTGCGCTATGACCGTTGTAGCCTGCGGGGATCGTCGTATTGACCGTGATCGTCTGCGGGTTCAGGTAAATCGCTCCCGTACCGCCACCGGCATACACCGCTGCGCCGTCATCCTCGTAGGTCGATTTGGACGCGGGATAGGTGACGAATACATCCTTCGTGCCCGCTGAAAAACTGACCTTTGCACCGCTAGCGGATGAAGCCAGCACCGTATCCCGCGACAGGGTTGTGCCGGATGCCGTGTAAGTGCCAATGCCGACTTCCCACTCGCTCGTACCCTGACCGGCAATCGTGTAGTACGTCGTATTGGCGTTGCCAATGGCGGCAAACGACTGAAAGCCCGTCACCGCACCGCCTAACGTCACCGATCCCGTGCCGGTTGTAGTCGTTGTTTCCCTTACGCGATCAGCCAGTACCAAAGCCATGTCAGTTCCATTCTGAAGTTGCTGCGGTCACGGGAGTCCAGTTGCCTGCTGCGCCGTCCTCATCCGTCCAAACGCCTGCTGATGCGCTCTCCAGCGTCCAATCGCTGCCTGCACCTGCCTGTCCTATCCAATTTGTCGATTCGGACGCATCCGGCTCCCAAATGAATCGGGCAAAAAACAGGTCTGCGGCAATCGCTTGCTCAACGATGGAGGCGACAAAGCGTGCGGCTGCGCTTGTGGCATCCGTGACCGACTGGGAATCGACTAGGTTGGCGCGGAAATCAGCCTTGCCTGCAAACGCATCGGTTGATGCCGCAGATTCAGCAACGATGACGTTTGTCAGCACCGTGCCAACCGGCGTATCGGTTGCAGCAGCAGACTCGTTTTGGGAGGCCAGAACCGCGAATTTCGCGTCCTGAACGTGCGTAGCCGCAGTCGATTCATTCAGCACGCCTGCGTACGCTGCAAAGCGTGTGGCATTGTCCGTTACCGACTGAGAATCAGCCAAGGCAGCGGCAAAGTTGGCGGTTGCAGCAAACAGATCAGCGGTTGCCATGCTCTCAGCGACTGCTGCGGACGTTGTGACCGCTCCAATCTGGCTATCTGCTGCGCTGCTGGACTCCGCAACGCTGCCATTGGAGACAAACGTCGCGCCCTGCGCGTCGGTTGCCGCTGCCGTTTCAGTCAATGCCGCATTAGCGACAAACGACACCGCCGAAACGTCCGTAACAGCCAAGTTGTCAGCAACCGTGACCGTAAAGACGTTTCCCGCCAGAGCCGATAGCGGCGCATGGGCAAAGGCGGTAAAGCCAAACATTTAGCCTGCCTGAAGCTGCGATTCTTCAAACCAGCGCGACTGCGCCACACCGTCCACATCGACCCACGACAGCAGGTAGTGAACCTCGCCCTCATCGTCCATGCGGATCGCTTCCACAGCACCCTGCGGCACAACGGCCTTCAGCATGACGAAATCACCCTTCTTGAATGCGCTTGCCATGTCAGCCTCTTAGGTCAGGGTTGCGGTATAGGTCACGTTCAGCGTGTCGCCGGAAGCCACCGACTTGCTGCCGCCTGTAAAGCTGCCAGCCGAGTACAGCACGCCGGTATTTGCCGATTGCGTGGTGGTGACCAGCGCACCGGCTACCGTATTGGTGGCGGTCATGTTGAACACCGTCGTTGTCGATGCCTTGGAACCCGACGATGCAGCGTTCCAGCCCATCGTGATGCGGTTGCTGCCCGTAGTCGAATACGCCGTGCCTGCAACCAGTTCCGTCCAGCCGGTGTGCGATGCCATCGTGTCGCCAGCGGCATAGGTCGGCGTGGTCGCACCAGACACCAGCCCCATGTAGAACGTGCCGGTATAGGCAGAGCCGGTGAAATACTTGTCCAGCATATCGTTCTTGCCTGCCGTGACCACCAGGTTCTTGAACGTATCCGTCCACTTCAGGTTGCCATCAGCGTCGTAGCACTCGACCGAAAACACCCCAGTCGGCGCAAGACCATCGTTCAGACCGTCCGACTTGCCGATGCCGACAGCGACGGACTCGCCTGCTTTCATCATTTCGTTTTGCATAAAACCCTCGCTTGTTTAGCCCAACATCATCGACATCGGCGCACCGCCGTATTCGTTGCCCTGATCCGACTGGTTGATCGTTGCAATCGACCTGTCGTACAACGCCGCCCATGTCTGCAACCGCGCATCGTTCATCAGGTACGGTTCGGCCTCACCCAGACTTGCGTACAAGAGCGCATCCGGTGCGTTGGTGACAAAGACATTGCTGGCATTGGTGTCCGACAGGAACGGCGGTTTCGCGTAATACAGCATCTCTACCGTGTAGCCGGAATCAGGAATCGGTGCGAACTGGAACTCGCTTGCCAGCACCGTGTAAAACTTTGGTCGCCCGGAACTCATGACCGGCGTATCGCGGTAGAACGTATTCGGACTCATGAAGGTCAGGCTCTGTACCGGATTGGTTTGCAGGTACATCGCACGCATCGCCAGAAAGTCCGTGGGCAGTCCCAGTTTGGGATTGCCGCTGGTGATCGACGCATTGGCAAGCACCAGCATCGGACGGATACGCAGGTCTCGACGCAGCCGCAGTTCTCCCAACTGAATCAACGTCGGGATGATGTCATCCATGTCGGAACGCGCCAGATACTGCGCGATCGTGGACTTCAGGCTGCTGTAGTCGGTGATTGCCATCGTCTGCCCTTACACCATGCCAGGACGGGTACGGAAGAAGCGGTTTTCGGGATCGTTGAGCCACCGCTTCATGCGAGCCTCATCGACCACCGCAAATCCCTTCATGATTCCCTGCTTGTTTAACTGGTCGATCACCGTCATCGGGATCGTGGCGACTTTGGTGAAGTCATTCCACCGTGCGCCATAGTCAAGGCTGTTGTACTCGGCCTTGTTTTTCTCAATGATCTGCGTGACATCCTGTTTGGTCTCAACCACCAGACCGCCGTCGCCGTCCGAGTGCGCTACCTGCTGCCGGATACCGTCATCGAAGATAAGTTTGCTCATACGCCCTCTAAAAAAGAGGTGAGCGGATCACCACCCACCCCAAACGGGAGACTTACAGGCTCATGTCGAGGTCAGCAACGATGCCCTGTGCGGCTTCGTTCGACACTTGCAGCGTGACCTCTGCGAGCAGTTGGGTCTTTTCGCTGTCGCCGTCTTTTGCCAGTTCGTTGGTCATGAACGGGCGCAGGTAAGCCAGCGAGACGTACTCAGGATCGATCACCAGCGCGTCACGGGTACGCATGAAGCGGTTCGGGACGATGGAGATTTGACCGAAGTCCGACTGGTAGATGTCGGCTGCACCGATGATCGCGCCCTGCTCCACCTTGTTCAGCTGGAAGCGGTTAACAGCGATACCCGGGAAGCTCGACACCTTCTGCTTGCCCGATGCGCCCACCATCAGCATCTTCGGGTTGCCGCCAGCGGTAAAGACCTTGGCAACAACGTTCTTCAGCAGTTGCTCGGTGAAGGCGCGTTGCGTGCCATCGGTACGGGTCGAAGAACCGATGGTGGTCGGGTCAGCACCGCCCGTGCCTTTGTCGGTGTTCGTCTTAATCCACGACAGCAGCGAACCCATCTTGCGTGCGTTGGACGAATCACCCGCCGAACGCGCTTGGTTAGCCAGCAGGATCGCTTCCAGATCGCGCTTGATTTCCGACGAAGCTTTCGCCAGTTGATAAGCCTTTTCCGACTTGCGGCCTGCTTTGTTGACCGCATCAACCGTACCCGAGACCTTGATGGTCTTTTGCAGGATCTGCGTGTAGTTACCCAGACGGGTAGTCGGCGACAGGGTGGCGTCCGATGCGGTTGCACCTTCCACAGCGGCGTTGGCGGTGTTCACCGAAGCCAGCGAATCGGTCTGCCACTCGTGATACACAGCGGTTGCTTTGGTCTTGCCAACCGTGGACATGAACGGGGTCTCGGTCGGGCTGATGTTGTAGATCACATCGATCAGATCTTCGCGCTGACCTACTGCGTCATATGCGGTAAAAGTAGCCATGGTTACTGCTCCTTATAGATAGCGTTCAAATACGGCAGCGGCATCAGCGATCCGTCCAGACTGCTTTGCCTGCGCCTTCAATTTTTGTGTGACGCGAGCATCGGTATCGCCTTTGCTCTGTGCCACGCCAGCCTTCAGCACCCTCGGAGCCTCGTTGACTTTCTTGGTCACTTGCGGCTTGGATGCCATCAGCTTGTCGTACTGCATCGCCTTGTAAAGCGTCAGAACCGCACGCGAGTCATAGACCCCTGCCAGTTCTTCGTCCGAGAACCCCAACCGTTTGCCAAAGTCACGGATGTCGCGCTTGATCGCTGCACCCTTGTCGGCATCGGCGAGTTCTGGAATCGCTTCTGCAAGTCGTTGGCTCTCCTGAGCGACTCGCGCCTGCAATTGGCTTATCCGGTCAGCCTCTTGCTGCTCTGCGATCCGCGCCTGCTCGTACCGAAGTGCTTGCAGTTGCTTCTCGCGTTGCGACATCTCTGCCACTTTCACGGCATAGCCAATCGGGTCGATGTCCTTCAGAGATTCCAAATCTTCCTGCGGCATCTGCTGGCTCAGTACCTGCTCCATCGCTTGCAAACGTTGAGCGTACTGGTCACGCAGTTGCTTGGCTTCGGAGACCGCAGCGCGTTCTGCTTCAATCGCCTTGCGTTCCTCTGCCACCATTTGCGACTTCTTGGTGTAGTCCTGCCCAAGCTGATAAGACTTGATGAGTTCGTCCAGCGTCACCTCGCGTTCTTCGCCTGCGGCTTTTACGCGGTACTTCGGTTGCTGTTCTTCCTCGTCGCCTTCCTGCTCGTCGGCTTCGACTTCCGGCTCATCGCCTTCATCAATGCCTTGCGCTTCCTGTTCCTCGGCGTGTTCCTGCGCGTCCGGTTGTCCGTTATCGGAGCCTTCTTCGCCGCCCATCAGTCCTAGAAACGCGGATGCGGCTTCATTCACCGTCAACTCCGCACTTCCCGAAGATTCGGGAGTCATGCTAGTTGTGTCACTCATGGTCTAAATTCTCAAATCACAGGGAGCCGCCCTGCTCGGTCTTGCAATACGACTGGGTACTGCTTTCCCTCTCTTCCTACCGATGCGACCCGGTGTGTCATCGGCTTTCCGGTTCAAGGTGAGTTCGCGTTCTAGAATTGCGACCCAATACCCATGCGTATTACAAAATCTTCCAACGCTTCTCTTTGACCGTCGCGCTCAATGCCAGCGATTCGATATGGCTTTGCAAGTCGTTCAGGCAGCGCACACGGCGATAGGCTTCTTCGCGGGTCTCGACATCCATCGGCGCAGATGCCTGAAATTTCTGAATCTCGGCTTGGCGCAGTTCTTCCATCAGCGCGGTGAAATGCTCATCGCGCATCATGTTCATCGCCCATTCGATGCGCGTCACAGCGCAACTCCCGGCGCGAGGTTGCCCAGTTCACGAATCGCCTTCAGCACGATCTCAGCCTGACGGTTACGCATATCCTCATCAGCGATATCCATCGCAAGGATTGCCTGCAATTGCTTCACCGCGACCTCGGCCTCCTTGATACGCAACTCGGTCTTTTGCTTTTCTGCCTGCTGCGCCATTTCGATACCCTTGCGCGTGAACTCGGCTTCCAACTGCTGACGCTCCAAGTCCAACTTGGCGGCATCGATCTGCGCCTTGGCTTGCGTCTTTTCCTGCTCCACTTGCATGAGCATTCGGGTCGCTTCCAGATTGGGATCAGGCTGCTGCGGCTGCGGCTGCGCCAGTTGCGCCTCGACTTCCGGCGTAATGGTCTTGAAGAAGGAATCTGCAGACTTGAACCCTGCCGCTTCAATGAACTTCGCCAGCGTTTCGCGGTACTGCCCAACTGATACGAGCGGATTGTTTGCACCGAACTGCTGAAGAATGGTTTCCTGCTTTTGCAGGATCATGCCCAGCATCGCAAGTTGCTGTTCCTTGTTGCCCGTACCCAGTCCCACATGGATCGATACGTCGTAATCGGCTTTCCAGCCACGCGGATCGAACGGAACGAACTTGCCGCGAATGCGAACCATCCTCGGCTTGTCTTGGTACTTGATGAGCAGGTACAGCATCGACTTGAACAGCGATTTCAAGCCGGTCTCGGCAAAGATACGGGCGATCAGTTCCAGTTTGCCCGTCGAGGCTTGCGACATCGCTGCAATGGCGGCTGCGGTGACGTTGGAGAGGATGTCGGGATTCAGACCCTGCTGAGCGTCTGATACGCCGGTACGCTTGGCCTGCACACCGTCGAAGTATTCCAGCATCGGGAACGCTTGCGCCACGTTCGACTGCACGTTCATCGGAACGACAGCGTTCGTGTTCTTCATGCGGATGATGCCGCCAGGAGCCGAGTTCAGCAGGTCATCAAAGTTCACCTGACCCTCGACCGCACCCACACGAGTATTGTTGGTCAAGTACAGGTTGTCGAGCATCTGCCGCGTTACCGTGGACTTGATGAGCTGGACATCCATGACGCGATCCGCGAGCGACTGACCGTAGAACTTGTGCGGAACCGGAATCGGGCAGAGCGAATGGAACGGGATGTAATCGACTTCCTCATCTTCGAGGATTTCGTTTGCCACCTTCACGATGCGGCGCAGTTCAGCCTCACCGTCCTCGTTCTCATCGATGTGGATGAAGCACTCGTACAGTTCGATCAGTTGCTGGGAAAAGTCCAGCTGCGGCTGCATATTGGGCTGCTCGCCAGCGGCAAAACGCGCCACGCGCTCGGCATTGAACGTCAAATCATCGTAGGCAGGCAGGGAATCGACCAGATCGCGGTCGTAGCCCATTTCGATCAGTTCGGAACGGGTCAGCAGGCGGCGGTGCGCCTTAAACGTCTCATCGTGGATGCTCTTAGCACCCTTGGAGATCAGGAATTCTTCCGGCGGGACGTTCTCAATGCAGACCTTGCCCGACTTCTTGACCTTCTTGACGCGCACCGTATGCAGCATCGGCACGGGCGCACCCATGGCAATTGCAGCCTCTGCGGTTACGCCTTGCGGTAGTTGTACGTTCGGATCGGGATAGGAATCGTGAGCTATAACTTCCAATTCGCCATCCGAGAGCAGCATCGCGAGTTCATCGTCGGTCAGGTCTTTGTACTTCGCCTTCTCGACTTCTTGCTCGGACTCCCAATAACACTTGACCACACCCACCTTTTGCGTGAGCGCGTCCTTCATCCAGTTGTGCAGGATGAGCAGGCCGTCGTTATCTTTGTAAAAGACGTAATTGCAGTATTCGGTCGCTTGCTTGGCGGCTTCGATATCTTCTTCCGATACCGGCTCAAACTCCACGATATCGTCGGACGCGGTAAACACTCGCATCAGTTGCGGCAACGCGCCATCAATGGCTTCAGCGACCTCGCCGGTCACAACCTTGGAGCGACCATCGACCTCGTTCCCGTAGGGAGCGCGAAGGTAATAGTTCAGAGCGCGAGTGCGCTCGACGGTAGTTTCCGATTGGAGCCAGCCGATACTGTTCTGTATCTCGGCGTCCAATATGGACTTAATACGGCCTGAATCCATGAAAATGCCCTTGTATGGGATTTTCTCGATTTTAAGTGCCGTTTTACAAATATCCCGTTTCTGTCAAGCAAATAATGCTTACAAAAGACAACGCCCCCGACAGGCTGGAACCCTGATGGAGGCGTTTATTCGATGTACTTAGGTAGTACCCGAACGGTATCACTTGCGACGGTGAGCCTTGATTATAGCGCAGTTTAATTAAACGACCCAGGACGTATTATGCTGGATCGGTTTAGCCCAGTTGGACGTATTTTCGTTCAGGGCAATCGCGAGATACCTAAACGAGTCTGCCGCATGGCTCGACCAGTCATGCAAAGGCCGGTCATTAAATACCTTGCGCTTTTCATCGAACTGCCTACGATAATTGCGGAGCGCATTAACTCCCGCTTTTGTTTTGTTATTATCAAACCAACAACGCGGCAGTATCCGACGCACCGCCTGAATACCGTCATCGACCGACAAGCGCGGCGCAATCGTAATGTTCAGCCCCGCTTCTTCCAGCATTTCCTTGCGGCTTTTACCCGTGCCGAGTTCCCGAACCTCGACATCGTGCGGCAGGATTTGCTCGGCATTCTGGTAGCGATGGTCACGCAGCCAGTTAACGTACCAATCCAGCCCAACCCCTGCGTTTTCCACAAAGTCAATCAGCCGGATTTCCTTGCCTGCCGTTTGAGCCACCCAAATCGATGTTGAGTCGCCCATGCCCAAATCCCACGCAACAAACGTCTTGCACAAGTCATCGCGGGGAACCGTGGTCAGCCTGCCTTCGGCTTCCAACTCGTTCATGAACGTGCCGTAGTACGCGCCTTCCACGGCAGCGTTAAAGCTGCACTCAAACTCCTGCTGGTACTTGTCCTCGCCCATTTCCTCGCGAGCCGCTTGCAGTTCATCCTGGCGCAGCACGCCGGTCTGACTCGCCTTGAACTCCAGCAGTTGCCAGCCCTCGGCAGTCTCGGCGCGATCCCGCAACTCCTTGAAGTGGTTCTGACCTTTTGGCGTGCCGATGAACAAGCACCAGCCCATGCGATCAGCCAGCGCAGGACGGATGATCTCGTTCCAAATCTTTGGGTTCTGGTCGCCAATCTCGTCCAGGCATACGCCATCAAAGTATTGACCGCGCAGGGAGTCAGCATTGTCGGAGCCGTACAGGGAAATCCTGCGTCCCCAAAAGTCCACCCGCAATTCCGCGATATTGGCAACCGCACCCAACGGGCGCGTGAACTCCAGCAAATAGTCCCACGCCACCCGCTTCGACTGCGCGTAAGTCGGCGCAATGTAGGCGTAACGCGGATTCGGCTGCTCGTTGAGGATCGCCGCTTTAATCAGGTGGTTAATGGCGGAGACAGTCTTGCCCATGCGACGATGAGCCACCACCACCGTAAAACGGTTCGCTTCAATCGCATCGTGGATGACTAGCTGCTGCTCTCGCGGCTTGTACGGAATGATGATTTCTTCGCTTACTTCATCCATCCGACCATCCTGTGCTTGATGTCGCCGCCATCCTTGCCGGTATGCTCCGTCCTAGCCAGCTTCGGTATGTGGTACTCGCAAAGCTTGTTCATCAGGTCGAGTGCCTTGTACGGGTCATCCTGCGCGACCTCGTTCAGCCACTTGTCCATCTGCGGAGCGTTGCGCTCAAGCAGGTTGGCAATCGCATCCCGCACTATTTGCGTGGACTTGTTAGGCACACCTTTAGGACGGCCTTTGCCCATGTTGGTCAGGTTGGCAATCCCACCAGTTGCCTCTATTTTTTTGGACTCTGTTCCCATCTTTGCACTACCTTGTCGGTGTCATGCGGTTATCAAAACGTTATTTTGCTGCTTCTTCCAGCAACCCCATCGGCTGACCGTTGCGCTCTAGTATCTTGACGATTGACGGGTCAAATACGACGAAATTGCTGGTTCCTGCGCCATCCGGTCTCGAAACGCCATCAAGGTAGCGAATACCTTTAACACCAAGCTGATTCAATGCTGACTCGCCAAACCCAGTTGAACCAGTCAGCGATTCCAAAGTATTTAGAAATTGGGCTGGCGTAACGTCATTGCCGTACAGCAGAGACAAGTCGCCGCCCAAGTCATCTAAAGCGTTTGGCGGCAGCATCGACTTGGTTTTCTTAATTGCGGCTTTTACAACCGCTGGTTGCTGCCCTAGACGCTTGTCCCAATCCATGAACGTAGCAACGGCAGGATCAGGAATATCAACCTTATAAACAGCGCCCCCCTGCAATTCAGTAACCTTCTGACCTTTCAGCGATTTGATTTGGTCAACAAGCCTTGCTGCGTTTTGCTTGCCTGTATCAGTCAAAAACTTGTTATTAATGTCTTGGCTTGCAAACCGCATGGCATCGTCGTACCCGTATTTCGCCACGTTTACAGCGGCTTCGTAAAGCGGGTCATCTGCAGCAATCTTTTTGCCGTTTATTAACGTATCAACTGTTGAAAGGTTGTTGCGATATTGCTTTGCAATCTCAGGCGATTCAGCAAAATACATCCCATGCCCATACGCCTGCGCTCCCTCGCCCTTGCCTACATGGGCAAGATCAAACTTGTCGAAAGCGTACGGCGACCCGTGATACGCAATCATCGGGTTCAGCAGGCCGGTCTTGACCGCATACTGCTCGGCTATCTGCCCAACCTTCGGAGCCGCGTACTTCCCTGCCGCTACCGCACCCTTGACAGCCACCCTGCCAGCACCGGGAGCCATTGGAGCCAAAACGCCAACCGCTTCCTTGGCTTCAGGGCGCAGTTGCGTTGCCATACCTGTGCCGCCTGTATTCGGCATCCCATACGCCACGTTTTCGAGCGTCTTGACTACCGCAGGAATGCCAAGCAAGTTCGTCAGACCACGCACGGGATCGTTTTCGTAGCCGAATGGCTTGCTGACCGCTTCGTTCGCAGCATCCAGCAGCCCCGCCAGATAATAGGCAGGGCGGTTTGCTACGGGGGTGGAACGGATATCAGCCATAAATAACCCTGAGAACGGATTAATCTCAGGATTATTGTAAATGCCAGATTACAAATAACACTTGCGCGGTTTACTTCCCGCTGTCTTTTGTTTTCAGTAGGAATAACTCCCATACCGCAGGCTTAATTTGGCGATAACTGGGCAAATCAGTCGAACACTCCCAGTTTTGCCAACTTTTTAATGCTGCGCCAACCAGCCTAGCTGCCTCAGTCTGAGTCAGACCGGCAGCTAGACGGGCGGCTTTGATTTGTTCAGGGGTTGGCATTTGGATTTACTTCGTCAGCCGCCGAGACAACCGGCGCGTTAGTGTGCCTGCCAAAAGGGTAAACATACTCATTGCCCGATCCGTCACGGATAACATCCAGCCATTTACCGTCTGCCGTCAGTAAACGGATAATTTTAACGACCACTCCATCAGCCAATTCAAGGGAATTCGATTCCTCGCGTTTGTCTACTGTAATAACGGTTTTTGCGCCACTGTCTGCGGCAGAAAAATAACTTTTACCTGCTTGAAATTTAGAATTCATCTGTCTCTCCCGTTATACCCCGCCGAAGCGGGGATTTGCCGCAAGTTTGTTAATAAACGAGCGGCGATGCCTTACGAACGGCATTACGAGCAATATCGACGAGCGCAAACTGCATTTTTGCGCTTACCTCGCCATTAGATCCCAGACGTGCAATCTGCTCCAATGCAGCCAGCAGATCCGGCGCAGCAGCAACCAGTTGCATATCCACCAAAACTTCGTCCAGCGCGTCATGACGAACACCCGTCAACTTGCACACCAAACGATCTTGTTCGCCGTCCACAAAGCCCTCTGGCTCAACGACCAGCACATCAACGGATGCGCCACGATCCTGCTCTTTAACTTGCCATTTCACTTTGCTCTCCCGTTAGTCGCAGCACCGTGCTGCCATGACTGAACTATATACGCTCATTGAGCGTAATTCAAGGCGCAGTTATGGAATTTATTCCAATCGCCTAGCAAAGACGCATAGCCCTACGCTATTGCCTTCACCTTGTCCTGCAACTGATGTCGCACAATCAGGATCGACGCATCCAGCACGTTCTTCGGTATCCTGCCCATCTCCACATCCATCACGCCGCTGGCATTCCTGAGACTCACCGCTTCCAAGTCAGTCACGCCCAAGCCTCCGGTGCGCTCGGATCGCTCTTGAATCTGTGCCAGCGTCATCACCATCGTCCGAATCGCGTTCGCCGCCGCATCCTTATCGTCCACAATCGGCCTGCCGCGCAGATGGGAAAGCGCATCGGTCAGAGATGCGACTTTCTTGCATAGCTCGTTGAATGCCTCAGAGGACGGGCTAGAGATCAGCGTCTCGATGTTCAGGTGCAGCCGCATTGCCATCCTGTCGCGGCTCTCTGCCATCATCGGCAAATGAATCGGCTTTTGCTTGTAGGGCTTACGCGGCTTCTTGTTCGATGCCATCACCGCTCCTTGTCCCTAATTGCAAAGGCAATCGCCATGACCGCGTGCGCAATACACGCGCCACTAAGAAAAATACCAAGACCAATCCAAAATCCTGCCAATGCGCTCATGATTTCTACAGCAAATTTTCCTCATCCCATACTTCGCGAGAAATCATTGCGGTTGCTATGCAATCCTCTCCAAAGTTCTCTCTTAGCCATTCAGAACATTCTTCTCGCTCAGCAGCCGCGACAAAGGCAGCAAACAGCGTTAACTGACATTTTGTAACCGATGAAATAGGTAGCGCACTACCGCCCCACCAATCAATTCCGGCATCCCGCGCCATCCTGACAACATCATCTTTCGTCATTCTTATATCTCCGTTATCACCACTTCCACCCCCTCGCACGAATAGCGTCGGCAATCCCTTGCGGGGAAAGCGCATACATATCGTCGTTTAAATGGTTGTATGTTTCTTCGCACAGCTTTGCGCATTCCTCGCGCTCTTTTAAAGCGACCAATTCAGCAAACCGCTGCAAGCAACTCAACTCGGTCAGAACTTCAATATCCACGCGCAAAGCACTTCCATCATCAATCCCCGCCTGAGTTGCCAGCGTGATTACGTCTTTCTCAGTCATTCCCTAGCTCCATGATGATGACTTTCATTTGCCCACCCTTGACTACCTGCTGACGCGCCAGCACCAGCAAGTCCACTTGGCTATCGTCCAGCCATACGCCAGCGTGCGTGAGCGCGTCTTGGAGCGGCTTTGCGCGATTATCGACATCTTGGCGAATGCGGTTCTTCGGATAGACCGACGCAAACAGAGCGACCCTACCCTCAAGCGTTGGATGACCCGCAGCGGAAACGATCTCCGCAACCTGCGCCCTGAACTTCTGTCCGTCCTTGGAAATGTATTTGCGCTTCCCCGACTGGCAGTAGTAGTGATTGATTGTCGGAGCCAGCGGCAGCGTCAGGCAAATCAAAACGAACCCTTCTGCCGATCCGAGTTCTGCTTGCTGTGGCACTTCTTGCACCGTGAACTCACCACGTTTTCGCCCTTATCCCTACGCTTGTAAAACTCGGTGCGCGGCTTGACCTCGCCGCAGCCGGTGCAGAACTTGTCGCCAGCCGGAACCTTCGGTGCGGGTTGTTGCTCCATCGGCGGCAGCTTGGCATAGGCTTCGACAATCTGGCTCCATGCGCTCATAGCATCACCCCGTTAATCGCTTGCAAACCCGCCTTCTTTGCACGGCTCACCCGCTGTCGTTCTGCGGCTGACTTCTTCCTGCGCGGCTTGTCTTTGGCGTACCCAAGCCCATAAACCGGAGTCGTATCCATGCCACGCGAGTTCGGTTGCCAACCTGCGATATGCACCACCTTGTGCTTTTTCAGACAGCGGAACAGGTTCTGCGCGGTGACGATATGCAGGCCGGTGACTTCAACCGCTTCGTATGCGGTCATTGCGCCGTCGAGCAGTTCGGCAAACAAGCGTGCGTAAGTGTCTTGATTAACCTTGTGCATCACTCACCCATCAAGAGGTTGATAAACGAAACAATCCCGAATAACGCTGCTGCCAGCAACGCCGATCCAATCACCACCCACAGCACTATTTCCATCTGCCACCTCAGTAATTTTTTATGTCGGGGTCTTTACCTGTTCTTTGCCATACATCGTTGCGCTTCAAATAAGAAAAATGCCTGCAAAGCTCACAGCGATCCTGACTGTTTTCAGCGTTTAAGACGGCGCGTGTTCGTCGTAGTGCATATCTGCCGCAGTCACATCGACAAACCCATTTGCCACCACCAGATTTCGCGTATCCAACCACGACAAAACGCCCAAACCTCGTTCCGGTCACGTTGTGAATGTTGTCAGGTGGCGGCTTCATAGCAATCGGCGTTTCTTGCTCCACCGTTTGAATTTTTTTGTTCGGATTCCAATCAATCCCTTTTGAAACCACGTTTGAAGCAGTTTTATTGATTGGAACGCTTGTAAAAATTTTATCCACGCCAGTCTCCCCACTCCCCACGATTTCCTTTGTCGTATTGCCGCCGACAGTCCGCTTTCAATCGCTTATGTCGTTCAGGACTTTTGTCCTCGACCAGATTCAGGTACGCCACCGCTTTCTTCGTGTCCTGCATCGCCAGTTGCAGGCAGTAGCGGACTTCGCATTGATGGCGGTACTCATCGCCCCAAGTCACGCCGCCTTTTTCCACGCCACCGCTTCCTTGAATTTTTCTATCGGTGTCAGGTGCTTCTCATCCAGGCACATCCGTTCGCCATAACCAAAGTCATGCGCCACCGCCAAGCGCATGAACTTTTCTTTGCCGACGAACCCGTGAATACGAATCACCGTAGGCGACTGCACGGAACAACTGACAGCCCAATCGGTTGCGAAGTCATTTGCACCGTTAAAAATCAAGAATCGCGGGTTCGGTGTTTTGGCGTGGCTAGACGTTTTCACTTGAATCGTTTGACCTTGCATATCCATGTCTACCGCTCCGTCGCCACCCACCGTGATTTCGGCATTGACCGGCGTTCCGATGGCTCTGCTGACCGCTATCTCGCCCAACATCCCGATGTAATGGATGGCAAAGTCGCCTTGCTTACATATACGGCGGTTGGCAATGCTGCCGGTCTTTAATTGCACCGACTTCACGCCTTCAATCAATCCGGCGTAGTGCGCTGCCATCATCAACTCGGTAGGGGTCAAGTGAATTTCCATTACGCGGCAAACAACGCTTTTTGCACCGGATTTCCCCATTGGTTTGCCATTGCTGACGCAATTCCCGCAAACGTCTGCGAACGGATTTTCCAGCGATCCTCGGACGGCGGCAGATAATGCAGCCGCTCCCTTTCCTTCTTTGGCAGTTGCATCATTTCGTCGTAGACGTTGTCGGTTGGCTCCAGCAGCGGCAGACCTTTCAACCACAAGCAGGTTGCCTTTTGTTCCGTATGACCAAACATCCAAGGCTGTATGACCTGATCCGGTTTGCGCCACAGGGAGGACATCACGCAGACAGGGTTTTCAATGGCGACGCGCGGAATGTCGGCTTTTGCCAGCATCATGAAAAACGATGCCGCTGCCTGCTGCCTGCCATCCAGACGCTTCTGCTCAAACCACGCCGCACCGCTAACCGCAAGTGCAGTACAGGGGGGGTGTGCCACCATCAAATCCCACGGGTAATCCAGAACATCGCGGACATCACCCTGGTAATGCGGCCCTGGCGCGTCAGTCGGCAGCAGATCGCAACTCATTGCGTCATGACCCGCACGGATGAAAGCGTCGCGCACCGTGCCGCTGTATTCGCAAGCGACCAGCACCCTCATTCCGCGTACTCCTGTTCTTTGGCTGCGTTTTTTGCCATCTTTAACGCCGCTACCGAAACCGATTCGCCATTAGCAGCGCGTTGCAGCAATTTGGGTATCCAGGCGCGATGATCCTTGTTTGCGCCGCCCAACTTCAAACCGCCCAAGACCTTTGCCGCTGCCAACCTGTCTGTTTCGCGTTTAGAAGGCGCAGGAAGCGATAAAACAGGCTCGGGAATATCAACCCACGCACCCTTGTCGATTTCGGCTTGTAGCGCGTTCTCCCAACGCTGCTTGATTTGCGAATACGTCGAGCCTTTAAGGTCGTGTGCGCCAACAGCTACCGATGCCCAGAAAATCGCCGGATGCGTCCAGTTGCCTTTCTCGCCGCGCTCCCGTGCCGTCACGCCTTCCACCGCTTCGTAGTACGCCGCCAGCGGATCAACCGGAGGACGGCACAGGCGCATAAATTCAGGCAGCGTCGGGCAAAACGTCTGCTTGTCCAGCGCATCCACGCCACGCTTAAGTTCGGCAGTCGAAAAGCCCGACAGCTTGTACGCCCAATGCGCCTTCAGTTTTTCCGGCTCTACGCCTGCCCATTGATCGACAAACTTCTTGCCGAAGGTCGCCCACATATGGTCAAAAATGCGTTCGATCCACGCTTCGGGCAGCGTCTCAGTTGAGGTCAATGATTTCGGTATCGGTGCGTTCACGGCGTTTTCCTGTCAGGGCTTCAGCAAAGGCAATACGTTTGTCGGCAGCGGATTGGTAGGGCTGCGTTTGCTGCCGCTCGTTGCGTACCCAGTTCCTCCATGTCGCATCCCAATCAGCTTTCCTTCCACGCTGCCCTGCCTGCGCGATCCAGTAGTCGCGGAACCGTGCTGCGACCTCCTGCGGTTTCAGTTCAGGTCGCGTCGCTTTGCAAAAAAGGATTTGCTCATCCGTTGGCAACCAGTCAGCAGGCAACCGCGAAGCGCGTTGCTCTCTCTCTATTGGTTCATGGTTATTGGTTAATGGTTTATGGTTACTGGTTAAGGTTTTTTTGGGTTCGACTTGGGTTTCAGTTGGGTTTCCAGAAAAAACCGACTGGGTTTCTTGTGGGTTACCGCTGGGTTCTTCGTGGGTTTTTTTCGGCCTGCCGCCCTTCTTCCCGTTGACCCTGTTCGCCTCTGCTTTGGCGCGATATAGCGATAGCTCATGCTCACAACGCGCATGGAACCAACCTTCGTCCGTTTCGGTAAAAAACTCCTGAAGGATGGCCTCGACAATTTGCGGTTCGTCATCGCGACGGGCGCGAATGCGACGGCAAAGGGCAACAAGGTCAAGCGTCAGGGGTTTTTCGGTGTCGTAGTACAGTTCGATCAGGTCGCGGTAGATGCTTCGCTCGACCCGATCCAGGTGCAGCGTGGCGTTGTTGAAGTCGCCGATGTGGTGCTGGTAGTAGTTCACTTCGCACCCCCTCTGTGATACAGTTGTTTCATTCGCAAGCACCTCCTATTCAGGTGGTTGTTGATAGAGACCGCTGCTAGTTCGCGCTAGTGGCGGTTTCGCTTTTCAGGAGTTCTGCTACCTGCTCCTGCAAATCCAGTTCTGTAATCCCGTACTGCCTCTCGAAAGCTTTCCTGCCCATGCCGTGAATGCCGCTGCGCCCACGGTGATGTTCGGGACACAAAGGCACTACGTCGAAGTTCGAAGCCCTCATTGCCATGCCCAGTCCGGTGCGCGGATGGTGCAGTTCTGCTGGCGTGCCAAAGTGACCCAGATGCCTGCACAGCACGCAGCCGAGTTCGGCGACGCGGCTCATGTACTCTTTCTCGGCTTTCGTCTTGCTCACTTGCCCAAGCCCCGCAGCACACATTGCTTGCAGACGGACGATTCCTTCTCAAACTGCGCTGCCGAACGCATACGTCTGCATCCCGCGCAGTACGCCTGCTTGTGGTTCAAGACCGTCATTTTTTGTTCGCGAAACTTCGCCAGTTCGTTCGGATTCATCAGTCATCAACGGAAAAAGGAATCGGATCGCTTGCCGTGTAATGCGTATGGCAAGCCTTCTCAATGCTGGACACTCTGCGGTTCGGATTGGTCAGCGTTTTTGCGTCCAGCGTGGGCGCGGTAAAGACGTTGTACGAACGGGCAGATACGACCTCGACCCTGCTTTCACCCGCCTCGCGCATCGCCTGCTCTGCCGCTGATGTCAGCCGATAGCCTTTGGCATCGCCACGCAGATAGCCCTGCTGCTTCAACAGCACCAGCTCGGAAGCCAGCGCAGAACGCCACGGGAACTGAAACAGTCCGAAACCGGAAATCAATTCGTCCAGGCTGATCTCGCGATCAACAAATGCCTTTAGTACTTCGTAGCGGCGAGTGGTTGGGCGCGGGAGTTTCATAACTTCAAACCCCGCAGGAACAGCTTTGGGTATGCCAACTTGATGGCAGCAGGGATGCCGCGCTTGCCCCAGTTGTGAATGCGCTGAACGCCGCCAATCTTGGGGAAACCAAGCAATTGGGCGAGTTTGGATGCGCCGCCGAGTGTCTGAATCAACCTACGGTCAGCGTCAATTTCAGATTTTGTTTTTGTTCCCATGGGCAACATTACACATTACGTTACCCATGTTGTCAACTTAATGTGTACGCGCAGGCGAAAAAATATGGCACACTCAACGAATGCACCAATCGTTAGCACGTTTAATGGATATCGCTGCCCAGCGATCCGGCGTGAAAGGTCACAGCGACCTCGCACGCCTATTCGACATTGAGCCTTCCGTAGTAACTAACTGGAAGTCGCGAGGCGTTCCGCATCGCTATGCGGTTGCCGCGCAAAAGCTATGGGGCGTGTCACCGCTATGGATTGTTGAAGGGATTGGGGAACAAGACAAAGGCGGCGGCGAAGTTCAAATCGACCCCTCACCCAAGCTGCTGGCTCCCAGCGAACTCACCGAATTGATTACTCTCTATGCCGCCTGCGACCCGCACGGGCGAAAGAGCATCATGACCATTGCTCGACTCCAGGCCAGCGAGTCGCTGCCCGTCGGAACTGACCAGAAACAGAACCGAAGCTAAACTCGGTTTCTTCTCTACCTTGGGCAAAGACTCAAGGTAGCCCAGCACTACACGTTGATCCCTCTCGCCAATACCGCGAAACAGATTCAACAGCCGCTGCTCCTGCTTGTCCAACGCTCATCCCCTTAGAAAAAATTTTCGCCGTGGTTCAAGCCTGCCTAGTGCTTTTCGGGGAACGGCTGATACTGTACGAATGCACAGTATAAAGCGAATTTGCCGACGAGCAACATAGTCGAGCAAACTTCTGGGAATCTAAAAATTACAACTAATTTTTCTTGTTGTAACTCGCTTTCTGCCTAACTCCTCGACTGCTTTATTTGTTTTTCATTTTTAGACTTTATACCTCGAAAATTTCCTGAGTGCATCAAGTTTGTTTGCGGTAGTGTTCGCACTTGTGCGACTTTTTTAGTCGCGGTTCTGCAACTAATGTTGCAACCATGACCGACCTCATTCCGACCTATGTTCGCCTGCCAGAATCGTTAAAAGACAGGCTAGACCGCGCAGCGGCTACTAATCGCCGCTCTCGGAACAAGGAGGTTGTAGCCAGGCTATCCGAGTCGTTTGAACCTTCAATTCAGTCATTGGCAACTGTTGATTCAGGATTATTGATCGGTGAATTACTACGCCGATACCAGCCAGACGAAATCCTCATTCGTATCGGCAAAGCTACCTGACAAACCGCCCCATCCCGCAGCAGACGCTCATTGAAGCGTCTTTTTTATTTCCAAATTTTTCATTACGGCAATTTAATCAAACTTTTTGTCGAGTTTTGGGAATTTTTACACAATTTGTTTGACACTTCATTTGTTTTCTTGTGTAATGCGACTACACATTACGTTGAGTCGCTTAACAGGAGGATCAAATGGACAGCACCCGCATCTTCAACGGCGTAATTGCCGACGCAGCCAACAACGCTGGCGACCTGCTCACCACCGACAACATCACTTCCGACTTCGCCCATGCGGTGCTGGAAGCCTTCGCACAGAACTATCGCCACGGTGACGCAGCCGCCGCGCAAGCTGCCGCCGCAGTCATCCAGCAGTTCCTGAACGACGAAGCGTTTGAGCGCGAGTACGCAATCCGCAACGGCAGCGATGACGCACACCAGCGCGACGTTTACACGGGTCGTATGTCTCTTGGCTCTGCCTACAACGGCGGTCTGTAATGCGCCGCCTCTTTTCAACCGATGACTGGCTGGCTCGTCACCCGCGCATCACCGCCGCCCTGCTCATCGTCCTCTACGTCCTTGCTTCTTCATTGGAGAACTGGTGATGAATCGTCCATTCCCTTCGCTTCTAGACCGCAGCTTCAAGTACACGCCCAGCGGCAAAACTGATATTCGCAAGACCTTCGCACGCATCAAGAAGGAAATGCAGGAGAAACACGAACAGCAGCGCGATGTCGTGCGCCATGAACTGCGGAGGATCGCATGACCAGAATGAGCGTGATCCTCGCCAGATACCGGATGTATCGCGGTCACGCACTCCCCGTTTTGCTGGCTTTGAGGCTGGCATGGAGGCAGCGATGAGCGGAGCCGATTGGTGGCAGCAGCAAGAGCAAGAACTTCATCAGCAATGGCTGGAAGAACAGGAGAAGGCAAATGACGAACAAATTTCAAGAACTCAGGGCAATCGACGTAACTCCGTATGTCGAGAAGAAGCAAAACCTCGACTACCTGTCGTGGGCGTGGGCGGTGGACTTCCTTCTGCAACAAGATCCGACAGCGACATGGGAATACCGCTTTGGGACTGACATCGTATCAGTTGATGGCAACGCGCTGAAGGTCGAAGTGCCGTATGTACGCATCGGTCAAACAGCGATGGTGTTTTGCACCGTCCATGCCTTCGGTATTTCTCGCACGGCGCAGCTTGCCGTAGTCAATCACGCGAACCGTCCTATCGCCAACCCTGACAGCTTTCAGTTGAACACCGCCATGCAAAGGTCGCTGGTCAAAGCGATTGCGTTGCATGGCATCGGCTTGTCGGTTTATCGCGGCGAGGATGTAAAAGCAGTCGCCAGCGAAGAACCCTCAGTTAATCAACACAAGCCCAAAGGCTCCATCACCGCCACAACCGGCGTGCGCGATGCGCTGGATGACCGGCTCCGCGCCCATGTGGACAAGCTGGCGATGCAGATACAAGCGCAGTTCGACGCAGGCAAGGAATACGCCGCGTTTGAAATGTGGGATCTGCGCGATGAAAAGACATTCGACAAGGACGCATCGACGGCGGTCTGGTCGCAACTGAGCAGCAAGTGCCGCAGCTATCTCAAAGAGCAGGCGGCTCTGGCAGCAAACCCTGTAGCAGCTTAATTAACCAAGGAATGAAGATGACCAAGGAATACGACAACACAGATCGCGGCGTGCTGTTCAAGAACGACCGCAAAGAGCAGGACAACCACCCCGACTACAAGGGCAGCATCAACGTGGGCGGCACGGATTTCTGGCTCTCGGCCTGGATCAAGGAAGGGCAGAAAGGCAAGTTCATGAGCCTGTCCATCAAGCCCAAAGAGGATGCGCCAGTCGCCAAGCCGCAGCCGAAACGTCAGGCCGACATCCCGCACGACGATATTCCTTTTTGATCTTTTTGCAGCGGGAGTAGGCAAGCCGGTAGTGCCGAAATAACACCGGCAGCAGGGGCAGGCGACTCCTTCTCACGAGCCTGTGACCCTGCAAATCTAACAGGAGCAATTGATGCGTCGAGTCTTTTTTCTGGAGCATGACATCGCACGGCAAAACGCGATCCGCGCCATTCAAGACGCGCCTGCCGGACTGATGGTCATCGTTCAAGAAAAGACCCGCACCCTCGACCAGAACGCGCTCCTGTGGCCTCTGCTTTCCGCTGTGTCAAATCACGTGATATGGCACGGCGCAAAGCTCAGTCCTGATGAATGGAAAGACGTTTTTACTGCCGCACTCAAACGGCAAAAAGTGGTTCCTGGCATTGATGGCGGGTTCGTGGTCTGCGCGACGCGCACCAGCCGGATGCCCAAGTCCGAGTTTTCGGATTTGCTGGAACTGATCTACGCATTCGGGGCTGAGCATGGAGTGGACTTTGACGATGAACGCAGAGCCACGGGTTGAGGTGCTTTGAGAGGGCAAATCATGAAAATGATCGACAAATTAAAGGAAAACGCGGACGCGAAAACGATGACGGTGCTGACACCGGCAGAAGCGCGTCAGGTCTACAACTACATCGATGACCTGCACAACCGCATTGAAGTCAAAGAAATCAAGTTCATTGCCATGTGCGATGAAACCTATCGCATGGTGCAACTGAACCGCGAACTCAAACGGAGACTAGAACAATATGGGCAGACCACGAAAGAATCCTGACGATCCGAAGTGGCAGACATTGGAGCCACCAAGCTATAGCGCATGGCAGTTGTACTTTGCGGCTGCAATGACTGGACTGATTGCGCGTGGTGGGGCTTCGATGGATTCGCTGATTAAGACCGCCAAAATGTATGCAGATGAAGCAGTCGCTGCGACGGAGGTCAAATGACCCGCGATGACATCATCCGCATGGCGCGAGAGTCGGGGTTGGAGCAGGTGGTGAGTATTTTACTCGACGGCACGAAGATTGTTGCTTGCCCACCTCTGCCAAAACTTGAACGCTTCGCCGCCCTAGTCGCAGCAGCAGAGCGCGAGGCTATTTCAGACGAGTGGTGGGCTTGCTACCAAGCTGATATGGAGAACGGCGTGAAGTGCTTGAACGAACGTGCCGCTGACAAGTTCCTGATGCAATACCCGGCAATCTCTGAGTTTGGCAACTGGCTGAACGAACGGGAGCAAACATGACACGCGATGACATTATCCGCATGGCGCGTAAGTGCCAATTAATTGGGGAAGGTCACGAACTGGATGGTATGTATTTGCAAGCACTTTCCCAGTTTGCCGCCATTGTCGCATCAGCCGAGCGCGAGGCGTGCGCCGAAATCGCATGGGAGCGTTTCGGCATGGCAGGGCGGCATATCGCTAGCGCGATTCGCGCAAGGGGTGAGGCATGAGAAAACGCGAAGTTATGAAAACCGCTGTCGAGCGCATCGCCTACGAAGAAGGTTATCAGGACGGCGTGAATTCAATGTTCACGCATTGGTGCGACCTTCGCAGTCAGAACCAGCAGTACAAGGTTGAGATTGCGCGACTGAAGGAAATACTGGAAGAAAAGGTGTTCGGATGATAGCGGAAATGCCTGTGCAAACCCCGTGGCTCACCAATCAGGAAATTGCCGATCTGTGTGCGCCGCTCAAGCAGTACGCCGCCCAAGTCGCTTACCTAAAAAGGCTTGGCTTGACGGTTGCCACCAAGCCGAATGGCGCACCGTTGGTCATGCGGTCTAATATGGAGCTAGTGTTGGGATCAGTTGCCAAAATGAAACAAACAAAAACCGCCACCAGAGAGCCAAACAAAGAAGCACTCATGCTGACGTTTGGCAGACGTTAGGAGTCGCTATGGGTCGCCCACGCGCAAACAATACTCTGCGCCTTGAAAAGCGCGTTTACGCTAAACACGGCGCGTTTTATTACGTCCACCGTGACGGCAAGTGGGAGCGGCTCGGCACGGAGATCGGCGAAGCAAACCGCAAAGCAAAACTGTACAACGACACCAACGGCGAATTCGGAACCGTCAGCTACTGGCTGGATATGTTTATCGTTGATTGCGAAAAACGGGTTGCGGCAAAAGATTTGTCGGCGCGAACGGTAAGCGACTACCGCAACGCATTAAAGCCGCTCAAAGCCTATTTCGCATCGCCAATGACCCCGTATGACATCAGGCCAGATCATGTGCAGTCTTATCTGGATATCGGCGCAAAGCAAGGCAGACCAGTACCAGCCAATCGCGAACGTGCGTGCCTGTCATCGTGCCTGTCCTGGTTAATCTCAAACGGACTTTGCCCAGGCTTGACTGTCAATGTCTGCATGAGAGCATCAGGCATCAAACGCAATACGGAATCCAAACGGGAACGGTATGTAGAGCATGACGAATACCAAGACGTTTACGAAGAATCAGGAACGTCCGTGCGTGCCATGATGGTTTTGACCTACCGAACGCTACAGCGTCCAGAATCCGACATCATCAATTGGACATCCAATGTCGTAACGCGCAAGGATGGCGAACGCATCTTGCGGTTCAAGCAGTACAAAACGAAAAAGACCGTTGATATCGCGCTTGACGGGCGGCTGGCTGAATTAATTGACCAGTTGCTAGGCAAAGTGCCTGCGCTTCATGTACCGCTGATTAAAACGCTCAAGGGCGAGTCATACACCTATGATGGGCTGTCAGCTAATCTGAAGAAAGCCATTGCCAGAGCCAATGCCAAACGCAAGCAAGAAGGTAAGCCAAGGATTGCCAGCTTTGGCTTTCGCGACCTAAAAGGAAAAGGCGCAACCGATATGTGGCTGGCTGGCATCCCAATTGAGCGCATCCAACTGCTGTGCGGTCACGCCGACAGCAAGACAACGGAAATTTACGTTAAGGCGCGTTGGCGTGAAACTGCCACTCCGAATCAGGTGCAGATGGTGGGCTGAAATCTGTCTAAAACGGATCGGGTCGCACTATGAAAAAACGGCCTCTCCAAGGCGTTTTGAGCGGCGCGAATAATAGACAGACATGGGTCAGAAAGTGAGGATTCATGCGGGTTTTCAGGCAGTTTCACTTGCCGTCTGTTAATCCGCAGGTCCCTGGTTCGAGTCCAGGTCGGGGAGCCAGAATACGCAGCAAAATCAAAGCCTTGTGAGTTTAACGACCACAAGGCTTTTTTCTTTCCGGCAACCAAATATTAGACAAGTCTAATATTTTTTAGATTCCGTGCCGCTTCTTCGCCGTCTGCAGCGCATCAAAATCGTCCCTGCAAAACGTATCGCAGAACCGCTTTGGTTCATCGACTTCTTCATCGCAGAAGTAACAACTGCCGGTGTACGGATGTACGGCAGATTGCCGTACCCGCTTCAGTCCTTCTTCAATGGCGGCAGCAATCTTTTCGTCTGAGCGGTCTGCTTCGTCCGTCATACCTTCAACACCTCACCTCGGAAGTAGACAAGACCGCCGTCCTCGGACACCACCTCGCACAGTTCGGGCGGCATCAGCTTGCCGTTGTAAAAGGTCAGCACCGCAAAGCCGCTGCGATGGTTCCTGGTCGAGTCCTCGGTGTACTCAAACTGGGTTCCCCACACATCAGCCAGCGACCCCGTATCGACCCCGTAGCGGGTTCCGGTCAGATCCGTCCACGGCGTGACCTTCAGGCTGTGCAGATGACCCGTGACCATCGACACCCCTGACTTCAGGGCTGCGTTGTAGACGGCGTGGATGCCGTTGTACAGCCGGTGCTTGATCTGCGTATGGTTGTTGACCATGACGGACGTTGAGAACGTCCAGCGCGGGAAGTGATCCGGCAGAGCAAAGCCCGTCACCCCTTCGTATTGCGGGACAAGCTGGGCGATCCGCGCTCCGAAACGCAGATCATGGTTCCCCCATGTCCAATGCAGTTTGGCGTTGCCAGCAGCCGCTTCAATCTCGCCCATCCGATCCCTGACCGCTTCCAGTTCCTGCTTCACGTTAGGCTTGACTTCAAAGCCTGAGACCGGATGGCGGCTGATCTGCGCCCCGTCGAACGCATCGCCATTCATAACGACCATCTGCGGCTTGAGTTCGCTAATGATCTTTACGAATGCACGGTGCGCGGTGCTGACGATTCCAGGCCAGTAGTGTGCGTCCGAACCTACGACAATCACCCCGTCATCGACCTCGACGCTGACCCGCACGCCGTTGTTAGGAATCGTGACGTTGAAGCGGTTGCTGCGCTTGTCGTAGGACTGGATCACGATGCCTTCCCGCTTCTCCAGCCTTGACCGACGAAGCGCAACGGCTCTATCTGAAATGCCGAGAATCTTGGCGATCTTGGCTACGCTGCCATGTTCCTTCCACAGTTGGATGAATTCTTCATCCGTACAAACTGCGTTCCATTGCACGTTCGTTCCCCTAGTCGGACAGCCTTCGTTTGTATTCGCCGCACCACGCATCCGGCATCGTCATGGCAAAGGAAAAGCCAAGTCCATCCTCACCATCAGGGAACACCGCAGGCGGCAATCTGCGGCACTCGCCTATGTCCTCTTTCGGATCAGGTATAAAAAACGCGCATGAACTACAGCGCGGAATACAATCGTCAGGCAGTTTTTTCTTAGCCATTAGCTGCACTTCGCTTGCTTGAGCAGTTTGTTTTCTGCTTCCAGTTCCTCGACGCGGCTTTGCGCGACGAGCGCTACTGCCTGAATTTCGCGGATGTACTGGATGGTCTGCTCGACCTCGGCAGGCGACAGAAGCAGGCTCCCGTCATCGTTTCGTATTGCCGCTGCTGCTGATACGGCGACCCCTAATGCAATGATCGGAAGTGCTTTCATGCTGCCTCCTATGTGGTCAACATCACGCCCATAATGCTGTTGTACAAGGCTTGTCGAGCCTCCAGCCCGATATAGCCGCCGTTAATCTTTTTGGTCATGCCCTTGATATCGCCTTTGTCAGCGTAGTCAGCCAGCTTGTTGACCTTCCAGAACCAACCGGCAGAACGGGCGGCATTGATGGGTTCCAGCAGCAGATCGGGGTTGGCTATCAAGTCCAGCCCCAAAGCCTCACCGCACCGCTTGTAGTTGTCTTTGCCGGTCAACTGCTTGGCTCCGCGACCTCGGTACTTCCACCCTTCGCCGGTTTCCGCTGCGCCGTTACCCATCCTGCTGCTGTAGACCAGATTGGCGATCAGTTCGGGCTTGCCTGCGATGGACTGCGCCAGCTTCGTCGGAACCAACGCGCCTTTTGCGTCCTTCTTCGGTTTCTTGTCCTTGCCCAGTTCAGCGAAGCGGTTAGGCCAGCAGGCCGCCAGCGTCGAAGCGCGGTAGTTCAGGTTCTCCGACAGCATCGTGTAGCCACCGGATTCATGGGATGTCTGCGCGAGAAATGATGCGATACGTTCCAGCGTATTGATCTCAAACTCGGCGCAGGTATGGACAATCGGCTCCAACCACTTTTCTGGATGCTTGATCTTTGCCGCTTGCAGCAACTGAAGCGTCGGCGTCATTTATCCGACTCCTTCATCTGCTTGTTCACATCCTCCTGGCTCTTGTTCGATGACCCGTACCAGAAGCGAATCAGCGAGTTGATTGCCGTGCCAATCAGGAAGCCAAGGATGATGTTGATGAAGTCGCGGTTGTGGTTGTCAACCGGAAGAAAGCTCACCATGAAAAAGTAAGCGAAACTAACGATGGTGATGAACCAACCGTAGAGATAAACGTGCCGCCTGATGATCGGGTCAGGGGATGCCATTGCCGCCATCTGCATATCGGTCGCCCGTTGCGTGGATTTCTCATCCAACTCAGCCATGAACTCGGCATGGCGGTTCGCTTCTTCTTGAAGCTTGGCGTTGTACTCAGGAGTTGCCTCGCCTTCGGGTTTGAGTTCCATGCCCAATTTCTCCTGCACGGCATCGACCCCTTTTTCAATCACCTGATCGGCAACCTTGTGCATCCCGTTGTTGATGAGGTTAGATACGATTCCGGCGACGATGGGCAACATGGGGCTACTCCTGTTTGTTCAATTCTTGGACGATCTGGCGGCGCAACTCTTTCATCTTCCGTACTTCATACACAGCGGCATTCGTCGCGTGGTACATATCCAAGTACATGAAACCCAGTACCGGCATCACGATGAAGAACGTCAGAAGCACCGCCAGCAAGGTAATCAAGAGAGTCCAAGGTACAGATTCATGCTTCTGTTTGTCAGCCATAGGAGTCCCAGCGTCCACAGCAGAACGAAGGCGACTGCTGAAATCCATGCTGCCTGCGCCTTTAGTTCCTCCACCTTTTTTTTGCGCCGCCATGTAGCAATCTGCACCTGTCTAAGTTCTTCGGCGTGCGCCGCTTCCTGTTCCGCTACGATCTGCTGCCACATCAGTTCAAACTTTGACCAGAGCGACCCCAGTTCAGCCGGTGCTTGGTACACCATCATTTCGCGTATCTCAGCCAGCATCCCGTCTAGCCTGGCGCGAATCAGGATGCGTTTTAACGCCCTCCTGCCGATGCTTTCCTCGCCCTTGTACACCTGCTTGGCTGACGTTTCTTCCTTGATGAACGCCTTTCCGATTTCATCGTAGGCATCCATCAGCTTGCCCAACTGGTCGCCAATCTCGCTATACACATCGTGCGGATCGGCCTTCGCGATTGACTGCACCCGCTGCACTTCCTCGTTGTACTGCCGCTTCTGCTCCGGTGTCGGGTTCGTTAACTTGTCGAACTGAGACCGCAAATCCTTCAGCACATCGTTGACATCACCCGCTGCATTCTTGATGTCCTTGTATAGCTGGCATCCCTTCTTTACCGCAGCCACAGCCGCGTTTGCCGCCGCAAGAAGGGTCAGCGGGTCAATTTCTTACGCCCTCGGCAGGTTGCCTGTACCAGCAAGCCACATCATTAGAAATACCGCGCCTGCGCCAACAATCCAGAACACCCGCTTAACGACAGATCGACCGACTTCTTCGTAAATTTTTTTAAACGCGACTTCGGCAGCGCGTTCCGCAATCGCTTCAATCTGCGCGTCAGTCAGTTTGATCTGCTCGTCAGCCATGATTTACTCTCGCACCGTTAACGAAGCTCTGCCCATTGGTTGATCGTGCCGTTTGTAACCGTGCAGGAGTACGTTGCACCGTTCGGAACGATCACGGATATGGTTTGCGTCAGTCCGTTCCATTGCGTGCCGTTTGATTCCGACAACGTGCAAACGCCAAGTGTCAAACCCGAAACAATTACGTTAAGTGATCCAGCATTAACTGTGCTTGTCCCGCTTGCCCTTACGATGATTTCAATCGGCCTGCCAGATGTATTCGTATAAGTTGTGCCAGAAGCTCGCGACGCGGTGACGTTTTGCCATGTCTGGTTAATGCCGACACCCGCTGTCGGCTGAACTGCGCCATCTGGATATGTAATGCCAGCGGTTCCGTCAATCGTCATCGCCATGATTAGCCCTCCACCGTAATAGCGCGGAGTTCATCCAGCGTAGTCGCTTGATCCGCAAGTTTTGTTATGTCGCGCAGCCTCTGCTTTTCTGCGACGATGGCAGACGTATCTGCGCCGATCTCCAGCGCACGCTGGAATGCAACGTCCTGTGCAGCCAGTAGCGGCGCACGCTCGGCACGCAGACGCGATTTCGTGATGTTCTTTGCCTTGTCCAGATTGACCGTGACGGTTTCGCCAGTCAGCTCCCACGCATCGAAGAAGTCGGTGTCGAAAGGCAGCAAGTCATGGTCAACGATCACCGAATGCTCGGAAGTGTCTTTTTCCTTGACCGCTTCGATTGGCAGTTCGCCGGTCGGATAGCATACCGATACGCCGCCCCTGTCGTTAGTAAATACGATGACGTTCATTGACCACCTCAACGGAAAACGGAAACAGCAACTACCGACGAATCTCGGGTAGCAGTTTGATCGCCACACATTACTGATGTCGATGTCGTGGTGTTCGGCCTAGATACGGCGAGGTACTGATCAACCGCTACAGAAGGCGGGTTGTTGAACGCGCTTTCGCGGCGAACGCTCACGTTCGTCACGAACGATGTATCTGGCAGCGCATTGGTGAAATTTATTGTGTAATCTCCCGTACCGTTTCGCACCACGCTACTGACGTTGAATGAGGCGCGAACTGCTATGGTCGTGACACCGTTGAAGTTCACCCACGCCCTGCACAGCGTACCGATCTGCGTGCCGTTGCTGTCGGCAATTGTCGGTGGCGATCCGCTGGTGTTTGATTGAATCGTATTGACTGATAGAGTAGACATGGCGATTTACTCGTAAATAACGTTGATCGTGCCAGCGTTGAATGTGTTCGACCCAGTACCAATTATTCGAAGCCGATCCAACACACCAGAAAGCGAAACATATCCACCAGTTGCACCAGAGGATGTAGTTCCTGTATGCCCAAGAAAACCGGACGCAACCCATGTGTTGCCGCTAATGAGGGCTAGCGTGACGATGCCATTTCGTAGAGTGGATGCTGATACTGGAGACACGGCTACTTCAAGTACAAAGCCAGTTGCGGGGGAGGAGAAACTAGCCCCAGCCGCGCCGCCAAACGTTACCGCAGCGCCGACATAACCAGTCGTTGTGTACGTTCCGCTACCTACTTGAATCTGAATGGGCGAGGTGCTGTTTGTGCCAACCCCTTGAAACATTACCGTGATTTTTCTTACCCATGCAGGGACACCCGTTCCGTCTGCCGGAGAAAAATCGACTGACGTTCCACTTGTGGATGCTTTTGCCGTGCCGCTGACAATCGGAGCCAGCGTGCCAGTCGTTGCCACCAGCGTCTGCGATACGTTGGATGCAGTGTTCGGCTCGTTGATCGTAATGCTGCCGCCGCTCGAAGAATTAAGTACAAGGCTCATCGCTGCCCCTTAAACAATGACCCAGCGCGAGCCGGTCGGAATGGTAACTGCCACGCCCGTGTTAATCGTGATCGGGCCGGCGCTTGTTGCGCTCTTGCCGCTGCTGATTGTGTAGCTGGTCGTAATCGTCTGGCTGTTTTCGACAAACACGGCGTCACCGCCGCCGCCCGTTGCGCCGCCGCCGAGCGAACCCCAGGCCGTGCCGTTAAACCCCTCGTAACGCGACAGCGTCGTGTTAAACCGCACGTCGCCGCGCAGGCTGGCCGTAATCGTCGTTGACGGCACCGTCTGCGAAGAGCTAACGGTATAAGTTCCGTTGCCGCCCGAGCCGGTGACCAGTGCCGTGATGGTCGTGCCGGCTGTTACGTTGGCGCCGAGAATGGTTTGCCCGACAGCCAGCGCGCCGGAGGTGACTGCCGTGACAGTCAGTGTCGTGCCGCTGATGGCGCCAGTGACGATTGCCCGGCTTTGCTGTGCCGTCGTTCCGACGGGCAGCTTGATGGCGCCGGTGCCGGTAAATTGCAGACTGTCGGTAATGGTCTTTCCCGACAGCGACTGCGTGCTATCCAGGTCAGCCAGCGTCTTGCGGTTGGTGCCGTCGGCGATCGTCAGCACGTTCGTCGTGCTGTTCCAGACAATCGAGCCGGCTGCGGTTTGCGCCGGTGCCGTTGACACGGGCAGCACGAGCGAGCCGGTGGCAGTGATTGCGCCAGACGCTGACATGCTGCCGGCAACCGTCAGCGTTTTTCCAGTGCCGATATTGAGGCCGACCGACGTGCCCGTGCCGTCGCTTTTGAACAGCGCGTCAATGGTGTCGAGGTCGTTATTGAGTTTCGTGCCCCAGGTGTCGGTCGACGCGCCGACTTCCGGCTTTGTCAAACCTAGGTTAGTGGTCGTTGAATCGGCCATTGCTGCTCCTTATGCTGCCCTCTGCCAGGTCTCGTCGACCGTGGCCTGTTGTGTCCATGTCGCTGCCGGCACTACTTGCCCTGCCCAACTGCCGGCGGCGCCCTGTGGCGTCCAGACTTCAGCGTCGGTCGCCTGGCCAGCCCAGTCAATACCGTTGCGCGCATACGGCAACCAGGCCAGCGAAAACGCAGTAGTGGCCGAGCTGTTGGCAGTGCCGGTAAAAAGAACCTCGGCATTCGCTGCCGCTGCGCCAATCGCAAACACGTCAGCTGCGGCCGTCGTCAATCGATCGCCGGCGGCGTCCATGCCGGTTACGCTAACAAGATCGGCCGCGGCGACTACCGACAAACCGCCCTCGGCACTGCCGTCGGTTATCGCCGCTGCCGACGCTTGGCCTAGCGCCACACGCGCGGCATCGGCAGCAACAAGGCCGACTGAATCCACATTTGCTGCCGCTTGGGCAATCCGCAGCGCGGCTGCAGCCGCGCTGGTGACGCTTGCAGCATCGGCGGCTGCAATGGCCAGCCGGACTGCGGCGGCCTGCACACTGCTAACACTTGCCGGCGTGGCGGCCCCAACAGCCACGCGCAGGCCCGCTGCGCTGAAACTGGATGCGCTTGCTACCTGAGCAGCGCCGTTTTTGACAATGTCGCCAGCGGCGACAACTGTCGTCGACGTGGCGACTGTGGCGGCGGCATCGACATAGCTGTAGATGCCATACTTGCCGCGGCCGTAGCTGCCACGCCCGTACATGCTTTAGCTCAAGCTAACGGTCAAACTGCCGGCCGGGATACGGAAAATATCGCCGCTGCCAATCGTGCGGTTCGTCGTCAAATCGGCCCAAGCCAGCAGGTTGCCGGTGCTGGCCGCATCAAACAGGCCGACTGCGACAATCGTGCCCCAGTTGCTGGTCGCTGTCGGGTATTCAATCGCCGCACTATTCGTCGCCGTCGTGCCGGTGCCAGACACGCTAAACGCGCCCGTCTGGCGTGCATAGCCGGTCGAAGTTGTCGACACTTCGGTGCCGCCGCCGGCGTCCGTAGGCGCTACCGTATACAGCGCGACGTAGATCGTCGTCGGCGACGTGTAGCTGGTGTTTGTGAAGACATGCCGCAGCAGCTTGTCTTCCAGGTAGTCAGAAAAAGATCCGGCCATTAGTAACTCCTATTGACGCGCGCTTTCATGGCGCTTCCGCTGAACTCGGCGCGCTCGCCGGCCAGGTTGATCTGCTCAATCGATTTTTCAAACAAGGACGACCAAACCGCTGCGCGGTCATCGTCTTTCAGATAGGGCGCCGAATGAATCAGCGCGCCGTACAGGTAGGCGTCCGGGTATTGCGACAGCAACCAGTTCGAAGGCTGCGTATCGGACAACGTCGGCACTTTGGCGAAATACACCAGCTCGCCCGTGTAAGTGCCGATCGGTTTCGGGAACACTTCGATCGTTTGGCCGACGATCGTGTAATGCGTCGGGCGGCCGCGAATCAAAATGCCGTAAGTATTGACGCCGGCCTGGCCGGGATCATTGACCTGCGCCGCTTGCGCCACCAGTGGCATCTGCGTCGCTTTTAAGCGCGCCATCTCGTCAACCGGCACAAAGACCATCTTTGTAACCGGCTGCGTTTTCAGGTAGAACGACTGGATCGTCGACACGTCCGACGGCAGCGCCGTGTACTGGTCCGCAATCGTTGCGTCCGAACGCGCCACCATCTGCGGCACCTTCAGCCGCCGATTCATTTCGGCCTCAGCCAGCGCGATAAACGTCGGCACGACCGGCGCCAGGTCCGATCGGTTTAGCCAGTCACCGACGGCGCTTTGCAGCTCGCTGTAGGTCGATATCGCCATTTAAAGTCGCCCCTGCCAAATCCGAAAGCACTTGTTCTGCGGGTCATTCAGCCAGGCTTTCATCGCCGCCGGGTCGCCCCAGGAACCGTCCTGCATCATCTTCTCGACGATCACCATCGGAATTTCGGCCGCGGGTTTCATCTCGCTCGACCATCCGCCGGCTTCGGCCATCTCGCGTGCGTATTGGATGATCGGGTCGACATCCTGCGTCGACGCGAATCGAATCGTGTCGGCGTCGGTCTGAACCGTTTTCAGCACGCCGCCATCGGCGCCAAGAATGGAAATATCAGCCATGCGAAAAAGGGCCGGGTTGCCCCGGCCCGTTCACCGTTTAGGACGTGGTCAGGTCAGCGATCACGCCGTGCGC
>JACCDQ011550695.1_pt1 | contig 44560 bp, 65 predicted proteins | sample 7446031 | NCBI WGS metagenome assembly JACCDQ01 (sample SAMN15323442, study PRJNA562643) | freshwater metagenome | isolation source: river surface water | place: USA:Blue River Watershed | collected 2017-08-17 | reverse complement strand
TGAAAGTTTGTTTACATTACACCGCCGCCCACCAACTGCACAAGCTGAGGATCGTATGTTATACCGGATTAACTGCGGAAAAGAATATGTATTTGAAAGTAAAAAATAATGGACTATAATAGTTTAGAACTTAAAACATGGATGGACCTACCAACACTTAATATTCCAAATAGGGACCAGGTCGCAAATGAAATAAACTCTTTGCCAGACAGTGATTGGTTTTGGGTAAAATTTCATGGAGCATGGATGTGCAGCTTGTATAACGATAGGCTTGATGTTGGATGGTTAGACCCCCATAGTTATAACAAGAATCTTCCAGAAAACGGGGCAGCCGTGACAGCGTTGCGAGATTACATTTTCCCCTTCTTAGGAGGCTCAGGGAACGTTACTGTAATAAAAACACAGCCAGGAGACATGCTCAACGACCACGTGGACAGTCACCCTGAAGAAATTGGAAAAATGATGTATAAGTTTAGATGGGTAGTACAGGGTGAAAAATCAAATACATTATATTTTTACGACAAGCATATGAACAAAGTACTTTATAAACCAACCACCGACGCGTATGTTATGAATGGGGCGCACCCACACGGTATGGAAAATATTGGAACTGAACAAAAGTTAACTATATGTATTGGTTCTCCGTGGAAAGTAAACGACACGTTTCTTAAAAACATAGAAAACTTACCATATACAAAAGTTGAGTTACCTGAAAATATATTAGATGAATGGAATGATCCTAGGTTTAAAAATCAAAATAAAATAGGACTAGGTATAACAGAATTTAAAACAGAAGTGAGATAGGGCAGGTTATTCCTGCCCTATCTCTTTTTCTGAAAGTATTTTTGCTAGTATGTCGTCAGCCGTTTCAAAATAAGTGTTAGCTGGAAAGAATGTGCCAACTTTGCTAATAAAGTCGTGGGACCCTTCTTCAACGTTTTCGTATGTACCCTCGGGATACCCAAATGCGTTTTGCTTGTTAAACATAAAATCGTGACCCCCGGCAACATAGTACAGAAATCTTTCTTTCCCAACACTGTATGGTATCTTTGCGTTCCCGGCAATTTCTATTTTTGTGTTATATTTTGTATTTGATTCTATTAAATTACTTGATATAAAGTAATTAATCCATGAATATGCTGTTTCAAACTCGTGTGTTTGGTTTACATTCTCACCGTCTATCAAAATATTTTTATTAAAGTGAACCAAGTCGTCTAACACATTAACTGGGACTTGTGGGTACGTTGTTTTTAAAAACCCTGTTAAGTCCTCATAAAACTTTTCTTTACGGTCAATAGAACCGTGTAGGTACAACCATGCATTAGTGTATCTCATAAATTTGTGTCTATCAGTTCCGTAGTTATACCACAGTGGATTTTTTTTATGTTCTGCGTCTCTGAGTATATCTTCTTTACTTAAATAAAATATATCCCAAAACTCTTTGTTAGGGCCAGTCTTGGTCCACTCATAAAGCTTTTCTATAATATCACACGCTTCTATGTTAAATTCTTTTTGTAAGTACCTGCCTATATAGAACAAGCTCTTACCAAGCCACAACACTTGAATCATATCTCTGATATCGCGTATATATTTCATGTCTGTGTTAGTTATAGTACTTGTTTTGTTTATTATGTATGCGTATTCTTTTTCATCTTGAAAGGGGCTGGGGCCTTGCTCAAATTTTGACCATTCTAGTCCATATTTTTCGCTATGATTTTTTAATGATATCTCACTGTTTTCCAGTAACGCAAGTTTATACACGTTTATCTCTATTGGGTTGTATTGCAACAACTTGCTTATACCTGATAAAAAACTTTCTTTTGTTTCCATAGGCATACCCATTATCATTTCATGATAGTATGGGATACCTTTTTCAGTAAAATTCGTAGCAATCCAATCAAAATCCTTGGCAATACTCATGTTGTCGCGTTTTATTGCTGCAAGAGTGTTTTGATTCATACTTTGCAAACTGAACGTAGCCCCAGACCGACTAAACTCGAATCTTTCTAGTATTTCAGCTATAGCTACCACCCGTTCTTTGTTGTTTTTCGCATAAGTGATAGCAGTACTGTGTAGTTTTGGATTAGGGTGTGCCAGCTTTGCCTTAACCAAGTATTTTGCAATGTCTAAATCTCTATGCAAGATTCCAAAATTTGCATCAGAAAACATTATTTCGTGTACGTTTTCAATCATCCAATCTAGCTCATCTTGTATTCGTTTCATACTAAAGCGTCTAAGTTTTTCTTCTAACCCCCAGTCACAAAATGTGCAGCTATACGGGCATCCTCTGTTAGTTTCCAACACCCCTTGGATTTCTAAATCAGGCAATTCTTTTATTAAATTGTCGTACAACCCCATAGTACATGCACTTGGGTAATCTAAGTCTTCATTATGAGTGAGATACCGCTTGGTGGTAGCGTATTTTGTTATCTCTCCATTTGATGCTTCGTGAAAACAGTCGTTGAAGAATTCTGAATCGAGAATCTCTTTGTCTTTTAGTATTTTTCTTATTATTGACTCGAACGCAATTTCGCCTTCGCTAGTAACGTAGTAGTCATATTGTGGGTTATCTTTAACAAACTTTTTAAACCGGTCGGGATCTTGTGGAACGTCGTTCCCACCAACTATAATTTTTACATTTGGCCATTTTTCTTTTATGGCCTTTGTTAGTTTATTTGACCTGTTTCGATTCCACATATATAAACTGACCATGACTATGTCAGGGATACCGTTCTTGTCAACAGATGGGATCAATGATAGAACACTGTCATTCATATGATGGTAAACCCCCCAACCTGTAAGATTTAATTTATCAAAAACATCAGGTTTTGTTGATAAGTATGCCCATAAAGTACCGAGACTTACTGGTAACGTAACCATGTAATTTGAAGCCAGCTGTAAGCCCCACACGTTTAACATTTAAACAGCTCTCCATTTTTATATTTTTCATATACTTCAGAATATGGTTCTCGTATATCAAACTGCAAGCTATATCTGTTAAATTCCTTGTTTGCACAACTATGCAAAACTTTTGCGTTAAAAATTAGCATACTATCAGTGTAATCAACATCAAACCAAAAACTCTTGTCTTTATCTCTATAAAAATTTACCGGTTCATACTTTTCAAAAGTATAAATTGGGATTAGTAACGCAGTTTCCCGTTCAACGTCTCTATGGAGTGTTGGGCCATTCCATGGTGGAAATTTTACAAGTTGTGTTGACGTATAATCTAAATATGAAAAATTTAACTGCTCGCGTATAGTTTTTATAGGTTCCAAATCTTGCAACTCGGGGTAATATCGATAAGTTACTGCTGTAAAATTATTCACAGTGTATTTCGATTCGTCCCATGATGGAGGAATATACCCGTCCCATTTGTTGTCATTATCTAATTCATATACGATTTTTGCAAGAGCTTCTCTGTCGTAGTCAAAATTTACTTTAAAATATACGTCATCCATTGAACACTATTTCCATTGTTTTATTTGTAGAATCTTCACTATATTTACAGTACACCCCGCGTTCTCTTACATGATTTAGAGTATTTTCATGCCAGTTGTCTATACCAGGTTTACTAAAACTATGATGTGTGTCTGGCCAAATTGTAAGATTGCAGTTTGTTATTTTTTGATAATCGGCACAATAGAATGCGGGGGTCCAGTTGTCTAATTCACCCACAAAAACATGTACATCCGTCTCATGTATGTTGTACATGTCGTCTGTAAATGCAGTTGGTTTCAAACCCGGATACAAGCTGTATGACTTTCTCCAAAGTTTTGGAAACTTATGTGCCTGTAACCATATTGCAGCAGTTCCTCCATCACTAAAACCGACTGCTATACTATTGGATGTATCTGCAAATGGTATTAGGGTCTTTTTAGTGTTGAGGTAATCAAATGCGAGTATTTGATCTAATGCTCTTTTATCGGGTGGTATACGATACTCGTCTAACGACTCCCAATTTTGTTTAAAAATTCCTCGGTTAGTGTAGCTGTCAACCATGATTACAGTATAACCTTTTTGAAAGGCACGGTCTATCCATATATCTTCATTGCTACTTATACCACCAGACCCATGAATTAGCCATAAGCATGGTTGATTTTTTATACTTTGATTAGAAGTTTTTACAATAACGCCAACATCGTTAATAGCAAATATTGAAGTTTTGCTTGAAATTATCATAGCACGAGTCTCATTACATATTGGTATTCACCATAATGCATTAATTCACGGCTAACATTCCATTCATGTTTACTTTCTTTTGCGAAGTACTCGAGAAGTTTTGGGTTTTCTTCTCTTGAAACCCAAATGTCAGAGTATCCAAGGCCCTTTGCATAATCTACACTTGACTCAAGAGTTTCTAGCCCCCTTGATAAATCATCCGATTTTGATCCAAAATCAAAATCCCTGTCTCGGGTATGCCGGCTCATTATTCTAATAGACCCGTTGTATTGTGGTCTTTCTATTCCTGCGCTATAGTAAATCATTTTTCCAGAATGGTATCCCATTCTGGAAAATTTTGTTTCTTTAAAAAGTGGTTTAGATATGTAGTTATCAGCATGGCGGTGATCAGCATTTTTTGCAAACAACTCTTTTATTTTTTCTAAATGTGGGTCTATTGGTTCTAAAAACCATTGTATGTTAGAATGCGGCAACTAATTACTCCGGGGTGTAGTATTTTAGTATGTCGTCTTGACCATCCAAGCTAAACATAAGTGCAATGCGTGGGCTGTTACTACGGTTAAAAACTGCATGTGGGTATGCTATATTTAGAAAGTATGCATTTCCTGGTTCAAGAACATACTCTTCGATTTCACCATCTCGTTTCCATTGGTTTACTACCAGATTATCGGAATATATAGGGCATATGCATCTAACAGCATACGACGTATCATAGTCAACATGGAATGGTATCTCTTTACCAGCAGCAAGTTTAGTAATTCTCACCCGACTTGCTGGGGACTTGCATTGTGTTACTATTTCTTGAAAATAGCTTCCTTCATAATCGGGGGTTGGGACATTATACAGGTGTTCCTCCCGACGTCGCAACCGCTCTTTTATGCTGGCAGTAAATGGCAAGATCTCACTTGGGGTTGTTAAGTTAATCTGTTCAAAATTGTCGTAGACACTCTTAACTAATTCCATGTGATTATCACACAACATGGGGTTTGCAGTTCTCACGTCCACAAACTTTTCTGCAAGTTTATCACATTCTGATTGTAGTCTTTTTAAATCTATTTTAAGATTTAGATTTGCTATTGTTGGTAATTGGTTTTTCTTTAACATATGTCGTATACTCCTGACAAGCTAATGCGGGCAATGTTTCCGCTTCTTCTAAATTTTTTGTAATCTTCGTGTTCTGTAGTAGCTAACCAAACGCTGTCGCTTGGAGTTAACCCAAGTGATGTACACACATCTCTTTGCTTAGTACTTATTCTTTTGTACACGTGATCTATGTCAAAATTTGATATAACAGCTTCTGCAACATCTGCTGCAAAATAGTTATAATACTTGGCATTATAAATTAACGATTCAAGTTTTTTGTCGGGTGTTTTTGAGAAATACCATCCTGTTCTTATATTTCTAATACCAAACGGCTTACTTAAACTAAAAAAAACATGCTTGACTGAATCATTTATTTCTATTTTTTGAACGGGGGTACTACCAATGTATGCAAGATCTAATGCAACCTCGTGAGCATTTATTATGTTTTTAAAATTTCCATCAATTGAGCTTGGTATACTTTGATATGTTGATGGTGGTTGCAATCTATCGTTTACTATATCGACCCATTGGTAGTCAGCGGGGTCTCTGTGTATATTATAAGTGGTTTTTGAGGCCCACCAATTTAACCCTTCTGTAATTCCGTTTGTTGGATACACAGAAAATCCAGTTAAGTTTATAATTGGTCTTAACCATTCTATTATGTTGGTTTTAAAAGTTTTGACACTATGTAAATCGGGCTGTGCTGCGTTCACTATTTTTTCAACTTCAGGCAAAACAAGTGTTCTAACGGCTGTACTTTGGGCTAGTAGAGTTTCTTTATAATGATTGATCATAATGAATTCTATCAATAGTTTTATAATACCACTGGGCCTTCCACAATTCTCTCTCAATTTCATCAGGTACGCTGTGGTCTCGTCTGTGCATAGTTGTCAGCTTGTCTGCTATAACGAGGTCCCCACACTCCCATTGATGTGTATAATGGTACTCTGGGTTATCAACTAAGTTTTCCTTTAGATAGAAAAATAATTCCTTAGCGTCAGTTATTGATTCGTAGTTAGAGTCAACAATGTCAACAGTGTTTGACATATTGAAAAAAATACCATTTGAACCCAACGGGTGGTTCGGAATCATTTTATAATACCCTTCGAATTCGTATCTACCTTTTTTATACTTGGGTATGTCATCTTCGGAAATATTAACGGTGTGATGTATATATTGAGTCTTACTTTCTTTTTTCATTTGTTCTATAGCCAAATCACACGTTGCAGCATTGTGTAAATCATAACGCTTATTTGTGAAACTTAGGCTTTGGTCATAAGAAAACTTTGTATACAACGACTGTAATTTAACTTTCATGTCATCTGGTAGTTTATTAAAAAACGGCCTAGTATTACACCACGTAGTTGGTGGGCATGACATATCACCATTTGGTACAGCATATGCATATAATGACAATACTTCATGGCAATCTTTTGAATACAAGATGTCAGTGTGCCAGTCAATGTCCAAACCTCCAAACATTCCTGGGTTTACCCCGTCCACTAATTGATTTGTAACTTTTACAAATATTGGATATTTTTTAACTTGGCACCAAAGTTTTGGTTCATGGTGGTATCCTAAGTCAAGGTGGAGTTTGTATATTTCTTCAGGGGATGCAGTTGCCTTCTTGATAACAACAACACCAACATCTTTGAGAAGTGAGATTATGTTATCTCGGTCTAAGTTGTCTGTGAATGCTACTATATTACTCATTTTTGTTCAATAACTTTATGAAAAACCAACCAACATCAAATTCCCACCATTTATTTTTAAACTTGGCATCATTCGGATAAGCATGGTGGTTGTTGTGCCACCCCTCGCCCCACATCAAGTATCCTAACCAATATATGTTAGTACTCTTGTCATTTGTGTCGTGATTTCGATAACCAATCATGTGGTTGAGTGTGTTTACAAAACTTCCCATATTCCAAAGAATAGCAGCAGGCGCCAGGTAGCAAGAAATAAGAATCATTGGATCTAATATTAGCAATGATACAAAGATAATTGAATGCAGAATAAAATAATTCTTGTGTAACCATAGATGAAATTGGTTTTTTATTAAATGTGCTGAATATCTTGGATTTACTTTATCAAACATGCTGAGCCATTGCACTCTAACGAATCCGTGGTGTTCTGGGCTATGTGGGTCTTTTTCCTTGTCCGTGTAGTGGTGGTGTTCCCGGTGTATAGCTACCCACGCAATGCTGCTACCAGTTAACCCATATGAGCCAACAAGTGTTCCAAATTTCTCAAACCATGCAGGTGGGTTCCAACTTTTATGTGATAGTAGTCTATGAAATGTCATAGTCATACCAAAACACCCTGTTATAAAGTATACAATAAATACCGCAAAAAAATGATACCACTGACCATAAATGATCAGTGGTATGATTGAAATGTGTGCTAGTAGTTGGAAAAATAATAAAAAATAACTGTCTCTCATAATCCTTATAGTAGCACTATAATTTTAAAATGTCAACCTTATGCAGCGGAACCGTCGTCTAAGTTTATCCAGCCACCATTCTGGTAACCTTGGAATTTGTTAGCAGTGGTGTTGTATATAACCATTCCGTTTTGTGCAGTTAACGTCCCACGTTCAGTTGCTGTGAGACGCCCAAATTGTACAAATCCAGTAGCTGTTACGTTTCCTCTAACATCTAGTTTCTGTTGTGGGGTATAAGTGCCTACTCCGAGTTTCCCCTCATTAGTTAGCAAAACAACATTTGATTCGGGAAAAGTCTGACCAGTTGAGTCAATGGTGAAATATATCCCCCCAGCCCCACCGCCTATCAATGCTTCGTACACTTTTCCGTTTACGTCATTTCTAGAAAAGAAAATACTTCCACGGTCAGCTGATGAAGACAACAAGTCGACGGCTTCATTCCTTAATTCGAATTCTATCGTGTTTTTGTTAATGTCGCCTATCATGACGAATTTTGACGTAACGTCTACAACTTGACCACCAATTGTGTGTGGATATATTGAACCATCTGTGTTGTCTATTAATGGGGTGGCATCTGAGTACACCACATTTCCGTTTAATGTACCATTTACCTTGCTGTTAGCGTAGTCCACTAGGATTGAACTGTCACCGCCTATAATGTTTAACGCATAACTGTTGTTATTTATAATGCTATCTACAACAACGCTTGTCCAAACACCATTTACTCTTGTAAGTACATCACCCTCGTTAGCTTGTAGTAAATTTACATCTTCAAGCTGACTTAGTGAAATGTTTGATATTAAGCTACCATCGCCTGCAAGGTTTGCTGTTACCTTGTTTAAATCAAAATCAAATATTATTGAACTGTCAGACCCCACAACATTGCCTCGAATACTTATATCGTATTCTTGGCCTGGGTTTACTGACATATATAAATTTGTTAATCCGCTGCCGTCGCCCACAAAAGAGTTAGCAATGACGGCCCCTGCAATGTCAATGTTGCCGCCACCGACAATATCGAATGTGTTAAGATCTAGGTTTTGGGTTAGTTCTGCTGGAGATGTTGTAGTGTAACCTTTAACTACAACACCGCCTAGTGTTTGCCCATCACCTATCCAAAGTTCTTTTGTGTCGGTAACGTATACCAACTCGCCTTCTTCAAATATGATAGATTGGCGTTCTAGGTTTGTCCCTCGACGTAATCTTAAAGCCATTTAAATCTCCTGGATATGTTTTATATATTTATCATATATATCCAAAAGCGACGTTAATTATTTGTTATGTTTTAGAAAGTAGCTAACTCGTTTGTTTAGGTACTTTTTTATTTTTTCTATATCTAACTGAAAATCTAAATTTGAAATATCACCCTCATACTCGTCGAAAAGGTCGTCTAAAGTCTGTTCAATCTTTTCTTCAGTTTGAGTTTTTCTGCTATTTGCTAAATCTATTTCCCATATAGTTTTATCTTCAAATGTGATTATTATGGTTTTAAGATATTCGAGTGGAAGAAATTTTAGATCAATTTCATCTAAAATTTCTTCCCATTCTTTGTCGTCTATCTTTTGAATGTTGAAGTTGTTCTTTTTCAATTCAAATGTTTTCCAGACATCACTCTTCGTTTACCGATTGAGTCTTTTTCTTAGTTGGGTGGAGCTCTTCAGCTAATTCACGCAAGCGTTTTGCTTCTTTGTACATAGCATCTGCCTGCCCCCGCATCTTACGTGCTAAGTCTTCCTTGCTTAGATTCTCTTCTACAACAGGGGCAGCAACAACGCTGGGTGTAGTAGCTGGAGTTGCAGTAGGCTGTTTCTGCGCCCTGTCGCTAGGCTTTAGGGAAAGATCCTCAATGCCAACACCTTGCTGCTGAGCAATTAAATTGTTCAAGTCATCAAGTGAAACAACTGTGTTTATATTGGGGGTCATTTCAACATCTTTTGTTGAAATTTTAAAAAGTCTACCAGTTTGATGGAACCCTACAAGCATACGTCTTCCGTCTGGAAGGTATGTACGATCCATAGCTTCTGCAAGCTCGTATGCATCTTGCCCAACAGCAGACTCTACCAACTTGATTAGTGAGTCATGATCGTCTGATGGAAGTGAGTCAGTAAAAACTACTAATGAGCTGTATGGGTCCCCTGGTAGAGTCCGATAAGCTACTATAAGTTTTCTTTTGTTGTTTTTTAAGCGACCAACATGTTTTAAATTAGCCATTTGATTGATCCTCTGAAGCTTTAGCGTCAGCCGCCGCCTTGGCTGCTTTTTGCTGCTCTTCTACGTTTTTAAGGAAAGCGTCTAGTTTGTTATAAACAATCCCAACAGCAGCCATTTCACCAGGTTTAAATGCGTTGCGCTCACTAGCCAAGTCGATGATGGCTTTCATAGTCATCAAATCTTGAATATTTAAATCCTGGGGATTATTTTGTGTTTGATCAGTCATGTAAAACTCCTTGTATGTTAATATATATCTGCAAAAATCAATTAGTATTTTAAATATGGACAAGCCAGTAAAAAATAACTCAAATCTTTGCTGTTTTCAAATGATATCGACGTAGTATATTTAATTCTACGCCTAGATGAATCATTGCTGTTTTGATCCAGAGCAATTTTTTGCCCTAGGTAATACCTGCCTTTAGTATGTTCTTCTATCCAAGTTTCAATGACACGGGTCATGTTGTATGTCATATCAACATTTGCAGACTCGAAATGAGGCGGGCAAAAACTTACCCGCCTCATTCCAAAAACATTCAAAGGATTTATGTTTTTCCTTTTATCCATTGCTACTTTCATAGTGTGCAGTTACTCCAAACGGTGCTTGAAGATTTTTGTCATGGTTGCTGTGAATAATGAAGATAGTGTCGCAATACATATCATCACCCCAGCTACCGCAAGGGTAGCCATCGGTAAACATGATAAACTTTTTAGGTGTAACACCTTGCTCTTTCATGTATTTCCAGTTAGCATCAAAGTCAGTACCACCGCCACCGACGACCTGGTATTCAGTAATGTCTTTACCAGCGTCTGAACTAAAGTCTTCTTCATTATATACACGAGTATCAAAGCACCAAACCTTAATCTGGTAATCTTTAAACTCGTCCATGATGCCTTTGATTTCGCTAAGGAAGTCAGTACCTTGCTTATTGCTGATGGAACCAGACATGTCAATACTAACGCACAGGTCAACAGTTTCAGCAAAGTTCATACCCGGCAACACTGCACCCATATGCCAACCTTTACGGTTAGGGCGAGCAAACGTATAGTCGCTGCGGATGGTACTTTGGATTTGTTGACGCAACAGTTGGCGCCAGTTCATCTTAGGTTCAGTAAGATCTTTGATAAGACGCTGGACTCCCGCGGGAGTGTTACCAGCCCCAGCAGCTTGTGCAGCCTGGATCATGGCTTCCTTGATCTCGTCACGGATTTTCTGCATTTCTTCTTTGCTATAAGACGGACGTTTGCCTTTGCCTTCCTTATCACCGGAACCACCGCCTTGGCCTTCGTCCTCTTCCTCACCCCAGTCGAGGTGTTCATCAAGAAGGTCGCCAAGATCGTCGATGTTCATCTTCTTAGCGTTCTTCATAAGTTCGTCGTAGACTTCTTCTGAAGACCAGCCTTCATATTTGAAATCTTGGAAGCAATCAACGATGCTAGGCTTTTGGCCAATGCGGTCACGGACCAGCATGTTGTTCACAATGTAGTCAGCAGCAATGTTATACAACTTCGGGTCACGGTTGTCACGACGAGTAAGGTGATCGAACACACAGTGGAGGATCTCGTGTGCAATAACAAACTCGATTTCCTTGTTATTCATTGCATTGAAAAATTGCGTATTGTAGTACAAATGACGACCATCAGTTGCAGCAGTTGGGCACCAGTCGTCACATTCTTGAACGCGGAGACGTGTTGCCATGTTACCGAAAAACGGGTGCTTAAGAAGCAACCCAATACGTGCAGTGACAATGCGTTCATGCACGTCAACCCGCATACGTTCGAGTTCGGCTTTGGGAAGGTCTTTGGGTTGGTATTTAGGTTTTTTTGCCATGTTAGTCTCCTATATATGCACTACTATAGAGCAATGCTTGCTAGTTGTCAACTTAGAATTTTGGTTATTTTATTTCTTGTAAACGATGAAACAGTTGTCTGGATAATACGATAGATTGTCTACTTCGCCTGCCTTAAACATGTCATTGACAGCTCTACTGACCCCACCCCATGTAGGTTGATCAGGATAGTAATCATGACCTGCTATAACACCACCTTTTTTTACTTTTGGGTACCAAGCATTCATATCGGCAATTAAGTCTTCGTATTCATGCCCTGCGTCCAAAAACACAAAGTCTATGCTGTTGTCAGCAAACATCTTGGATGCGTCTATTGAACCTTCTTTGAGTGGGGTTATATAGTTTTTTACAGGTTTTATATTATTCAAATACAAGTTGTAAACGTCCACCTCGTCACCTAGGTTGTTGACAGTATAATTCCATATGTCAACAACAAAAAACTTTATATCTTTTTTTGCGTTTTCTATTTCAACAGCCATGTAGGATGATGATTTGCCTTTAAAGGCACCAACTTCTACAAATGTACTACCTGATGGAAACTTGCTAACCATCTCTGTGTAGAGTTTTGGGTAAGTAAACCATTGTTCAGTATCGTCACCAAACTCTGGATTGTTGTATATGTGTTCTTTTTTCATAAAAATATTTATGGGGGCGCATTGCTACGCCCCCATATTGTTGGTTATGCAGAACGTGCGTTCTTGATGTATTTGCCATAACGGTTGTGGAACTCGTCAAAGCACTCAACAGCATCAGGGTCGATGGTAAGTTGATACTTGGTAAGTGCAAGCACGATACCCATAACAACCATCTCAGTGTCGAAGTTGTCCATCGAGAACCGGAAGAAGTTGTTGACCATGTTGTCAAAGCTCTTGTCTTTGCGCTCTTCTGCTTCCTTGAGCTCGTAGCAAAGAGCAACAGTAAGCGAGTACATCGCGCTGATCTCTTTAGTTTTGAGCTCTTTAACTTTGCCAGCTAGAATTTCGGACGGATCCGGCATCGAGCTAGCAACCTTGCGGTGGGCCATAAACTTAACTGCAAGGCCCTCGCCAATGGCACCAGCCACAAGGTCAGTCGTGGTCGAGTCATCCAGGTCGTCTTCAAGCAGTTCCGAAACGAACGACCAGCTACGCGGAGTAGCAAAGCTACGGCTTGCGCTCTTGGGGTCGAAGTCGTAAAGGTCCTTCTTGCTGAAAGTCAGGAAACCGACAACGTCTTTGTGAATGCGGTTTAGCGTAGCCCAGTCAAACCAGTCGTCAAAGTCAACACGCATTTCCATGTGGACAAAGCGGTTAGCAAGCGGTGCCGGCATACGATAAGTAACACCTTTGTCAGCTTCACGGTTACCAGCTGCGATGATAAACACGTTATCGGGCAGCTTGTAAGTGCCAACACGACGGTTAAGAATCAGCTGGTAAGCAGCGGCTTGCACGGACGGGGCAGCTGAGTTCATTTCATCCAAGAACAGGATAATGGACTCATGTTTTGCAGACATTTCTGCATCAGGCAGTTCGACCGGCGGAGCCCAAACCATGCGCTCATTGTTGCTGTCGAAATACGGAATACCTTTAATGTCAGTAGGTTCCCACAGCGACAAACGAACGTCGATTACGTGGGCGTTAAGGTCGGCACCAATCTGGTGGACGACATCTGATTTACCAATGCCCGGAGGGCCCCAAAGGAAAATCGGACGCTTCTTGAGCATAGCATGGCGGATGCTCTTCTTAGCGTTTTTAGGGGTAACGGTGCGGTTTGCAGTATCCATGTTTATCTCCTTATGGACGGGTTTGTGTTGCTTCGTTATGTTGTTACTATACGGCTACTATACACGCAAGTCAACGCTTATTTTCTAGATTTTTTAACTTTTTTGATCTAGTCATGGCTTTTACTAAGCCATATTTTCTAACATCACCGCTGAAGAGACTTAGCTCTACAGCCTTTCTTTCACTAGTTACCACTATACTTCTTTTTGAAAGGTAGTATGGACAGTCTATAAACTGATCCAAGAATACGACAACTTGTGGAGTTATAGACATTTCTTTTGGATAGGGAATATCCCAATGTTCTATTTCAACTTTTTGTAGTACGCTATACCCTTCATCTGTTAGGCGCAGACCACCAGTATTTTTACTCCTAGTGTTCTGCCACCATAACATCATTGAACCTTTTACATTTTCTGACGAAGTAGACATACCCAATTCTTTTAAAAAGATCTTGGTGTATACTTCTTTAAGGTTCATTCTTTTTCAACTTCCCCAGTTGTTAGTTTATATACTTCAAATTCTGTAGTTTTAAACAATTTGTTTAGCTTCTTTGCTAAGTTATGGGCATGGCCTGGATTACTAAAACTTGTCTTTTTGTATTTTGGCCCTGGGTGATTTGACAACGAATTACTGTTTTTTAAGTTAAACGGCTTTCCTTGGTAAAACACTGCCCATATTGCGTCTGCGTCTAAAACTTGCTCACTTTTATATGAATTTTTGTCAACATATTCAAGTAAAACTTTTGGTTTTGGTCGACTCATATGCATACTCCTAGATTATGTACGCATATATTTATCCCATCACCAGCCAGTTCCGCCATCCAGCTTAATTGAAATTACTTCTGCTGGGTCTTTCTTTTCAGACATGAGCTTTGCTATTTGTTCTTCCATGGAACCTTCCAACCTGCCCATAATAACCCCGAGCGTTAGTGCAAGCTGTTTTGCAGTCTCAATGTCCATGCGAATTTCTTTTTGCTTACCTGAGTCAGCTGACTTTACTTGATTTATAAACTGTTGGATAGGAAGGGTGTTTGTTGGTGTTATTGACATAGCTTTAGCATACCCTTCATTTCAATTTCAGATTTGTATGGACCTTTAAATTCGTTTTGTTCGAGGGTAGTTAACTTTGGACAAAAACTCTTAAGCCAACTTACATTGAATTTTATAAGGTAGTACCCTGCACAGTATACACTTTTGCTTTGTTCACTTTTTGTAAAAAGCGGTAGCTTTCGTTTTATATCGTACATCTCGTTGTATGGGGCAACTTTGGTGGGATATCCATGAACACTGTTTGCAATCTTCTTTTCTGGGGAAGATATTTTGGCAACTAGGAAGTCGTTGCCAAAATAGTTAGTTAGCTGGGATCGGTCATCGTAAACTACTACCTTCCCCTGTTGGTTTAAAACAAACCCTTCCGCTTCTTTTGTGAGAGTACCTATTCTGATACCATCGTCTTCTATAATCCAAAACTTGTCTTCTAATACAGCTTTAGCTCTTAATGTCATTGTACTTTCCATTTAATGGTTCAGCATATAGGTTAACATTTTCACTTATTTTTACAAGATTCCATTTTGCACAGAATTTCATAAGTTTAATACCAACTTGCTGAACATCTTTTGCTTTAACAGTCGTTACCGTTTCTGTTATCTTTTCACGAATATGATCGGGTTGTGCTGTTAAATCACAAAGTGTCACATTACGATTGTAGTCGTCTAATACCCGATGCTCGACCCCTTCGTGGTCAGTCCAACGTTGAAGCATCATGTTGTTCCAAGCAAATCCTTTTGCTTTTTTATCTTCGAATGCCTCAGTTAGACCAACTTTGTTTTTAGACCCTTTCGTACGCACCCCTGGGTACGCACTAAACACGTTATCACTTGTGTCACCACGCATACACTTTTCAAACAACAACCATTCAGGATTAGGAGCACCTTTAGGTTGCTTTGTCTTGGAGTCAATTACAAGCTTGCCCTTTGCATCAAAATACCCCTCGTGAGTGATACTTACATTTGCAACACCGTTATATTGTGTAACATTTGGTGCAATTAGTTGTGCAAAGTCACCATCAGTGCTGATGATAACATGTTTGTCATTTGGGTGATTCTGAATCCAACCAGCAATCAAATCGTCAGCTTCTAAGTTTGGATGCCGCAGCATGGTGCAGTTTGTTTTTTCGTTAATAAACTTCAGGAATTCGTCGTATACTTCCCAAAAAACTTTATCTTCTTCTACATCAGCAGGCTTCATTGCATCGCGAGTTTCTTGGCGATTACGCTTGTACGGTTGATAGAAATCTTTACGCCAACTTCTACCTTCAAGGAAGAAGATAACATGAGTTCCGTTGTAGTCTTGCCATGCTTTTCTAATGCTACCAAGGGTAACATGCAGGGCCATACCAACCTTCATGTCAAGGTCACCTCGCACAGAGTGCCTTGCTCTAAAGAATGTATTCATAGTATCAATTAAAATGTATGTGTTCATTATTCTGCCATTAAACGTAGAAAGAGGTTCTACTATTGTGTATTTTAAAGAGTCTGAGATTTAAGAAACCTCAGACTTTCCTTTGCTTATAGGTACTACATTAATATATCCTGCCCCGCGCGAAGAGTCAACCCCTTCTTCAGAAAACATGTCGTATACAATGGTTCTGAACCATCTATCAACTATTTCTTCTTCAGGGTCGGCTTCGGTGCCATACCCATTTGCAACTAACTCTTTAATGAAAAACTCGTTCCAGTCTAGTTCAAAGAAGCCATTACGAATGTTGTCTTCATTTATTTTAACATCAAGCACAGCAACCCAGCTTTCACCCATTCGAGTGGCTTGTTCTTTAGGACTCAACTTTGCTAATTCTGCCTGCTCTTGTGATTTTTTTAAATCAAGTTCAGCGGCTTCTCTTGCAATCGCTAAGTCACGTATAGCTTGTTCTTCGGCTATTTTTCGTTGTTCAGCTGCAAGAGCTGCTGCCTCAATGTCAGCGACCCCTGTTATTTGTTTAAGCCATTTTTTTAACATTTACCACCCCGTTCTTTCCCATGGAACATCTTTGTTTCCAAAGTGTCCATAAATGCAATTTTTGCTGTATTCATTAAAGTTAAACAAATCGAAACGATCTATTATTCCTTTAGGGCTAAGGTCTATAGTTTTTTCGATAAACTTTTGAATACTCTTGTTATGACCGTTGCTATTAACATAAATGCTTGTTGGTTGTTTGACGCCAATAGCATATGAGAGTTGAATTTGACACCAGTCAGCCATGTCATCAGCCACAACGTTCTTTGCAAGCCATCGTGCCATATATGCAGCACTACGGTCTACTTTTGTAGGATCTTTTCCACTAAAAGCGCCACCGCCGTGAGGGGCAAAACCGCCATAAGTATCAACGATAATTTTGCGCCCAGTGACACCAGCATCACCATCTGGGCCACCAATGACAAAATTACCAGTTGGATTGAGGTGCCATACAGTTTTTTCATCAATCAAGTCCCCCAATACACCTTCGGCAGCAAATCTAGCGGCCATTCTTGCCTTGTCACAGTCACCATCAGTGTGCTGTGTTGATACCACTATTTGATCTACTCTTTTTACAGTTCCACCCTCGTATTCAACACTTACTTGTGACTTCGCGTCTGGTAACAGATGACTCCATCCGTTAAGGCGCATGTCTTTTAATTTATGTAGAATTTCATGTGCGAAATAAATTGGTGCTGGGAGGTATGCACTGTTGTCATTACACGCATACCCGAACATTATGCCCTGATCGCCCGCTCCAAAATCATCAGTACCCAGTGCAATGTCTGCACTTTGCTTGTGTATTCTGTTTACTACTTCCAAGTTATTCCAATGAAACCCTAATTGTTCGTAACCAATTTCTTTTACTTTGTTACGAATGATGTTTTCAATTTGGTCATTACTTACATTAAAGTTTTTTACTTCTCCAGCGACAGTAACATAGTTCGTTGTAACAAGAGTTTCTATAGCAACTCGAGTTGAAGAATCGCCAGCTTTTAGACCGGCGTCAACAAGTGCATCGCTAATTTGATCAGCAACCTTATCCGGATGCCCATCACTTACACTTTCACTTGTAAAAATATAATTTTGACTCATAAATCTTTCCTTAATTTCACGAACTGTTCGTCCGTGTGAATGCCTTTTGAGTATGGGGAACTTTTATCAAGTTCCCCAGGCATTTCCGAATAGTGTAATGTGGAGTCTTGGAGTGAATCTCCATCCTTTTGCCATCGCAAGTTTTGCCACTTCTTGAACTGTGAGATCATATCCCTCAGTCCTACCTCCAACCGGCATAAGATATACTGGACACTCAAGACCATCGGCTCTGAATTCGGAGACGGCACGCTCAACTTCATCCACATCAATCGTATCTGCGACCACAAATTTAAGATAAAGGTCCGTGTCAGGTACGCTGCTATAATCAAGAGCAACCTCAGGATTGATAGCATCTTCCCAAGACTCTCCTGAAACGGAAAGTTTAGGACTGCAACTCCAAGTAATCTCAAATCGTTTCTGATTGCTGAGATATTCTTTAAACTCTTTGTGTAGTAGTTGCGTAGTATTCGTTTCAAATGTAACATGTTTTAAATCCTGCATCTTTGGATGTTCAAACAGTTCTATGTACAGTCTTTGCCAAGCTAGAAGTGGTTCACCGCCAGTCATTATAAGGTGAATGTCCTGACCGTTATCTTGTGTCCACTTTCCATTTGGTATAAGGCTCAATAGATGGTCGACGACTTCGTCCACAGTTTTATCCATCATTAAGTGTTTAAATTCTGGATATATGCTTGCGTATGTGTCGCACCCAGTATGAACTAATGGCAAATCTTCAAATCTATTTACCTGTTCATTCACACCAGCGTCAATAAGTTTTGCAACTTCTGGATTATATCGTCCTTTAGGTGTGCCCCTGGCTAACCCAAAATTCATACAACGGAAGTTACACCCAAAGGTGCGAAGGAATACGCTAGGAACCCCAACGTATTTCCCTTCACCTTGAATGCTGTAAAATGCTTCACTGTATCTTAATTTCATTTCAACATCTCTAAATTAACGATACGGGCAACTCGTTCGCCCATGTCTTCTTCTTTTGGAATAACGTACAACTGTGACTCATATCGCTCGGTACGCTTGTCATATCTTCTAAAATCCATAACATGACCACCAGTTGCGCTGTAGATTTTAAAAGTTAAGTCACTATCACTTAACCCAACATCACTAGTGCTACCGGACACTTTTACGGCGGCATTAACACCGTTCCAATCATCACGCACCCATTTAATTACTAGTTTCTTTAAGAAATTCATCTTGGTGCAAACTCCTGTTGTAGTTTTACGTTATCGAAAAATTCTTTCTTTGTACCAGGATCAGTCATAAACGCACCCCTTAGTACAGTAGTTTGTGTCAAACTGCTATGAGCCATTATACCACGATTTTCACAGCATCCGTGGGTTGCCTGAATGTATACAGCAACGTTGTCAGTATCGGTTGCCTTGATAATTTCCCTTGCAATATCGTTGCAAAGTTCTTCCTGTAGTGTGCCACGTCTTGCACACCATTGTGCAATTCGGCTATACTTGCTGAGACCAATAAGTTTGTTTGCGGCAATAATACCAATGTATGCAACACCGTTTACTGGCTGGTGGTGGTGACTGCACATGCTACTAATCTCACTTCTAACAACTAACATACCCTCATAACGATCGCCGCTATCGTTTGGAAATGCAGTTGCATCTGGTCTTGGATAATACCTACCAGACATTATTTCATTGACATACATCTTGGCCAACCGCTTGCCAGTATCCATACTATTAGGATCTGATGAGCGATCAATAAGAAGCGTGTCTAAAACTTCGTTGAATTTATCAGTTAATTCAGCAATTAACAAAGGGCGTTCATCATCGTTAATAAACTCTGAGATATTGTCACCCGCCCAGTAACGTGCGCCCGCATCTTCAATTCTGTTTTTAATTGTTTTAGAAATACTCAATATAACTCTCCTGACTATAAATCTATTATATGTTATTTAGATTTTTTTGTCAAGGCCAGATTAAATTCCAACATCTTCTCCAGCCAATAAATCTTTTAATAACTCGTACCGTTCCTTTGCTATCTTCAAATTTGGATATTTTTCCAACAGCGTTTTCTCTTTTTCTTCAGCAAGCATTTTCTTTTCAGCCCAGGCTAGAACGTCTCGTGCGTTATGACTGAGTGATACTTGTGCAGTCGCACCCTGTAGATGATGCCAATAGTTTCCGTCATATACTTGAAACCCTATACTTGACAAATACACAGCCCCAGGGGTAGCTGATATTGGGAGTGGTATGTTAGGGTTTGGATTGTGGTATACCCCGGTAGTTATGTCAGTATTGCCAAGAATGTTAGTAATCACTGGATGATCCTTTTATTTCTTCAAGTAGTTTGTAATGTTCTAAAAGAGTATGGTATTCGTTATACAATTCTTTTAGTCTAGGATACTTTTCTTCAATTTTTAAATCCCGTTTTACAATAGTAAGTGTAGATGAAAGGTCCTCCATAAAGGACCCAACATCTACACCATTTAATACAAGACTGCCGTTAATTTTGACAGTGCTATCTGATACATGCATCACTGGAGATGAAGAAACTATCGACGAACCTTGTATAGTATAATCGGCGTATATACTAGATGTGATGATCGATGATAGAGTCATCTCAGTAGCAACTCTATCATTACATTACTTGTCAAGAACTTTTCTTTTAGAATTTCACGCTGTTCAGATAATTTGGGCAAGTAATGATCGTAGTTTTTCAACTTATCATCGATAAATTCTATAAGTTTAGTTTTGTTCTCCAAGTATGCACCATAATGGGCAGTCCATTCACTTGGATACTTAAACTCTGGCAGATACATTTCGCTATAGCTGCATCTGTCTGGGACAATCGGAATAGCACCAGCGAGAGTTGCCTCCATTATGCTTATCCCAAGGTTTTCATGCAAACTGCAACTAAAAATTGCCTTCGCAGACCCCATTGTCTTATAGTAGTCGTCTTTTGTTAAGTTCATCTTTTGAGTTATGATTACGTCAAACTCATTAGACAAGTCTTCAGCAATTTCTGGTTGCTTGTCATCGTTATACCGATGTGGCCACATTACTTTGTTAGATTTAGCAGCGGACTTGTATTTTTCCAATTTGGGAATTATAGGATCGTGTGGTTGACCACTTACTACTGCTTTATTGTGAAACTCTTCCGGAATGTTTAGATTTCGCAAAAACATATCTTTATGAAAGTGCGTGGCAAAATAGTTGTAATCACTACTTAAAAACCAACTAATCTCCGAGTGCCAGGGCCAGGGCTTTGACATCTTCATCCCCAATATGTCACTTGGGTCGTAAGCCCCGGCATGCCATATGCTATGGATTTCAACTGGAATATCCAGTAGTTCACTCATATATTTTATGGGGGTAATAACAAAGTTCCAAGCATCAGTTATTAAAAACTTGTCTCCAGCTTTAACAATGCCATCCATAAACAACTTGCTAATAGCGGCTGCTTGTGTTGCTTTGTAAAAGTTAGTGGCACCAAAGTTTAAGAACGCGCCACTAGTTGTGTTCTCGGGTATGTCGTCACCGTCGATAGTAGTTATGTCAACGTCAACACCCAACTCCTGGGCTCGATTGGCGATAAGCAGTGGTATGTTTTCATACCACTGCTTAGTATAACGACTATCTATTGGTTCAATAGGAACAATAAATAAGTTCATCTCGGCGTAAATGCTTTCCTTGGCTTAAAGGTTTTCTTCTTGTTGCCTGACAAGTAGTTTTCGTATGCTTGCCAGTGACGGTCGCGGCGATTGTAAAGTGCCTTTTCATCGAACACTTGAGCGCCTTCAAATCTACAAAAATCACGATATGCTTCGAGATCTTGAAAGACTTTCTTAACTACCGGGTTGGTAATAGCCATTTAGTTTAGTTTCCTGTGTTAGGGTTTCTAGGGTAAAAGATTAGTGAGCCATTCTCAGCGTCTTCGCTGACTTCTATCTCTACAAAGCGGCCCGGGTACCTTGCAGAAATTTCTTGGTAAAGATCATCGCTAATCATTTCACAACTTTTGTGATTGAGTGACAGCAGATCTTCACTGTATAGTTTTTCCAGCCAACGCTTGAATTGAATAAATTCAATGTCACGGTCGTCGTGGAAAACCTCTATTCTAACTTTAAAGTGGAATATGTGTCGATGTGGAACACCTAAAAAGCTAACATCATCCCAGTTTCCAGTTGCTAACTTTGGATCAGTACTGGCCGCTGGATACATGTGGATACCTTCTTTTCTAAAAGTAACCCAGATGCTTTTTGTTACGTTATTATTCATTATGTCTTCTCTATATCTACGACTTATGTATTCGTAGTAATGTTCCTGGTACAACATAACTTAACATTACCACGCATACATGTCAACTAATTTTAATCACTGTTTTGATCTAGATTCAATGCGGTGTATTTCATCCTTAAGCCACAGTTTTTGTGTTTTGAGTCTGTATACTTCTGGAGAAGTATTCTGATTACCGTATTCTTTTTCTAGGTATTCGTCAAGTTCACGATGCTTTCTTTTAAGTTCCTCCAAGTGGGAGGAATCCTTATCAATTTGTTCAGCGTAGTTGCTCATTTTCCATATCCTCTAGATTTTTAATTTCGTCATCCGTAAATTCTTCACTATGGCTAGTGGCTTGGTCGTCATCGCCAGAAGAAATGCTAAAAAACTTATCAACACTTGATGTAATTTTTGTAGGTTCTTTCTCCAGCTTTTCAGAATTAAGGTTACCATCAATAGTTACGTTGAGTTTACTTATGGATGAACGACTGTTAATGGACTTTTTACCAGTTTTACCGCGAGATGCGTTACCAGGAATCTCAGTCCAAAAACGACTATGCTCGTCAATAAGAGCAAGCGCCTTGTCTTTGTCGTCTGTTGCAAAAATTTCATTTACAACGTCCTTAAAGAACACCTGATCAAACCGATTTTGCACTAGCATGTTGGGCGCTATACCAGCATCATATTTTCTGTTAGCTTCCTGAACTGCGTTGATGTGACTCCACACGTTGTGACCCATTTGTATAGCATAGCTAAAGCTATCCCAGCTTGTTCTTCCAATCTTGTCAATTTTGTTTAAATCTGGAACAACATGGTAATGACTTGGGTTTTTAAAATCAAAAACCTCACCATTCAATTCTGAATCAAGTTTTCTAACACCGTCTTTGTAAATGCAAATGTCACTTACTTTCAACTCTTTTGTTATTGGGCTATCATCAAAATTCTTAAAAATTCCGTCTTGCATAACAGCATCTCTGAACAACCTGGAGTCAACAGCATACTTCTTGTCGTCTACTGACTTCTGCATACGGTAAACCCATTTGCTTTGATCTTCAGTTTCAGTCTGTATGTATATTTGTCCGTTAGCAGTTGCTAGGAATGGACTTGCACAGTCGAATGTGATAGTGAAGTTTTCGTTATGATGCTTTCTAACAGCTCGTTGGATATCAGTAAAGGCAACAGCCCACTCAAGTCTGCTAGTACCAAGGAAGTGCATAACATCCTGTACACCTTTTTCAAGTAGACCATCATAGCGAAGCATGACAGTTCTTTTTAATGCAAGGTGTAAGTCACAAGTATGTTGACCACCCATACTCCATCCATTAAAGTGTTCGTTTGGATAGTGCTTTGGATCAGCATACTTTTTCATTATGTTGTACCAGTTGTCAGCATCTGCATGGTTTTCACCCTGCAAAACTGTCAAAAACTTACAGTTACCGTTACGTCTGCGAATCCAGTCCTCGTTGTTGAACATGGTTGCATTTAACGCTTCTTGGTAAGTAGTAATACCAGTGTTTTGTTTTCCTTTTGGAGACCTAGTAAGTACCCAGGCTGGAATATCCAATGACATTCCATAATCCATGTAGGAGTCCATCCACTTTAATACTTGGTCACGTTTAGCACTTGCCTTGGGACAATTTGGATCCTTCCAGTCTGCTTCCCACACGCCCATACCAATCTGGTATCCACCTGAGTCACCTAACAACCAACTGTTGTTCCTATCTCTGTTGCGAACCATATCTTCTTTTGGGTCGAATGTGTTAACATCAAGGTTAGCATGACCAGCTGAGTACAGGCTCCATTTATAATGGAACATGCCCTCTTGCTTGTTAAAGTAGTTTAGACTTTCTACACCATGTGGAAAATTGGATGGAATCCTTGCAGGATCGACGTAGTTGTCGAATCTTTGCTTCCCAACATATGTAGAATAAAATCCACTCAATGCAGGTAGGAATACAGCATAATCCTTTTGTGCCTTGGTTAAGTCTGTATTCATATTGTTTTAATATCCTTTGCGTTATTCTTGTATTCTTGAATAAGATCAGATAAGTTGTCAGTACTCAAGTCTGATATTGATGCACTTTTAATACCACTAGCACTTATCATACTTGTAGTGGTACTCCCACTGCCTCCTGTGTATGTAGGAGAGCTGGTTGACGTCACAACCCAAGTTCCATACGGATAACCAGGGTATGCTGGTGCGGTTGGTATATAAGGAGTGGTCCTGGTCATTGAATCACGTTCCTTAATGATCGCTACGTCATTATGAAGTTTTAAGATTTCTGCTCGTAGTTTCATAATTTCGGTTTGTAAAGAACCCAGCGGACCTGGGTTCTTATTCTCTTCTTCAGGCTCTATGATACTCACTAAGAGTAGCAAGTTTTTTAATGCCTTTTTTACAGCAGGATTGTCTGATGATAGTGCATAGTCAAATAACTTGACTAGCTGTTCCATTTCTTCTGAAATCATCATCTCTCCTTACTTTTGTTGTGCTGGTATCATAAATTTGTAGTTTACAAGACCTGAGGTTACGTTAATCTGGATAAGTCCCTCGTTAGATATAAGGATCTCTTTGTCACCGTCCGTGTTAAGGATTGGAATAACCAGGTTAATGGGCCAATAAAACGCATCGGAAACTTTCTTGTTTACGTCTGGTTGGAAAACAAATTCCCCTGCGTGTGAACTAGCATCACCAAAACTCAGCATAACATTTCCGTCTTTTGAAGAAAACTTAAAGTGTGCTTCTTCAGGATGCGCCCCAGCCATCAACTTGAGCCTGTTTATGCTAACAACTGATGGATTAAATCTAACGTCCCAACGCGGCTCAGCAAAAGCAACTTTTCCAAGTTTGATGTTAATAACGTTCGGTGCCATGAACCGATAAGTATTCCTAAAGTCACCAGCCTCATTTTCAAAAAGAACTTTAGTTGGTGTATTAACCCCGTCACGAAGTTCTGTAATTACTTCAATCTTTGCATTTTTTTGATATTCAGGATTTTTTAGGAAATAGGCAAGTTTCCCCAAGTCACCTATACCAAACACGTCGTCATATTCAGAAACGTCGTTTGCAGATTCTGCAAAAAGGATCAAATTTTTCTGATCGTCAACTGATTCAATAATAGCCTTGCCATTTTTCTTTGAAAGTTTAAGGAAGCTGACAGAGCCAATCGGCGTAGTGTGTGCTACTAGGTCTTTTAAAATTGATAACATTATAATCTCCACTATGTGTTTTATATTAACTTAACCATGTTAGAAAGTCAAGGTTTTTGTATTTGTCGTATGCTGTTATTATAGTCAACAGCGGCCCGTAAAGTATTTAGACCAACTGATTTATTTTTGGCCATATTTAGAAGAGCAGCAGTGTCTTTTGGAAAACAATGTCCACCCCAACCGCGGAATCCGTTTTCTGGGTCAACGACAGTGTGGCTCATACCTATGCGGGTATCGTAGCCCAACCCAGTCCTTACGTTTTCGTAATCCAAACCATATGCATTACAGAAGTCATACATTTCGTTATAAAAACTGAGTTTAGTAGCTAGAAACGAATTCTCAAAATATTTTATAGCAACGCAATCCTCCAAAGGAAAACTTAGTACCATAAGGTTTTTAAATCTTTTCTTAAAAACTGATTCCCAAAAGTCACAAGCCCCGCCAGACGATATGATAGTATAACTTAGGTTTTTCATATCTTCTATAGCAGTATCTGCTCTTAGAAATTCTGGAGAAAAGTTTATAATATGATTTGGAAACTTTTCTTTTATGCTTGCGTACCCATCGAAACTCATAGTACTTTTTATAAGTATAGGAACTGTTTTAGGTGTATCTGATATTACGTCCAACACATTTCCAAAATAGCAACTACCATCTTCAGATTCTGGAGTTGACACACAACAAATAACCCCAGACATGCCATCCATGTCTGAGATTTTATGATCGTTTATTTTTGGATCTACTACTGACACACTGAAGTCATTTTTAAAAACTTCATATATTGCTTTGCCTACATATCCAAATCCGGCCACAACTAAGTGCATTTAAGCAGCCACCCTCGCTTCAATAAGGTAACTCAATCTTTCACAAGTGTCCTCCCAGTGTTTTACTTGATATGATACTCCAACCCGTTGACGTTCTATTGCCAATGCAAGTGGGTAGTCATTTCCACCTTCTTCAATTTTATCACCAAAGAAATAGATAGTGTCTGATTTCTTGAAATCTTTTATTATTTGCGACTTGTCGTGACCTTTTAAGTATATGTCAATACCAGTTTCGCCCCCAACTCTGGCTTCTAAATCAGGAAACTCTGCATTAAAACGTTCAGCAATAAGGATGCGTTCGTTTGTATTATGATCCCACGCTACGTAAAGACTTCTCTCTTGTTTGGAAGCGTTACGACCAACTATACTAAAGTTTACAGTTGCTGGCCGTTCTTCTATGTGATTTCCAGTTCGTAACTCGAACTTACTGTGTGCAAGTTCGTTGTTTAACCATTCTCTTACATTTTCAGGAAGGGCCCAGTCGTTGTTATAAACTCTTGAACCCCGTTTCCAAACATCGTTCCCACTACAGTTGTAAATTGTTTTAACAGCCATGCAGATATCCATCCCTAACTGTTCGAGAGTTTTAGGATAATCACTGCCTGTTACTAAAAATACATCATTTGAATTACAGAAATCTAAAAAGAATTCTTTAAATCTTTCATCAATAACACCACGACTAGGCGTGAGTGTGCCGTCTACATCAAAAACAAATTTATTCATATTGCACCCCGTTGAATTAGTTATTGGATTTTGAATTTTCTGCTTGCGAGACTCGTTTTCGAAGGTCGCTTGTGCTAAACCTATGACTGCGTTTGTTGAAGTATAAATCGATACCTCGTTTTTTGCAAATATCACGCCCAGTAAAATCTTTATCTTTGTATTCTTCTCCCAGTATTCTAACATGTATGTTATACATTTCAAGAATATCTTCTAAATCTTTTTCAGATGAGTATGGGATTATTTCGTCTACGTACCTCACCCCTTTGAGTTGTGTGTAACGCTCAACTACTGATTGGACAGGGGTGTTTTTATCACCCCTGTCCTGAGACGGATCCATTTGCAATCCGCAAATTAAGTAATCACACTGCTCTTTTGCTTCACGCAACATGGCAACATGACCGGCATGCAGTAAATCAAATGATGACGCAGTAAATCCTACTCTCATTTTATCCCCAACTAAAGAATTTGTTTACTATTGAACTTTGCTTTGTGCTATCCAAATCATATTCCAAAACCCCGATGAGGTTTTCTATTTTGTTGTCAATGATTGTTTCTTCCATAGCAGCGTCGTCAAATGGCAATTCTTTAAACCAATCAGGTAGTCTTAGTTCGTCAACCGGATAAGCAACACTTGTAAAACCAAGTTGGTTATTTTTAAGTTTACAAACGATAACTTTCATACCATCGACAATCTCAATACTATAACGGTCTCCGTTTAACTTTTTCAGTGTATTCCAGTTTATGCTTGCACGAACATGCCCTGGTAACACTGCTTTGCTACCTTTCTTTTTCTCTTCATTTTCATAATATTGAATGTTGTTGGCACGTTTGGGCGAACCCTTCTCGTACCCAGGTTTTTCTTTAAACTCAGTTCTAAAATCTCTAATAGAGTCTAGAATTGACTTTTCAGTTTCACCCTTTAAGACTTTAATCAATATTTCCATGAGGAATTCTTGCATGTAAACTGGCGTATCACTTCGCTTAAGATCAAGGCCCATGGCTTTAACTTTACCAGGTTTCCCATCAGTATCTTTACGTTTACCTTCTTCATCATACACTAGTACTGCATAACGCTTTTTAGTAATAAACAGTCCGCTTTCGCCCACAATTTCTCGACCAGCTTTGATAACATCTGCTCTTGACTTCGGGCAATGGAATGCCTTGCCCATGAATTCAACGAATGATGCGTTTGCTTCATTGGCTATTTGATCGTAGAGCTCTACCACAGTTTCTTTTGTCCAAGGAATGTACCCTTTTTTAACATCTTCTTCTAAAATTGGCCAAGCACTAAAATACACAGAGTCAGTATCACCGTAAATTATACTTTTGCCTATGTGGTTGTATTCCCCAGTAGTTATTTCGTTAACCTTGGCAGCCATGTGCTTTGCAATTTGTCTACCAGTTAGTGTGGTACTTTGCCCAATACGCTTATCGAAGAACCTGCAACCCATGTTCAAGATAGCACCATACAAACTGTTCAAGTTAATCTTTTTAACCAACTGTCGTTTATCCCAAAACGCTTCTTCAGTTTTGTTTCCAGCCTCAACAGCTTTCTTTTTCATAGCCTGAAGTTCTTTACGTTCAGCGTACCATCTAGCTAGAAGACCTGGAATAACAGCTTCGAACTCGGTTGTAAAAATAGTACCGTTTGCACTAACCATCCAGGGCTTGTTACTGTCAAAAATAAGTTTAAATGCCTGTGCTGCACTCATAACTTCAGTTTTGCCATTTTCCCAGTCAACCGTTACGTCAAAGTCGATACGTTCTTCCATTATAGCTTCATATTCAAGTGTACCGAACAAACCTTCCCATGCAGCAGCAAACGACTTCTTTTTAAGTGTCATCTGATCATGGATGTACTTGTCAGTTGCTATGGGCCTAACTTGACCAATAATGCTTTCCGGAGCCATGTTTAACGCTCTAATTACTGATGGATACAGTGAGTTCAAGTCCATTGAACCAATCCATTGGTGGAACCCTTTTTTAGGATACGCAACATATGCACCCGCGGCCTGGCCGTCCTTGTCACTGTTGCTTCTGTTTTGAACTACCATCCCTCGGCGATGTGCCTCGTTGATAATAGCCTGTTCAGTAACAGCAACAGCGCCCATGGTTGTTTGGATTAACACAGTATTGTCGTGGGCGATTTCATTAGCTAGATCAATAAACTTTAGTTTTCTGTCCAGTTTGTCTAATAGTGCAACGTCCTGACGGTTATATTCTATAAAGGTTCTAAAGTCGTTATTGTATAACTGGTCTAGCGTTCCTTCATAAACAGTTTTACGTTCACCAACTTCCATCTCACCAATTGCGTCAAGTCGGTAACTGTGACGTTCTTCGTAAGTATATTTTCTGTACAGTTCGAGACTATCAAGATGTATTCTACCCACAAAGTCATAAGTTTCAGCAGCCTTGCCAAACTTTTCGTACTCACGTTTCTTTGGCAACTGATTCCAGAGGCAGAACCTACGGGTGTCGTCTTTACTTAATATTCTAGCCACTCGGTTAACAGTATACGGTACGTCATATCCTTCACTGTTCCAACCACTTACAACATCAGAGTCTTCGATTAAGTTCAAAAACTGCTCAAGCATTTCTGCTTCTGTACTGAATAAGAAAGTGTTTGGAAATTCACTGACCAATTCAGTAGCCTTATCCATTGTAAGAGTTTTGGGCGGCACTGCTAGGGTTACTAGAGTGTCAAGCCACTGTAAATGAACAGATATTGCCGTAATAGGCATAAACGGATCGCTTGGAGGAGCAAACCCACGAGTTGGATCAAAGTCCGTTTCAATGTCGAAAAACGCCACATGCAGTTTTGGCGCTTCTTGGTTTAGGTAGTTTTCACTAAGACATTGAAATATTGGGTTAATATCAGATTCAAACAGCTTCTTATTTTTGTTAATAGAAAGTTCTTTTCTGAATTCTTTTGTATTTTTGCAAACAATCCTTGAAACCGGATCGTTATACACACTGCGATGTTTGCCCTTTGGGTCTTCGTAGTAAAATGTATATTTTACTGGATACTCTTGATGTATCCGTTTGCCGTCTTTTCTTTCAATAATGTGAATTTTGTCAGCATCACGGTCAAATAGTGCATCAACGTATGGCATGTGAATCTTCTCCTCTTATTTTTGCAACGTCTTCTTTGAGGTAACTGTCTTTTTTACATTCCCAAATGCAACCTTCGGGACCTGGACAGTCTTCACATGGTTCTATAGGATCACAATAATCCAATAACTCTTTTTTATTATTCATACTTCTCCTCTGTTGCTTCTTGGCCAACAAACCGTCAACATGCTCGTAAGTGAGCGAAACTTAGAACAGCAGTCCTATAATATATATCAAGGTTAACCCTGAGTTCATTACAATAAGACTGTTTTCTTTCCACAATATCCCTACTAACGTCCATAGACTATTACTAAGAATAAATGCAAAGATGTATAGTGGATATATGTTAAACGCAGCCAGTGCAGCAGCCAACAGAAGGCTTGCGGTACTTAACCACGCTAACCATTGGTAGGGCTTTGTCATTATGAATGCTTCATCATGTAAAGTGTTATCTTCGGATCATCTACAACCAACAGATCTGTAGGATATTTCCGATCTGGCCATGAACGGCCCACTGCTACTACGTTAATCATTTTGGGATTTACTTTTTTGACAACAGCTATCCGTAGTGCGTTGTGGCTGGGATACACAACGGTATCCCCAACCTTTATACTGTTGCCCAAAATATCTTTATGTGATATTTCTACTGGCTCTTTCATTCTTTGTCAGCCCCAATAGTGGCTATGAGCGTTTCAAGATCCTCAAACTCGTCGTTAACACGACCCCAGTCTTTGTTTTTAGCAATCTTGATAGCTTTGTTTATCAAACTTGTTTTTACGTTGAGTTCTTCAGCAACACTTTTGATGGTGTCCTTAAGTCCACCTTGAAGGTCTTCAACTTCTTGTAAAACACTAACGCCTTCCCTTATAAGACGTTCAAGTTTCGCCTTTTCTTCAGGCCCATAAGTTCTTGTACTCATTAACAACTCCTTTGTATGTTTATTATAAATTAAACTTCGTTTTTGTCAATTATTATTTGACAAAAGCACCCAACCTGCCATGTATGTCAGGGTACGCTATATATGAGTATCCTTCTGGCGGTTCAGTAGATTGCCCTTCCCATACTGGGATAAAGTGGGCAATATTGTTTTCAAAATCTTGATTGTGTCTGAAATGCACCTCTATGCACTTCCCGCCCACATACTCAACGTTGATCCATTCATATTTTTCACCGAATGGTTCTATTATTTTAGGCATCTTAATTCTATCGGAAACTTTGACCCAATGGTCCCATCGTGTAAATGTAGTTTCTGGTTTGTGACCTTCAACAGCCAACACTTGCTTGCCCCAATGGTAGTCTATGCTCAAGTGTCTCCCTTCGAACCATTCACACCAGAAATGTCCCACAGGTAAGTGTGTTGTGTCTTTTTCCAACCAAACTTTTTGAGTACCTAAACCAAGGCCCATCATGTTAACACATGGTCTTACGATATAACGACCCGGTTTAGGTACATTTAAACCAACCGGGCCACTATTGTAATATAATTTTCTTGATAGTATAAGTTTGTCTAGGACCCAAATATCGTCTGGGTCAACAGATTCCCAAACTCGATCTTCAGCGTATTCCATTAGTCTTTTTTAACGTGTCCTGGTAAACCCTTATGCTTTGTTTGTGCATAATCTTTAGCTGCTTTTTTAGGCATATCTTTTGCAACTTTTGCGACTTCCTTGCTAGCAGGCTTTTCACCTTTTTGTGCAGCATGTACCATGCCCATAAATTTTTGTTGAGCTTTTGACTTTGCCTTTTCCAAAAGGGCTTTGTAATCCGATATATCGGATTCTGACATATTTGGTTTGAACTTGGGTGATTCGGCCATTGCCATAGAACCAGTTGCCTGATAGCTGAGGCTGCTATACACGCTCTCTATGTAGTCAGCAGCTTTAGTAATCTTAGCTTGTTGCCAGCCTTCTAAGCCCTGCTCCTCGCTTATTCCTTTAAGTATGCCGTGAAGCTTTAATGCCTTGTCAGCAATGTTGTACAAGTCTGCTCGTGCCATTTGCACTTCGTGATCTGAATCAGCAGATCCTGCAATTTCTGAAATGCCTTCCTTTAGTTTTTTGGTAGTCATTGTATTCTCCGATTTGTTTTATATATTTATCGTTTTATTGGGCCACCAAATATATTTGTGTTCATATCGAGTGCGTTCTTTGCTATACCATTATGTGACGCCTGTGGCGCGACTGGTGTACCATTTTTCTTTTTTGTAGTTTTTCTTTTGGCTCCTGGTACACTAGCAATGCTTGCTATTGCTCCTGCACTGGTTGATCCAGCTGTTGCTGTCTCAGTTAACTCACGTAACCTCATTCACCTTCTCCAACTAATTTACCATGAAATGGATGTTTTGTTCTGCCTGGTTCAGCAGTTGGGGTTGGTGTAGACCCCTTTGGTTGTGCCTTTGATCCAGTTGCATATTCTTCTTTTGCTTTTTTCTTGCCACTTTTCATGTTAGCCATCCAGTGTGCAAGTTGTCCTTTGCGACCACCCTGCTTTGCTATTTTTCTTAATGAAGAAACGCTCCCTTTAGTTGGCACGTTATGACGCTTACTGTCACCCTTATCCTGAGGATTCCTACCATCTTTGAAGTTTTCATCAAGTGAAACTACATCATAATTAAAATAGTCAGGATACTTTTTATCAAAGTGTCGCATAATAACCCCAGCAAGTACGTGTGCCTCGTTTTCATCAGGGCTTCCTGTCTTACCACTATTTTTGTTTAGACGGTGTTCAGTATACTGTTTGAAATGCACTAGTTCGTGGGCTAGTGTTCTAATGATGTCAATTGGATGCCTGTTTTTTATAGCTAAATGTATTTCAGCATGATCAGGAGTATGTGCAAACCTTCCAAATGACGGTTGTTCGCCGTGTGACAACGTCTTTTCAAGTTTTATTTTTGGAAGAACCGCTAACTTTAGTTCTTTCATAGCAATGGGTAGAAAGTCTCTGAACACAGCTATAAGATCTGGCTCACGGGTTTCTTGATTTTTGAAATCAGCATACTTCATTTAGTCTCACCTTCGTTAGTATTTATAAGCCAATCAAATAACTTCCTAGGTTGAGTAGTTTCAAGAGTATGACCGCCCTGAATAATAGCCCATTCTTTTAGGGTATACCGCTCTTCGACTATCCCATTTGCCGATAACATTGGTGGAAACCCGTCTTTAGATACATGGTTACCAAATTTTATTGATTGTTTTGGAATTTCATTAACTCCAACATCGACTGTAGTGTTTACACCTTTTACTATTCTGCCATCTTCTTGTACTGATGATCTTATTTTAACAGGGCTTGCAAGCAGGCGCAAGTCGGGATCATCGTTTAGGTATGCCTCGTGAAAGTTTTTAGCAGTAGCAGGCCTCAAAGTTTCTTCGTACTCGTCAACAATGTATGTGTGTATGTTTGGGTAACGAGTAATTAATTCATACCATAGATTTTTTGAGCCTGGGGTTTGCTGGTTGTCACTTATTATTGAAATTTTGTATTTTGTTATAGCCAGTGCATACAACTCTGATGCTGCGTTTTTTCCACGTAACTCTGGGGGAAATCTAACTGAACTTTCATAATATGATCCAGTGTACGGACTTAAAGTCATGTCACCTACGATCCTAAACCCGTTAGAATCATCTATTATGTTAAAGGTGTGTTCGCCACCACTTAATTTATGATATACGGAAAACCCCTTGATTGTGTAAGGGGTTTTTTGTAAAGACTTGATATATGCAGCATTTTTGCTGTCTAATGAAAAGTCAACATCTTTTGGACTGACTGCAGAAGACGCACTTATTTCTGTAACATCTGAAATTCGCATTACACACCGTACTTGTTACGTTTTGGTTTTGCGATTGGGCTTGTAGTGTTTGTAGATTTTAATTCTTTACTTTCCATGTCCCCATGGTTTTCGTCAGTATATGAAGCCCCAACAGCCTTGTAGCTTTGTTTTAGCATTTCAACTTCTAGATCGCTATATGGATGTGCGGACTTCTTTTTTCCAACCCAACTCTTTGCATTTATGTCAATAGGCGTGGAACCATCAGCACATGCAAGCGCCATCATCAATCTATATTGCACGTAATCACTATTCATATGCTCGGCGTCGGAATATACGTGGACCCCCCTAGTAGGCATCTGTTGGCGCTTACTTAGTTTGCCTTGGTTTTTTTCAGTTATTATTTCTCTGTATCTCATTTCTTTCGTCCCCTAAATTGAATCGGACCGGTCATATGGGGAAGACTGAACCATAGTTTAAACCATTCAGGGTCACCAGGTTTTAAACCGAGTTCTTTTTCAAGAGTACGTTTTTCCATTCCAGTTACTGAAATGTTTGACCCCTCATATGCAGTGTAGCCTTTAAATTCTGTTATTCCGGCTAGTTTTTTTAGTTCAGATATATCCATCAGTCATTCCTTGCTTTACAGCATCGAATAATTCGATACTGTATTTAGCATTTGGAACGCCCACTGCAAAGGTTTTAAAATCGTTTTGTGTAACAGCAAGTCTTTGATTTGATGCACTAACCCCTGCCACATCATCCGAGTCAGGATCTCGAACTCCTGCACTTATGACAGTAATTTCAGAAAACGAGTACTCTTTGTTGTTATACTTGTGCAGTAGGTTGTTAAAACTTTCAAGCCTGTCAGACCCTACCACCATTGTGATAGATTTGTACCCAAGTAGCTCTAATTTTTGCAATACTTGTATGATTGTTCGGGCGTAGGTATCACCAACAGTTATATCTGTAAAAAACAGTTCAATGAATTTCTTTTTAGTGTTGAATGTCAGCGGATCAGTATTTTTGTTGTAACTGTGACTTAAAAAAAGATAATGGTCACCATGAATAGATTTTATTTTATCTATTAATTTTTGGTGACCAGTAGTTGGTGGGTTAAATCTTCCAAAGGTAAAAACAGCATTATCGCATGTTTTGGTCATCTATTCCTCGAGTCATGTCCTCAGGTGGACTAAGTATGTCTCTTATTATTTGCAGTTTTATAGCTTTTGTAAATAGTTTTCTTGGATCCTGCATTATATTAAATTTTTTACAATATAATGGTATCGCAGCATCGACTACAGGAAGCAAAGACTTTGTATTAAAGCTTTGCTTATTTTTTTTAGATTCCTCATAGTCGATTAACACTGGATACAGGTGTTTCCTATAAAACATAGGATCATTTTGCATGTATACTAATATATCTTTACCTGGATCGAAATCCACTTCTGCGTTCCCTAGTACGGAAGGCGCAGCCATAACTTCTAATATTTTTACCATTATTGTATTCCCTCGTATTTTCTTAATTGTTCTACAAGGAATCCTTTGTGGCGTCCTTTAACTATGTATTTACCCATGCTCTTCCTCCAATGTAACGTATTGTAGTTCCAGTTTTTTTCTTTACAAATCTGTATTAATTCAATTCCGTTTACTATATAAACTTCTCCTTCATTAGTGGTAATTTTATACAAGTATTGTTCACTGCGTATACGAGAACTTTTGGAGCCGCCCAAAGCATGGAAGTTACACTCTTTAGCAACTTCATATCCTTTTTTGTGACCTAATGCTGATGCAGATTTTTGGTGATTGATGAATGCTTCATAGTTGTATTCTTTTAATCCGTGTAAATAATGCTTACCACCGTAGGTATTATTATAAGACCTAGTATCTTTCACCACATCTTCATTGACAATTTCTTTTTCTAAATTCCATAATTCTTCCGCGGAGGATGCTGTAGCAATAATTTCTTTAGTAAAATTCTCTAAACCATACTTTTTAATAGCATTTTTAATACCTATTCCACTTCCCATGTATGAGTCGGCTATATGGTTGGTAGCATGCCTTCCAATATAATATTTCCCATTTATCTGATTGGTTATTTTATATATTATATAATGCATATTACCACTTCTTACAGGACCAAAATCTTGCCTTTGTTCTCGGTCCAGGGTTATCACAGTTGTGCCTTGCACGGAAACTTCTTCTACGAGCAGGATTTGACTTCTTAATTCTCATGTTAGGATCACCAAAGTTAACTTTTACAATGTTGCCATTTGGCTTACGGACGTAAACTTTGAACTTTTTAACGTCACCCTGCATTGGTTTGCCAAGTGGTACATTGTGTCCTTGATATTCAGCCTCGTCGAGAACTTCGTCCTCGTTAAACCACATTACTCCATATTCTTCAAAAAAATCATCATCGTCCCATGTTTCTTCTAATATGACAGTTTCAGTGTCAGTTGATATTTCAATGTCAAAATCAGTGTATCCTGCTTCAAAAAATATTTTGCTTATTTTTTCAGCAAGGCTGTCTGATTCTGTTTCTGTAAGACCACGTGGTAGTGGCAATTCAACAACTGTAGCACCTTGTTCGGATTCATATATTCTTTGATTAGAAAATACCCCCTCCATTAATCTTGGGGCAGTGTCTTGCTTTTCCATGACGACTCTTAAAAAATGTTCCATTACCAGCTACCCCATGCAGTTCTTGCCCATATGTTGGATACACCGTCGTAATCAGCTTTGCATAGGTAAAGGTAATTGTCGTCAAACGCCAGATTTCCGGCAACATCTCCGTCTTCACCTATACTTGACTGTATTGTTTTTTCTTGAAGTTGTGAGATTTTTAATTCTTGAAAGTTTGAGTTTATTTTGGTGAAGGCAGCACGAATACTTTCACCATCACCTGCCAACTCGGCTGATCCCACATCTATGTTTTGAATGGTCATAACGGTTCCTTAATTTGATATAATTATGCTGTCCACGTTGCCAGCAGTCCAATTATTGATGTATGCTCTTATCCAAACAAAATTACCAGAAAAGTTAAGTCCAATTACACCGCTAGTTGGCGTAGTATATGATACAACTGGTAAGTTTGATGTTGACACTTTCCCAGTTGTATCTATTGTAAATTCGCCCGGTCTGCCCAATGGTATTAAGAACCAGTCATCTTCAGACGGATTAGCTGAAAGCGATCCTTGAATTCCTAAATCCCCCACAAAGTTGTATAGCTTCCATTGTATGGTTCTGACGGGATTGTTACGAGAGTAAAACCCGTCACCCTGGAAACTACTCCCAGTGACGGGTTGTGGTCTTGATTCAAGATACGATGTGATCGGTAAAATAGTAATGCTGTTTGCCATACTACTATTTATCTATGTCACCAATGTAAACCACATTATCAATTTTACTTATAATCTTACCAGCAACCATTTCAACTATCATAAGGACTTTTAAATCTTTTACGTAGAAATAATTCCCAGTAATGTAACAACCGTTTTCCAAATTGCTAAGAGTAAATTGGCCCACTTTGCTTTTGTCTTTATTAGCAGCAAGCCATTTTACCAAAGCATTGTAGTTTTTTTGAGCATAATCTGATTTAAGATATACTTTGTATGGGAACTCTACTGGCTTGTTTGAAACTATAACATTTTTGTTATTAACTAAGAATTCCTCAGCAGTCTTTTCCGGCTTCCATAGTTTGGGTTTTGCGTCGTAACTCAACCCCTTTGCGATGTTTTCTAAAAATTCGCAGTCATTTGAGTATACCGACAAACTATATGACTCGCATCTAAGTTTGTAATCTACGTCAGTTCCTATAAGTAAGTCTAGTATTACCTTTGCATCGATAAATTGCTGCCTCGTTACAGTTTTCCATCTAGATATCTTTACTTCATTTTTTGATCCCAAATCAACAAGATATGAATTGTAAACAGTGTAATCTAAATTCTTACGTTTTGCTGACTTGTAAAAAACTGAACTCAAGGTAGTACGTACCTGTAGTTTATACAGGTACGTACCGTAGAATGTTTTTGTACTATTATACGTTTTCAAGTACATTCTTTGGCTCACTAACAAGGTGCAGTTTCCCGTCAGCTACACCAATCTTAACGACACCCCCGCCCTTGAGATTTCCAAACAGTATTTCCTTAGAAAGCGGACGCTTGATTTCGCTGTCAATAACACGTTGCAACGGTCTAGCACCCATCTTTCTGTCAAAGCCTTGCTCAACCAACAAGTCCATTGCTTCATCACTTACAGTAATGTCAATGTTTTTATCGGAAATCTGGTCCTTGAGTGTCTTAAGGAACTTGCCAACGATCTTGATCATAGTAGTCTTTTCAAGTCTGCCAAAGGTAACAACACCATCGAGCCGGTTTCTAAACTCAGGAGGGAAGTATTTCTTAAGTTCTTGGTCAGTGTAATCACGTTCCAATGTATCACCAAAGCCGATAGTGTTCTTTTCTGAATCTTTTGCACCCAAGTTGGTTGTAAGAATCAGGACACAGTTCCGCCCGTCAGCTTCCTTGCCATTGCTTCCAGTAACTTTCCCGTTATCCATAAGTTGCAGTAGAACGCTGCTTACGTCAGGATGCGCCTTTTCAATTTCATCAAGAAGAAGAACACAGTTGGGGTTTTCTTGCAACTTAGTAATCAACTGGCCAGCATTGTCGTCAAATCCAACGTATCCAGGAGGACTACCGATAAGTTTGCTAATGCTGTGTTTTTCTTGGTACTCGCTCATGTCAAACCGTACAAGTTTCACACCAAGATTTTCCGCAAGTTGTTTTGCAAGTTCAGTTTTACCAACACCAGTCGGTCCCATGAACACGAAACTACCAACTGGACGGTTTTCACTCTTGAGTCCCGCTTGTGCAACCAAGATCTTATCAACAATCTGATCAATTGCGGTGTCTTGACCGTATACAACACTCTTGAGATTCTTTTCAAGATTTACAAGGTTTTCAGTTTCTTTTTCTTTGATGTGATCCTCGGGGATCTTGACCATCTTTGCAAGTTCTGTTTGAATATTATCAACATCAACAATGCGATTGTCTACTTGATTCTTAACTTTGAATCTAGCACAAGCAACGTCGATAAGGTCAATAGCCTTGTCAGGAAGCTTCTTGTCAGTCTGATACTTAATACTCAGCTTAACAGCAGTTGCAATCGCGTCATCAGTAATCTCGACATTGTGGTAGTCTTCATAATACTTGCGAAGTCCTTTAAGGATGTCAACAGTAGTCTCAGCACTTGGCTCGTCAACGCTAATCCGTTGGAAACGACGCATTAGGGCACGGTCCTTTTCGAAATACTTGCGGTATTCATCCCAAGTGGTGCTTGCAACGACCTTAATGTTACCCTTGCTAAGTGCAGGCTTTAGCATGTTTGCAAGGTCATTGGCATTGTTATTGCTACCAGCCCCAGCGCCACTAACCATGTGGGCTTCGTCAATAAACATGATCGTTTTGCCCTTGCTCTTAAGTGCTTGCAGAACCAGCTTGAAGCGTTCTTCAAAATCACCACGATACTTGGAACCCGCAAGCATACTACCAATGTCCAGATTGTAAACAGTATAGTCTTTCAGGAATTCTGGAACTTCACCATTTACAATCTTGTATGCAAGTCCTTCTGCGATTGCAGTTTTACCAACACCTGGGTCGCCAACCAAAATAGCATTGCTTTTGTTTCTACGACCCAGCGTCAATGCAAGCTGTTCGAGCTCGTCGTCTCTGCCAATAACTGGATCAATCTTGTTTTGCTTGACTTCTGCATTCAAGTTTACAGTAAAACTTGCCAATGCTTTGTTAGCAGTACCAGTGTTTTCTGGTTGTTCTTCTTCAGTAGTTGCATTGGAATAGTCAACACTAATATATTCCATGAATTGCTCTTTATTAATGCCAGCTTGTTCGAGAACAAAACATGCATAACTGCGCTTTTCACTAAGAATACTTAGGAATACGTCAGGAATCTCAATGATAGTCTTTCCACTGAAAAGAATCTGTGCAAAAGCGCGGTTGATAACTCGCTCAACTGTTTGAGTCTTTTTGGGCTTGAACTTCGCCAAATCAGTCTTGATGTCGTCAAGTTTTGTTTTCAAATAATCTTCAAGTTGGGTCTTGATGAGTTCAACGTTTGCCCCATACCCTTTTACTGAGTTTTCGAAGTTTTCTTCACACATCATTGCAAAAAGTAGATGTTCTACCGTGATGTATTCATGCTGTAGCTTTTTAGCATCGCTAACAGCCTTGTCAAAAACTAGTTGTAATTCTTTGCTGGGATCAACCATGTTAGTTCCTTTTTTTATGTTTTAAAACTTTTTTAACAGCCATGTCCCGTTTTAGTGACGACACTCTGTCAATGAATTGGACACCTGTTAGATGATCATATTCATGCAAGAATATCCTTGCATCTATGTCCTCAAACACTTGTCCAACATGTATAACATTATTTCCGTCTTCTGTCAATGTGTCAAATTCCACAAGGATTTTCCTAGGGCGGCGAACAGACAGAAACACACCTGGGTAACTCAAGCATCCTTCGACGCCAGTGTCAACTTCTTCTGATATTGCTTTAATTTCAGGATTAATAACGGTTGTGACCCCTGCTATTGAGTGTGTCTTGTTAAGTACTGGCCGCATAACGAATATTTGTGCATCAATACTTACTTGGTTTGCCGCCAAACCCAACCCGCCCTCGATGTTCATAAGGACCCCCATGTTATGGGAAGTACTCAACGGGTCTGTTACATTATAGTCAAGTTGTTGTACTTTTTTTTCTAAAAATTTATCTGGTGCTATTACTAATTTCATTACTCACGTCTTTTAATTTTTTTAATATTTCTGGGTCAGTGATGTCGGGTATGTAACTTTTTAATCTTATAAATAAGTTTCCAACTTTCCCAGTTCTTCTATCCAACAACCCATGATTTGAAACGCTGAGTATCGTGTCAGGTTGTGTCCCTTTAGTTATATTAACATTTAGCTGTTTGCCTGTCAAGTCCTCTATCGTTATCTGTCCTCCCAACATTAAGTCAAATACGTTTATTCGTTCTTTTAAAAATACGTTGCACCCATCTCGTTCAAATCTTGAATGAGGTGTTATCTTGATGTGTACTAAAAGGTCACCCCTGTCTACGTTTGGAATTGAGTCGTCACCCAAACCTTTAAATTTTATAATTTCACCATGCTCAACACCAGCTGGGATTTTAAAATTTGAAGTTTCACTTCGTCCACTGGGCATAGTGTATGTACCAAGTAGCTCTTTGCCAGACGCAACTTCTTCAAGGGTCATTGAAACCATAAGCCTAATATCTTTGTTCTTACGAACCGGTTGTTGATTCTTAAAGAAGTGGCTAAACAGGTCATGAAAGTCATTTACGTTCATGTTTGATGTTGAAAATTTGAATTCAGGTTGTGGGGTGTCGTATGAGGACCGTCGTTGAGTGTCTTTTAAGACTTCGTAAGCTTCATTTATTTTTTTAAACTGTTCAGGATCACCACCTCTGTCTGGGTGGTGTTCTCTCACCAATTTTCTATATGCTTGCTTGATTTCGTCTTGTGAGGCAGTTTTGCTTATGCCAAGTATTTTGTAGTAATCCATGCATTATATATCTTTAAATATCAATGCACTTTAATACAAATGACTTAAATTTTGTCGTTTAGTTTTTCTTTTGTTCTACCGTAAGCAGCTATACCTAGCACCGCGCCCATGGCAACGTGGATCAAACCACCACCGTCTAGTGTAATAGGACTCCATTGATCGTCAACCATACCACCTTGCCAAGCCTGTAGCAGTGACCATAACAATGGAAATATTATAAAGTCGCAGGCACAAATGGCCATATAGACCCATGCCATCATAGGTCTCCATTTTTTGTTTATGAAGTCTTCGTCTGCTGATACAAGTGGTGAAGCAGTGGATGCATTTGATGAGTCGCCAGGTGGCGACTCATATGTTGGTTCTGTTGGTGTCGTGTTTATTGGATTATCTGGGATAGACGTATCTATACCGTTGTCATTTATATCACGCCCAGCCACATCTAACTCCTTATAGTCGTTTTACTAGCAATGACTTACCGTTGTTTTCAAATACTAGTTTACTACCATATTTAGTTATGTTGTAGTCTCCAATATATTTGCATAAAAATATTATTTCTGCAAAATCATTAAAGTTAAAACTTTCTGTCAATGAGTTTAACAGTGTATCTCTATCATTAAACTCTAGCACTTCAAATCTTATTGGTTCAGCCCATGCCTTTTTTAGAGTCAAAACGCCATCTATTAGGGTTATCTCTTCTAAATAACTTTTGTTAAAAAAGTTTTTAAAGTTATTCATGTTTGATTCAGTAACAACATCGTTGTATTTTTCTTGCGACAGTGGTACATGACGCTTGAGTGTTTTTTGATTCACTTCATATGTTTTAAAACTTCTGTAATATTGGAATTCAAAAATTTCCAAGTTAGTAAGTTTGCCAACTCCATCCAATAATTCTAGTATTCTGTCAATACCATCATCGTCTCGGTCAAGTTCAACATAAACTTTAAAATCAAATTTTTCATCTTCAACAGTTGCGTAGTCTGCATCTAGAACAAACCGGTATCCTTTTTCTATAAAAGATACCAAATCTTCAGCCGCTGATTTTTCAACTACATCAAAACTAACGACTATTACGTCAGCGTCGTCACCCATTTTACTTTTGTAGCTGTCTATTTGTATGACTGGATCGACTAGATCCGTTAGATCGCCTGCTAGTAGTGTCATTATGCTTGGCCTTCTGCTGGATTTGGTTGCTGCTCTTCACCTTGCACTAAATCATCAGCTTGTGGTAGTGGCTCTTCCATATCAATTCCTGGGGTTTCATTTGATTTTAGTTCAAGTTCGTCCATGTTACTCTTGTAGAAATCAGACATAAGTTTCTTTGGCATACGTATTTCCACAATCCAAATAGTCTCACGATCTAACTTACCTTTTTTTGTTCCTGGTCTAAAGTCATCTGGAGTTTTTATAGTTCTTGGTTTAACGAAGAATGATTTTTCATAAGAAACTTTGCAGTCGTAGTCAAGTAACCGTTTTCCGCCCATAGGGTCAGGCATCTTCTTTTCTGGCCAGAAAAATTTGCAAGTTACCCAGTGTCTGTCAATACGCGGTCCGTCAGCAAGCTCGCCGTCGATCCAGTTTTTGTATACGTAGATATCCAATTCGTCTAGCACTCGTTCAAAGTCTTTTAGAATATTAAACGCACTGTTGTTTTCGTACATGTTTTCGATGTTTTTTAATACATCCAAGGTGTCAAGTATTGATGCCATTAAACTTCTCCAACCTGTTTCCAAGGTAAATTGGGTGAAACAAGTTTTGGTAATGATAGAGTTGATAACTCTCTTTCATTTTCTTCTTCATAAATTTTAGTTCCATTTAAGCCGAGTTCATCGTGTACCCAACTTAAAATAAGTTTTTCAGTTAATTCATTAAAATTTGTAAATGTTGCCCCGGGGCTTACGCTTATGTCAGTAACCCTAGATGAGGTGACAGTATCTTTTCCATCAGTTGTTGTGAGGGTCCACCCAACTCTTGTTATTATATTTTCAAAACCATTTAGGTTTGGTAAACATTCTACTTGGTCAACATTCCAATTGTGTGTTATCATAGTTACCTCTTTATTCTTATATCTTATTTATCCAGAATTCAATATACGTGCTTTACATCAGGCATTGGTAGGTAAATACAAGTGCAGGGTTTGGCTCTGCAAAGAGTTAAAACCCAGCATAGTAGACCTAAGGAGGACTTAATGGGTGCTAAAAAAGCCAGACGGCCGTCAAATACAAACAACGTTACCACTAATGTTGTAAAGATCAACAATTTTCTTCCCAAAAAGAATAGAAATGTTGACATCCTTCCCCGTAATAGAAGTCAAGAAACTTACATTTTAAAACTGTTGGATCCGGGAAAAGACATAGTCTTTGGAATTGGTCCAGCGGGAACTGGTAAAACCATGTTGGCATGCCAAGTGGGTGTAAAATTGTTTCTAGAAGGGCAAATTGACCGTATCGTGGTTACGAGACCTGCCGTTAGTGCAGATGAAGATCTGGGCTTCTTGCCAGGTACTTTGGAAGAAAAAATGGCTCCATGGACTCGTCCAATATTTGACGTGTTCCGTGAGTATTTTTATGCTAACGAAATTGAAGGCATGATACAAGAAGGCGTAATTGAGATATCACCACTAGCATACATGCGTGGTAGAACTTTCAAGGACGCATTCATTATTGCAGACGAAATGCAAAACGCGACCCCAAATCAAATGAAAATGTTACTAACTAGAATTGGCACAGGCTCAAAAATGGTTGTAACAGGAGACTTAGCACAAGCTGACAGATTAAAAGACAATGGACTTATTGACTTCGTAAGCCATTTAAAGGATTTTGAATCACAGCGAATAGATGTTGTAAACTTTAATCAGCGTGACATTGAACGTCACGAAGCAGTTAAAGAAGTCCTCCAAGTTTACGGTGACGAATAATAAAGGGGGCTTGCGCCCCCTTTATTATATTAAAAGCATAGTTAAATACTTTTCTTTATCTTTGTCCATCCAGATTAATATCTGATGATGGTTGCTATGCCAATAAATTATCCCATCTGCATTTATTTTTTTGCATTTTTTTGAAAGGGTTAGCATAAAGTCTGTCATTTGCCACCCAGCAGTAAAGTCTTTTTTAAAATTGTATTTGCCCAGCTTCATCTGCTTTTCATATGACAGCGTATCTATTGAAACTAATTCCATAATATTACCGGAGGACACTTTTACCTGATGAAGGAGTGGGCCTCGGCCAAGGCCTGTTGGCTATTTGATACATTAGGAATTCGTTTTCAGTAAGTTTTCTTGATTTTACAGCAACCCTTACTGTCTCCGTATTTCTAAACTCTACTATAACAAAATACTTTTTAAGCCATATCCATTTTTTAGAAGAAGTACGCACTGGTAGCCATGCGTACTTCTCTAGTTCATGATCAGTAAACGGGGTGTATCCCATTATACTGCCATTAC